>Ga0307416_100000642_pt1 | contig 18008 bp, 17 predicted proteins | sample DK1Cmetagenome_2_FD_203821 | JGI IMG/M metagenome (GOLD analysis project Ga0307416, IMG submission 203821) | Maize rhizosphere microbial communities from greenhouse at UC Davis, California, United States - DK15-C-3 | ecosystem: Host-associated > Plants > Roots > Rhizosphere > Soil | place...
GGCATGCGATCAGCCGCGTCCGTTCCGGATATGATGAAGATACGCCGGTACCACTCGCGATCCCCCCAAGGTCGCAAAGTTCCGAGCGAGGCGATGCATGTCACAATGGATGAAAGCCGGCAAGGCCTCGAAATTATGGTTTCGCGATCTCGGCCTCGCCCTTCGGCAAATTATCATACTCTTAACCATGCTGGATTAGGCCGGTCGTTCGTGCCGCCGGGGACCGAGCAAGATGAAGTTCGCGCGTGAAATGATCCTGCCCTGCGCAATCTGCGCCGCGACCTTCGCCGTGGCGCTGGCGCTGGCGGCGGCCGGCCGGGTCGGCGGGACGCAAATCCTTTACGACTATGTCCGCGTCGCGCTGGCGACCGCCAACCTCGCCTTCGTCGCCTGGATGGTGGTTCCCTGGCTTCGAGGCGAGAATTTGCGCAAGGCAGGCCCGTTCACCGCCGCCACCGCGATGTTCAGGGAACGCGGGCTGCTCCTGCTCCTGCCGCTCATCATATTCCCCATCTTCATGACCGGCTTCACCGTATCGAAGATCAGCTTTCCGCTGTTCACCGGCTATCATTGGGACGGGATCTGGACCGCGGCCGATGCTTTGCTGTTCAACGGCGATCCGTGGATCGTCACTCACCGCCTGATCGGGCCGGAAGCGTCGCATTGGCTGATGGTCGGTTACACGCTGATCTGGGGAGCGGTGCTTGCGCTTGCCCTGCCGATCTACGCCTATTCCGCCCCGCCGGCCAATGTCATCCGCGCCTACACCGCCTTGATGGCGACCTGGTTCGTGGTCGGCGTGGCCGGTGCCGCGCTCTTCTCGTCCGCCGGGCCGATCTTCGCCGACATGGTCGACCCCGCGCTGGGCCAGCATTTCGCGCCCCTGCGGGAGTCGCTCGCGGCGCTGCTTCCGCCCGACGATCCGATCCTCCGCTCGCAACATTATCTGCGGGAGGCGTTCGTCCAGCGTGAGGCGTTCCGCGCCGGCGGCATCTCGGCGATGCCGTCGATGCACCTCGGCGTCTGCGCCTTCTTCGTCATCCTGGCGTGGCGCAGCTGGTGGCGGGTGCCGGCAATCATGCTGTGGCTCACAATTTGGGTCGGCTCGATCCATTTCGGATATCATTATGCGCTCGACGGAATCCTGGGCTCGGCGATGGCATGGCTCTGCTGGCGGGCGACCGCGCCGAGGCCTGCAAGCGCCGCAACGGCCGCCGGGCCGAGGCTTGCCGCGGCATGAGCCGGCATGACCATCGCCCGTTCGCCGAGGCCGCGGGAAGCGCCACCCGGGAGCGCGACTGGCTGATCCCCAGCGCGCTGATGACCGCGATGCTGGGGGCGGCGGCGGTGCTGCTGATGCCCGTCGCGGGATACGACCATGTGCCGCCCTATTTCACCCGCTTCGTCGGCTGGCTCAACTATTCGGCGGTCGGCGGGATCTTCCTCGCGCTGGTCCACCTGGTGCGCCTCCGGAAGGCCGGCGTCGCGAGCCCGGTCGAGCATCTGAGGGCGCAGTTCCGGGCGAAGAAGGGTGCCGCGCTCGCCGCCATCGCGGGGATGATGCTGGCCGGCGTCGACATGCTGTTCTTCATGTGGATCAAGCCGGAGGTGACCGCTGTCGCGCCCTTCTGGGCCGACGAGATGCTGGCCGATGCCGACCGCGCCATTTTCGGCCGCGATCCGTGGCGCTTCTTCGAAGGCGTCGACTTGAGCTTTCATGCCTGGGCCTACAGCTTCTTCTGGGCGGTCGCGATCATGGCGACGCTGGTCTGGCTGTTCGCGCAAAAGCCGTCGGCGGAGCGCAGCGGCTCGCTGCTATCCTACTTCGCCATCTGGTCGATCTTCGGACCGATCGGGCAGCTTCTGCTGTCCTCGGCGGGGCCGATCTTCTATGCCCGCGCCGGCCAGGGCGGCCGCTTCGACGCGCTGTCGGCCAACGTGCCCGAAATCACCCAGAAAATCTCCGGCTACCTCTGGTCGATGCACGCCAATGGGGAGCCGGGCGTCGGCGCGGGTATTTCCGCCATGCCCTCGCTCCATATCGCGACGGTCAGCTGGATCGTCCTGGCCTTCGCGGGGGCGAAATCGCGCCTGACCCCGCTGACCATCCTCTTCGCGCTCTACATCTGGGCGATGTCGGTCGCATTGGGCTGGCACTATGCGGTCGACGGAATTGCCGGAGCGGTGGGAGCCATCGCCTGCCACGCCGCCGCGCGGCGCTACATGAAGGGCAGGACGAAGACCGTCGCGCTGGCCGAGGAACCGCTGTTCGTCGTTCAGTGAGGGCAGGCACCGCCAGCGAGTCTTCACATATGTTCACAGTGACGTGGGCCACCGGAGCGAGCACTTCCCGCCCGCGAAGTTTGCACGCATCCGCCAAAAACGGGGGGTCGCAAACTTCGCTAACTTTGCCACCCTCGCGCCCGAATATTCGGGCGCAAAAATGGCCTCCCGCCGCACGCGCGGAAGGGCAAAGCAGCCGATCCAACATTAACAAAGAGCCGCCGCAACGATGGCACGGCGAAGGCGCTGTAGGACAGCGAAATCTCACGCCGGTTTGGCCATCGCCATCCGGTCGGTCGATGCAGTCGTGCTGGCCGTCGAGAATTGGGCTTCCTCTGCGGCCAGTAACAACCGGCATTGCAGCTGCATCCCGAGCGCCAGCACGATCGGCGCCAGCACCGAATGAATCATGGTCAGCGCCGGGCAGGCGAAGCACAGCGTGGCAACAATGACTTGGCTGCGCGTCAGGCTGGCCCAATGGGTGAACAGGATTATCGCGAAGCCGAGGCCAACGACCGTCATGTCATAGTTGAAAACATAGGGAACGATGAGGAAGGTCGCCGTGCTCATCGGGAAAGCCAGGTCCTTGGAAGGCAGGCGGCGGATCGTCCAAAGTTTCCACAAGGCGAAGCCCGCGAACATGACCTGCGCCGCGACGCCGACTGCGCCTTTCCCGAACGCAGTGTAGGAACCCACCATCAGCTTGAAATAGAAGTCGCCGGTCTGGCGGGTCAGGACATCGGCCTGGGCCGCGGTCGTTTGCAGCAGGAAGTCGGGCCAGGTGCCCGCCCCGAAGGCGGCGGCGGATGCTCCGACCAATAGCAATGTCGTCACCACGGCGGCGGCAAGCGCCCGCCAGCTTCGCGTCAGGATCGCCGCGATCAGCAGGCCCAGATGCGGCTTGATCGTCATGATGCCGGCGAGGATTCCGGCCCGGACGGGCCGCCGGTCGATCAGGCCGAATACACAAAGCCAAAGGGCGCCGAGGAAGAGGCCATATTGCCCGTCCCAAACGCAGAAGCCCGCCGCCGGGGTCGCGGCAGCGAGCCAGGCGGGAAAGCCCTTGGGCAAATAGCTGCGCGCTGCGAACGCGAACATCGAAAGCCCCACGACGCTCCAGAGCGCGAAGGCGGCAAAATAGGGCATCGCGCCGAACGGAGCATTGAGGAACAACGTGTGCGGCGGATAGCTGAAATTCTGCAGCGACAGCATTTGCAGCTTGTCGAGGAGGGCCAAGCGGAAAGCGTCGACATCGAACGCCTGATGGGCATGCCCCTCCAGCGCGAGGCGGCCGGATGTCCACATGTTGGAAAAGTCGCGGCCCAGGATCAGCCAGCGTTCCGATCTCAGGGCGTCAATGACCATCGCGGCAGCCGCGAATGCGATGCTGCCCGCCCAGATGCTCGTCCAGAACACAAACGGCGGGCGCTGCATGACAGGCCGTTCAGCTAGCGATTTCGGATGGATGGGCGCGCGAAGACGGGAATCGGAATCGGGCGCTGAAAGAAGCTGGCTGAGGTAATGAACCGGGCGAGAACGAAGCAAAGGATCGTTCCTGCGGCTGCCCCGATGCCGTCCATCGCATAGTGCCAGCCAAGCGCCACGGACCCGACGAGGACCAGGACAAGATAGGCCCAAAGCAGGGATTGGACCTTGGGGTAAATCAGCCGCATGGCAAGAACCATCCACACCGCGCCCGCCACATGCATGGAAGGAAAGGCGGATATGCCATCGGCAAACCCCAAATTGTCTCCGGCACGCGCTTCCCAAAGCAAGTCCGACGCCCATCCTGCGTGGGCGGCCGGCACGAAATCGGCGAACCGGTTTCCAAGTCCCATGCGCTCCCAGAATATTGGCCCGGCCGATGGCAGGATGAATTGGCCGAAGACGCCAACCAGCCCCATCACGAGGAAGAAGGTAAGGAGCAAAGTGCTTTTGTTGCGCGATGGCGGGGCGAACAGGATGGCGCCGAGACAGACCTTAAGGATCAGTGCCCACAAGGCATAGAGGACATCCACGACCGGTTCGATGGGCATGATGATCGGGTGGATGAGACGCCACGGATCGTCGCCGAAAATCCAGGCGTCGGCATCGGCAAGCATCGGATCCGCCCACATCGGCGTAACATAGGGGATCAAAGCCTTGGTCCAGGTCAGCGAGACGAATTGAAACCATATGAGCACGCAGCCGAACGCGAAGATTATGAGGCGCTCCTTGCGGGCGGCAAACGCGTTTCGCATGTAAGCCAAGGGCGACGGGGGTTGCACCCGCATCATCCTTCTGGCGTCGATCAAGCCGATAAAGATCGCGACCAGTCCAAATGCGGTCAGTGCAGCCACGCCATAGGGAAGGTAGGGCGGCGAACCGTGGAACTGATGATATGTCCCAAGTGTCAGGCAAACCGCCTGTTGCACGGCGATGAATAAAATCACCGGAATGATCCAACTACGCTCCACGCCGAACGCCCCCATCCGCTTCAAGCCCAACCGAATTAACACGGATTAAACGGTCAACCAAGTCAGTGACATAGGCTGTATCGAAACGGTGCATCGCACCCGATGGTCTGTCTGGCCATTGCAAAGGGAACCCCGACCGCTTCTCAGGCTTTTACCTCAGGGTAAGGTTAATCGCCTACCTTCCGATCCATGAACATGCCCGCTTCGCCCCGGGCCGCGGCGCTTGCCGTAGGCCACAGATTGCACGCCAAGTCCGCCGCGTTGCTGCATTCGCTGGAGGGTGGGCTGCCGCGCATCATGACCTGGTGGTTCGTTGCGGCGATGCTGGCCTCTGCGCTGCGGATCGCGGTCAGCCCGCTCAATGCGACGCCCAGCCTGGAAACCTATCTGCCCTATGTGCTGCTGGTGACCGCGCCATTGCTGTCGATGGCGCTGGCACTGCACTGGTTCCGGGGCGGCGACCGGCTTCCACAGCCAGCGACCCGGCTGGCGATCGTCGGCCGCTGGCGCAGCCTCCCGGCGCATGAGGCGCGGCGGCATCCGCTGTTCGGTACCAGCGGGATCATGGTTTCGCTGCTGGTCGGGATGCTGCTCAACGTGCCGGTGCGCGCGCTCGAATATCTGGCGGCGATGCCGGCGCTGGCGGGCGACGTTCCGCCCTGGCTGTCGACGCTCCGCTTCGGCCTGACCCTGGACGTCGTGCTCCTGTCCAGCCTTTACACCATCGCCTTTGTCGCCGCGCTCCGCCGGGTGCCGTTGTTCCCCCGCCTGCTAGCCGCGATCTGGATGATCGATCTTGCAATGCAGCTGGGCATCGCGGGCGCGGTCGCGAGCAGCGACGGCCTTCCGCCCGCGGTCGGGGACGCGCTCCGCACCTTGCTCGATGGCAATGTGAAGAAGGTGCTGATCAGCGTCGGCCTGTGGCTGCCCTACCTGTTGATGTCCAAGCGGGTGAACGTCACCTTCCGCCATCGCGTCGAGGCCTGAAGCGGCATCCGCCGCGACTCGGCGCGCGACTCGCGCCAAGTCGAGCAATAGTCGACGCCAAGTTGCCCAAAAGACTAGTTTCCGGGCGATGCCGGGCGGGCACCCGAGCCGATAATCTGTCCATAATTGATACGAGTCTTGGTTAGCGCGGACGTCCGGTTGGCGAACATCGATACGACAAGAACGGCGGAAAAACGCCATTTTCGAAAGCCTGGGCGGGGCCGGGCCGTTAACCTGCGTTAAACAGGCATGCTTGACAAAAAGTTAAGAAACCCACAGCCTTTGCGGGTCAAACGGCTGGGGGGCCGTAGTAATTTGACTTCGGGGGCGTGTGGCGTGTGCGCCAATTTCCCAGGGTCATCCAAAGTCCGCCTCCCTGGCGTGCGACTGTAATTCCGTCCCTTGCGGGGGACGGGGGACGTAAAGTTAGGGGACGGAACATGACAAACTTCATCAAAATGATTCGTGACGACCGCGGCGCCGCCGCGGCCGAATATGCGCTGATTCTCGCCATCGTCGGTGCTGCGATCGCCCTTGCGGCGGTCCTGCTCGGCCAGTCGATCGCCAATGCGATGGATACGGCGCGGACCTGCATCGACAATCCGCCGAGCACCTCGGGTGGCGTCTGCGGCTAATAGTTGCCGGGGCCGGTCTTCGGATCGGCCCCGGAGTTTCTCGCGTACTCGTCATGGGACGGGTTGAGTATCCGAATTAAGCACTTCGGGGGTGTGGACATGAGAAGGCAAACGCTGATCGCGCTAGGTGTGGCGATCATATTGGGACTGGTCGCGGTCCTTCTCGCCAATAGCTATCTCACCGGGCGCGAGAAGCAACTCGCCAGTTCTCCCGAGGGCATGGTCCGCGTCGCGGTCGCCGCCCTGCCATTGGCCTATGGCACCGAAGTGACCCCGGAAAAGGTCAAGTTCGTCAATTACCCGCAGGCCAGCCTTCCGGCCGGCGTGTACAAGTCGATGCCCGAGCTGCTGCCCCAGGGTAAGCGCCGCATCGTGCTTAGGCCCATCCAGGTCAACCAGCCTCTCCTGGCCGCCGATCTCAGCGGCGAGGGGCAGAATGCCTCGATCGCCGCGCTTCTGCCCGACGGGATGCGCGCCGCCACCGTCAGCATCAACGACGTCTCGGGCGTCGCCGGCTTCGTCAAGCCGAACGACACGGTCGACGTGCTGATCACCCGCCAGCCGATCGGCGGCGACGGCGCCGCCCAGGGCCAGCAGGTCACCGACGTGCTCCTTCAGAACATCCGCGTCATCGCGATGGACCAGGCGGCGAGCTCCAACGGCCAGCCGGCCGTGTCGCGCACCGCGACGCTGGAGCTGACCCCGGTCGACGCGCAGAAGATCGCTCTCGGCCAGCAGCTCGGCCAGTTGAGCCTCGTGCTCCGCAAGCCGGGCGAGGAGCAGAATATCCCGAACGTCGAGACCGTCAGCCTCGATGACCTGCGCTACAGCTATTACGGCAGCCAGCGTCCGCCGGCCGCGGGCACCAAGCCCAATCCGGCGAGCTTCTCGCCGCCGCCGGCTCCGCGCCGGGCGCAGATTGCCCGCATCTCGCGGCCGCGCGCGCCGGTTCGTCCGGTAGTGGTGAGGCCGGCGACCAACACGGTTGCGGTCACCAGGGGGACTCAGACCAGCAGTTATGAGGTGGGGGGACTATGATCGCCAGTATGAGAGGGGCTGCGCTCGGCGCGGCCATCGCGGTCTCGGCCGCCATCGCGCTGCCGGCCGCCGCCGCCGCGCAGGTCACGATCAGCGAAAGCGAAGGGATTCGCGCCGGGGAACTGTCGGTGCCGCTCAACAAGAGCCAGGTGCTGCGGTCCGACCGGCCATATGCCAAGGCGCTGATCGGCAATCCCGAGATCGCCGACATCCTGCCGCTGTCCGACCAGTCGCTCTATGTGCTGGGCAAGAAGATGGGGACGACCAGCCTCACCCTCTACGACCGGCAGAACCGGCTGATCGCGGTGGTCGACATCGCGGTCGGGCCCGACGTCATCAGCCTCAAGCGCCAGCTGTCCGAACTGATGCCCGACGACCAGGTCGGCGCGCGCATCGCCAATGATTCGGTCATCCTCGAAGGCATCGTCAGCAGCGGCCCCGCCGCCGACCGCGCGGTGCAGGTCGCCGAAACCTATGCGCCCGGCAAGGTCATCAACCTCCTGTCGGTCGGCTCGGCCCAGCAGGTCATGCTGGAAGTCCGCTTCTCCGAGATCAAGCGCGGCGCGCTGAAGGACCTGGGCATTAGCGGCTTCGTCACCGGCAGCGGCGACCATGGCTTCCAGGGGGCGTTCGGCAACGGCGCCAGCTTCAGCAGCTCCACCGGTTCGACGACGACGACGACCGTCGACCCGGTGACGGGCCAGTCGACGACGACCGTCATTCCCAATCCGCCGGCATTGGCGCTCGGCGCGATCGTCGACAGCTTCGGAATCCTGTCGCGCATGTTCCGCATCGGCGGGCTCAACATCGAAGCCACATTGAACGCGCTGGAGCGCAAGGGCGCGGTGACGACGCTGGCCGAGCCGACGCTGGTCGCTCTGTCGGGCGAGACCGCAAGCTTCCTCGCCGGCGGCGAATTCCCGATCCCGGTGGCGCAGGGCAACAACGGCGGCGACAATGGCGTCGCCATCTCGGTCCAGTTCAAGCCGTTCGGGGTCAGTCTGGCCTTCACGCCCACCGTGCTGGCCGACGGCGTCATCAACCTCGAGGTCGCGCCGGAGGTCAGCTCGATCGACCCGACCGCCTCGATCGTCATCAACAATCTGCGCGTGCCCGGACTCCAGACCCGCCGCGCCAAGACCACGGTCGAGCTGCGCGACGGCGAAAGCTTCGCCATGGCCGGGCTGCTCCGCCGCGATTTCCAGGACACGGTGCGTCAGTTCCCGATCCTGGGATCGATCCCGATCATCGGTGCGCTGTTCCGCTCGTCGAACTTCCAGAAGGAAGAGACCGAGCTGGTCATCATCGTCACTCCGCGGCTCGTCAGGCCGGTCCGGGCAGCCGCGATGCGGCTTCCGACCGATCGCGCCACGCCGCCGGACGAGGCCGACCTGTTCCTGCTCGGCCGCACCGATGGCGCGGTGGGCGTCAACCCGCTCGCGCCGACGCAGCCGTCGCCGGTTGGACAGCCGATCGGGCAAATGCCCCAGGGCCCGGCGGGAAGTCCGGGAGGCATGGCCGCCCTCGACCCGACCAAGCTGGAAAAGGATTATGGCCATGCGCTCTAGGATCAAATGGATCGCAGCGGGGGCCGCGATGGCCGTGACAGCGGCTTGCACGCCGGTCGATCGCGGGTTCGGCGAGGCCTATCGCTATGACATGGCGGTCCAAACCATCGACCCGGAACCCGTCTATGACGAAGATGGCGCGAAGCCGGGCGACAATGGCGAAAAGGCTGCCAAGGCGACCGAGCGCTACCGCAAGGGCCAGACCAAGCCGGTCCAGCGGGAATCGGCCACCAGTGGCGTCAACTCGGGCGGCGGCAGCGGGCCCAACTAGGGATGATTGGCAATGACTCGGCGGATTCGCAGGTTCAGGGGGAACGATAGCGGGGCAGTCGCACCGACCGTCGCCTTGTCCCTGTTCGCGCTGATCGGCGCCGGCGGAATCGCCTTCGATTACGCCCGCCTGGCGAGCCTCGACACGGAATTGCAGAATGCCGCCGACCAGGCCGCGCTTGCGGCGGCGACGCAGCTGGACAAGCAGCCCGGAGCAATCGCCCGCGCAACCGCCGCGGCAAACAATCTCGTCACGAACCAGACCCTGTTCGCCAACGATGGCGGGACAAGCGGCATCGGCGGCTTGACGCTGACCTTTTGCAGCGCCTTCGACGATACCAAGGCGGACACGGCGGCCGCCTGCACGGTCACTACGTCCGATGCGACTGCGCGCAGCGTGTGGGTCCAGATCGGCGGGCGCACTGCCAATTTCGCGTTGACCCCAGTCGTCGGCGCCTTGAGCTCGGGGACGATCGAGGCCGAAGCGGTTGCGGGCCAGAGTTCGGCGATCTGCAAGGAACCGCCGATGATGCTCTGTAACCCGGCAGGCGCGGGCTACGATATCAACAAGCTGGTCGGCAGGGGCATCGCACTGAAAGCGACCGGAGGAGGCGGCGCTTGGGCGCCGGGTGATTTCGGCTTCCTCGACGTGGGCGCGGGCGCGGCGGATCTGGCCAAGGTGATGGGGTGGTCGACCAGCACGTTCGAATGCGTCGACGTCACCAACCCCAGCACCGAAACGGGCGGTCTCACCTCGGTCATCAACGAATATAATACGCGCTTCGACTTGTATGAGAGCGGCGACAGCATCGGCTGTTTCGGCCAGAGCAAATGCGCCCCGTCACTCAACAGCCGCAAAGACGTGGTGATCGACCATGGCGCGCCCTACACAAAGGCCAATTGCGGCATCGCTTCCGGTGCCGGGTCGAAGGGATGGCGTACTACGACTGGGGCCTATCGTCCGTCAGATTCCAACATTTTGCCGGTCGCGACGGCCCCAGACGCCATGGGTTATCCGCATGATCAGTGCCATGCCTTCAATGACCCGACGATCCCGGGCAATCCCAATTGCACGAGCGTCGCCACGTGGGGGGCCTTGAAGGCATCCTCGAGTGAGCGCATCGGGACGGGCGATTGGGACATCGACGCTTATTGGCGGACGAACCATAATGCTGCCGCCATGGCGAACGGGGGCCTCTATCCGACGTCGATGAACAGCACGATCATGGCGGCTGCTCCTCTCCCCGCTGGCGTGACCCGCAGCTATCCGACCCGGTACCAGGTGTACCGCTGGGAAATGGCGAATGCAGCGACCGCGCTGCCGGCCGCAGGAAGGCCCGTCGGGACCAGCACCGACTATGGCCAGCCGATTTGCCAGCCCGGCCTTGCCGCCTCCACACCAGCGGGCACCAATCCCGACCGGCGCGTGATCCCGGTTTCGGTAATCAACTGCACGGGACTTAGCGGCAAGAAGCCGGTCAATCCGCTCGACACGGTCGATGTCTTCCTGACGGAACCGTCAATAGACCGCATTACCGGAAGCGGCCCGACCAAGAAGAATTGGACCAAACTCGGCGACATCTACGTCGAGATTATTGGGCATACCGGCCAAGGGACCGGACAGACCGCCAACCAGTTCGTGCGGCGCGACAAGCCGTACCTGATCCGATGATCAGGGGTATCTTCCGGCGCCTCGGGTGCAACGAGAGCGGCGCGGCCGCGGCCGAAATGGCGCTGGTCACGCCATTGCTGCTCATCCTGCTCGTCGGCGGCCTCGAAATCGGCAATTATTTCATGGACGAGCACCGGCTGGTGAAGGCGGTTCGCGACGGCGCGCGTTTCGCCGCTCGGAAAGACTTCACCTTCTTCTCGACCTGCAACGCAACGCCGACGGGGACGGTCGAGAGCGATACGCAAAACCTGGTTCGAACGAGTCTCCTTTCCAGCGGAACGGACCAGCTCGCCAATCTGGCCGGGGGCGTCACGGTGACGACCAAATGCAGCACCGGCAGCGGCTCGGTCATTTACGAGGGGCTTTACAAGGATATGGTGGGCGGCGCTCGCTACGTCGAAGTCAGCGCGTCGGTCGACTATCTGCCGGTCCTTGCTCCATTCGGATTCAGCCTGGTAGGCGCCAGGCTCAACGCCAAGCAGCAAGCGGCGGTGAGCGGCGTATGATGGGCCTCCGTCTCCTTCGCGACCGCAGCGGCTCCTCGGCAGCGGAGTTCGGCCTGGTCCTGCCGCTGCTGCTTATCCTGCTGCTCGGCATGATCGATGCCGGCCGCTTCATCTGGGAATACAACCGCGCCGAGAAGGCGACCCAGGCGGGAGCACGCGTCGCGGTCGTGACCCAAATCATTCCGCAGGGTGTGGCCGATTTCAAATATGTCGGGCAGACCGTCGGCGGCACCGCCTATATTCAGGGCGATCCCCTGCAGCCTTCGGCGCTTGGCGAGATCAAGTGCGAGCAAAGCGGCGGCTCGCTGGGCTGCAGCTGCGAGTCGGGATTCTGCCCAACGCTGGGAACGGCCAACACCGGCGGCTTTGACGCGGTCGTCACTCGAATGAAGGCGATGGACCCGCGGGTCAGCGCCAATAGCGTGGTCGTGGAATATCGCGGGTCGGGCGTCGGCTATGCCGGCGATCCCGGCGGAATGGACATCGCGCCGCTGGTGACGGTCACATTGAAGGGCATGTCCTTCCGGCCGCTCGTCCTGTTCAACGCGGTCGCATTCCCGCTTCCACCCTTTCGGACCACGCTGACCGCCGAGGACAGCTCCGGTTCCGTATCGAATTGAGGTAGTGATGAGTATGCATTCACCCGATCGTGTCAGCGCCCAGTGGATGGCCGATACCGGCCCCGCTCCGGTGCGGCTGTTGCTCGCCGGGGCGGAGGGGGAGGCGAGCGCGCTGGTCGGTGCGAAGGCGGCCGGCTTCCCGCTCGAGCTCGTAATCGCCGATCCGACGCAGCCGGTCGATCCCTCGGTACTGGCCGGCGCGGCCGCCGCGGTGGTGCAGGTCAATTGCGACGATCCGACATCGGTCGGCCGTTTCGAGGAGCTGGCCAAGGGGCCGGTACCGCTGATCGCGGCCGCCTATGACCCGCCGCTGGCCTTCGTCCGCAAGCTGGTCCGGGCCGGGGCGCACGACGTCGTCCCGTTGCCGCTCGATCCCGAGGAGCTCGAGACGGCGCTGGACCCGATCCGCCGCATGCGCAGCGCGCAGGGCAAGCGGGAGCGGGCCGGGCAGCAGAAAATCGTCACCATGATCAAGAGCGAGGGCGGTGTCGGGGCGACCGCCCTGCTCGGCCAGCTGGCAACGCGCTTCGCCGCCGGTGAGGGAGCGGCGGGCAGGGAAGCCTGCCTGATCGACCTCGACCTGCAGTTCGGCGATGCCGCGTTCCAGCTCGGCCTTCAACCAAAGCTGTCGTTCAGCGACCTGATCGCGGCCGGCAAGCGGCTGGATGCGGACCTGCTCCGCTCGGTTGCCGCCCCGCATCCAAGCGGGCTTTATGTGGTGTCTGCGCCGCGCGAGATCGTACCGCTGGAATCGGTGACCAGCGACCAGGTCATGGCGATCGTCGAGCTGGCGACCGCGGAATATGGAACGGTCTTCGTCGACCTTCCGATGAACTGGACCAACTGGTCCTTGTCGCTGCTCGCGCGATCCGACCTTGTCCTGATGGTGACCGAGCTTCGAGTGCCAAGCCTGCATCGGGCGCGGCGGCAGCTCGACCTGATGGACTCGCAGGACCTCCTTACGCTCGACGTCAGGATCATCCTCAACCGGACCGAGAAGGGCCTGTTCAAGACGATCAACACCGAGGATGCGGAGCGCGTGCTCCGCCGGCCGATCGCCTTCACCATCTCGAACGACCATGACACGATGAACCAGGCAATCGACCGCGGCGTGCCGATCGCCGAGGTGCGCCGCAAATGTCCGCTCGCCCGCGATATCGACGCGATGGACAAGGGCCTCGCGGCCGCCCTCGGGCTGGAGCACTGATCATGTGGCAGATCCGCAAACCAACCGACCAAGCCACGCCCGAAGAAGCAGCCGAACGCACGGAGCAGGAGCGGCGGCTGATGACCGTCGGCGACGCCGGCGCATTCGCTCCCAACGAGCTGCACACCGAGCTTAAGGTCGAGCTTCACCAGCGTCTGCTGGGACTCATCAACCTGTCCGCGCTCGAGAAAATGTCGCGCGCGCAAATCGAGGAGGAAGTCGGCGACATCGTGCTCGAGGAGCTCGACAAGCAGCGCCACGCGCTGAACCATGCCGAGCGCAAGCAGCTGGTCGACGACGTTCTGGACGAGCTTCTTGGGCTGGGACCGATCGAGCCCTTGCTCAAGGATGCGACGATTACCGACATCCTGATCAACGGCCACGATTGCGTGTTCGTCGAGCGCTACGGCGTGCTGGAGCCGTCCGCGGTGCGGTTCAAGGACGAGCGGCACCTGGTGCGCATCATCCAGAAGATCGTGTCGGCGGTCGGCCGCCGGGTCGACGAAAGCTCGCCGATGGTCGACGCCCGGCTGGCGGACGGAAGCCGCGTCAACGCGGTGGTCCCGCCGCTGGCGCTGGACGGGTCATTATTGTCGATCCGCAAATTCGCCAAGACGCCGATCAGCATGGCGCGCCTGATCGAGATCGGATCGGTCCCGTCTCAGGTCGCAGAGGTGATGAAGGCGGTGGTCGCCGCACGGCTCAACGTGCTCATTTCGGGCGGTACCGGTTCGGGCAAGACGACCATGCTCAACGCCATGTCGGCCTTCATCGACAATCACGAACGGATCGTGACGATCGAGGATTCGGCCGAGCTTCAGCTCCAGCAGGAACATGTCGCCAGGCTGGAGACGCGGCCCGCAAATATCGAGGGCAAGGGCGAGATCGCCCAGCGCGACCTGGTCAAGAACAGCCTGCGCATGCGGCCTGACCGGATCATCGTCGGCGAAGTTCGTTCCGGCGAGGCATTCGACATGCTCCAGGCGATGAACACCGGCCATGACGGGTCAATGACCACGGTCCATGCCAACTCGCCCCGCGATGCCCTGTCGCGCGTCGAACAGATGATCGGCATGAGCGGAATCGACATTCCGGCCCGCTCCGCCCGGGCGCAGATCGCCTCCGCCATCCACGTCGTGATCCAGGTCGCCCGGTTGAGCGACGGCCGGCGCAAGCTGACCAGCCTGTCGGAGCTTTCCGGCATGGAGGGCGATGTGATCACGATGCAGGAAATCTTCCGTTACCGGCAGACCGGAATCTCGTCCGACGGAATGGTCCAGGGGCGCTTCGAGGCGACGGGCATCCGGCCGCGGTTCCTGGAGCAGGTGATGGCGCACGGCGTCACGCTCTCGCCCGACCTGTTCCGTCCGGACAGGAATTTCGAGGCATGAACGACATCTGGCTCAAGGCGATTATCCTGATCCTCGTGTTTGCCGCGGTCGTGTTCGCGGTCGAGCGGTTCGTCGCGATCGCGGTCGGGCGGCGAATGAAGGGGCGGGCGATCAACCAGCGCCTTGAGCTCATCGGCCGGGGCGTTTCCAGGGGCGACGCGATGCAGATGCTGCGCCGCCGCTCAACCGAAGTGCCCGAGGGGCTGCCCGGGTTCATCGCTGGTCCCGCGATCCGGATCGAAAAGACGCTGATGGCGGCGGGCGTGACGGCCCAGACGGGCAAGGTCATGCTCGCGCTGCTCGTGGCGCCGGTGGTGCTGTTCCTGCTGGTCCTGTTGCTGATGGCGGCCACGGGGTCGGTGATCGGCGGCGGACGCGTGCTCCTGATCGCAACCTTTGCGCTGATTATCGGTGCGGGCATTCCGATGCTCTTCTTCCAGGCGAAGGCGGCACGGATGCGCAAGAAGATGCAGGACCAGTTCCCGGTCGCGCTCGACGTGTTCGTGCGCGGCCTTCGCGCGGGCCACCCGATCGCCGCGGCGCTTGACCTTTTGACGGTGGAGATGCCCGATCCGATCGGCAGCCAGTTCGGAATCGTGGTCGATGAAGTGACTTACGGCGCCGACCTGCGCGACGCGCTGACGGGCATGGCCGATCGCTGGGACCTGGACGACATGCGCATGTTCGTCGTCAGCTTGTCGGTGCAGAACGAGACCGGCGGCAACCTTGCCGAAATCCTCGAAAATTTGAGCACGGTCATCCGCGAGCGCGCATCGATGATGCTCAAGGTCCGCGCCTTGTCGAGCGAGGGGCGGATGACGGCCGCCATGCTGACCGGGTTGCCGGTAATCGCCTTCGCCATGCTGTTCCTTGGAAACCCGGCCTTCTATCTGGACGTCGCCGACGATCCGGCCTTCGTGCCCGGCTATGCGGTCCTGCTGATCCTCTATGCCATCGGCTTCTACGCCATCCGGCGCATGATCGATTTGAAGGTGTAGGGCGATGAACGAACTCCTAGCCAACGACGCCGCGCGCATCGCCATCCTCCTCCTCCTGTTCGTCGCGGTCGTGGGCGTCGCCTATGGGATCGCTGCAAGCCTGGGCGAGCGCCGCCAGTTGCGCGAGCGGCTGATCAGCGGACAACCGGGTCAGGGGTTGGATGACCAGGGCGGACCCGTTCCGGCGCTTCGCGCGCATGACGCACGCGGGGCCTGGATCGCGATGGTTACCGCGATCGAAAAGGCCGGCATTCCGCTGGTCGATACCAACGATGCCACGCTTCGAAGCCGCCTGGTCGCGGCCGGTTACCGGCAGGAGCAGGCGCCGCGGGTCTATTCGCTGCTTCGCCTCGTCCTGGTGATCGGCATTCCGCTCGCCCTGTTCGCGCTGCTGTGGCTCAGCGGCAGTCGGCCGTCGGTGACCAAGCTTTATTTCGTCGGCATGCTTGCCGCGCTGTTCGGCCTTTATTTTCCAAGCCTGTGGGTCAGGGCGCGCGCCGCCCGGCGGCAGCGGGAAATCATCAACGGCTTCCCCGACGCGCTCGACCTGATGCTGGTGTGCGTCGAGGCCGGATTGGGTCTTGAGGCCGCGTTCAGCAGGGTCGGGATGGAGATGACCCGGTCGCACCCGCTGCTGGCGGAACAACTTGGCGCGGTGGTGCTGGAGCTGCGCGCCGGACGCAGCCAGGAAGACGCGCTGCGGCGCATGGCCGACCGCGCCGGCGCCGATGAAATCCGCGCCTTCGCGACCCTCCTCATCCAGTCGCACAAGCTCGGCTCGTCGGTCGCGCAAACCCTTCGAATCTATGCCGCCGAAATGCGCGAGCGGCGCCGGATGCGCGCCGAAGAGAAGGCGCATCGCCTTCCGGTGCTGCTTTCCATTCCGCTGGTGACCTGCATGCTGCCGGTGATGATCGGCGTGCTGATGCTTCCAGCCGTTATCCGCACGATTCGAATCGTCGTGCCAGCTTTGGGGGGCGTGAGATGAACAAGGGCTTCGCAATCCTGACTGCCGCGACCGCGATTGCCGCGGCGTCCTGCAACAGCGGCGAACTTAACATTCGCCCGATCAAGCAGCCCCTGGCGGCGGGCCAGCAGCCGGTCAGCTTCCGCGTTGCCGAAGGAAATGGGCAGTTCGCACTCGGCAATATCGGGCTGGCGCTGGAGGCCTATCGAAAAGCCTTGCGCGAGGAGCCCGCGAACGTCGACGCCATGATCGGCATTGCCGCCTGCTACGACCGGATGGGGCGGTTCGACCTGTCGCGCCGCCACTATGAAATGGCGCTGGCCGTCCAGCCCGCCGACACTGAAATTTATGCGCTATTCGCCCAGTCCCTGGATGTGCAGGGGAAGCGTGACGAAGCCGCGCGGGTCAAGTCCGAGCTCGCAGCGCGTGTCGTCGCCCCCGAGGCGGCGCGCGAGGCGCCTGGTTCGGTCCCCGTGCTGCCGCCGCCACCGGCGCCCAGCGTGACGGTTGCCCTCGCACCGCCGCGCTTTGCGCCGGTGGCGGTTGAGCATTCAACCGCCCCGGTCCGACTTGAGCGGCTGTCGATGGGCGAAGTCGCGCTGATCACCCGGCCCGAGCCGCGCTGGCAAGCAAAGACGGTGACGCGCACGGCGATCAGCACGACGATCCGGTTCGAGAAGAAGCCGGAGCCGGCGGTGACCTTGCTCAACGCCGCGCGCGTGCGGGGACTGGCGGCCCGGACCCGCGCCTATCTGGCGATGCGCGGCTTTGGCGGCGCCGCGATCGGGGATGCCCCGGCCGTGAGGCGCCAAAGCGTGATCCGGTTCGCGCCGTCGGAACAGCGGCGAGCGGAGCGGCTTGCCGCGCAGTTCGGTTTCCTGCTCGAGCGCCAACCCGGCGCGAAGACCGGCGTCACGGTGCTGCTCGGCCGAGACGCCGCGCGTGATCGGGCGCTGATCCGGTCGGCCGCATGATCATTGGCATCGCGCTGGCGCTTGCGCTGGCCGATCCCGCCCCGCCTCCCGAACCGCCCGCGCCGCTATCGCTGGCCGAAGCCGGTCGGGCGATCGCCGCCGGGCGGCTCGACCAAGCCAAGGCGATGCTGTCGGCGGCCGTCGCTGCCGGGGCACGGGGCGACCCGGTCGACCGGCTGCTAGCCGACCTGGCCCTTGCACGGGGGGAAAATGAGCAGGCGCTGGGACTCTACAAGGCCCTGCTGACGGTCCATCCGGACGAGTCCCTGCTGCTCGAGCGGGGCGGCATCGCGGCGTTGCGGCTGGGACGGACCGAAGAAGCGACCGCGCTGCTCGACCGCGCGACCCGCAATCCGGGCGCAGGTTGGCGATCCTGGAACGCGCGCGGGGTTGCCGCCGACCGCCAGGGCCGCTGGGACGAGGCCGACTCTGCCTA
>Ga0307416_100000643_pt1 | contig 18007 bp, 10 predicted proteins | sample DK1Cmetagenome_2_FD_203821 | JGI IMG/M metagenome (GOLD analysis project Ga0307416, IMG submission 203821) | Maize rhizosphere microbial communities from greenhouse at UC Davis, California, United States - DK15-C-3 | ecosystem: Host-associated > Plants > Roots > Rhizosphere > Soil | place...
ACCATTGGCAAAGATTTTCACATGGAAGGCAAGGTTAAAAACACCACGCATCTTCCAGCGCGATCAAACATTACGCTGCCCTTAAAGCTTGACGTTCACACCAAAAACATTCCCCGGCTTGCGTGGCAGGTACTGTTCGAAAAAAAGCATACGCCTTATAATATCAAGTTCAGATGCAAAATGGTCAGCAAGGACGATACCTTTAAAGACACCAGGCTAATTGTTACGCAGGATGGCAGACTCGACGAATTAAAAGATTTAAAAGAGCTGGTGCCAGGAGGAAAGGATAAGAAATAAATTTCAATATTGAGGGAATAAGGCTTGTATCTGCGTGTTGTCCAATGTGAATAATAAATGTATATTCACTCGACCCGATCGCAGTCTTGAAGGACCAGCCAGCGAGGCACAACCGCGGATCACGCAAACGTGCCTTCCGCCGGACGTACAGATACTTGTCTTACAAATCCCTCATATGAAAACTCTTATATTTTTCCTCCTTGCATGCGCTTTCTATTCGACTACAATAGCTCAGCAGTTTGTGGTCGTGAAGAAGGGCAAACCAAAATCCACCATCGTTATTCCGGCAAAACCTACCGTCATCGAAATCCAGGCTGCCATGGTCTTGCAGGACTATGTTAAAAGAATATCGGGCGCGACGTTACCCATTGCCTCTGATGATTCAAGGAAAATCGAAGGCGGAGAGATCCTCATCGGGAATGTCAATCGCCCTGGGGTTCCTGGATTATCACTTCAGAACCTGGGCAAGGACGGCCTGCATATTAGCAATACCGGAAAGGAACTCATTATCACTGGAGGAGCCGAAAGGGGCGTACTATATGGCGTATACACATTCCTTGAACAATATCTTGGCTGTCGGAAATACTCAGCTGCGGTTACGGTGGTTCCAAAGCAAAAATCTATTATACTGAGCACCATTGATGTCACACAGACACCGGCTTTCAGCTATCGCGAAGAGTTATATCCTGCGAATGCCCGGGACCCCGAGTACATGGCCTGGCACAAACTCGACTCTCACTACGGTTTGCCGGACACCGGAAACAAATGGGGATCGTGGGTTCATACGTTCAACACGCTGCTGAGCACGAAGGAGTACGGTGAATCACATCCGGAATATTTTAGTTTTTATGATGGCCAGCGGCATCCTGAAAACAACATGCGCGGTCGACCCGAAGCGCAGCTCTGCCTGAGTAATCCAGACGTTCTTGAAATTGTCTGCAAGAATCTTCAGGCGAGTATAGAACAAAACCCTACCGCCATCTACTGGTCGGTCAGCCAGAACGACAATGTAAACTATTGCCGTTGTGATGGCTGCGCGAAATTGGATTCGACGTATGCAGCCTACGAACCTGGCAGCATTATGTACGGCACACACGTAAATGAATATTACTCACCGCTGGGCATGGGATCGCTACTCACGTTTATCAACAAAGTGGCGGAGCGGTTTCCGGACAAAATCATCTCGACGCTTGCCTATCAATACACGCGGGTTCCACCGAAGGATCTGGTGCCGAGGGAGAACGTCAACATCATGTTATGCAGTATCGAAAGCATCAGGAATGTCACGCTGGAAGAAGGTGATCCGGCTTTCTGCAAAGATCTTGTCGGGTGGACAAAGTTGACAAACAACATCATTATCTGGGATTACGTCGTTCAGTTTCGCAATCTCATCTCACCCTTTCCAAATATTCATACCCTCCAACCGAACCTTAAATTTCTGCGCGATAATGGCGTCTCCGCGATTTTCGAACAGGGCAGCCCGGAGACCGGAGGAGAGTTTCACGAGTTGAAAGCTTATTTGATCGCGAAGCTGATGTGGAATCCGGACGCAGACGTCAATAAGATTGTAGATGATTTTTTGTCCGGGTATTACGGAGATGCTGCACCCATGATCCGTGAGTATATGAGTCTTCTCCACAAGGAGATGGTAAAGTCCGGAACCAAGCTCTTGATCTTCGGTGGGCCAGTCACTGCCGATCAGCCGTTACCTCAGAACAAGAGCTTGCTATCGGATTCACTGATGACCTTCTATAACCGACTCTTCGATCGCGCGGAGAAAGCCGTATCACGATCACCGGAGTTGCTCGACCGGGTACAGACGGCACGTATGCCAATAATGTATGCATCCCTCGAAATAGCAAGGGCGGAGAAGACCGGTAATCGCGGAGCTTTCATCGTAGGTGAAGACAACACGTTGCAACCAAGAGCGGAAATTGTCAATACGGTGTACGATTTCGTCTATCAGTGTATTCGCACAAACGTTTCACATGTGCGTGAGCGCCGGGTGACACCGCAGGAATATCTCGATGGTTACCTCAAATTTCTGTCGGAAAATACCGGTATGTTGGCGGAAAATACTCTTACGGAATAATTGCCCGTGCGCCGTGTCCGCATGGTATGGTTCATACAGAGCGGAACGTTTTCTCTTTGTGTGCTTAGAGTTGTGCCGTTGGTTTTGCACTGATCATTTTAAACTGACGACTTCGCTTCGACTTTTCATTTATCGCTCGGCAAAGTTCCCATTGACAAATCACCTTCGCCCGAATAACAAGACGCGAGATCTTCCGTCGTCATAAAAGGAAAAACGGCCGGCCAGACGCCGGACGGCTTTCATCGTTGAGGTCTCCACCGCATTCGAACGGTGACCCTCATTACCCATTGATACGTAAATTTTCGCTTAAACATATTTTGAATGACTTTCACGCGCCAATACAAATAACACAAAAGGAAGTTATGGCGATGAAAGTATATTGCAATCCTGCTTCGTCAAGATTAAAAATTCAAATACGTTTTTCTAACGAGGCTGGATTGAGCCTTGTCGGATCAGCATAACTTCGTTGGATTACAAGTGCTAAAAGATAACGGTTGGAGTCGCCAGGATGATCTCGTCAGCGCTCGCTGTGAATAGGATTGTAAATGGAGATCAGCACATGTTCGTTAAGTTCACCTGAAAAGCAAGTCTTCATATAGCCCAATCGGCTCAAAACGCTCGGTGTGCTCCGAGCGGCTTTGAAGCCGGTATGAATTTCTCTGATAATTAGCTAATAATTAGATGGTTATCCAGATATGTCAGTTTTTATATTTAAATTCTTAGATTACACGCTACGTGATTAACTCAAGGCCTTGTATAAGAAAGCTGTCATACTACTAACCTTCCTCGCGTACTTGTTGACGCTGGTGCATAGCCTTGTACCCCACCATCACCATGACGATACAAGAATCGGGAATCACCACCATGGCACTGACAAACATCATCATCATGATGACGGCGATGACCATCACAAAAGCATAAACCATGTCTTCGCGGATGCAATACATAGTCCAGCCTCCGATGTCTTTGTTCGAGCCGGGGAATCAATGGGCATTCAAAAGAAAAACAAGGCAGTTGCAATTCTGCTTGTCAAACTCAATGAACTTCTGGTACCTGTATTAAAGCCACCTGATTGGACAGACATTTATCAGAAAAAATATCATTCATCCATCCCGGATGTCTTCTTTCTTTTACGCGCTCCTCCCGCAGCGTAATTCGACTTCTTATTAGACCATTGTTGCTGGGTTTATGCTAAAGGCATTTGTCTTCAGGCCAATGGTTCTATTCCATGTTTTGACAAACCAACAAATAACAATATGAAAAAAACAGCAATTGCTTTTTTAGCATCACTATTCCTGCTTGCCTCCTGTGGCCAAAAATCAGCTGAAGGCACCCACACACACGAAGATGGTACAACTCATGAAGATCACGCCACTGACACAAGTCAGGAAGAATTTAATGCCGCAGACACTACTCAACATTCACACGACGGTGTTGATCATGAGCACGAACATTAATCAACAATGACTAAAAGGTTAATTACATTCTTCATCGCCTCGCTGTTGAGTTCCTGCCAGCGCGGCCAAGCCCCTGGTGAGCATGCGCACAACCACGCCGAACAAACGCCGACGCTTGCGTACACGATTTATTCGAACCGAACGGAACTGTTTGTTGAATTCAAGCCGTTGGTTGTTGGCCAACTGACGGGTTTCGCGGCCCACTTCACAAAGCTGGGCCAAAGCTTCACGCCCCTGGAAGAGGGCTCTGTGACACTCAGCCTCATCGTAAATGAAAAGGGAATACGTCAAACCAACAGAGAACCTGCATCGCCGGGCATTTTCAGACTTGCATTGAAGCCAGTTGTTTCTGGAACTGGAAAACTTATCTTCGACATTACAACCGATGATTATACTGATCGGATCGTAATCGACTCCGTGACTGTGTTCCGTGATCAGGAGACCGCTCACAACACCGTGCGTCCTGAAAGTCCTGATGGAGGAATATCATTCCTGAAAGAGCAAGCCTGGAAAATTGAATTTGCAAACAAAGAAATCAAACCCCAGACTTTCTATGAAGTTATCCGGGCCTCCGGGCAGTTGTCTGCACGGCCGTCAGATGAGCAACTCGTCACTGCAAAGTCGAATGGAGTAGTGCGCTGGAACGACCTTGCTGTTCCAGGGGCATCAGTGAGGCAAGGCCAACAACTATTCCTCGTTGCCTCTGGCAATGTAACGGAGGCAAATATTGAAACACAATACCGTGAAGCAAAAGCAAACTTCGAAAAGGCCAAGGCTGACCATGATCGGGTTCAGCCATTGCTCGCAGATAAGATCATCTCTCAGAAAGACTACCTGGAAATCAAAAACCGGTATGACCAGACGCGCATTCAATACGAGACAGTAAGCCGAAACTATACCGGAGGTGGACTCGCTGTTTTGTCACCCATGACAGGCTTCATAAAACAAATAAGTGTGCGTTCCGGGGAGTACGTACAGACAGGGGCACCGTTGGCAGTTATCACGCGGGATTTGTCTTTGCAGTTGCAGGCTGGCGTTCCCCTCCCCTATGCTGCTGAGCTTCCGTTTATACGGGAAGCGAATTTTAGGACACTTCATAATGACCACATTTATAGCACCCGGCATCTAAATGGCAGCGTTGTATCGTATGGAAAGGCACTTGATTCGAACAGCTCCCTGCTGCCCATATACTTTTCATTGAACAACGATGGCTCCTTGATTCCAGGTCAGGCTGTGGAAGTATATCTGAAATCAAGACCAATCGAAAATGCTCTCGTGGTGCCAGTCAGCGCCTTGATTGAAGAACAGGGAAACTTCTTTGTGTACGTACAAGTGGCGGGGGAAACTTTTGAAAAGCGGGCGGTAACACCGGGCGGTCAAGACGGAACATCCGTACAAATTATCGCTGGCTTGAAAGCTGGAGAAAGGGTTGTCACGAAGGGCGCCTATATGGTGAAGCTCGCAACGCAGTCCGGATCAGTTCCCGCACACGGGCATGAACATTAATCGGAATAATGATGCTTAACCGAATCATAGCTTTTTCCCTCCATAACCGTTTGCTCATAGTTATTGCGTCGGCATTACTGATTGTCGCAGGCACCTACACCGCGTCTAATATGGAGGTGGACGTCTTCCCGGATTTAACGGCTCCGACAGTCGTGGTACTTACAGAATCGCATGGAATGGCGCCTGAAGAAGTAGAGAGACTTGTGACTTTTCATATCGAGACGGCACTGAACGGAGCAACAAATGTGAGAAGAGTACGGTCGTCTTCCTCGGCGGGGATTTCGATCGTCTGGGTAGAATTCGAATGGGGCACCGAAATCTATCGGGCAAGGCAAATCGTCAGCGAGAAGCTCCTGACCGTGCGCACAAGTCTTCCTGCGGATGTTGGCAATCCAACCCTCGCACCTAACTCTTCAATCATGGGCGAGATCATGCTGATCAGTTTCACTGCTGACAATACCAATCACATGGATCTGCGCGCCCTGGCCGACTGGACGATCCGGCCAAGGTTGCTCGCTACGGGTGGTGTATCTCAGGTCGTTGTCATCGGCGGAGACTATAAGCAGTACCAGGTGCTCGCGTCACCGCAGCGGATGAGCCGTTTTGATGTCACTCTCCCGGAATTGATCAAAGCGAGCAAGGAAGCAAGCTTAAATGCATCCGGTGGTTTCATGAATGCATTTGGAAACGAATACGTGGTGCGAGGCATCGGACGTACTAACAAAGTCGAAGAGCTTGGTAAGACCGTTGTAAAGTTTTCAGGAGAAAAGCGGGTGACTATCGGCGACGTGGCCGAGATCAAGACAGCCGCGGCTGTCAAAATTGGTGATGGCTCATTGCAGGGAAATCCTGCCGTGATCATGACGGTAATGAAACAACCTCATACCAACACTCTCGAGCTTACGGAAAAGATAGACTCGGCTGTTGCCGACCTGCGCAAAACCATTCCTTCCGATGTAACAATCAACACTCAAATCTTCCGGCAGGCTGATTTTATCAATGCGTCGGTCAACAACATCCAACGGGTTCTCATCGAAGGGTCCATCTTCGTAGTAGTGATTCTATTCATCTTCCTGATGAACTGGAGAGCCACATTGATATCACTTCTGGCGATTCCGATCTCCTTAATCACTGCGGTGGTGACCTTGAAATGGCTGGGTTTCACGATCAACACGATGAGCCTCGGCGGCATGGCCATTGCAATCGGTGATCTGGTTGATGACGCCATCATCGATGTTGAAAATGTCTATCGCAGGCTTAAGGAAAATGCAACGAAGCCTGTCGCAGACAGAATTCCCGTATTGGAAGTAATTTTTAATGCATCAGTGGAGATCCGGTCATCCGTCATCAACGCGACATTTATCATCATCGCGGCGTTTGTGCCGCTCTTCTTCTTATCTGGCATGGAGGGTCGTCTGCTGGCACCGCTCGGTATTGCTTTCATCGTATCGCTGTTCGCATCGCTCATTGTCGCCATAACATTGACACCGGTACTTTGCAGTTATCTGTTAACTGAAGAAAAAAACTTATCCGCACACCGCCGGGAAAGCTGGCTCGTAAGAAATCTCAACCACTGGTATGAGAGAGCATTGTTGAAAACCCTCGACCACAAGAAAATAATCCTCAGCTCAGCTATTCTGCTTTTTATCGCGGCAGCGGCGATCCTGACAACACTCGGGAGAAGCTTCCTTCCAGAATTCAATGAAGGCTCACTGGTAGTGAGTGCTGTCAGCAAGCCCGGTATTTCCCTGGAAGAAAGTAATAAGATTGGAAGCAGGATCGAAAGGACCCTGTTGACAATACCTGAAATCAAAACGACTACGCGGCGCACGGGTCGCGCCGAACTTGACGAACACGCGCAAGGTGTAAATGCGTCGGAGATCGATGCCCCTTTTACGCTGAATGAAAGAAGCCGTGAAGAATTCATGGATGACGTTAGAAACAAATTATCAAGCGTTGTGGGAGCCAACGTTACGCTTGGCCAACCAATAGGGCACCGCATCGATCATATGCTTTCGGGAACCAGGGCCAACATTGCGATCAAGATATTCGGTCCAGACCTGAGCAGGTTGTTGATACTTTCAAACGCTGTCAGAACGGCTATAGAAGGAACGGATGGGCTAGTCGACTTAAGCGTAGAACAGCAAATTGAAATTCCGCAAATTCAAATCAAAGCAAGGCGGGAAATGCTTGCAACGCATGGGATTACAGTAGGGGAATTTACCAGCTTTGTCGACGCTGCATTCGCGGGCGAACGTGTCGGCGATATTTACGAGGGCGAGAAGCGGTTCGACTTTGTTGTGCGGTTTAACGACAGCAACCGCGGGACCATCGAAAACATGAGAAACACTTTAATCGATGCGAGGGATGGTAGAAAAGTGCCATTGACCGAAGTAGCGGAAGTGATTTCCGCTAGTGGGCCGAATACAATAAACCGGGAGAACGTCGAGCGAAAGACAATTGTCTCCGCTAATGTATCGGGTCGTGGCCAGCGCAGTGTCGCGCAGGAGATCCGAAGTAAAATCGAACAATCCATAAACCTGCCTGAAGGCTACCGGATTGAGTACGGTGGACAATTCGAAGCCGAACAAGAAGCATCACAAACATTGGCGGCTGCATCTCTTCTTTCACTGGTCGTCATTTTCCTTTTGTTATTCATGGAGTTCCGGAATACGAAAGTATCGGGAATAATTCTCCTAAATCTTCCGTTGGCGCTGATCGGAGGGGTACTCAGCATCTGGCTTACATCCGGAATCATCAGTATACCTGCCATCATCGGTTTTATAACTCTATTCGGCATTGCCACACGAAACGGGATACTGCTTGTCTCTCATTATCAAACTTTGGAAGCAGAAGGTAAGACTTTATATGAAACCGTTGTTCAAGGCTCACGTGACCGCCTTAGTCCGATTTTAATGACTGCACTAACGGCAGGCTTAGCACTAATCCCGTTGGCCTTAAGTGGTGACCTTCCGGGAAATGAAATTCAAAGTCCGATGGCTAAGGTCATTCTCGGCGGTCTCCTGAGCTCAACTCTCCTCAATATTTTCGTCGTTCCGATTGTCTACTATCTCTCTCAAAGAAAAGTGTCATGACCAGATCAACATACATACTAATCTTCGTCATTTTCAACATCACCATCGGGAAGGCGCAGACGGGAATGGACATATTACTTGATGAGATAGAGCGGAACAATAAGTCTCTTGCAACCGAGCGGCAATATCTCGAAGCGCAAAAGCTGTTCTACAGGACGGGGCTCAACCCCGAAAACCCGAAGGTCGAGTTTGACCATTTACCCGGACGACCAGAAGGCGCTGGTACACAACGCGAACTTTCAGTAACACAGGCAATTGATTTTCCAACCGTGTATGGAAAAAGACGAAAAGTCTCCGACGAGCTGATTCAAAAGGCGGAACTTGAGTTCAACGCTGCCAGACAACGCATTCTATCGGAAGCGAAGCATGCCTGCATCGATTACATTTATAGAAAAAATCTGGCAGTCGAGTTTGACAAAAGAAGCGGACATGCAGATGCACTTTTTCTCGCGATCAACAAACAAATGCAGCAAGGGGAATCAAGCATTCTCGATGTGAACAAAGTAAAGTTGCTGCAACTTGACATAAACAATCAGGCTGCAGTGAATACCACGAGCTTGCGAAGCTTGCAGCGTAAACTTGACGAACTGAATGGAGGTATCCCGGTTGACCTTTCGACCCTCGAATATCCGCTCGTTGAATCGCTCCCGCCATTTGAAGTGCTCGATAGTCTGATTGAAGCCAATGACCCTGAGATAAAGGTGCTCGAACAGGAAAAACAAATTAGTAAGGAACAGGTCGGACTCACCAGCTCACTCAGCCTTCCTAAGTTTGAAGGTGGCTATCATCGGCAGTCCATCCTTGGTCAGAAATACCAGGGCCTTCACGTCGCTATGACGATACCTCTGTGGGAAAATAAGAACCGCGTAAAAACGGAGCATGCACGGCTGACGCTTTCAGAGCTCGAATCCGTTGAACATCGTAACATGCACTATTATCAAATAAAGGAGCTGTATGACCAATATTTGTTTTGGAAGAAAACCCACAATGACTATCAAGGAATTTTGGCTAACGCAAGTAACGAGCAACTCTTGAATAAAGCGTTGGAAGCTGGACAGCTGTCACTCATCGAATACCTGATGGAAGTGCGATACTTTTATGAGGCGATTATAAAAAATCTTGAAGCGGAGCGCGCACTTCATGAGCAAATAGCGGAACTTTATAAATTCGAATTATAACGGATGCAAGATGGTTCTACACCGTTACGCGTGAGCTGCATGTGTTGTATACACAAATGTTTATCATGGTAGCATTCGATATTAACTCTGCTGAAACCCAGAGGAATTATGCATGGCAGAATCGGCACACGATGCTGGCGCAGACGGGCCTTTTTCTTTAAATACTTTTACCTAACCAAGTCCGTTTATGAAAAAAGTGTCCCTTTCGCTTCTCTTGCTATCGCTTTTCTGCACCCCTGCGCTTTCACAAAAAACTACACGCCGGGATACGTTGTATTTGCTGAACGGTGATACAGCCCGCGGCTTGATCAATTACCGGCGATGGGATTATAAACCTTCCGATATTTCCTTTATCCCGGAGGCAGGCGTGAAAGAACTGAACGCCATCCCTATGACCTTCCAGGCGCTGAATACGCACTAAGGTGACAATTGCACTTTCGACTATAACGTCAACAAACACAACTTCGCCGATCCTGCAGTCCGACAAATTGCAAAGATCGTACGAGGCGCGGACGCAGACAGCTTGCACCTGGCCCTTTGATCCGCCGGCCTTTGGGCAATCTCCGCAGGTCTGTCATACAACTTCAAAGACGATCATGAAATGCTTTCCATGCGCATGCAGATCTATGACGCTTTACACTCGGGCCAGATACGTTCATGACGAAAGGCATACATGGTCGCCTTATTAGGAAAACATAAAGCGGAATCCGGCCTCCTCGTTCGTGCACCAGTATGATGGCGGCTGTACAGGCGCAGGCTTGCCTGCCTGCTTGCAAGAGAACCCTTAAAAATATTACCGCTGCCGATAGCCCTAAGCACGATCGCCGATCCTGTGAAATTTTAAATATTGCAGGAACTGCTGATCATTCCTGTTGCTGCACTAATTGGAATAATCCTTAAATTGTTCATGCAGATCTAATCCTAAATACAGGCCGATGAGTTATATAAAATCCACTCTTATTGTTCTTGTTGCGACCATACTGGTGAATGCCTGTGGTGAAGCAACGAGTAGTAAGGACTCCGAACAAAGGGAGAAACAAGACCTTGACATTGCCACCCTTGAAAGGGTTCTCGCGATGAAAGGAGTAACAAAGGATGGTGAATACAAAATCACCGTTGCACAGAACGATCTCAATGTGATGGTCGACGGATTCAAAATTATCCCTCCCATGGGACTTGGCAGTTGGGCTGCATTCACGTCAGCTCCGGAAGGCACAATGGTTATGGGCGATATCGTGGTAACGGAGACGGATCTTAAACCCGTCCAGGAAGAAGTCATCCGACAAGGCCTTACGGTCACGGCCATTCACAATCACTTTGTAAGAGATAAGCCACATGTTATGTACATGCACATCGGAGGCATGGGTGCGGAGGAAAAATTGGCGCAGGGTGTAAAGGCAGTACTTGAAAAGGTCAAAGAAGTAAGAGGGATGGATCCTGCGGCTGGAAGTAAAGAATCAGTTGAGTTTTCTCTGGATACTTTACGACTTAACAGTATCCTCGGCAGTAAGGGAGAGATGTCACGCGGCGTATACAAACACACTATCGGACGGCCAGATGTCGATCTTAAAGATCACAGTGCAGAAGTAACTTCGTTTCTTGGATTTAATACCTGGGCCGCGTGGCAGGGCACTCCTGAAAAAGCTGCGGTCGCAGGAGATTTTGCCATGCTCGAAGACGAAGTGAGTGGCGTAATCAAAGCCCTTATTGAAAATGGCATTGAAGTGGTCGCGGTCCATAACCACATGGTACACGAGGAACCGAGAATTTTCTTCCTCCACTATTGGGGCGTTGGACCGGCAGAAAAATTGGCAAATGGCTTGAAGGCTGCACTCGATCAAACGGGCAGAAGTTCGAAGCCAACATCAGCTTCCGTGTTTCCAAACTTTAGGGAAGTGCTGTGTAAAAATTAACTATGACGCCCCAAGGTTGGGCAATAATGTTTTGGTCAGCCAAACTGCCCTATTGTATAAGTTGGCATTGACGATCTGGCTAACCGTCTGCGCTTTTACGTGTTTTTCCCAGAACCTGGGTTCGATATCAGGTTTTATCTCTAACAACCGATCGCCAGTAGAGTTTGCAAATATATATCTCACGATAGTAACAGACTCAACTAAAATAATAGCGGCAACCTCTAGTGATAGCACGGGTCACTTCATAATACAGAACCTTCCAGATGGCAATTATCTGCTGAACATCCGGCTCCTGGGAACAAGACCAAAACGACTACCTGTCGGTGTCATGCCTTCAATGCGAGACGTCAACCTAAACGAGATACAGGTTGAAGCAGACGCTGTTCTTTTAGAAGGAATTCAGATTACTGAATTGCGAAATATCATTCAGAAAACTGAAGACGGATTCGTTGTTAATACCGCTGACAACATAACCCAAATCGGAGGTACTGCGTCCGATCTGCTTAAGAATTTACCAGGGATAATTGTGAGCGGTGACGGCGAAATCCTGCTCCGCGGAAAAACTCCGCTCACCCTAATCAATGGTCGAACATCGGGGATATCAGGAATCGATCGGAGCGCCCGCCTGGACCAGCTTCCCGCAGGCATTATTGAGCGCATTGAGATCATCAATAATCCTTCCGCCAAATATGACGCAGACGCGGAAGGCGGTATTATTAATATAGTACTTAAGGCAAACGATGTTGCAGGCACGAATGGAGCATTCGCAGTTGGCGCTGGACTAGCTGAGCGTTATCGCTTAAATGCGTCAATGCTTTTGAATCACAAAGCCAACAATTGGAATTTTGGAATAGCGTACGATAACTGGTACACCACACGCACAAGGAGTGTAAGGGGTGATCGGCTCAACTTCGATCTGCCAGAAGAATATTTCCTGACGCAGAGACGTTTTGACGAACGTTTGATCCTGTATCAAAATGCCAAAGCCAACATTGACTACACTCAAGACGAGAACAGCCGTTTGAATTTTGAGGCTTTATGGGCATTTCCCGGTGAAGATAATAATGAAACCCTGCAAAACTATTTTGAGACATCCGAAAATCAACCCACGGGAAGAAACAGGCGGCATTCAAATGAGATCAGAAGAAGTCATGCACTGGAGTTGTCAGTGAACTACGTCAAACAGTACAGGGGTCATGACCATTCACTTCATGTCAACCTCAGCAATACGTTTGGAAACGATCAAGAAAACACAGACATAACTACAGACATGCTCGACGAGCAAGACATTGCGCTTTCTAATTCATTACAGCGAACCCACACATATCAGAAAACTAACCTGACCAATTTCTCGGTAGACTATAAAAAGTCATTATCGCTTAAAGGCACCGTTGAAGCCGGATACAAAGCTATTTTAAGATATTTAAATGCGGACTTTGGACGAGAGAACCAAATCAACAACGAATTTATTATCGACCCGGTAAATACTAACATCTTTGCCTTCAGCGAACAGATTCATGCGGTATACAGCCAATACAATGGGTGGACAGGAACAAAAGAACAGGCAAAATTGAAATACAGCGTCGGCTTGCGCGCGGAGCGGGTTTGGAACAATGGAAAAAACGAAACGAAAACCGACCAGTTCACAAACAAGTACTTTAACTTTTTCCCATCTGCGAACATTGCCTATTACACCACACGGGAAAACCACTTCCGAATAAGTTACAGCAGACGAATCAACCGACCCGGACTTGGTCAGCTTAATCCTTTTACAGACATAACTGATTCATTAAATCAACGCGCTGGTAACCCCAACCTCAAGCCCGAACTAGTCAACATATTTGAGTTGGGATATTATGTGGGCGCGCGAACAACCTCGGTTTCAATCAGTGGCTTTTACCGGGCTAGGACAAATGCCATACTAGCATACACCGTCCTCGATACAAACGGAGTAGCCTTTACACAACCTCTTAATTTCGGCGACGCGAACACTTACGGTATTGAAATAATCTCAAACGTGCAGGTAATGCCATCGTGGAGCATTGATCTCAGTTTGTCCGGTTATGAATTCAATATTGAAGATCATGGAGCGGTTGCAGACCTGGAAACCCGTCAAATCAACTGGTACAGCAAACTTACCAACAATGTGACTCTCTCGACAAAGGCAAAATTACAGGTGGTGGGTAGCTATACATCGCCCACCACCATTCCACAAGGGGAATCTGTAGCCGTCTATTATGTAGACCTCGGGTTTCAACAAAAGATACTTAAGGACAGGGGCAGACTTGGTGTTTCCATAACAGATATATTTGATACGCAAAAATACGGCTTCATCACATCCGATTACAATTTCCATTTTAGCAGGATCTTCAAACTAGACACACGGGCGATAATGTTTACGTTCGGTTATACGTTCGGCAGTGCCTTCAAGGAAGCCCTGATGGAAAACAGATTTAAAAATGAATAGGGGTTTTGGTTGGAGAAAGGCTAGCCGGGAAGCCCCTCATTTGCAAATAAATAATATGTTCCATCCTTAAGCACCGTACCAGTTCGCATCACCGCCGGTGCCCTACACTATAGTTTCCAAACAAATTTCAGCATACGGACGTCAGTCATTGACTATGAGTTAATCTGTTCATATCTTATATGGATAAACACTTCTGCGGTATAGAAGAAAAAAGTGTTGCGGGAAGCCTTTGAATTCTAATCATAACAGTTGTCAGGTTCAATACCTGGTCCAGGTATTTGATTTCATTCGCATGAGTTAGACTTGCTCAGTTAGTTAATCGAAAATTTTATGATTCACCTATTAAACGAAACTCAACAACCTGTTGAAGTGCAGGAAACTGCCTTCTCTATCGATGTACTCGGACGATACATCTGCAATACGTGGGATGAAGCAATTAACAACGGTGGAAGACCCTTCGATGCAGTTGTTATCGGTGCTGGAATGTTTGGTGCCTATTGCGCCGAAAAAATATACCGGATTTCGAATTCAAAAGTATTGGTGTTAGATGCCGGTGCTTTTTTGGTATCTGAACATGTTCAAAATCTCGCCCGGATTGGACTGAATACAGCCAGTGCAATTACAGTTCCGAATAATGACAAAGATCCGGGTACCAGGGAAAGAGTATGGGGTAATCCGTGGAGAAGCAACGTGGGATTTCCCGGCTTAGCCTACTGTCTTGGAGGCAGGTCTCTCTACTGGGGAGGGTGGTCGCCACAGTTAACTGGTGCGGACCTCAAAAATTGGCCAGACGAAATAGAAGATTATCTGAAGGATTCGGCGTATCGCATTGTTAAAAAAGAGATTGGTACCAGCGAGACTACTGATTATATCTCTGGAGCATTGTTCAAAGCATTGAAGAAAAAATTTAAGAAGATCGTCGACGATGGCATCGCTACCGTCGACGAGATCGAGGATGCGCCATTAGCTGTGCAGGGAGAAGCTCCAGCCTCAGGTCTTTTCAGTTTTGATAAATACAGCAGTGCCCCGATTCTGATTGATGCGATTCGCGAAGATTCAGGCAGACCTGACAGTGAAAGGCGATTGTTTTATGTTCCAAGGACACATGTAGTGAAACTGCACCATGCCAATGGAAAAGTAACAATGATTGAAGCAAGAGTAAACGGCCAGCCGAGGTTTTATAATGTCCCCTCTAACTGTTCCGTAGTCATATCGACTGGGACGATTGAATCAACAAGACTCGCGATGGAATCCTTCCCGACGCCAATGATGGGAAAAAATCTGATGGGCCATTTGCGAAGCAACCTAACGGTAAAAATAAAACGAGATGTGATTTCCCCTACTCTGCCTAAACAACTGGAAGCTGCAGCTTTATTCGTGAGAGGGTCTACACCGAACGCCAGATACCATATACAGGTTACCGCTTCTGCAATCGCGGGCACGAATCCTGAAGCAAGCATGTTCCGAATGATCCCTGATATTGAATTACTTGAAAAACATCTGGCCTCCCAATCACAGGAAGAAATCATCATCACCTTGAGAGGTATCGGCGAAATGATAGGAGATAAAAATAGCTCAGTAAACAACAGTCAGACGAGTTGGATGAATCTCAGTCCTTATGAGAAAGATCAATTCGGCTTTGCCAGAGCGTGGGTCAACATGGTGAAAACAAGTTCCGATGACCAACTTTGGACGACGATGGACGAAGCTTGTATTAGAATTGCGCAAAAGCTGTCCGACGATGACCCCAACAACATTCGGTATCTCTATGATACAGATGGCACGGGTGCTAAATGGCAGGATCAGCCACCTGCTGATCTTTCGAAAATAAGAGACGGTTTAGGAACAACCCACCATGAGGCGGGCACATTGTGGATGGGTGCCGATGTAACTTCCTCCGTTACAGATCTTAACGGACGTTTTCACCATATGAAAAATTGTTATGCAGTTGGCCCCGCCGTCTTTCCTGCAATTGGTTCGGCTAACCCGTCCCTTACTGCTTTGGCATTGGCAAGGAAAACGGCAAGTGCGGTAGCCAAAGAGTTAAAACCCATAGTTGAAGCTGACTTCATGCCACTATTAGACGAAAATCTTAACGGTTGGCAGATGGTTGGCACTGGTACCTTCAAAAAGGTGCAGCACATTATCGAGTCTGCTGGCGGCCCAGGCCTTCTTTTGTATAAGAAAGAAGCATTTAAGAACTTCATCCTTAAAGCCGACTGGCGAGTAACAGATGTCAATGACAACTCAGGCATTTATGTCCGACTGCCTGATATTGAAAACGGAAGCGGTAACTGGCTTCTGGAAGCTAACAAAGGTTGGGAGGTCCAAATTGACGAACGCGGTTTTGATTCTCGTAACAATACAGAAGGAAATAGCCTGAAACGAACCGGAGCTATTTATGATTTAACTCCTGCAAAGGTGGAAGATGCCAGCCGACCCATATGTGAGTGGAATACTTTTGAAATTCAGGTTATAAACCAGGCAGTCAAGGTCGTGTTAAATGGAGTACTTGTAAGCGAGTTAGAGAACGACCCAACCAGACCGGTAGAAGGCTTTATTGGTCTCCAAAATCACCATCCCGGATCGCGGGTGCAATTCGGAAACATTCGGATTAAAAAGTTGACCTGAAAAGCTGAGCCAACACAGACAGCCCGGCCAGCGTGCTCAAAGTATTATAAAAAAAGTTTCGTCTCGCAGGAGGCTCACCAGAGCCTTCTTGCGAGATATAAATCGAGGCCAAGTTCTCCTTAACGTCCTCTGCTGCTTTCAAGGACGGCCAGATCTTCCTGTTAGGTTGCGTAGTCCATCCCTACATATGATATTCACTACTCGTCAACCCCACGAGACAAGTGGCATAATCACGATGAGTGCTGTTATCTGGCAACAGACACTGGCATCGTGACCGGGCAAGCGTAGCCCGCAACTACCAAACCTTATTCCTCAAATGCTTTGGAATTACCGCCCTCTCAAGACTCTCGAAGACAAATTCGATCAGTATTGCGAGAAGCGCGGCAGGAATTGCACCTTTTAGAATAAGGGCAGTATTATTCAAGGCCAAACCCGTAACAATAAATTCACCAAGCCCGCCTGCTCCTATGAAAGCCGCAAGCGTAGCCGTCCCAACATTGATGACCGCCGCAGTACGAATCCCTGTAATTATAGTGGGCATCGCTAAGGGAAGCTCAATAAGTCTTAGTCTTTTGCGATCGTTAAGACCGATGGCCGATGCTACTTGTTTTAATTCCGGATCGACCGTAAACAATCCGATAACCGTATTTCGCAAAATCGGTAATAGTGCATATAAGAAAAGTGCAACGAGCGCCGGGACGATTCCTATTCCAAATAGCGGTATCATCAAGGCAAGCAGAGCAATCGATGGAATCGTCTGAAGAATACCAGTGAAATAAAGTATTGCTCTTGAAAATGATGGATGCTTATAAATGAATATACCGAGAGGCACCGCCACCATGATCGCTGCGAGCAAAGCCAGGAACGTTAACTTTAGATGAGTAAATGCCTTATCGGCGATTTCCTGCCAACGACGCAGCCCGGGAGGTAATTTATCGCCTATAAACTTCTTCTCTATAAGGAAGTTACGAGCAATCTGTGCATGGCTCCGGTTCTCAAAGAGTGCAAGGGCATTAAGCGATTGCATTTCTTCGGCTGAAATTGAAGCGTTTAATTTATTTATGATTGCTTTTGCTTCTTCGGGAATGGAAGCTCGATAAAACGAAACGGCATGGTAATCCGGAGAAAAATCTTTATCATCTTTAAGCGAGATCAGATCATACTTCTTTATCTCACCATCTGTAGAATATGCGTCGGTGATCGCTATCTTGTTTTCCAGCAGAGCCTGATAAGCAAGACCATGTTCCAGTCCGACTGCGTCATGTGGAAGGTTGTAAAACAATGATAACGCTTCCCATCCATCGTGGCGTTTTAGAAATTCATAACTTAATCCTACAGAAAGGTCGGGATGTTTTAGGAGATCAGATATCT
>Ga0307416_100000645_pt1 | contig 17987 bp, 13 predicted proteins | sample DK1Cmetagenome_2_FD_203821 | JGI IMG/M metagenome (GOLD analysis project Ga0307416, IMG submission 203821) | Maize rhizosphere microbial communities from greenhouse at UC Davis, California, United States - DK15-C-3 | ecosystem: Host-associated > Plants > Roots > Rhizosphere > Soil | place...
TTCGCTCTCGCCCTCGTCGTCGCCGTGCTCCTTTCGTTCGTGCCGGCGCTGGCCCGCGAGAACGCGCTCGGCGCCTCGCTGGCGGCGGGCGGGCGGCGCGCCACCGGCGGCGTGCGCCGCCAGCGGATGCAGCAGACGCTCGTCGTGGCGCAGATCGCCGTCTCGGTGGTGCTGCTCACCGGCGCGGGGCTGCTCACGCGTACCATGCAGCGGCTCGCGGTCGTGGACACCGGGCTGCGCGCCGAGAACGTGCTCACGATGGAGGTGCCGTTCGACTTCGGCGCGCAGAGCGACGCCGTCGCGATCTCGCTCTACGAGCAGATGCAGAGCCAGCTCGCGGCGCTCCCCGGCGTGCGCCAGGTCGGCTTCGGCTCCACGGTGCCGCTGCGCGCGGCCGGCTTCATGCTCGACGTCAAGGCGGAGGGGCGGCCGGTGTCGCCCGGGGAGCCGATGCCGCGTTCCGAGTACCGCACGGCGAGCCCCGACTACTTCCGCACGGCGGGCATCCCCCTGCTCCGCGGCCGCGAGTTCGAGAGCACCGACCGACCCGGCTCAGGGCGCGTGGCGATCATCAACAAGACGCTCGCCGAGCGCCTCTTCCCCGGGCAGGACCCGATCGGCCGGCGCGTCGCGTGGACCGGCGAGGTGCTCAAGTTCATCCCCGTGTCGGGCGACTGGCGCACCGTGGTCGGCGTGGTGGGTGACACGAAGGACGGTGGGCTCGACGCCGACCCGCTGCCGGTGATGTTCATGCCGTTCGCCCAGGAGTCGTTCCCGTCCGGCGGGCTCGTCATCCGCACGATGGGAGACGCGGCGGCGATCGCCCCGGTCGCGACGCGCATCGTGCGCGGCATCGCGCCCCAGCAGCCGATCGAGAAGGTGCTGACGCTCGACCAGATCCGCGACGAGAGCGTCGGCCCGCGGCGGCTCAACGCCCTGCTCGTCGCCTCCTTCGGCGCGCTGGCCCTCGTCGTCGCGGCGATCGGCATCGCCGCGGTGCTCGCGTTCTCGGTCATCGCCCGCACCGGCGAGATCGGCATTCGCATGAGCCTCGGCGCCGACAGCGCGCGCGTCCAGCGCATGGTGCTCTCCGAGGGGGGCGCCCTCGTCGGCCTCGGGCTCGCGCTCGGCGTGGCGGGCGCCCTGCTGCTCTCGCGGCTGATTCGCGGGCTGCTCTTCGGCGTCGCGCCGCACGACCCGGCGACGCTCGCCGGCGTCGCGCTGCTCATGGCGGCGGTCGGCGTCGCCGCCTGCTGGCTCCCCGCCCTGCGCGCGGCGCGCATCCAGCCGTCGGCAGCGCTGCGCGCGCAGTGAGGCGCGCGTAGACTCGCGCGGCGCCGTTCAGACCTCGAGCGGCGCCGCGGCGACCCGGCGCGCCGTCAGCGCGGCCCCGGCGCTCGCCGAGATGACGAGCGCGACGGCGAGCAGCTGCGAGGGCGTCAGGCGCTCGCCGAGAAGGAGAAAGCCGCACAGCGCGGCGGCGGCCGGCTCGAGACTCATCAGGATGCCGAACGTCCGCGCCGGCAGGGCCCGCAGCCCCACCATCTCGAGGAAGTAGGGCACCGCGCTCGAGAGCAGGGCGACGAGGACGGCGCTGCCGAAGAGTCCCGGTGTGAGGCGCGCGAGGCCGCCGCGGGCGAGCGTGAACGGGAGGATCGTGGCCGCGGCGATCAGCATCCCGGTGGAGACGGCGGTCCCGTCGCCGAGGAATCGCGACAGGCGGCCGGCGAGGAGGATGTAGGCGGCCCAGCAGCTGCCCGCGCCGAGGGCCAGCAGCACGCCGATCGGATCGACGGCGCGCGTGTCCCACGGCGCGATGAGCGCGATCCCCGCCGCCGCGAGGACGACCCAGACGACGTCGAGCGCGCGCCGCGACCCGAGCACGGCGACGCCGAGCGGGCCGACGAACTCGAGCGTCACGGCGAGCCCGAGCGGGATGCGCGCGATAGACAGGTAGAACAGGAGGTTCATCGTCCCCAGCACCACGCCGTAGGGGAGCACGGCGCGCCACTGCGCGGCGGTGAGCCGGTGGAGCGGCGGGCGAAAGACGGCGAGCAGCATCAGGGCCGCAAGCCCGATGCGGAGCCCCGCCGTGGAGGCCGCGCCGAGCGCCGGGAAGAGTCCCTTCGCGAGGGCGGCCCCGCTGGCGATGCTGAGCACCGCGAGGACGACGGCGGGAATCGGCGGCAGCGAGGCGAGGGGCGAGCGCTTCATCGAGAGTGTCGGGTCGGGTCGGTGCCGGCCGTGGCTGCGCACATCGCGCGCGCTGCGCGCCGGCGGCGCCGCGTCGCATCCTAGACCGCCTCGGGGATCGCCGATAGGGGCGCCGACGGGCGCCGCGCAGCCACCCTTGACGCCCGTATATGCGTCACGCATATATGCGCCGCACCAATAACCGCCCCGGAGGCGTGTGATGGGGATGGATCGGGAGCGGCCCATTGAATCGTACCTGCCCCTGCGGCCGGTAGAGTTCCACATCCTCCTCAGCCTCGCGGCCGGAGAGCGCCACGGCTACGGCATCATCCAGGACGCCGAGGCGCGGGGCGAGACGAGCGTGCCCGACGTCGGGACGCTGTACCGCGCGCTGCGCCGGATGGAGGACCAGGGGCTGATCGGCGCGTCGGAGCGGCGGCAGGCGCCCGACGCCGGCGACGAGCGTCGGAACTACTACCGGATCACCCCGTTCGGGCTCGGCGTGGCGCGCGCCGAGGCGCGGCGCATGGAGGCGCTGATGCGCGCCGCGCGGCTCGGCGGACTGCTCGAGGCACGAGCCCGATGAGCGAGCAGCGTTGGATGAATCGGTCGGAGCGCTGGTTCGGGATGCTGCTGCGGTTCTACCCCGTGGACTTCCGCGAGGAGATGGGAGAGGCGCTCGTCGAGACGTACCGCGACCGCGCGCGCGCGGCGCTCCGCCGCGGCGGCGCGACGTCGCTCGCCGGTGTCTGGCTGCGCGCGCTCGCCGATTCGATGCGCAACGGGCTCGGCGAGCGGATGCGGCCGGCGATTTCGTGGCGGCGGAGCGGGAACTGGGGGCGAGACGCCGAGCGCGCGGTGCGGCGGCTGCGGCGCGCCCCGCTCTTCGCGCTGTCCATGATCGGCACGCTCACCGTCGGGCTGGGCGCGTTCGCCGTCGTCTACGCCGTCGTGGACAAGGTGCTGATCGAGCCGATGCCCTACCAGCGGCCGGACGACCTCTACTTCGTCTGGCGGAACTACGGCTGGTTCGACCTCAAGCGCGGGTGGCTGGGCGGGACCGACGTCGCGGCGCTGCAGGAGGCGGGTGGGCCGATCCAGGACGCGGCCGCGCTGCGCCGCGTGCGGATGACGCTCGCCGGCGCCGCGTCGGCGGCGGCGGGGGGCGATCCCGAGGAGGTCGCGGTGATGGCCACAAGCCCCAACATCTTCCCCCTGCTCGGCGTGCGGCCGGCGCTCGGCCGCGGCTTCACCCCGGAGGAGGTGGGTCCCGGGCGTCCCGCGGTGCTGGTGCTGACGCACGAGCTGTGGCAGCGCCGCTTCGGCGGCGACCGCTCGGTCGTCGGGCGCGAGGTGCGCCTCAACGGCACGCCGTACACGGTGATCGGCGTGCTGGAGCCGGACTTCCACTTCGCGCGCCACTCGAGCCTCGGCGCACCGCAGACGGCCGAGGCCTACATCACGCTCGAGGTGGACCTCCCGAAGACCAACCCCGGCGCCGGCTCCTACGCGGGGCTGGTGCGGGCGCGCCCCGGCACGACGCCGCAGGCGCTGGCGGCCGCGGTGACGGCGGTCGGCACGATGCTCGACCGGCGCGACTTCGAGGGCCGCGGCCTGCGCCTGGACACGGTAGGACTGAAGGCCGACCTCGTGACCGCCGTGCGGCCGGCGCTCGTCGTGCTCGGCGCGGCCGGCGTGCTGCTCGTGCTCGTCCTCGCCATCAACATGGCGAGCCTGCTCATGGTGCGCGCGGCGCAGCGCGACCACGAGTTCGCGATCGTCCGCGCGCTCGGTGCGAACCAGGTCGCGTTGGTCCGCGCGACGCTCCTCGAGGCCGGAATTCTCGGCGCGCTGGGCGGGGCGTGCGGCGCCCTGGTCGCGGTGTGGGGCACGCGCGCGCTCGTCGCGCTCGCCCCCACGGACCTCCCGCGGCGCGAGTCCGTCGCCGTGGACTGGCAGGTCGCGGCGGTCGTGATCGGCGTCGGCGCGCTGCTCGGCCTCCTCGCCGGCGCCGTGCCGGCCGCCTGGGCGACGCGCACCGAGCTCTCGGCGCTCCTCCGCAATGCGTCGGTGCGCGGCGGCGGCGGGCGCGGGACGCTGCGCCGGGCGATGGTCGTCGCCCAGGTCGCGCTGTCGCTCGTCCTCCTCACCGCGGGCGGTCTCGTCGCGCGGAGCTTCCAGCGGCTCCTGCGGGCGAGCCCAGGCTTCGACCCGAGCGGCGTGCTAACGCTGCGCGTGCCGGCGGTCGCCGCCCGCTACCCCAACGACACGACGGTCGTCGCGCTGCACCAGCGGCTGGAGCGCGAGCTCGCCATGCTCCCGGGCGTCGAGGGGGTGGGCGCGGCGTCGGCGCTGCCGCTCACGGCCAACGCGAACCAGACGGGGATGGGCTTCCCCGGCGCGCCGGGCAACACCGGCGACCGCGAGCACGACAACCCGCTCGTGGACTACATCGGCGCGACCCCCGGCTACCTCGACGCACTCGGCATCCGCGTGCTCCAGGGGCGCGGCTTCTCGCGCGACCTGTCGCACGCCGCGCTGCGCGAGGTGCTGATCGACCGTCAGATCGCCGCCGAGTTCTTCGCGACCGGAAGCCCGCTCGGTTACCGGCTGCCGGTGGGCGACGACACGCTCACCGTCGTCGGCGTCGTCGAGCACGCGCGGATGTACGACGTCCACCAGGACGGCCGCCCGCAGCTTTACTTCCGCGACGAGTACGACCCCGACCGCGCCGTCTCGTTCGCGGTGCGCACGAGCCGGCCGCCGGCGGCGCTCGTACCCGAGGTGCGCGAGGCGGTCCGCCGAGTGGACCCGCAGCTCGCCGTCGCCGAGGTGCGCACGATGGACGAGGTGGTGAACGAGCGGCTGCGGCAGCCGCGGGTGAGCGCGGTGCTCCTCGCCGGCTTCTCGCTCGGCGCGCTGCTCCTGGCGGCGATGGGACTCTACGGCGTCGTCGCCGGGTCGGTGAACCGCCGCCGCCACGAGATCGCCGTGCGGCTCGCGCTCGGCGCGGACCACGGGCGCGTGTTGCGGCTCATACTCGCCGAGGGCGCGGTGCTCGTCGTCCTCGGGCTGCTCGTCGGCCTGCCCGGGATCTACCTCTCCGGGAAGGCGCTCGCCGGCGTGCTCGTCGGCGTCTCGCCGTTCGACCCGGTGACGCTCGGCGCGGTCGCGGCGGGCCTCGCGCTCGTCGCGCTGGCGGCGTGCTACGTCCCGGCGCGGCGCGTCTCGGTGATCGATCCGGCGCGGGCGTTCCGCGAGGAGTGACGGGCGCCGCGGCGCGCCTCAGAGGAGCGGGGCGATCATGCTCGCCGCCTGCTCTCCGATGCGTTCCCTCCAGGGGCGGCGGCGGAAGGTGGCGAGGTCGATCTCCTTCGAGTGGCGGAGGTCCTCGAAGAACACCTCCTCCATCCGCCGGCCGGCGGCGGAGTCGAGGACCATGAGCGTGACCTCGTCGTTGAGGGCGAGCGAGCGGTTGTCGAAGTTCATCGTCCCGACCGAGGCCCACACCCCGTCGGCGACGAACGTCTTCGCGTGGAGCGTCGTCGGCTGGTACTCGTAGACGCGGACCCCCGCGCTCAGCAGCGCCTCGTAGCGCGCGCGCGCCGCCAGCCGCGCCGCGCGGACGTCCGTCCGCGGGCCGCCGACCAGGATGCGCACGTCCACGCCGCGCGCCGCGGCCCGCGCGAGGAGCGCGACGAAGCTCGTGTCGGGGGCGAAGTAGGCGTTGGTGACGTAGAGCGACCGGCGGGCGCCGGCGATCGAGAGCGCGAGGTAGCGCTCGGCGGGCGTGCTGCCGAGCGTCGGCGCGGTGTAGAGCAGGCCGGCCGCGGCGACGCCGCCCTCCTGCGCCTCGATCGTCATCCGCCCGGTGAGCAGCTCTCCCGTCGCCTCGGCCCAACCGGCGATGAACGCCGCCTCGAGCTGGCGCACCGCGGGCCCCTCGAAGCGCACGTTCGTCTCGCGCCACTCGGCCGGGCGCCGCCCGCCGCCGAGCCACTTGTCGTCTATCCCGAAGCCACCCGTCCACCCCACGCGGCCGTCCACGACGACGCCGCGCACGTGCGAGCGGTTCTGCACGATCCACAGGTTGTCGAAGTTCAGCGGCCGGAAGGCGACCGCGTGCACGCCCGCCGCGCGCAGCCGGTCGAGGTACTCGTCGGAGAGGTTGTTGGCGCCGAAGGCGTCGTACAGCAGGTAGACGGCGACGCCGGCGCGCGCCCGCCCGGCGAGGATCGCGCCCAAGGAGTCGGCGACCCGGCCTGGCTGGGCGTAGTACATCTGCACGGTGATCGAGCGCCTCGCCGCGCGCAGGTCGGCGTAGAGGCGCGGGAAGGTGCCGTCGCCGTCGAGCGCCAGCTCGACGCGGTTGCCGGGCACGATGACGGCGCCCGTGAGGACGCCGACCGTAACCGGGAACGACGGCTCGTCCGGCGCGACGGGTGTGCCGTCGGCGCCGACGCCGCGCACGCTCTGCACCGCCGTGCCGCGCGTGACGAAGAGCAGCCCGATGACCGCCGCGAGGAGGGTGATGCCGGCGAGCACGAGCCGGATGGCCTGCGACCCGTACTGCCGCGCCGCCTCGGCGACGCGCTCCCAGGTCGACGACACCGCCTCCCGCGCCGTGCGTGATCTCCGCGGCCCCGACTCGCCCTCGTCGAACGAGTCCACGTGGCGCTCAGGCCACGCGGTCGCGCCGAGCCGCGGGGGTGTCGGGCGCGCGGCGGCGGTCGATCAGGGCGTCCAGGGAGAAGGCGCCGGGGCCCGTCACGGCGAGCGTCGCGGCGGCGGCGAGGAGCAGGAGCACGAACTCCACACCCTTCGGGGCGAAGAAGCCGTTCGGCAGGTGCACGATGAGAATCGCGCCCAGCATGTCGATCGCGAGTCCGACCGCGGCGAGCCGTGTCAGCAGCCCGACGATCAGCGCGAGCCCCGCGAAGAACTCGACGAGTGCGTTGAGCGGCCCCGTGAGCTCCGGCATGGGGGCGCCCATCTGGTCGAAGGCGCCGGCGACGCCGGCGAACCCGAAGACGAACAGCTTCTGCCCGCCGTGCGCGGCGAAGATGGTGCCGGCGACGAGGCGCAGGATGAGCAGCCCGGTGTCCACCTGCCGGGCCGTCGGGAGACCGAAGAGCCGCATGTGACGAACCTCCTGTGGGGAATCGCGACAGCGTGCGCGGTTGCCGTCACGATTCGCGCCAGCGGACGCGGGACGGGGGCGGGACGGAGGTGGGACGTGGGCGGCTCCCGGCCCCGCGGCTACTCGCGGCGCAGCGCCCCGGCCGGGCTCACCCGCGACGCGCGCCACGCCGGGACGTAGCCGGCGGCGAGCGCTACGACGACGAGGAGCAGCGCCGCCGACGCGACGACGGCGGGGTCGTGCCCGCTCATGCCGAACAGCATGGACTGCGCGGCGCGGCCCAGCCCGATCGCCGCCGCGACCCCGATCGCGCCGCCGACGAGCACCATCCGCCCGACCTGGCCGAGCACCATGGCGCGGATCCGCCCGCCGTCGGCGCCGAGCGCCATCCGCACGCCGATCTCGCGGGCGCGCTGCGCCACCGTATAGGCGAGGACGCCGTACAGCCCGACCGCGGCGAGCAGCGTCGCCAGCGCCGCGAAGCCCGCCGAGAGCGTGCCGATCATGCGGTCGAGGTAGACGCTCTCGCGCACCTGCTGCGGCATCGTCTTGAGCATCGCCACGGGGAGGTTGCGGTCGAGTCGCGCCACCGCGGCCGGGACGCCGCGGAGCAGCTGCGCCGGCGCGCCCGTCGTCGTCCGCGCGTAGAACGCCATCGCGCCGATCGTGCTGTCCTGACGGTAGGGCGTGTAGAAGATCGGCGGCGGCGCCCCCTTCACGTCGCTGTAGCCGGCGTCGCGGACGACGCCCACGATCTCCATGTCGAGCGCCCCGGCGGGCGAGCTGCCGTCGAGCGCCATCCGCTTGCCGATCGCGTCGCGCCCGAGCCCGAACTTCCTCGCGAAGGCCTCGCCGACGACGGCGACCTTGGGCGCGCCGAGCCGGTCGGCGGCGGTGAACTCGCGGCCGGCGACGAGCGGGACGCCGAGCACGCGGAAATAGGCGGGTCCAACCTTGTTCAGGCGCGAGTTCGCGTCCCCATCGGGGCCGCGCGCGAAGCCTTCGACGCGGACGTTGCCTCCCCACGTGCTCCCGGTGAGCAGCGGGACCGCCGAGCCGGCCACGCCGGCGACGCCGGGCAGCGCGGCGACCTCCTCCTCCACGCGTTCGAACAGCGCGCGGGCGCGGGGGCGGTCGTAGCCACTCAGCTCGGGCAGCAGGGCGAAGGTGACGACGCGGTCGAGGTCGAGCCCGAGGTCCACGCGGGCGACGTTGCGCAGGCTCTTGATGAAGAGTCCCGCCGAGGCGAGGAGCGCCATCGAGAGCGCGATCTGCGCCGTGACGAGCGAGGTGCGGAAGCGGGCGGCGGCGCGGTGCCCGCCGGCGATCTGCCCGGCGCCCGAGCGCAGCGACGCGACGAGGTCGGGGCGGGTGCCGTGCAGCGCCGGGAAGAGCCCGAAGAGCAGCCCCGTGCCGAGCGAGACCGCGGCGGCGAAGGCGAGGACCGCGGGCCGGATCTCGAGCGAGAGCGTGGCGCCCATGCCGTACGCGGCGGGCGGGATGAACGAGGCGATGAGGGCGAGCGTGCCGTGCGCGACGGCGAGACTCGCCGCGCCGCCGAGCGCGGCGAGCAGGCACGACTCGGAGAGGAGCTGCGCGACGAGCTGCCGCCGCGTGGCTCCGAGCGACTGGCGCACGGCGATCTCCGTGGCGCGACCGGCGCCGCGGACGAGGAGCAGGTTCGCGATGTTGGCGCAGGCGATCAGCACGACGAGGCCGGTGACGGCGAAGAGAAAGAGCAGTGGTGCGCGCGTCGTGCCGCGCAGCGCGCTCTGGCCGCGGCGCCCGTCCTCGACGGCGATCTCGCGCGCCCGGAAGCGGGCCATCGTCTGCGCGCTCATCCCCTCCTGCAGCGGCGCCTCGACGTCGGCGAGGATCGAGCGGTAGACGACGTTGAGCGCGGTGCGCGCCTGCTCGATGCCGACCCCGGGCGCGAGACGCGCGAAGAGGTAGGTCCAGTAGCGGCGCCGGTCGTCGAGACTGGAGCGCGGGCCGAAGAACGGGTCCACGTCGGCCGCCATCGTGATCGGCACGTACACCTGCGGGCGCATGCCGAGCGTTGTCCCGTCGAAGCCGCGCGGGGCCACACCGACCACGGTCAGCGGCCGGTCGTTGACGAGGACTCGGCGCCCGACGACGGACGGATCGGCGCCGAGCCGGGTTGTCCAGTAGGCGTGGCTGAGGACGGCGACGGCGTGGGCGCCGGGCGTCTGGTCGTCGGCCGGCGCGAGCAGCCGTCCGAGGGCGGGGCGGACGCCGAGCACCGGGAAGTACGACCCGGAGACGAAGACGCCCTCGCCCGCCGTCGCCTGCCCGTCGTAGGCCACGTTGGCGAGGAAGAGGCGGTGCGCCGCGATCCCGGTGAGCACGCGCTGTGCGTGCTCCAGGTCGCGGAACATCGGGTGGCTGAACACCTCGCTACAGGCGCCCGCCTGAGTGCACTGGTCGGGGCCCGTCCGCGGGCCGGGCGCCGCGAGGTTGACGAGGCGCTCCGGCGCGGGCACGGGGAGCGGGCGGAGGAGCAGCTCGTCGAGCAGCGAGTACGCCGCCGCGTTGGCGCCGACGCCGAGCGCGATGCACGTCACGGCGGTGGCGACGAAGCCGGGCGAGCGCCGCAGCCGGCGCAGCGCGACGCGCAACTCCTGGGCGGCGCCGGCGAGCCACTCGCGGGTCCGCCGGCGGCCGTCGCGCCGCGCGGCCGACGCGTGCAGGCGCGCCCGCGCCTCGTCGAGCGGACCGAAGCGCCGCTCGGCCTCGGCGCGCGCCTCCTCGGCCGAGAGTCCCTGCTGCATGAGCTGCTCGACACGCAGCCGCAGGTGGAGGCGGATCTCCTCGTCCGCCTCGTCGCGCGTCTGCTCGGGGCGACCGACGGCGAGGCGAAGCAGCCGGCGCACGCCGGGCCGGATCTCGTGCTGTGGCATTGGGCCCTCGTCAGGCCGCGCCGGGCGCGGCGGTCAGGATGTCGGTCACCGTGGCGGCATAGCGGACCCACTGCGCGGTCTCGGACCGCAGGTGGGCCCGGCCGGCGTCGGTCAAGCGATAGTAGCGGGCGCGCTGGTTGTTCGCCGTCACCCCCCACTCGGCGGTCGCCAGCCCGCGCGCCTCGAGGCGGTGCAGGGCCTGGTAGAGTGCACTGTCCTGAACGCCGAGCGTGCCGCCCGAGCGCGCCTCGAGCCAGGAGGTGATCTCGAAGCCGTGCATCGGCGTCCACGAGAGCGCCTTGAGGACGAGCACGTCGAGCGTTCCCTTGAGCAGCGGCAGCGGATCGGCCATCGAGCCCCCAGAGTATGAGTACAGACTCTGTGGGCATTACGGGGGCGCCCAGGGGGAGTTTCAGCGCGGCGCCGCGGCCGGGCCGCGCACGGCCGTGCACGGTGGTAGATTGAGAGACACCCGCTGGAGAGGACGGATGAAGGAGAAGCAGCGCAAGGCGACCGCTGACGCCGCGCTCGACGCGTTCGAGTTCGAGGACGCGGGACGGACCTTTACCTGCTCGCGGGAGGCGCCGCGCGCGGCGCGCCCCGACGGGTGGTGGTGGTTCAGCGTCACACCGGACGCGCGCGGGCAGCGGTACGCGCCGTTCCGCGCGGCGCCCGAGGACACGCGGGCGACGGTCCAGGCGCGGATCGTGGCGTACTACGACGAGCTGCTGGCGCGCCGCGCCGCGCCGCCGGCGCCGAATCAGTGGGGCCGCCGCGCCGTGGTCGCGCCCGCCACGGACTCCGCCCCGCCGGCCGTGCCGGCCGAGGGCGGGACAGCGGGCACAGCGGGTAGTCCGGGCTGACCGATCGCCACCCGGCGCGGTCCCCTCGCGAGGAGGGCGTGATGAGCGACTCGCATCGTCAGACCGACACCGAGAGCGTAGGCGGGGCCGGCTGGGCGGCCCCGCCGACGGCGAAGGACCGCGCCGCCGTGCAGCGGGCGGTGGACCGCCTACTCGACGACCTCGCGCCGGAGCGCGCCGCGACCCACGTCGAGCGCCCGCCGGCCGCGATCGAGCGGCACCGCACGCCACGCGGCTGCATCCTGCAGGCGGCCACCGGCGCGGTGAGCGTCTCCTGGTTCCCCGACAGCGCGAACGAGGCCGCGCTGGGCGAGCTGCAGGTCGTCGCCTGGCAGGGGCACGTCTCCCGCCCTGGCTCGGCGCACCGCACGGGCGGGGCGACGGTCGCGCGCGAGCTCGTGCTGCGCCCAATCGAAAAGGGGGCGGCGGGGCTCGAGTGGGAGGCCGCCGACGGTACGCGCTACGACACCGACGCGCTCGCTGCCTACTGCCGTGCGCTGCTCGAGGACCGGATGCGCGAGACGGGGGCGGCGCCGACCGCCTGAAACCCCGGGCCGAGCGCCGGTAGCCAGCCTGCCTGAGCGGCTCGGCGAGCGCCCGCGCGGCGACGCGGTCAATGCGCGTTCGGATCGGGCTGCGCGCCATGCGCGCCGACGATAACGCCCCGCGGGCCGTGGCACGCGTGGGCCGCTCACGTCGCGGCGGACCGCTCGATAGCTTCCGGCGGAGGCGCGCCGCGTTCCCACGACCGACGAGGAGAGAGGAGAGCCTCATGAATGGATCGTCCGCGCGGTCGATCGTCGTCGTCCTGCTGCTCGCGGCGGGCGTGGCGACCGCGTGCCGCAGCGGGTCGAGTACGCCGGCAGCGGTGGACGCGCGCCCCGCCGCCGCCGCCGCGGACTCGAGCGCCGCCGCCGCTCCTCCCGTTTCGCCCGCCGCGACGGTCGCGGGAACGAGCGGCGCGCCGCGACGCCACTCGGCGGCCGACACGCGCTTCATACAGCTCATGGTGGCGCACCACGCGCAGGCGCTGGCGATGACGGGCCTCGTGCCGACGCGGGCGAGTCGGCGGGACGTGAAGCTGCTCGCCGAGCGGATCGCGGTCTCGCAGCGCGACGAGCTGGCGCTGATGCGCCGGTGGCTGCAGGAGCGGGGCGAACCGGTACCGGAGCTGGACACCCCGCACCGGCAGCACGACGCGGGTGGCCACGCGGGCGCGATGCCGGGGATGCTGACGCCCGAGGAGCTGGCGCGGCTGGCGGCGGCGAACGGCGCCGAGTTCGACCGGCTCTTCCTCGAGTACATGATCCGCCACCACGAGGGCGCGCTGGCAATGGTCGCCGAGCTCCTGCGCAGCCAGGGCGCCGCGCAGGAGGCGGCGACCTTCCGCCTCGTCAACGACGTGGACGCCGACCAGCGGGCCGAGATCGCCCGCATGCGCGCAATGCTGGGCGCGCCGCCTTCCGAAGCGCGCCACCACTGACGAGCTTCCAGCGCCGTCCCACGACGCGCACGACTCACGCACCCGACACGCGAGCGAATTCCTTCATGAGATCCGACCCGACGACCCGGCGCGCGGCCGCGCCACTGCGCTCCCTCCTTCTCGCGGCGGCGCTCCTCGCCGCGGCGGCGCCCGCAGCAGCGCAGACCGACAGCACGGCGCGCGTCGCCGCCCCCACGGACGACCCGCGCGTCGCGCTCGGCAGCGGGTGGATGGACGCCAAGGAGGCGGCGCGCAACCTGGAGCTGGTCGCGCACCGGCCGCGCCCGGAGGGCTTCTTCAACCCGGCGTCGATGGGCGACTTCGGCTTCGCCAACGCCGACCTCGCCTTCCGCGGCAACTACGTGTTCCAGGGCGGCTACCATGGCTTCCAGGTGTGGGACGTCTCCAACCCGGCGAGCCCGAAGCTCCGCACCTCGCTCGTCTGTGCGGGCGGGCAGGGCGACCTCTCGGTCTACCGCAACCTGCTCTTCATGTCGGTCGAGGAGACGCGCGGCCGCATGGACTGCGGCACGCAGGGCGTCGCCGACACCGTGAGCACGGACCGCTTCCGCGGCGTCCGCATCTTCGACATCAGCGACATCGACCACCCGAAGCAGGTCGCCTCGGTGCAGACGTGCCGCGGCTCGCACACGCACACCCTGGTCACCGACCCGAAGGACCGCGCCAACGTCTACATCTACGTCGCCGGCACGGGACCGGTGCGGCCGGCCGCCGAGCTGGCCGGATGCTCCGCCGGCGCACCGGAGGAGGACTCCACCACGTCGCTCTTCCGCATCGAGGTGATCCGCGTGCCGCTCGCCGCGCCGAGCAACGCGCGTGTCGTCAGCGCGCCGCGCATCTTCGCCGACACGGCGACGGGGGCGATCGCCGGCCTCTGGAAGGGAGGGAGCCACGGCGAGGGGACGCAGACGACGTCGCAGACGAACCAGTGCCACGACATCACCGTCTATCCGGAGATCGGGCTCGCCGCCGGCGCCTGCTCCGGGAACGGGATCCTGCTCGACATCCGCAACATCGCGAACCCGAAGCGCATCGCCGAGGTCGTGGATCCGAACTTCGCCTACTGGCACTCGGCGACGTTCAGCAACGACGGCAAGAAGGTGATCTTCACCGACGAGTGGGGGGGCGGCTCGCAGGCCCGCTGCCAGGCGACCGACCGCGCCGAGTGGGGCGCCGACGCGATCTTCACCCTCACGGGCCGCACGCTGCGCCACTCCGGCTACTACAAGCTCCCGGCCCCGCAGACGGCGACCGAGAACTGCGTCGCCCACAACGGCTCGCTGATCCCGGTGCCGGGGCGCGACATCATGGTGCAGGCGTGGTACCAGGGCGGCGTGTCGGTGTTCGACTTCACCGACCCGGCGAAGCCGGTCGAGATCGCGTTCTTCGACCGCGGGCCGATGAGCGACACGCTGATCATGATCGGCGGCCACTGGTCGGCGTACTGGTACAATGGGCGGATCTACGGCTCCGAGATCGGGCGGGGCCTCGACGTCCTCCGCCTGACGCCGAGCGAGATGCTGACGCAGAACGAGATCGACGCGGCCGAGGCGGTGCGGATGTCGAGCTTCAATCCGCAGGACCAGTCGAAGCTCGTCTGGCCAGCGAGCTTCGCGGTGGCGCGCGCCTACCGCGACCAGCTCGCGCGGGGCAACGGGTTGGCGGCCGACCGCGCGGCGGCGATCGCGAGCGAGCTCGATCGGGCCGAGCGACTCAGGGGAGCGCAGCGGCGCACCGCGCTGACGCGGCTCGCCACGCAGCTCGACCGCGACGCGCGCACCGCGGCCGACGTTGCCCGCGTGCGCGCCCTCGCGACCGCGGTGCGCGACCTGGCGAAGAAGGGCTGAGCGGTCACCGGCGCGCCCGCGCTCGCCGGCCGGAATTCGACTGCCGAGCGCCGCGTGCCGGGTGGCACGCGGCGCTCGGCGCGTCCGGGCCGTGCATCGAAGCTCTTGAGCTTGTTCGGGCGGGGCCCATATTCGTCGCGTGGCCGCCCCTACCGCGACAGCGCCCGCCGCGCTCGACGTCATCCGCCGCACGCTCGGCGACCGCTACCGCCTGGAGCGCGAGCTCGGGCGCGGCGGGATGGGCACGGTCTTCCTCGCCCGCGACGTGCGGCTGGACCGCCCCGTCGCGCTCAAGGTGCTGCCCGCCGAGTACGCGGCGCAGCCGTCGCTGCGCGAGCGCTTCCTGCTCGAGACGCGCACCGCGGCGTCGTTCTCGCACCCCAACATCGTCCCCGTCTACGCGGTCGAGGAGTCGGACGAGCTCCTGGCCTACGCGATGGGGCTCGTCGAGGGGGAGACGCTCACCGACCGCGTGCAGCGCGTGGGGCCGCTGCCGGCGCGCGAGCTCGTGCGGCTGCTGCAGGACGTCGGCTACGCGCTCGCGTACGCGCATGGGCGCGGCGTCGTGCACCGCGACATCAAGCCGGACAACGTGATGCTCGAGCGCGCCACAGGCCGCGCGCTGGTCATGGACTTCGGCATCTCGCGCTCGATCGCGCCGACGCCGACCGGCGCCGCGCTGACGCGCGTCGGCGAGGTGGTGGGGACTCCCGAGTATATGAGCCCCGAGCAGGCCTCCGGCGACCACGTGGACGGGCGGAGCGATCTGTACGCGCTCGGCCTCACCGCGCACTTCGCCGCCACCGGCCGCGTCGTGATGGCGGCCGAGAGCACGCAGAAGGTCATCGTCCGGCAGCTCACCGAGCCCGTGCCGCCGATCGTTGCTGCCCGCCCCGACCTGCCGCCGGCGCTTGCCGCGGCGATCGACCGCTGCGTGGCGAAGGACCCGGCCGACCGCTTCGCCACCGCCGAGGCGCTGGTCGAGGCAATCGACGCGGCGCAACTCGCCGAGCCCGAGATCCCGCTTCCCGTGCGCCTGTTCGCGGGAGAGGCGGGGGCGCTCTCGGCGCTCGTCGTCGCGATCCTGTTCTTCACGATCTTCATCGTGCGCTCGGCGCGCCTCGCCGACCTCTCGCTGCTCGACGCGATGCTCCCCGTGGTCGCGCTGCTCGCCGTGCTGCTCACGCGCGCACTCACGACGCTGAGCGAGGCGCGCCGGTTGGCCGAGGCCGGGTTCACCGCCGCCGAGGTGACGGGCGGGCTCTCGCGCGTGATGGACGAGCGGGCCCGACGCCGCGCCGAGCTGCGCGCCGACCCGACGGTGCGGCGGCGGCGGCGGGCGACGATCGTCTGGGGCGCGGCGATGTTCGTCCTGGCGATCCCCATGATCGTCGTCGCGCTACGCATGCGCATCCCGCTGCTGAACGGACGGTTCCGGAGCCCGCTCCCCGGTGCCGTGCTCGTGATGAGCGGGATGGCGCTGTTCGGCGTGAGCGCCGTCCTGCTCATCAAGAGTCCCTTCCGCATGTCGCCCGGGGAGCGGCTGTTCCGGCTCGTCTGGCTCGGCCCCCTCGGGCGCGGCTTCGTACGCCTCGCCGGGCGCGGCGTGCGGCGCGGCCCGTCCGCGCCAGCGAGGAGAACGGCCCCCACTCCACTCGTCGGCGCGACGGCGGCGCCGACGCGTCCGGCCGCCGGAACGCTGCCCGATCGGCTGGGGACGCTCGAGGCGCGCGTGGCCGAGCTGGAGAGGTGGCGGCGCGAGCAGTGAGGCGCGCTGCGACGCGGGCGGCCGCCCCCTCACCCAGCGGCGTCGGCGCGATGGACGGCGGCGAGCGAGGGCGTGGCGCCGGGGCGCGCGCCCGTCTCGCGTCGCACGGCCGGCGCGACCACGGTGCCGAACAGCTCGATCGAGCGCATGATCTTGCCGTGTGGCATCGAGCCGACGCTGAACTGGATCAGCATGCGATCCATGCCGAACAGCTCGTGCTCGAAGAGGATCTTGTCCGTGACCTCCTGCGGGTCGCCGATGAGGAGGGCGCCGCGCGGCGCGCGCTCGGCCTCGAAGCGGGCGCGCGACGGCGGCGGCCAGCCGCGCTCGCGCCCGATCCGCCCCATGACGTCGGCGTACGGCGGGTAGGCGTCGTCGGCCGCCTGTCGCGAGCTGTCGGCGATGAAGCCGTGGGAGTTGATCCCCACCGGCAGCGTCGCCGGGTCGCGGCCGGCGCGGCGCGCGCTCTCGCGGTAGAGCTCGACGAGCGGCACGAACCGCTCCGGCGCGCCGCCGATGATCGCCAGCGCCAGCGGCAGCCCGAGGGCGCCAGCGCGGACGGCCGACTGCGGCGTGCCACCGACGGCGATCCAGACGGGGAGCGGGTCCTGCAGCGGGCGCGGGTAGACGCCGCGGTCGTGGATCGGCGGGCGGTGCTTCCCCGCCCAGGTGACGCGGTCGCGCTCGCGCAGCTGCAGCAGGAGGTCGAGCCTCTCGACGAACAGCTCGTCGTAGTCGTCGAGGTTCTGGCCGAACAGCGGGTAGGACTCGATGAAGCTCCCGCGGCCGGCCATGATCTCGGCGCGCCCGCCCGAGAGGAGGTCGAGCGTTGCGAAGTCCTGGAAGACGCGCACCGGGTCGTCGGAGCTGAGCACGGTGACGGCGCTCGTCAGGCGGATGCGCGTCGTGCGCGCGGCCGCCGCGGCGAGGACGACGGCGGGCGCGGAGACGACGTACTCCGGCCGGTGGTGCTCGCCGACGCCGAAGACGTCGAGCCCCACTTGATCGGCGAGCTCGATCTCCTCCAGCAGGTCGCGCAGCCGCTCGGCCGGACTCACCGTGCGCCCGGTGGTCGGGTCGGGCGTGGCCTCCGCGAAGGTGTAGATTCCGAGCTCCATGCCGCGGCAGGCGAGCAAGTTCCTCGCCGGCCGGCGCGTCGCCGTCCGGCCGACCGGCGTCCGACTCCTCAGGGTGGCGCCGCATGTCCGTGACCGCGTGGTTCGTGATCGTCGGGCTGCTGCTCCTCGCGATGGGGACGAGCGTCGGCATCGTCAGGCGCCTGCCGCTCACCTCGGCGCTCATCTACCTCGGCGTGGGCGTCCTCCTCGGCCCGGCGGGTCTCTCAGCGGCGGCGCCCGACCCGGTGGTGCAAGCGCGGCTGCTCGAGCGGATCACCGAGATCGCCGTCCTCATCTCGCTGTTCACGGCGGGGCTCAAGCTGCGTGCGCCGTGGAACGACCGCCGCTGGACGACGCCGCTCCGCCTGGCGACGCTCTCGATGGTGCTCACGGTCGGCATGATCGCGGCGATCGGCGTCTACCTGCTCCGCCTGCCGCTCGGCGGCGCCATCCTCCTCGGCGCGCTCCTCGCGCCGACCGACCCGGTGCTCGCCTCCGACGTCCAGGTGGAGAGCGTCGAGGACCGCGACCGCCTGCGCTTCGCCCTCACCGGAGAGGCGGGGCTGAACGACGGCACCGCCTTCCCCTTCGTCATGCTCGGCCTCGGGCTGCTCGGGCTCCACGAGATCGGCG
>Ga0307416_100000646_pt1 | contig 17981 bp, 13 predicted proteins | sample DK1Cmetagenome_2_FD_203821 | JGI IMG/M metagenome (GOLD analysis project Ga0307416, IMG submission 203821) | Maize rhizosphere microbial communities from greenhouse at UC Davis, California, United States - DK15-C-3 | ecosystem: Host-associated > Plants > Roots > Rhizosphere > Soil | place...
TGCAGCACCGCCCACCCCCGCACCGCCAGTGCCCGCAGCCGCCCCGTCCAGCCCCGGCAAGGTGGTGGCCGCCGCCTTCATCGGCACGGCGCTGGAATGGTACGACTTCTTCCTCTTCGGAACCACCGCCGCAATTGTCTTCGCACCGCTGTTCTTCCCCGGCAGCGATCCCGTGGCCTCCACCGTCTCGGCGTTCCTCAGCTTCAGCGCAGCGTTCATCGCCCGCCCCGTCGGCGCTCTGATCTTCGGTCACGTGGGCGACAAGTACGGCCGGCGCGGCGCCCTGGTGGCCACCGTGATGATCATGGGAGCCGCCTCCACGCTCATGGGCCTGCTGCCCACCTACGAAACGGCCGGGGTCGTTGCCCCCGTTCTGCTGACTCTCCTGCGTGCGGTCCAGGGCATTGCCACCGGCGGCGAGTGGGGCGGTGCCACCCTGATGGCCATCGAGTATGCCCCGGCGAAACGCCGCGGGCTGTACGCGGCCCTGGTCCAGCTGGGATCGCCGGTAGGCACGCTGCTGTCCACGGGTGCCATCACGCTGGTGACCCTGCTGCCCAGGGACGACTTCATGTCCTGGGGCTGGCGGCTGCCGTTCATCGCCTCGATTGTCCTGGTGGTCGTGGCGCTCTGGCTCCGCTGGAACGTGGAGGAGACGCCGGAGTTCCAGGAGCTCAAAGCCACAGACAAAACCACAAAGGCCCCGGTCATCGAACTGTTCCGCCAGTACAAAGCGAGGCTGGCCATCGGCGTGTGCACCTACCTGGTGGGCAACGCCGGCTTCTTCATCCTCACCACGTTCATGATCAGCTACGTCACCCGGGTCCTGGGCCTGCCGTCAACCGTGATCCTCACGGCCATGACCATCGGCGCCGTGGCCCAGATGGTCATGACCGTGCTCGCCGGCCGCCTTGCCGACCGCTTCGGCGCGGCACGGGTGGGCATCATTGGCTACTCGATCTTCATTGCCCTGGCCTTCCCCATCTTCTGGCTTGTGGACAGCAGGGATCCGGGACTGATCATCCTGGCCATGGTGCTGGCCTTCGGCCCCTGCGCCATCACCTACGCCATCATCGGCGCACTGATCGACAGGCTCTTCCCGGCGCAGGTCAAGTACACCGGCATGGGGCTGTCCGCCAACCTCTCCGCCGTCGTGGCCGGGTTCATGCCGGCGCTCGCCACCGTCTTCCTCACCTTCTCCGGCAACGCGTCATGGGGACCGGCCTCGCTGCTCGTGGTCATCGGCCTGATCTCCCTGGGCGGCGCCATCGCCACCTCGAAGGTGCGGGCAGACTAGCGCAAGCGCCCGGCTCAGGCGCCCGGCTGCGGCGGACGACTTAGGCGTCCCGCCGGTATCGCACAGCCCCGCCGGTGACGGTCATGCGGACCTTGGTGTCCCTGATCCCGGCGGGGTCCGTCGTGAAGATATCGGTGTCCAGTACCGCGAAGTCGGCGAGCATTCCGGGGGCCAGCGTGCCCTTGAGCGCCTCCTCGCCGGCGGCAAACGCCGGGGCTACGCAGTAAGCGTGCAGGGCCTCCGCCAATGAGATCCGCTCCTGCGGTTCCCACCCGCCGTCGGGCTCCCCGGTGGCGGTGGTCCGCGTGATGGCGGCGTGCAGACCGTGGAACGGGTTGGGAACTTCCACGGGGGAGTCGGAGCCGAAGGCCACCGTGGCGCCGGCGTCCAGCAGGGTGCGCCAGGCGTAGGACGCCAGGCCCCTGCCCTCCACCATGCCCAGAATGGGCATGTCGCTGGGACAGTGCTGCGGCTGCATGGATGCCACCACACCCAGTTCGGCCAGCCGCGGAACATCCGCGGGCTGCAGGAACTGCACGTGCTCGATCCGGTGCCGCAGAGCGTTCAGCGCGGTGGTGTCCCGAATCGCGGCCAGCGCGTCCAGCACCAGGGTGTTGGCGCGGTCGCCAATGGCATGGACTGCGACAGCGATGCCCGCCTCCGCCGCCTGGCCGGCCAGCGCCAGCAACTCGGGATAGGTCGTCACCTCTACCCCGTGGCCGGTGCCGCCCGGGAAGGGCTGGCTCATGTGGCACGTGTGTGATCCCGCAGCGCCGTCGGCAAAGATCTTCACGGCCCCGTGACGGATCCAGCTGTCACCCTGCCCGGTCCGGATGCCGGCCGCGATGGATCCCTCAAGGTCGTCCTGGGCCAGCAGTTTGTGGACGCGCAAGGCTAGCCCTTCCTCCTCACGCAGGATCCGGTAGGCGGCCAGCGCATCAGCTCCGTCGATATCGTGGACACCGGTGATGCCCAGGGACAGCAGGTACCGCTGCGCCTCACGCAGCTGCTCCGGAAGGTTTCCGGAGACCCCCGACGCCGCCAGTTTCCGCACCGGGTAGACGGCGCTTTCCCGCAGGATCCCGGTTGCCTCACCGGCGGCGTCGCGGACTATTTCCCCGCCGGCCGGGTGGGGTGTTTCCCGGGTGATGCCCAGCAGCTGCAATGCCTGCGAGTTGGCCCAGACCGTGTGGCCGTCCGTGCTGGTGAGAGCCACGGGATTGCGCGGGCAGACCGCGTCCAGGCTGGTCCTGTCCGGCTGCACCGGGACCTGCCATTTGTTGAAATCCCACCAGCCGCCCAGGATCCACTCGCCTACCCGGTACCGCGGCAGAACGGCGCCGACGCCGGCCAGCGCTTCGGCCAGGCTGCCCGCGCCCCGCAGATCCACCTCGTGCATGGACCTGGCCAGGCTGGCGGTGTGGATGTGGGCGTCGGTCATCCCCGGAATCACGACGGCGTTGCCCAGGTCCACGGTGCTGGTTCCGGCGGGTGCGTGGGCACGGAGTTCGGCTGCCGGGCCGGCTGCCAGGACGAAGCCGTCCGCCACCAGCAGGGCCTCGGGGTGGGGCTGGGCCGGGTTGAGGGTGTGGAAGATCGCGTTGGCAAAGAGGGTGGGGGTCACCGGAACAGGGTAAGGGTGCCGCCGGCGGTTTCCCGCCACCGGGTCCGCAACAAACGGGTCACACGGCAGTGCCCGTGGCGCTGGTCCTGGCCCGGGTGGCAGCCCCGATCCCTCTGGGGCCGCGGAACTCCGCGCTCCATGCCCGAACGGCATGCCATCTCTAAATAATGAGTCTTAGACGTTCTGAGATGCGGGTCACATACTCGATCTGCAGGTGTCCGCCGCCGCAGCACGCCGTGGCTCCTGCAATCTCATCGGACCAATCTAAGGACCCCTCGTGACCCAGACTTTCCCGCCCGCAGCAGGCATTGCGGCCCGGCCCGGCCGCAGGCTCGCTCCGTTCGCCGCCGTAGCCGTGGCCATCGCCGTCGCCGCCACCGGCTGCACCACCGGCACCGCCACCACGGGTTCCACAGCCGGGCAGGCTTCCACCGACACCATCCGGACCGTGGTCAACGCCGACCCCACCAGCTTTGCTCCGGTAGAGGTCCGCAACGCCGACGACTACGGCATCAACCGCCTCCTCTTCTCCACGCTGGTGCGCCGCGACGAGAACAACAAGATTGTGCCGGACCTCGCCACCAAATGGGACATCACCCCCACCCAGGGCACATTCACCATCCGCAGCGGTGCCAGCTGCGCTGACGGCACGCCCATCACCGCAGGCGTTGTGGCGGAATCGCTCAAGGTGTTCGCGTCCCCGGACAGCAAATCCAGCTTCCGTCCGCTCGTCCTGGGCGAAGGGCCCGCGACCGTCACGGCCGATGACGCCGCCGGCACCGTCACCGTCAAGCTTGCCCAGCCGTGGACCGACCTCCTCCAAGGACTGTCCCTGCACGCCACCGGAATCGTCTGCCCGGCCGGCCTCAAAGACCCGAAGGCGCTGACCGCCGGGGACATCCCCGGTGCGTTCTCCGGGCCGTACACCCTGACCAAAAAGCAGCACGGCGTGGCCTACACGTTCACGCTCCGCGACGACTACAAGGCCTGGCCTGTATACCAGACCGAGATCGCGGGCACCCCGGCAAGGACCATCGAAGCCAGCGTCAACGCCAATGCCAGCGCCGTGTCCAACGAGCTCCTCACCGGCACCAAGGATCTTGCCACCATCCGCGGCAAGGACGCCACGCGTTTCGCCGGCAACAAGGACTTCAGCACCCAGGTGATTCCGCAGGGCAGCCTGTACATGATGTTCAACGAACGCCCCGGCCACCCCTTTACCGACCCGGCGCTGCGCAAGGCCGTTGCCCAGGCCCTGGACGCCACCGCCTTCAACCAGGCGGCTTCCGGTGGCCTCGGCGAGCTCTACTCCTCATTCGCCCACCCAGGCGTGCCGTGCTCCAACAAGGACACCGGACTGCTCATCAAGCCAGACCCCGCAGCGGCGAAAGCCGCCCTGGCCGGCGTCAAGATCCGCATGGTGGGTGCGCAGGTCTTCGGCCCCAACGGCGCCGCCAACACCTACGTCGCCGAGGCGCTCCGCTCAGCCGGTGCCGACATTGAACTGCGCAACGTGGACCTGGCCACCTGGAGCACGGACCTGACCCAGAAGCTGGACACCTGGGACATCACCGTGATGGGCGGCATCAACGCCGGCGGCACCATGTACGGGGCGCTCTCCACGGTCATCGGAACCCCGGTGGAAAAGGGCGGCCTCAACTGGGGCGGCCTGGAGAACCAGCCCGTTCTGGACCTGGTGTCCTTGGCCATGACCCAGACCGATGACACCGAGCGCTGCGGGACCTACCAGGAAGCGCAGAAGCTCATGATCAGCGAGGCCCACGTGATCCCGCTGGCCAGTCTGCCCTCCCAGGTGACCATCCGCTCCGGCTTCGCCATGCACACCATGAATGGCCAGCCGGACGAGAGCACCATGCGGATCACGAAGTAGCCCGGTTAACAACCATGACTGCTACCAGCATTGCTGACGCTTCCCGCACTCCCGGCGCAGGTGCCGGGAGTGCGGGAGGCCGCTACCTCCGCCACCCGTGGGTGGGATTCTCGCTGCGCCGGCTCGGCGGGCTGTTGCTCTCCTTCGCCGTCCTGGTGACCGTGACGTTCCTGATTGTCCCGCTGATCCCGGGGGACCCGGCCGTCATCGCCGCCGGTGAAGGCGCCAGCCCCGCCCAGATCGCAGCCGTCCGGGCCGAGCTTGGCCTCGATCTGCCCCTCCCCACCCAATTCCTGAACTATGTGTCAGGCGTCCTGCGCCTGGACATGGGCGCCTCATTCATCAGTGGCGAAAGCGTGTCCGCCCTGATCTTCGCGCGGTTCCCGTTCACCGCTGAGATCGCGCTCCTGGCCATCGGGCTGGTGCTGGCCCTTGCCGTGCCCCTGGGAATGACGGTGGCCATCCTGACCCGCGGCGGCGGCAGGAGATGGCTGGACGCCGGCTTCAACTTCGTCACCAGCCTGGTCTACTCCGTGCCCCAATACGTGGTGGCCACGCTGCTGGTGGTGGTGTTCGCCGTGACCCTTCGCTGGCTCCCGGCAGCCGGCGCGGCAACCCTGAACTCCCTGGTGCTGCCCACCGCGGCCCTGATGCTGGGGCCCGCATGCGTGATCTCGCGGATCGTGCGGCGCGAAACAGCGGCAGTACTGGAGAAGGACTACATCCGCACGGCCCGCGGCTGGCGGCTCAGCGTGCTGCGGACCAACGCCCGCTATGTCCTGCCGAACCTGGTGACCACCACACTGACCCTCTCGGGCCTGATCCTGGCCGCCCAGCTGGGCGGCGCCGTGGTAATTGAAACCGTGTTCGCCTGGCCCGGGCTGGGGCAGGGAATTGTCAACGCGATCCTGCAGCGCGACTACCCGGTAATCCGGGGCATCATCCTGGTCCTCGGGCTGCTCGCCACCCTCATCATCATCCTGGTGGACCTCATCCTGGCCATCATCGACCCCCGCAACCTCGGAGGAACCACCCATGACGTCTAGGTTTACGAGCCGGGAGTTCTGGACTCCCGCCATGGTGACCGGCGCCGTGCTGATGATCGCCCTCATCCTCATCGCCGTTATTGCCCCGCTGACCCTAAAGCAGGCAGCCGAGCAGTTGACCCCCAACGCAGCCCAGGGACCCAGCGGCGCCCACTGGCTGGGCACCGACGACTTCGGCCGCGACCTGCTGGCCCGCGCGCTCGTGGCCACCCGGCTGACCCTGCTCATGACCGCCGGGGCGGCCGCGATCACGGTGCTCGCCGGCGTCGTCATTGGCCTTGGCATCTGGTTATGCGGCCGGCGCGTCCGGGAGGCGTCCCTGCGGGTACTGGAAACCGCAGTGGCCTACCCCAGCCTGATCTTCGCCCTGGTGATCGCCGCGGTGCTTGAGCCCGGTGTTTCCTCGGCGGTCATCGCGATCGGGATCGCCGGGATTCCCGGCTTCGCCCGGATCACGGCCAACCTGGCCTCCTCCGTGTCCAGCAGCGAGTATGTGGTCACAGCCCGGCTCCTGGGCGTCAGCCCGGTCCGCATCGCCGTTCGGCACATGCTGCCGAACATGGCCGAGCCGTTGCTGATCCTCTCCGCCACCGTGTTTGCCCTGTCCCTGGTGGAAATCTCCGCCCTGTCCTTCATCGGGCTCGGCGTACAGTCCCCGGAGTACGATTTCGGCCGGCTCCTGAACGACAGCCTGGGCGCGCTGTACACCCAGCCGATGGAAGCCGTGGGACCGTCCATCATGATCGCGCTGACCGGCCTGTCAGTCATGCTGATCGGCGACGCACTGGCCGCCCATGCCGACCCCCGGGCCAAGCGAAGGTTCTTGCCCCAGGTCCTGCAGCGCAACCGCACAGTGACCGTCCCTGCCGCGGACGAAGCGCTGGTGCGCGTGGAAAACCTCCAGATCAGCATCCCGGGCCGCCAGGATCTGGTGAAGGGCATCTCCTTCACCATCCACCCCGGCGAGGTGGTGGCGCTGGTGGGGGAGTCCGGCTCGGGGAAATCCCTGACGGCAATGGCCGTTGCCGGCCTGCCCTCGGAGGACCTCGCCGTCGGCGCGGACCTGCTGCGGGTAGCCGACATGAACATGCTGGCCGAACCCAACCAGTCACGGCTGGCCAAGGAGATCAGCATCGTCTACCAGGACCCCGGCACTACGTTCAACCCGTCCCTGCGCATGGGGTCCCAGCTAACCGAGGTCCTGCGCACCCATCTGGGCATGGGCGGCGCCAAGGCCCGGAAGGTCATCACCGAGGCGCTCGCCGCCGTCAACATCACCGAGCCGGCCAAGCGGCTCCGCCAGCACCCGCACGAGCTCTCCGGCGGCATGCGCCAACGGGCCATGATTGCCGCGTCCATCGTCACCTCACCGACCCTGATCGTCGCGGATGAGCCGACGACGGCTTTGGACGTCACCGTGCAGGCGGAAGTTCTGCGCCAGTTCCGGCGCATCCACCGCGAGCAGGGGACGGCGATGCTGTTCATCTCGCATGACCTGGGTGTGGTGGAGGCGCTCTGCGACACCATCCTGGTGATGAAGTCCGGCGAAATCGTCGAACGGCTGACATCCGGACAGCTTGCCGCACGGAATGTCCACCACCCTTACACCAAGGCACTGCTGGCCGCGATCCCCGTCCTGGATCTCGGCCGCATGCCGACCACCGCAGGAGCTGACACACCATGAATCCACACACCAACGTTGCCGTCGCCGAGGCCGTGGTCGGCGCGGGCGCACCCGCCGCAGCAGTACGGAAGCTGAACGTCAGCTTTGGCTCCGCCCATGTCCTCAAGGACGTCACCCTGGCCGTTCCGGCGGGGCGGGTGGTTGGCCTGGTGGGCGAGTCCGGGTCCGGGAAGTCCACGCTGGGCAAGACGCTGGTGGGAATCAACCGGCCCACCAGCGGTGAAGTGCTCATCGGAAACACGGACTTCACCACAGTGCACGGCGAAGCCCGCCAGCGGATGCGCCGGGAAGTCCAGTACATTCCCCAGGACCCGTACTCCTCGCTCAGCCCGCGGCGCACCACGGGCCAGACCCTGGCCGAAGCGCTGGACCCGCGGGGAGCCGACCCCGTCAGGCACCGGGACGCCATCACCGCCGCACTGGAGCGCGTCAAGCTGGACCCCTCCGCGGCGGACAAGTACCCGCACGAATTTTCCGGCGGCCAGCGGCAGCGGATTGCCATAGCACGCGCGCTGATGCTGCAGCCAAAGCTGGTCATTGCCGACGAGATCACCTCGGCGCTGGACGTGTCAGTCCAGGCGGACATCATCCGGCTGCTGCAAGGAATGCGCGGCACCGTGGACAGCGCCATGCTGTTCATCTCGCACAACCTGGCCGTGGTGCAGGAAGTCTGTGACGACGTGGTGGTCATGTTCCAGGGCCGCATCGTGGAACAGGGCACCATCGACTCCGTCTACCGCGACCCGCAGCACGAGTACACGCGCAAACTCCTGGCGTCCGTGCCCGGGTCGCCGGAATTCACACTGGACTGACATCCGCCCCTGCCAAGCCGCTTCATGCCGGAACGGCATGCAATTCTTGCGAAATAGGTCATGGACGGCAGGTAGCGCGGCTCACATACTCGAAGGAAGCAAAGACCACTGTTTAGTGGACAAACCGTACATCCGAAGGGAACACTCCGTGTCCGTCGCCCGAATTCTTGAAGACGCCCGCGAACTCCACGGCGACGTCGTCCAGTTGCGCCACGACCTGCACCGCCACCCCGAACTGGGCCTGGACCTGCCCCGCACCCAGGAGAAGGTGCTGGAGGCAATATCCGACCTGCCCCTGGAGATCACGCTGGGCAAGGGCCTCACGTCCGTGGGCGCCGTTTTGCGGGGCACCGCCGGTGACCCGTCCGCCGTCGACCGCCCCACTGTCCTGCTCCGCGCGGACATGGATGCCTTGCCGCTGCAGGAGGAAACCGGCGTCGACTTCGCGTCCACGGTGCCGAACCGGATGCACGCCTGCGGTCACGACCTGCACACGTCCATGCTGGTGGGCGCCGCGCGGCTGCTGGCCGAGCGGCGGCACCAGCTGGCCGGCGACGTCGTCCTGATGTTCCAGCCGGCGGAAGAACAGCTGGCCGGCGCCCCAATGATGATCGAAGAAGGCATCCTGGAGCTGTCCGGCCGCCAGGCCGACGCCGCCTACGGGCTGCACGTCTTCAGCGCCGGCGGCAACACCGGCCGGTTCGAAACCAAAGCCGGCGTCATGATGTCCGCCGCGGACGCACTCTTCGTGAAAGTCATCGGCCGGGGTGGCCACGGCTCGGCGCCGCATCAGGCAAAGGATCCCGTCCCGGTGATGGCCGAAATGATCGTGGGCCTCCAGCACATGGTCACGCGACAGTTCAACGCCCACGACCCCGTGGTGGTTTCCGTAGGCATGGTCAAGGCCGGGGAAGCCATCAACGTCATCCCGGACACGGCCGAATTCGGTGCCAGCTTGCGCATGTACTCGGACGAAGCCCGCACCAAGATGCAGTCGGCCATCCCGCGCCTGCTCAAGGGCATCGCATCAGCCCACGGACTGGAAGTGGACATCAACTACCACGTGGGCGGACGCGTCACTATCACTGACGCGGCCCACACGGCCTTCGCCGCCGAGCAGATCCATGAGCTCTTCGGCGCCGAACGCCACCACAGCCTGCCCGCCCCGCTAGGCGGGTCCGAGGACTTCGCCGACGTTCTGGCCCGGGTACCGGGCAGCTTCATCTGCCTGGACGCCACCCCGCTTGGCGTCGGCCCGGACGCAGCCTTCAACCATTCACCCCGCGCCACGTTCGATGACAGCGTGCTGGTGGACGGAACCGCCCTGTACACCCAGCTCGCCGTAGCGCGGCTCGCCCAGCTCGCCGCCGCCTGACCCGGCCCTCCCGGCTCCCACCCTAGGAAACCCCATGACCCACGATTCAGCTACCCGCGCCCACGATCAGGTGTTCGAGGTTTCGGCCCACCTGAACCCCGCCACCGTTGCGCCCACCAAAGCCACAAAGGAGCAGCGGCAGACCCTTATCGCCACCGGTATGGGCAACGCCCTGGAATGGTACGACTGGGGGATTTACTCAGCCTTCGCCATCTACTTTGCCACCGAGGTGTTCAACCCCAGGGACCCGCTGGCCGCGCTCCTGGGAGCGATGGCCGTGTTCGCCGTCGGATTCGTCGCCCGGCCGGTGGGCGGCTTCGTGTTCGGCTGGCTGGCGGACCACCTGGGCCGCCGCGCCTCTATGATCTCCACGGTGGGCCTGGCATCCCTCGGTTCCCTGATGATCGGCCTGGTTCCCACATACAGTGCTGCAGGAACCTGGGCGGCGGTGGTGCTTCTGACGGCCCGCCTGCTGCAGGGCCTGGCGCACGGCGGCGAAATGCCGTCCGCCCAGACGTACATCGCGGAGTCGGCGCCCGCGGCGAGCCGCGGCCTGTGGTCCTCGCTGATCTATGTTTCCGGGACGTCCGGCATCGTTATCGGCCTGCTTTTCGGCTACCTCCTCAACCTGGTGCTGAGCAAGCAGGACATGCAGGCCTGGGGCTGGCGCGTCCCCTTCATCATTGGCGCAGTGCTGGGCCTCTACACCCTCATCGCGCGCTCCCGGATGAAGGAGACCGAAGCGTTCACGGCCGCCAAGGCCACTGTCCGCCCGCCCATCTGGCCCGAAATCCGGCGGAACTGGCGGTCTGCCCTCCGGGTCATCGGCCTGGGCATAGGCGCCACCGTCTGCTACTACGTGTGGTCCGTGAGTGCTGTCCAGCAGGCCGTCCTGATCCACAAGATGGACCAGGGAACGGCACTGCTGGCGAGCGTCCTGAGTAATGTTGTCCTGATCATCTCGCTTCCCTTCTGGGGCAGGTTCTCAGATCGCTTCGGCCGCCGCGCCAGCATGATGATCGGCACCGGCGCGCCCATCCTGCTGTTCCCGCTGCTCGTCAACACCGTGGGCCAGAGCTTCTGGTCCCTCTTCCTCCCGGCCACCCTCATCCTGGTGCTGATGGGAGCCACCCTGGCCGTTACCCCGGCAGTCTTCGCCGAACTATTCCCCACCCGGATCCGCACCGTCGGCGTGGCCGTCCCATATGCAGTAGCCGTGGCCATCTTCGGCGGCACCGCACCTTACCTGCAGAGCTGGTCCAACGCGGCCTTCGGGCCCTCGGCCTTCACGATTTACGTGGTTGCCCTGTTGATCATCTCCACCGTGGTGGCGTGGAAGCTGCCGGAAACCAGGGGCAAGGACCTGACGCAGTAGCCTTGGCATCCGGTGGCCCGTAACAGCGCCCCAGCATGGCTCGCTGGTGACCGAAGGGCGTTACGAGTGGGTCATCGGCAACGGCACTCCAAGGGGTGTCCGATCGTGAGGGCTGCTCCAGTGGTTGGCGCGAGGGGACGCCGAAGATATATAAAAGTGGACGGCCCGGCACTACCTCTTGGTATGCAGGCGGACCCGGTCGGAGCCAGACAAGGCCTCACCGTCTTCGCCGGTCATCAGGGTGAAGGGCTGGCTTCTGACCGGCAACAAAGGGGGCAAGAATCAAGGTGTGCACATCGTGCACACCTTGGGCTGCGGACTCGGCCGTATCGGCGCCGGACTGGCTCGGATTGCGTGTGTTTCCGCGGGTTCCCAGTGTTTGCAGGGGCTGGAATGCAGTTCGAGTCCCACCTCGGGCACAGCATGACCCCTCGTCAGAGGGGTTTTTGCTTTAACGTGTGGACATAGCTTGTGGTGGCGTCCCTCTGACGCTAGGTTCGCGGGCTGTGGCCTGGCCGCCGCGAGGCCTATGCAGGTGTGTGGGTAGCGGGTTCAGGGTACTAGCTAATGGGCTCTCCGCCTGCTGTGGCTGGGTTTGTGCGGTTCCTCGTTCCGGTTCTGTCGGGTTGGTCGTGGGTGGCCAACACCTACTCATGGTCCGGGGTGGCGCGTACGACATGACGAAACCGATTTTGATGCGGAACGTTGTTGAAAGTCTGTTTCTGGCGTTCCGGGGTGCTGTGCGCGCGAGTTTGTCCTGCCAAAGGGTGTGGACACTGTCCACACTTATGTCTGCTTTATTGGAGTGGCAGTAGGGGCCGTGTCCAGTTTCATGTTCGGATCTACGGGTTCCTCACGGCGTTATCAGAAAGGAGAGGAACGAGCCCGGTATGCCGCGCCTACACCACGGTCTGACGTCAGGCTGGGGTGCACTACAGGTGTACGCGTATTTGAACGTCGAGTTTGTCGGCGTGGAGGAACAGCCGGCGGCGGTCTGCGCCGTTGGGGTTGAGCCAGAATACGTTGCCATTCAGGTCGACCATGTCGACGATTCCCGACGCCAAAAGCGTTTCCTTTTTGAAGACATCTTCTCGATCACCACGTTGTAGTTTCGTCCGGTTGCGGACCGGTTCTCCTTGGTGAATTGGCATGGCCATCCTTGATTGTGCTGACCGGTCGGAGCGGCAGGACCGGTTCTCACGTCGGCGGTTGGAGGTTTCCGGGACAAGCGAGAAGGTGGACTGAGAGTTCAGTCCGCCTTCTTAGCTTGGGGTCATTACTTAGATCACGACGAACAGGAGCCAGGCCAGCAGGGGTGCTGCGACGATCATGGACATTCCCCAGATCATCATGCCGCGGAAGGTCTTTTCGCGTTTTTCTTCTTCAGTGTTGGCAACGACGAGTGCGCCGCCCGTGGAGAAGGGGCTGGAATCGACGGCCGAGGCGGCGATGCAGAGGGCGATAACGAAGCCCAGAACGCCGATGGAGCCGGTAGTGAGCAGGGGTGCTGCCAGTGGGACGAGCACGACGAACATCGCGTTGGTGGAGGCGAAGGCCGATACTACGCCTGCCACGACCAGCATCATGAGTGCGGCGAGGAGGGGTGTGCCGATGCCGGCGACGGAGTTGGCGAGTTCTTTGATGACGCCGGCGGTTTCGAGCATGCTGATGTAGGTGACGATGCCGCCGATCAGGAGGATGACGTTCCAGCCGATGTGGCCGAGGGCTTCCGTTGAGTGCTGCGGGTAGAGGGCCGACAGGGTCACGGCGGCGGCGAGGGCGAGGAATCCGACGTCGAGCTTGAAGCCGAGGGCGCCAACGAGAATGCTGACCATAAGAGCTACGGTGACTATTTTTTGGCCGGTCCAGGTTGCGGTTTTCGTGATGGTTGCGGTGCCGCCGCCGAGGTAGGAGGTGGTGGCATCAGCGGTCTCTTCTTCGCGTCCGCGGCGCATCAGCTCGGGTCCTCCGAGGAGGATGAACGCGACGGCGTTGATGACCACGTTGGCGATGAAGGTCCAGAGGAAGAGCTGGCCGGCGTCGACTGAGACGCCGACTTTGTCCAGGACTCCGTCCACGATGTTGTAGTAGACGGCGATGGGGGAGAAGCCGCCGGCGTTGGTGCCGTTGATGATGCACAGGCCCACGAGCAGTGGGTTGATCCTGTAGCGCTGGGCGAAGGCAAGGCCCACGGGGATGAGGATGGCGTTGGTGGCTGCGGAGAGCGCGCCGGATCCGGTGATGATGGCGGCGAGGATGAAGAATACCCAGGGGACAAGGGCAACCCGGCCCCGCACGGCACCTACCGCGCCTCCAACGATCTGGTCGATGGTGCCGTTGGCCCGGGCCATTCCGAAGAGGTAGGTGACGCCCAAGAGTGTGATGAGGAGGCTGCCTGGGAATCCGGAGGCGATTCCGGAAGCTGTCTGGCCGAAGTACAGTACGCCGAGGAGGAAGGCGACAACCAGGGCTACGGCGCCCATGTTGATTTTGCGCCACATTGAGAGGCCGAAGATGAGGACAAGGCCGGAAACGGCCACGAGTTCTTGCATGGCTTAGTTGATCTCCACTTGGTATCGGAATGATGATGCCAACCCATAGGACTCGCGGTACTCGGCGACGTCGCCGGTGTGGGTGCGTGCGATGCGGTTGATTTTGACGAGGGGGTCCCCGCCTTTGCAGTTCAGGAGTACGGCCTGGCCGTCGGTTGCCTGGGTGACCGAAAGTTCCTCGGTTGCCGAGCCGATGATGAGGCCGATCCGGTTTTCGTATTCCGGATACAGCAGGCTGCCGAGCTCATTGAGGTTAATCTCAGCGATCGGCTGAAATTGCGGCAGCGGGAGCCAGATGTCTTCGACCAGAAAAGGGGTGTCCTGCCACAAACGAAGACGGTGCAGGTGCAAGACCTGGGAATGTCCCTGGACGTTCAGCGCAGCGGCGACGTGGGTGGGCGCGTCCTGCGTGTTCCGTTCGAGGATGCGGCTGCCGGGGGTCTGCCCGGTTCCTCCCTGCATCCGGAAGAAACGGAACAGGGAGTGCTGGAATGTAGCCCGACGAACATACGTGCCGCGTCCCTGGTGGCGTTCCAGAATCCCGTCAGCGGCGAGCTCGGCAAGGACGCGCCGCAGCGTTCCCACTGAGATGCCGTACTCCGCAGCCAAGGCAGACTCGGGCGGCAGCGGTGTTGTGCTGGCCCATTCGTTTGCCCGGACGCGCCGGATCAGGTCGTCTTTGACCCGGGCGTGAAGCGGCAGTCGCTGATCGGTCTGAGCCATAGCCGGGGAGCTGGAAGCTTGTGTCATGCCTCACAGCGTAGAACAAATACCTATATAGGTCTAGTCCTATAAAGGTTTATTAGTTTCGGCTAGAGTTGCTACATGCTTGGACTGCCCCCCGCCGCGATTGACACCCACGCGCATATCTTTGAGCCAACCCTTACGTCCGTGGCTGATGCGAGGTACGTGCCGGCGTATGCGGCCACCTTGGAGCAGTACCTTGACGTGCTGACCGCCCACGATGTGGACCGGGGCGTTCTGGTTCAACCGAGCTTTCTGGGATCGGATAACAGCTATCTCCTGTCCGCCCTCGCGGCCGCACCGGAGAGGCTTCGCGGAGTCATCGTGGTGTCACCCGGAGAGATCCGCTCCGAACTCTCTGACGGGCGAGTGGAAAAGCTGGACAGGGCAGGGATCCGCGGTGTCCGGCTAAATCTCATAGGCCGGCCACTTCCGGACCTCTTCAATCCAGCATGGCAAGCCGCAGCGACCGCGATGGCAAAGCATGGATGGCACCTGGAAATTCAGGCTTCCGGGCAGCAGTGGATCCATCTCGCCCCGGCCCTTCGAGCATGGCGCGGGAAACTAGTCATAGACCACCTCGGACTCCCACGACAGGAACATCCCGAAGCCATCCGGACGGTGTTTGAACTCGCCCCTCTCGAACATGTCTGGGTCAAAGCCTCCGCTCCGTACCGGTCCTCGCGCCAACAAGCCGCAATAGTGTTCGCCGAGCTCGTGGAGCGAGGTTGCGCAGACAGGCTCGTCTTTGGCAGCGACTGGCCATTCACCAGGCACGAACAACATACATTCACGGAAGTCCTGGCCTGGGCCCAAGCCCTGGCAGGGGACGACCTCCTCCGGAACATGATGACAACAAACCCTGCTTCCCTCCTCGGATGGCCGGCACCATCCGATGACCAAGCCTCAAGACCAATGCTCCATTTGTGAGCAGCTTCTGTACTTGCAAAGTGCAGAGAAGCATTGACAGCGTCAAACCTTTGGCTGTGGATCGGGTTGATAATTGGTCGGGTTGGGCTGGGCTGCTGATGTTTCCCGGCTTCCCAGCGTCTGCAAGGCCTGGAAGACAGTTCGAGTCCCCACCTCGAGCACAGTGTTACCGCTGGTCAGAGTCTTTTTGCCGTAAGGCGTGTACATACGTTGACGCGGTGGAAGTTTCGGTGCAGATGCGGGATCCTTTGCGTCCCTGGCAGCCGTCATCTATGTCGCGCCCTCCAAACTGGATGGTACGGGCCTCTCGGCACGGTTGCCGCACAAAACTTCAGGCGCGGCAGCCTAGTCGCGGGTCATCCACTCAGCAGCGGCGGCAACTTCTCATTGCGTCGTAGTCTGGCCGTGCAACGTCACGTTGGGGTCGGTCTATTTTCTACAGATGAAGTAGGCGACCCCCGCGACTGGCTCCCGTTCCAGACTCGGGCGAATGGCACCGGTCTCACCGGGACACTCGCATCAGACTTCCGGACCGTCGACAGGTAGGAAGGGGACGGGCACGGCAGCGTCGCGGTCGCATTCGATCCTGCCGTCGATGACGGTCAGGCGTGCGACGTGGAGTGAGGTGCGCCTGGCGCCGTCCGGGTGCGTGAAGTAGAAGATATGTGCTTCGCCGTCGGCCACGACGACGTCGGGATGCTGGCCTATCGCGCCGTCGTCCGGTCCAGTGCCCGGCGTGTCGAGGATCAAGCCCTGCCGGGTCCAGTTCTTCAGGTCGTCGGAGCGGTGGACTGCGAGTCCGCGCCACTCATCGACGATCATCCAGTACCGGCCACCCAGCGCAAATACGTTCGGTCCCTCGTGCGGGACATCGCTGACCGCGGGTTCGGGCTTTGACCAGACGCGAAGGTCGGCGGTGTCGGTGGACCAAGTGTGGCAGTCATCGGCCTCGTCTTTCTACCAAAGCCGCCATCCGCCGTTTAGGAGGGGGAAGATGCAGGCGTCGATGACAAGCTCGCTCGACAGGTCAAGCGTCGCAGTGTAGGTCCAGTGCCACAGATCGTGGCTTTCGTAATGGCGTATTGTGCGCGGATGCCCGGACCAGGTCGAAGGCAGGCCGTTGATAACGCTGAGGAACATGTGGAAGGTCCCGCCGATCTGCACGATCTCCGGCGCCCAGTACGTGTGAACGCCGGGGTCGATGTCGAGTCCTTCCAGCGTTCCCCTGTACAGCCAGGTGGCACCGCCGTCGGCGGTGGAGGCGACGCCGAGCGACGTCCCGTGTATCCAGGACACGTCGTCGGCCAGTGCGAGGTTGGCTCGCCGCGCGGTGTAGACCATCCACCACGTCTGCTCGTGGGGGTTCCAAATTAGTGTGGGATCCGCCGCACCGTCAAAGACGGGATCACGAAAGAGCGGGCGAGGTGCTGCCGGTGTCATGCGAACTCCAAAAGGGTTGAGTGTTCGTGAGCGGAGATTGGGATGACCGATCCATGCCGTGCGCCTGGAGGAAGCTGGGCGGACGGGATATGGGTCCATTCAGCAGAGGCGAGATCCCGTGTGGTGAAAAGCTGGTAGCCGCGGAGGGCAAACTCGTTGATGAGCAGGTAGAACGCACCGGCATCGCTGTCGGAAAACACGGCGGGGCCTTCACCGTGGGTGAGTTCGGGCTTGCCGACGTCCACCGGGAGCGGTTTAAAGTCGGGATTGTCGATGGCCTCGCCGGCCTCCATGAAGATGTGGTGTCCGACCCCACGATTCTTTTCCGTGCCTTGTGCGTTGGCGGAAAAGCGGTAGCACCGGATCCAGGACGGCGTTTCTCTGTTCACTATCTCCAGGCGCCTGGGGCATGCGTCCACGCGTACGACGGACCAGGTCTATGGCGATCTGATGCCTCAGGCCCTTCAAGATGCCGCGGATGCCGTTGAGCGCTCTGCCGTTGTCTGGCGTGGTTAGCTGCGGCACTCGCCAAAGCTAGGAGTATTTCTGGCGTGCCTGGGCCCGGGTTCCGATCATTCGGACGGAGGTTTGGGATGTACTCGTTGACCGGACTTCGCGCAGCTGGGCAATCTCCTTCAAGTGGACAGACGTAAAGACGATCTTTCCCTTGCCCCAGACGGAATGCGGGAACTCTCCCTTGGCGGCCCCTTCACGGAGCCACGTCTCTGAGCACTTGAGGACCGGCGGCCTCGGCCGGCTCGAAGAATTCGAGTTTCATGCCTTCTTCGATCCTTTCGTGATTTCGCTGCGGCAGTGCTCCGTGCTGAGTCCTGCCCTAGTTCATCGGAGCTGGGCCATCCAGCTGCATGACCGCGTTGCCGAAAGTCGCTGCAAAGTCATCGGTCTGGCGCTGCACTCGCTCCGGAGAAGCCGTGAACTGGCTCGAGGCGCGCTGCACGAGACCGGCGTTACCAAGGAAGTTGAGTTGCCGACGGATGGCCGACGGCGATGCCTGCAGCCGGCTCCGATTTCGCTGCACGTTGATGGACCGTTCTTAAGTAAGAAGCGGACAATTTGTCGGATGGCGAAGCGCCCGGCGCAGGAAGGCATGTCGGCAGTTACTTTGTCCTCGGCGGACCGGACCACGAAGAACGCCGTGACTCCCAGCGCCAGGATCAGCGCGAAGACCATCCAAATTCTGTGCTTCACTC
>Ga0307416_100000647_pt1 | contig 17981 bp, 19 predicted proteins | sample DK1Cmetagenome_2_FD_203821 | JGI IMG/M metagenome (GOLD analysis project Ga0307416, IMG submission 203821) | Maize rhizosphere microbial communities from greenhouse at UC Davis, California, United States - DK15-C-3 | ecosystem: Host-associated > Plants > Roots > Rhizosphere > Soil | place...
CGCGAGCTGGCAGACCAGGTCACGACCGAGATCCGGCGCCTTGCGCGCGCGGAAGAAAACATCAAGGTGGTCACGCTCTGCGGCGGCGTCGCGCTGCGCGGGCAAATTGCCAGCCTGGAGCACGGCGCGCACATCGTCGTGGGCACGCCGGGCCGCATCATGGACCACCTGGAGCGCGGCAACCTCGACCTCTCGGCGCTCAACACGCTGGTGCTCGACGAAGCCGACCGCATGCTGGACATGGGCTTCTTCGACGACATCGTGAAGGTCGCGCGCCAGTGCCCGAAAGAGCGCCAGACGCTGCTGTTCTCGGCCACGTACCCCGAAGGCATCGCCAAGCTCGCGCAGCAGTTCATGAAGAGCCCGCAGCAGATCACGGTGCAAGCGCAGCACGAAGGCAGCAAGATCCGCCAGCGCTGGTACCAGGTGAAGGACAGCGAGCGGCTGCACACCGTGAGCCTCTTGCTCGATCATTTCCGCCCCGTCAGCACGCTGGCCTTCTGCAACACCAAGCAGCAGTGCCGCGACCTCGTCGAGGTGCTGCAGGCGCAAGGTTTCAGTGCGCTGGCGCTCTTCGGCGAGCTGGAACAGCGCGAGCGCGACCAGGTGCTGGTGCAGTTCGCCAACCGCAGCTGCTCGGTGCTCGTGGCCACCGACGTGGCGGCGCGCGGCCTGGACATCTCGCACCTCGAAGCGGTGATCAACGTCGATGTGACGCCCGATTCCGAAATCCATATCCACCGCGTCGGCCGCACCGGGCGCGTGGGCCAGTCTGGCGACGCCGAGGGCCTGGCGCTCAACTTGGCCAGCATGAACGAGATGGGCAGCGTCGGAAAGATCGAGCAGTTGCAGGGCCGCGAATCCGAATGGCACGAACTGGCCGAGCTCACGCCCGGCAAGGGCGCGCCGCTGCAGCCGCCGATGGCCACGCTGCAGATCGTGGGCGGGCGCAAGGAAAAGATCCGCGCCGGCGACGTGCTGGGCGCGCTGACCGGCGACTGCGGCTACACGAAGGAACAGGTCGGCAAGATCAACGTCAACGAGTTCTCGACGTACGTGGCGGTGGACCGCGCCATCGCCGCCGAAGCCGCGCGCAAGCTCGGCAGCGGCCGCGTCAAGGGCAAGTCGGTCAAGGTGCGCCTGCTGACGCTGCAGGACCAGTAACCGCCACCGGCTGCGGCGTGGCGAGTGCCGCCGCATCGCCATGCGCCGAGGTCGGCGCCACCGGTGCATCGAGCACCGGTGCAGGCGTCTTCATCGACGGCTCCTGCCGTGCCAGTTTCGCGGCCAGCCGGAACGCCACCACCACCGCCAGCAACCCGAAGATCGACGAGCCCACGGCCTGCCCGATCAGCACGCCGGCCGCGCCGTGGTGCGAGCCCCACCAGGCGAAGGGAATCGTGCCCAGCGTGGCGCGCCCCCAGTTGAAGAAGGTCGACAGCAGCGGATGCCCGAGGTTGTTGAACGACGCGTTCGCCACGAACAACCCACCCGCAAAAAAGAAGCTCGCCGCGAGCCAGGTGCAGAAGAGCGCGATCAGCGCGGCCGCTTGCCCCTCGGCCGAGAACGCGCGGATCAGCACGCCCTGTCCCAGCGCCAGCACCAGCCAGGCGACGGCCACCGAGGCCACCATGAAGAGCAGGCTGTCGCGCAGCCCTTCCTGCACGCGGCGGTACTGCCCGGCGCCCAGGTTCTGCGCGAGGATCGGCCCGACCGCGCCGCTCAACGCGTAGACGAGCCCGAAGGCCACCGGGCTCAAGCGGTCGATGGTGGCCGCGCCCGCCACAGCAGACGGGCCGAACTGGGCGATCGAATGCGTGACGAACGCCGCACCCACGGGCGTCGCGAGGTTCGTCAATACCGCCGGCCCCGCAACGCTCGCGAGGGCACGCGCGTCGCCGGCCAGTTGCGCCGCCTCGAAGCGCCCGAGCATCCGGTGCTTCACCATCACACCATGCAGCCCGATCGCCGCAAGCACCATGCGCGAGACCACCGCACTGATGGCAGCGCCGTCGAGCCCCAGCCCGAAACCGAAGATCAATATCGGATCGAGCACCGCCGTCACGAAGGCCGCCGCGAGCGTGACCGTCATCGAGCGACGCGCATCGCCGATGGAGCGCAGGAGCGCCGAGCACGCCATGCCGAGGCCCAGCAGCGGCAGCGTGTGCACCGTCACCGCGAGATAGCGCTGCGCAAGCCGCGCCGTCTCGCCCTCGGCGCCGAGCGCGTGCAGGGCGGGGTGCAGGAAGAAGGCCGTGCCGCTGCCCACCACCACCGAAGCAGCCGTCATCAGCACGAGGCTGGACGTGGCGATGCGCCGCGCATCCGCCGCGCGGCCGGCGCCCACCGTGCGCGACACCACGGCCGCGATGCCGATGGTCAGCCCGATGCACAGCGACGCATGAAAGAACCCCACGACGCCCGCGAAACCGACGGCCGCCGCAGTCTCTTTCTCCCCGAGCAGCGAGATGTAGAAAAGGTTGATCAGGTCGACCGCGAACACCGCGATCAACCCGATGGCGCCGGTGCCGGCCATCACGCAAACGTGGCGCAGCAGCGACCCCGAAACGAAGCGCGGACGCTCGACGGCACCCGCCGTTTCGGTTATTGGCATATGAAATCCTCGATGTGGCCTAATTGCGGGTTCGAACATTACTTTTACCCGAGCTTTTCATGCCCAAGACATTCCGTACCGAAGCCGAACGCGTTGCCACCCCGAAGCCGACGCCGCTGCCCGGCTACACGCTGCCCAAGTCCGGTGGCGGCCAGAAGGTCAGCCTGGAACGTGGCACCGCAACGCGCAGCAAGAAGAACCCTGGCAAGCGCGCCAAGAAGGGCGGCTGATCCAGCCCCTCTGGCTCCCCGGGAGCCACGACGAACGCGCCCTTGGGCGCGTTTTGTCATTGGGCCAGCCATAAAGCCGCGAACAAAGCTGCCATGTCCGACGACAACCAGATCTTCATTCCGCCCTCGTTCTTCGCGGTCTACAGCGACGCGCGCCAGCGTTTGAGCGAACCGATCGGCGTGGTGCGCGAGCGCTACGAGATCTGCGAGGACTTGGCCAACCACCTCGTGGGCCACGCGCAGATCCAGCACCACACCGAGGTGCCGGTCGAAAGCGAGATCCTGCGGCGCATCCACGCGGGGCTCGCGACGCCGGAATCCGGCGTGTCGCCCGCCGAGGCTGAATGGATCGTGCAGCGGCTGGCCGAACTGTTGGGCTGGCCCGGCCCCGAGCCGGCAGCCTCAGGTGACTGACCCGCAGACGCCGCCTGCCGGCCGATGTGCTGGCAAGTCGCCCGGCGCCCGGACACCAGGTCGCCCCTCCAGGAAGTCCGGGTCATGACCCGCCGAACCACCGACGTTCTCCTCACCGCCACCGCGCCCGCCATCTGGGGCAGCACCTACATCGTCACCACGGAACTTCTGCCGCCGAGCTATCCGTTGACGGTCGCGCTTCTGCGCGCGCTGCCGGCGGGGCTGTTGCTGCTGCTGATCGTCCGGCAGTTGCCCAAGCGCGCATGGTGGGGCCGCATCCTCGTGCTCGGTGCGCTGAACTTCTCGATCCTCTGGGCGATGCTGTTCGTCGCGGCCTACCGGCTGCCGGGCGGCGTCGCGGCGACGATCACCTCGGTGCAACCGCTCTTCGTCGTGTTCCTTGCGAGCCTGTTCCTCGGTTCGCCGATCCGCGCGCTGTCGATCGCGGCGGCGGTGGTCGGCATCGGCGGCGTCGCGCTGCTGGTGCTCACGCCGAATGCCGCGCTCGATGCGCTCGGCATCGCCGCGGCCCTTGCAGCCGCGGTGTCCATGGCCGTCGGCACGGTGCTCGCCCGCCGCTGGCAGCCGCCGGTTTCGGCACTGGTCTTCACGGCCTGGCAACTCACTGCGGGCGGGCTCCTGCTGCTGCCGTTCGCGCTGTTGATGGAGCCACCGCTGCCCGCGCTCACCGTGCAGAACTGGATCGGCTTCGCCTGGCTCGGCCTCGTGGGCGCCGCGCTCACCTACATCGTGTGGTTTCGCGGCGTGGCGCGGCTGGAGCCTTCGGCGGTCGCGCCGCTGGCCTTCCTGAGCCCGGTGACGGCGGTGATCCTCGGCTGGGCGCTGCTGGGGCAGAGCCTCTCGATGCTGCAGGTCGCGGGCATCGGCATCGTGATCGCGAGCATCTGGCTGAGCCAGCATGCGCAGCGCGGCGCGCAGCCGCCGGTGCTCGCGAAACCCGCGACGCGCTAGCTAGCCGATCAAGTGACGGGCTGCGCCGCCGTCGCCTGCCTCAAGAGGTGCAGGTAGCCAGCCTGCACTTCCATCCGATCGGTGATGCCCCGGCGCAGCAGCAGGCGATGCGCCTTCGGCAGCGCCCAGCAGGGCAGGCTGGTGAACATGTGGTGTTCGCAGTGGTAGTTGACCCAGTAGGGCGCGATGAAGATGCGCTCGATCAGGTTGGCATGCGTGGTGCGCGCCTGGCGCAGCGGATCGGCCTCGTTCTGCGCGACCAGCGCATGCTCGGCGATGTTGCGCACGCGGCTCACGAGCGGCAGCCACGTCGCCATCGGCAGCAGCCACATCAGCACCCAGGCCCACCAGTAACCCGCCACCGCAAAGGCCAGCAAGCCGAGGCCGTTGCCGACGAGGAAGCGCCTGTCTTTCGCGATCTCGCGGCCGAACACCTTGAGCGCCGATTCGCCCGGCGCGCGATTGCGGATGCCCTCGGCGATGTGCCCGAAGCGCTGCTTGTAGAAGGTCTGTCCGCTCAGGTCGCGCACGACCTTGCGCCACATCGATTCGCGCGTGATCGGAAAGGGCGCCGACAGCACAAGGTCCGGGTCTTCGGTCTGCTGCACGAAGCGGTGGTGCTGCAGGTGATAGGGGCGGTAGTCGCGAAGGGTGTACGAGCACAGCCAGTGGCCGACCCAGTCGTTGACCTTGCGGCTGCGGTGCAGGCCCGCGTGCGCCGCGTCGTGCATGAGGATGAAGAGCCCCAGCTGCCGCGCGCCGACGACCGGCACCATGAGCGGAATGGTCCAAGGCCACACGATGCCCGCGAGCATCGCGGCGCCGATCACGCCCCAGCAATGCGCCACCAGCCACAGGCCCTTCCATGACGAACGGCTGGTGAGCGACTGCCACTCTTCGGGCGTGAAGAAGTCTTCGGGTTGGGCGCGGGGTGCGACGGCCATCGGGCCAGTATGCGCCGGGGGCCGCGGCAAATCACGCGTAGTTCCCCCGTAGTCCTTCGACCTATTTGTCGATGATCTTGCGAGCGAAAAGCTCCAGGTAATCCATGAGACGTTCGGCGCCTGCAACCGCTGCGGCTTCGTCGCCGGTCGCGATGCCTTGCGCAAGTTCGAGGTGCGCGTTCGCGCCTTCGACGATCTCGCCTTCGTGCTGGTAGGCGTACCAGAAGCGGCGGCATTGCACGATGGGCGGGATCACCGCCTTCACCGCCGAATCGTTGTGGCTCGCCTGGTGGTTGACGAGGTCCAGCGCGTGGTCGGCGCGCATGTAGTCGGTCAGGTCGCCGCGGCCCGCGGCCTCGACCATCGCCTCGGCGCAGCGCACGATGTCCTTGCGCTGCAGCGCGGTCGCCCGGCGCGCCGAGCAGGCCGCGATCACGCGCTCGAGCACGCGCCGGGTCTGGATCACGTCCAGGTGGTCGGCCAGGTCGATGGCCGACACCAGCAAACCGCGGCGCGGCTGCTGCACGATGAGCCCGATCGACACCATGCGCATCAGCGCTTCGCGCACCGGCGTGCGGCCGAGGCCGGTGCGCTCGGCAAGGTCGGCCTCGACGATCTGGCTGCCGGGCTCCAGCTGCATGGTGGACAGCAGCGTCTCGATGGCGTCGTAGGCCACGTCGGCGGCGCGGCGCTTGGGCGGGGGGCGGGGGGTGGTCTTCGCGGGGGCCATGGTTGTCTTTGGATGCGGCCTCATTGTCGGTCGCCATCCTCGCTGACCAAGCCGGCCAGCGTCGCGATGCGCACCGGCGACAGCGGCGGGCGCGGCGCGGGCGGCGTCCAGCCGAAGAGAAACTGTGCCGCATCGCCGCATACGCGGCCCTGGCAGGCGCCCATGCCGCAGCGGCGATGCAGCTTGGCATCGGTCCAGCCGGTGCAGTCCGCGAGCGCGGAGAAGGGCACGTCTTCGCAGCGGCACACGAGGGTGTCGGGCTGCGGCATCTGGCGGATCTCGGGGGCCAGCGCGAAGCTGCGGTGCAGTTGCGCGGCGAAGGCGCTCCAGCGGGCGCGTTCGGCTTCATGCTGCTTCGCGGCCCGCTCGTTGCCGACGGCTGCGTAACCCGCGATGGTGCCCTGCGCGAGCGCGCGTTCGCTGCCGCCAAAGCCGGTGCATTCGCCGGCGGCGTAGACGTCGGGCAGGCTGGTGAGCTGCCGTGTGTCGACGGCCAGTGCCGGCGCGCCTTCGGTCGTGAGGGCGCAGCCGAGCAGCCGGCCGAGCTGGGTGTTGGGCGTGAGGCCGAAGCCGCACGCCACGCGATCGCAGGCGATCTCGACTTCGCGCCCGCCCTGATGCAGCCGGACCGATTCGACCTGCGTGCTGCCTTGCGCCGAGACGATGCGCGACGCGGTGCGGTACTGCGGATCGGCCAGCGTCACCGACTGCGCGGCCTTGCCCGGCCAGCGCCAGAGGTTCGCGGCGAAGCCCGCGACCGCCGCGAACGAAGCCTGCTCGGCAATGCGCATGACTTTCGCGCCGGCAGCACGCGCAGTGGCAGCGGCAGCAAGCAGCAAGGGACCGCTGCCCGCGATCACGATGCGCTCGCCCTCGACCGGCAACCCCGCCTTGATGAGCGACTGCAAACCGCCCGCGCCCGTCACGCCGGGCAGCGTCCATCCCGGAAAGGGCAGCAGCAGTTCGCGGGCGCCGGTGCAGAGGATCAGCTTTTTCCACTGCACGCGCCAACCGCGTTCGGCGTCTTCGAGCAGCAGTTCGTTGCGCGCGGGCACGGCGATCACGCGCGTGCCGCTGCAGACGCGGATGTTGGCGTGGCGTTCGAGCGCATCGCGCCACTTGCGCGCGGCTGCGGGCAGCGTGGCGCCGGGACCGTCGCGCCAGATCTGTCCGCCGGGCACGGGGTTGTCGTCGATCACGACGATCGAAGCGCCGCCTGGTGCGGCAGCGACTGCCGCCGCCATGCCGGCAGGACCCGCGCCGACGATCAGCACATCGCAATGTTCGAGCGCGGTCATTCCGAGGTCTCCACGCGCATGCCTTCGCCGCAGACCGTCTGGCAGGCGAGCCGTCGGCGGCCGTCGATCAGCACGCGGCATTCCTGGCACACGCCCATGCCGCAGAACGGCGCGCGCGACTGGCCCGTGACCGAGGTTCGCGCCGCGCCCATGCCGCCGGCCACGCGCAACGCGACAGCGACCGAACTGCCCGTTTTCACGCGCACGAGATTGCCGTCGACATGCAGCAGGGTGTGATCGGTCATTGATGCACCCTTGGCGCTGCGCGCCTTCCCGCCAAGCGGGAGCGAGCTTGCTTGGGGCGGCCCGGCGCGGCGCTCATGCCATCTCCAGCAGGCCGCGCGGCGCATAGGGCGCCGCATCGAATTCAGGTGCGGCGCCGGTCATCAGCGCCGCGAGCAAGTGCGCGCTGCCTGGCGCGGTGGTCACGCCCAGGCCTTCGTGGCCGACGGCGAGCCAGAGCTTTTCGCGCCACGGATGCTTGCCCAGCAGCGGCATGCCATCGGGCGACGCGGCGCGCATGCCGGTCCACGCGCGCACCGCGTTGAGGTTCGCGAGCCCCGGCAGGTAGTCGAGCGTGCGCTGCAGCATGCGCGCGAGCATCGGCGCTTCGACGGCCGGGTCGGTGGTGTCGAACTGGCGCGAGGAGCCGACCAGCAACTGCCCCGTCGGCCGCGGCTGCACGTTGAACGCGACCGAGTCGCCATCGCTGTGGTGCGCGCTGGTCACGTAGCCGAGCTCGACGAGCTGGTGGTGCACCGTGCCCGGATAGCGGTCGGTGATCAGCAGGTGGCCCTTCTTCGGGCGGATGGGGAGCTCGGGGCAGAGCGTCGTCGCCTCGATGCCGTTGGCCAGCACGATCTGCGGCGCGGTGCGGCGGGTGCCATCGGCGAGGCGCAGCGTGCCATCGTCTTCGATGGCATCGACCTTCGCGTGCTCGATGCGGATCGCATCGCCGCCTTGAGCGAGCAGCCAGCGCGCAGCGTTCGGTGCATAGAGGATGCCGTCGCCCGGCACTTCGAGCGCGCCTGCCAGGCCCTTGCGCAGCGCGGGTTCGGCGCGCGCCAATGCGGCGGCATCGAGCAGGCGGCTGTCGATGCCGTCCGCGCGCAGCCGTTGCTGCTTGCGCTGGGCTTCGGCCATTTCTTCTTCGTTCGCCGCGATCCAGAGCGTGCCGCAGGCGCTGTACGCGCAGTCTTCGGGCATGTGCGGCGCGAGGGCGCGCCATCGCGCCGTCGAATCGCGGCTCAGTGCGAGTTCGGCCGGGTTGTCGTCCATCACCACGAGGTGGCCCATGCCGGCGCCGGTGGCACCGCCGATGCGCGCATCGAGCACCAGCACCTTGCAGCCGGCCTGCGCCAGCGCGTGTGCGCAGGCAGCACCGACGATACCGGCGCCGATGACGATCGCATCCGCGTTCATGCCAGCGGCGTCAGAGCCGGATGCCCCATCCGAACGGGTCTTCGTCGTCGACCAGCAGCGTGGCTTCGGCGCTGATGTGCGCGCGGCCTCGCAGCGTCGGGATGACCTTGTCGCCCTCCCTCGTGTAGCTGGCCTCGAAGCGGCTGCCGATCACGCTGGCCTGCGTCCACACCTCGCCCGGCGCGAGCTTGCCGTCGGCGGCCAGGCAGGCGATCTTGGCGCTGGTGCCGGTGCCGCACGGGGAGCGGTCGTAGGCGTTGCCGGGGCACAGCACGAAGTTACGGCTGTCCGCGCCTTCGTCATCGTTGGCGAAGAGTTCGATGTGATCGATCTCCGCGCCGTCCGCGCCCGTGATGCCCTGCGCTGCGAGCGCCTTGCGCAAGGCGGCGGTGTAGTCGGTCAACGCCGCGAGGTTGTCGCTCGCCACGCGCTGCCCGTGTTCGCTCACCAGGAAGAACCAGTTGCCGCCCCAGGCCACGTCGCCGCGCACGGCGCCATGGCCCGGCAGCTCGACCGCCACCTGGTGCAGGTGCCGGTATGCCGGCACGTTGCGCACGCTCACCGAGCCGTCGGCATGCAGCGTGGTCGTGACCGTGCCGACCGGCGTCTCGATGCGGTGCTCGCCCACGCCGATGCGCCCCATGTGCGCCAGGCTCGCGACCAGCCCGATGGTGCCGTGGCCGCACATGCCCAGGTAGCCGGCGTTGTTGAAGAAGATCACGCCCGCGGCGGCATCGGGCGACACCGGCTCGCACAGCAGCGCGCCGACCACCACGTCGCTGCCGCGCGGCTCCAGCACGGTGGCCGCGCGCCACTTGTCGTGCCGGTCGGCCAGCAGTGCGCGGCGCTCGGCCATGCTGCCGCCACCCAGGTCGGGAAACCCGCCGATCACAAGGCGCGTGGGCTCGCCGCCCGTGTGCGAATCGACGATCTGGATGCGTTGCATGGGCTGTCCGTTCAGTAGCTGGCGATCGGCACGGGGGCCGCGTTCTTGAAGGTGAAGACGGTGATCGGGGCCTGCTTCATGTTGCCCTTGTCGTCATAGGAATAAGTCGCGGCGACGCCCTTGTAGGTGTCCTTGTAGAGCTGCGCGCCCACCTTGTCGGGGTCGATGGAGTTGGCCTTCTTCATCGATTCGCCGATGAACAGCACCTGGTCGTAGTACGAAGCGGCGTACGCATCCGCATCGGCGTTGAAGCGCTTCTTGAACTTCTCCTTGAAGGCCGGGCCGCTCTGCGCTTTTTCGAGGATGGAGCCGCCCTGCGCGCAGTACACCAGGTCGTTGACCGCGTCGCCGCCGAGCTTGCCGGTGGCGGGGCTGCAGACGGTGTCGCCGCCCAGCAGCTTGCCGGGAACGGCGAGTTGCTTCATCTGGCGCGCCATCGGTGCGGCCTGCGGTGCATAGCCGCCGAAGAAGATGGCCTCGGGTGCCTTGGCCTTCATGTTGGTGAGGATGGCGGTGAAGTCAACGGCCTTGTCGGTGGTGAATTCCTTGCCCACGACCGTCAGGCCTTGCTTCTGGGCTTCCTTGGTGAACTCGTCCGCGAGGCCCTGGCCGAAGGCGGTGCGGTCGTCGATCACGCCGACCTTCTTCACCTTCAATTCCTTGGCCGCGTACACGGCCATGCTGGAGCCGATCTGGTTGTCGCTCGCGATGATGCGGTAGAGGTTCTTGTAGCCGCCCTGGGTCACCTTCGGGTTGGTGCCCACGGTCGAGACCATGGTGCCGCCGTCGCTGTAGATGCGCGAGGCCGGAATCGCCACGCCCGAGCAGTACGGGCCCATGACGAACTTGACGCCGTCGTCCACGAACTTCTGCGCCACGGCCACGCCGGTCTTGGCATCGCACTGGTCGTCTTCGGAGACCAGCTCGAACTTCAGCGTCTTGCCGCCGACGCTGAGCTTCTTGGCGTTGAGCTCCTCGATCGCCAGGCGCACGCCGTTTTCATTGTCCTTGCCCGCGAACGCGTTGGGACCCGAGAGGGGACCGCTGTGGCCGATCTTGACGACCTGCTCCTGCGCGCTGGCCTGGCCTGCGACGGCGAGCGCCACCAGGCCGATGCCGCCGATGAATGGAACCATGCTTGCTTTTGTCTTCATGCTTCTTCCTAGGTTGGGACAATGAAAGGGCGGTTATTACACAACCGATTGGTACTGCACCGGCCGCGTCGCGAGCGCCTTCTTCACGATGTTCTCGATGAAGGCGCGCTCCTCGCCGACGAGCGGCAGGCGCGGACGGCGCATGTGCTCGGTGCCCACGCCGACCAGGAGGTCGATGAGCTTCAGGTTCTGCACGAGCTTGGTCGATACATCGAGGTGCAGCATCGGCGTCATCCACTGGTAGAGCTTGAGCGCCTCGGCGAACTTGCCGGCCTTCATGAGGTCGTAGAGCGCCACGGTCTCGCGGGGGAACGCGCAGCCCACGCCGGCCAGCAGGCCATCGCAGCCGAGCGCCAGGCCTTCGTAGGCGAGGTCGTCCACGCCAAGGAACAGCTGGTAGCGGTCGCCCACCGTGTTGCGCAGGTCCGTGATGCGGCGGATGTTGTCGGTGCTCTCCTTGATGGCGGCGATCCACTCGCAATCGGCCAGCTCGACCATGTGCTCGGGCTTGAGGTCCACGCGGTAGGCCACCGGGTTGTTGTAGACCATGATGGGTTTCTGCGCAGCATTGGCGATGGTGCGCACGTTGAGCATGGCTTCGCGCGCGTCGGCCACGTAGATCACCGAGGGCATCACCATGAAGCCGGCCACGCCGAGCTTGTTGGCGCCGTCCACGTAGCGCAGCGCTTCGCGGGTGCTGGTTTCCGACACGTTGGCCAGCACCGGGATGCGGCCGTCGGCGGCTTCGAGCGCGATCTTGGCGACCTGCAGCTTTTCTTCGAGCGTCAGCGTGCTGGCTTCGCCGAGCGAGCCGCAGGTGACGAGGCCGTGGATGCCGTTGCGGATCTGGAAGTCGATGTGGCGCGCGGTGCCCTCGGCATCGATGCTTTCGTCGGCGTGGAACTTGGTGGTGATGGCGGGGAAGATGCCTTGCCAGCGGGGATTGCTCACGGGTTCGCTCCTGGGGTGTGCGGTGGAAGGCGCCTACTCTAAATATATTTAACGTATATCGTCAATATGCGTGCAGCGGATCGCCCCGTTTGTTTCATCGGGGTTTGCCCTGAAATGGAGAGCCCGGCGCTGCGGGCCGCGGTGGTGCCTGAGCGGCGCCCGCTGTCAGTCGATCTTCGCGCCCGACGCCTTCACCACCGCGCCCATCGCATCCCAGTCGGCGCGCAGCAGCTTCTGGAACTCCTCCGCGCTCTGGCTGCGCGGCTCCACGCCCAGCCGCTTGAAGCGCTCCTGGATCGCCGGATCGGCCAGCACCTTGTTGGCCGCGACGTTGATGCGCTCGACCTCTGCCTTCGGCGTGCCGGCGGGCGCCAGCAGCCCGATCCACGAATCGAAGGCGTAGCCCGGCAGGCCGCTCTCGGCCACGGTCGGCAGCTTGGGTAGGAAGGGGCTGCGCGACTGGCCCGTGGAGGCGAGCAGCTTCATGCGCGCGTCGTCCTGGAAGCCCATCACGCCGATGCTCGACGAGATCACCGCCTGCACCCGGCCCGCGAGCACTTCGTTGACGGCTTCTCCCGTCGACTTGGTCGGGATGTGCGTCATCTGCAAGCCGGCCTTCGCGAGGAACGACGCCATCGCCAGATGCGTGGCGCTGCCGTTGCCCGCCGAGGCGTAGTTGTACTTGCCCGGGTTGGCCTTCACCTCCTTGATGAAGTCGGCCGTACTCGACACGTTCATGCCGCTCGCCACCGCCAGCACGTAGCCCGCGTTGCCCACGTTCGCCACGCCGATGAAATCCTTCAACGGGTCGTAGGGCAGCTTGCTGTAGAGGAACGCCGCGATGTTGTGGCTCGCGGCCGCCAGCACCAGCGTGCTGCCGTCGGCCGGCGCCTTGGCCGCGATGGCGGCGCCCACGGTGCCGCCCGCGCCCGCGCGGTTCTCGACGATGGCGCTCGCATTGAGCGCCGCGCCCAGTTCGTTGTTGAAGGCGCGCGCCACCGTGTCCTGCACCGCGCCGGTGCCGAAGGGCACGATGATGTGAATCACGCGCTGCTGTGCGTGAGCGGCGCCGAAGCTGCAAAGGGCCACGGTGGCAGCAACCGCAGCCAGCGAACGTCGGGTGAACAGGGTGGAAGTCATCGTTGTGGCCGCTTTCATCATCAACAGGAAAGAAAAAATTCAGGTGCCCGACTGCAGCCAGCGCTGCGCCAGCTTCACGAAATAGCTGGCACCGATCGGGATGATCTCGTCGTTGAAATCGAACGAGGTGTTGTGAATGATGCAAGGGCCGGGCCCGTGGCCGTCGAGCCGGTGGTCGCCGTCGCCATTGCCCAGGAACGCATAGCAGCCGGGCCGTGCGAGCAGCATGTGCGCGAAGTCTTCCGCGCCCATCACGGCGGGGAAGTTGTCGGTGACCATGTCGTCGCCCACCACCTCGCGCATCACGCCGGCGGCAAAGCGCGCTTCGGCCGGATGGTTCACCGTCGGCGGCGAGGAACGGTTGAAGTACACCTCGGCCGTGCAGCCATGCGCCGCCGCCACGCCAGCCGCCACTTCGCGCAGCCGCGCCTCGAGCTTGTCGATGGCCTCGATGGAGAAGGTGCGGATCGTGCCGCCGACCGTCGCCACATCGGGAATCACGTTGGGCGCATCGGAGCCTTGCAGCTGAGTGACCGCGAGCAATGCGCGCTCGGTGCTGGGAATGGTGCGCGCCACGATGGTCTGCAACTGCTGCGCGAGCGTGACCACCGCGGCCACCGGATCGATGCCGGTGTGCGGCATCGAGGCGTGCGTGCCGCGCCCGCGCACGGTGATCTTGTAGGTGTTGCTCGACGCCATCAGCGCGCCTTCGTTGAGCGCGAAGCGGCCGACATCGCCGACCGGAAAGTTGTGCAGCCCGAAGACCGCGTCGCACGGAAAGCGCTCGAAGAGGCCCTCGTCGATCATCTTCTTGGCGCCGGCCTTGCCCATCTCCTCGGCGGGCTGGAAGATGAAGTGCACGGTGCCGTCGAAATCGTTGGGCCCTTGCTGCGACAGGTGCCAGGCGGCGGCCAGCAGCATCGTCGTGTGGCCGTCGTGGCCGCAGGCGTGCATGCGGCCGGGGTTGGTCGACTTGTGGGCGAACTCGTTGGCTTCGTGCAGCGGCAGCGCGTCCATGTCGGCGCGCAGGCCGATGGTGCGGCTGCCCGTGCCCTTGCGCAGCACGCCGACGAGGCCGGTGCCCGCGATGCCGCGGTGCACCTCGATGCCCCACTCGGTCAGCAGGTTCGCGACCTTCTCGGAGGTGCGGTGCTCCTCGAAGCCGAGTTCGGGGTGGGCGTGGATGTCGCGTCGGATGTCTACGAAGCGGGCGGCGTTGCTGGCGAAAGCGTCGACGATGTTCATGGCGGGTGGGGGCTGCGGGGAGTCGTTCGAAGCGAACGATTCTGGCGCAGCCGCCCGCCGGGCGCACGCTGGTTTGCGCTGGGTCTGCAGGCCGATCAGCCCAGCCGGCCTTCCTGCCGCAGCTTCGCGCCGATGCGCCGGATCTCGGCCTCGCCCTGGTCGAGCGTCGCGCGGCTCGTGTGCACCGAGTAGTGCCCCATCACCAATTCATGCGGATGCTTCACGGCCGAGCCGAGCACGAACGACGTGTCGCCGCGGGCGACGAAGTCGATGGCCTCGCCGGACTCCTCGAACACCGCGAGTTCGCCGGTGTCGATGGGCCCGCCTGCATCGAGCCGCCCCGCATTGACCGCCACCCAGCCCACCGTGTGGCCGGCGGGCGGCGTGTAGCGCCAGTGCTCGCCGTCCTTCAATTGCACGGCCAGGTAGTTCATCGGCGCGGGTGCCGGAATGGCGCTCTGCGCCGCACCGTAGCGCCCGAGCAGCACGCGCGCCGGGCCCTCTTGCGGCACCTGCGAGGGCGCGAGGTAGATGCTTTGCGCTGGCGCGTTTTCTTCCGACGCCGGCAACGCCACCCAGAGCTGGAAGCCGCGCACGCGCTTCACGCCCGGCGCGGGCGCGCCGGTGTGCCACACGCCGTTGCCCGCGCGCATCCACTCGACGCCGCCGCCGCGCAGCACGCCCTGTTCGCCGGTCGTGTCTTCGTAGAGCGTGTCGCCTTCGATGAGCCAGGTCAGCGTGGCGATGCCCGAGTGCGGGTGCATGCCGAAGCCCTTGTGGCCGCCGCCGACATCGAAGCCGAACAGGTCCAGGAACACGAAGGGCTTGAGGAATTCGCCCAGATCGCCAGGGCTCATGAGCCGCGTGATCGGCCCGTGCTGCGCGCCGCGCGTGCGATAGACGATGGCGCGGGCTTCGGTGGCAACGGCGGTGCTCATGCGGCCTCCCTTGCTGTCTTCAGCGCCTTCGTCCACCACGCGAGGTCGTCCAGCATGCCGGTGGCGGCCTGCGCGAGGTGCGGGAAGTCGTCGAAGCTCTTGCCCTGCTGCCAGATGCCCAGGAACTCGACCATGCCGATGTGCACGGCATTGCGCACGGGTGCCATCTGCATCTCGACCGCAACCAGCCGCAGTTGCTCGATCGCGCGCGCCGCACCCACGCCGCCGTAGCCCACGAAGCCGACGGGCTTGCGCACAAATTCCTTGTAGGCCCAGTCGATCGCGTTCTTCAGCACCGCGCTCGGGCCGTGGTTGTATTCGGGCGTGACGATGACCAGCCCGTCGAAGGTGGCCAGCTTGGCCTGCCAGCGCTGCGCGGCCTCGTTCTTCACCGGGCCCCAGGCGGGCGCGCCGGCTTCGTTGAAAAAGGGCAGCGGATGGTCGCGCAGGTCGACCAGTTCGAAGGCGAGGTCGGTGCGCTGCTTGGCGAGGTCGTGGATCCATTGCGCGGGCTTCTCGCCGAAGCGGCCTTCGCGGGTCGAGCCGATGACGATGCCGATGAGGGGTTTTTGCTGTTGGGTCATGGGGTACTTGCTCCTGAATGGGGTGGGGAAGAAAGAGAAGGAAGAGGGATCAGGCCGCGACGGCAGCCGGCCGCGACACGGGCCGCAGCCGCCACGCCACGAAGGCCGAAAGCAGCGTGAGAACGATGGCCGGCGCGGGGTTGCCGCCGATCAGCACAAGGTGCGTGGCCACGGCGCAGGCCATGGTCGCGGCCAGCAGCAGGCCGCCGAGGAAACCGGTCGCCGGCACGAGCAGCAGCAGTGCGCCGCCGACCTCGACCACGCCCGTCACATAGCGGAACCACTGGCCGAAGCCGATGGCGTCGAACACCTGGACCATCTGCGGCACGCCGGCCAGCTTGGCGGCGCCGGCCGCGCCGAAAGCCAGTGCCAGGAGGATGCGAACACCCCAGACGATGCGGCGCTGGAGGGGAGAAAGAGAGGGTGAGGAAGTCATGGGCACAAGGTTAGGGTCGCACCCATTAATCGACTAGACGGTAGAGTCGGATTGCACTCGTCCATCTATCGAAGGAATCGACCCCATGCTCGACCTCAACGACATCGCCATGTTCGTGCAGGTGGTGCGCCACGGCAGCTTTGCCGAAGCCGCACGGCGGCTCGGCCTGCCGCCCAACACGGTGAGCCGGCGCATCCAGCAACTCGAGGCGCAACTGGGCACGCGGCTGATGCAGCGCTCGACCCGCAAGCTCACGCTCACCAGCGCCGGGCAGGCGTTTCACGAGCGCTGCGCGGGCGCGGTCGATGGACTGGTCGAAGCCGGGCAGGCACTGATCACCGGCAGCCAGGAGCCCAGCGGGCTCGTGCGGGTGGCGGCGACGGCGGATTTCTTCGATTTCTTTCCGATGGAATGGGTGGCGGACTTCTTGGCGGCGAATCCGCTGGTGCGGGTCGACTTCGTGCTGAGCGACGCGAAGGCCGACCTGATCGCCGAGCAGATCGATGTGGCGTTCCGCGGCGGGGCGCAGCCGGATTCCGGCTACATCGGGCGAAAGCTGCTGGGGCCACGCACGGACGGCATGGTCGCGAGCCCCGCGTACATCGCCGCACGCGGGGCGCCTGCGACGCTGCAGGACCTGGCGGACCACGACTGCGTGACGGCGGCGCACCCGAGCGGGCGGGCGACGTGGCGACTGGTCGGGCCGGACGGGACGGAGGAAGAAGTGCAGGTCACCGGACGCTTCAGCGGGAACACGGCGCAGGCGCTGAGGAGGGCGGCGGTGGCCGGTCTTGGGATCGCGCTGCTGCCCCCGTCGATGGGGCGGCTCGATGTGGAGGCGGGGCGGCTGGTGCCGGTGCTGCCGCAGTACCAGCGCACGGGGCAGGGGCTGACGGTGCTGTATCCGAGCCGCAAGCACCTGCCGCTGGCGGTGTCGGCGTTCATCGGGATGGTGATGGAGAAATTGAATACGGTGGAAACGCTGCCGGACGCGTTTCGCTCCTGGAAAACCTCAGACCGACGGTGAATCGGTTTCCACAGAAAATGCCCGCATGAAAATCGAAAAAGACACCGTCGTCACCCTCAAGTACAAGGTCTCCGACGCCCAGGGCAAGCTCATCGAAGCCAGTCCCGAGCCGATGGCCTACCTGCATGGCGGTTACGAAAACACCCTGCCCAAGATCGAGGAAGCGCTCGACGGCAAGGAAAAGGGTTACCAGACCGTTCTGAATCTCTCCCCCGAAGACGCCTTCGGCCAGCGCGACGAGGCGCTGGTGCGCACCATCCCCAAGACCGAATTCCCGCCGGGAGTGAAGGTGGGCGGCCAACTGCAAGGCCGGCTCGACGACGGCACCGAGCACGTCTTCACCGTGACCAAAATCAAAGGCCCGGTCGTGCTGCTCGATGGCAACCATCCTTGGGCTGGCAAGGCGCTGAAGTTCAGCCTGCAGGTGACGGATGTACGTGCGGCGCTGCCGGTGGAAATCGAGCATCGGCATGTGCATGGTGCGCACGGGCACCATCACTGACCCGTAACGGGCCATGGATTTCCCGAACGCGTCCAGTATCTCCAGTGTTTTCGGCGTCATCGCGCCCCTCTTATCGGGGCAGCGTTCCTATGGGCTGTCTGGCGAACCGAATCACACCATGTGCTGATCAGCCGACTTTGGCAGTTGGTTCATGGGAAGCAGGAGATTTCCGATCCGGAAGTCCGCGCATTCGTCGATGAGCAAACAAGCCTGATTTCATTTCGCATGTTTTCGGGCGTGCCCGTTACCAGTCTGAAGACGGCGCATCAACTGATTGAGTGGACGAAGCTCAATGGCGTGCAGATGCGCACGCTGAGCGTGTGTGGAGATCTCTTCGATCCAGACCTTCGCCAGGTCAAGATCCACAAGCTACCGTCGCGGTTTTCTCAGGCTTGGAGACTCGCCGGACTCTTTACGGCGGTGGCAATTGGTTT
>Ga0307416_100000648_pt1 | contig 17974 bp, 12 predicted proteins | sample DK1Cmetagenome_2_FD_203821 | JGI IMG/M metagenome (GOLD analysis project Ga0307416, IMG submission 203821) | Maize rhizosphere microbial communities from greenhouse at UC Davis, California, United States - DK15-C-3 | ecosystem: Host-associated > Plants > Roots > Rhizosphere > Soil | place...
TTGGAATAGCATCAACAAGTTTGGTGAGAAGGCGGCTATCCTTTCGCATATTGAAGTCGAAGCCGTACTGCATGTTTCGCGCAGGTTCGGTACCTATCTGGTTCCGGCTTACAATAGGCCGCTCGTTGTAGTAGAGGAAGGTCGAACCGAAATTTATATCCTCGTTTACCTCGTAGTCGAAGCGCGTTCCCACCAGACTTCGCGTTTGAAACGCGAAGGGATCCGATTGCTCGTATTGCACGCTGATATTCTTGCCCGAGCTCAGAATGCTCTCATTGTTGATGATAACTTTTCCGAATGTATAATCAACGGTGTAGTCCGTTCCTTCCTGGAGAGGCATTCCTCCGGCAAAGATCCTTACAGACCCCTGTGAAATACCAAAACCCGGAATGAGAATTTCTCTGGCTGACCCGGCGTTGTACTGTCCCACCAGAAAGAATTTGTTCTTGGTCGCAAATAACTCAGCGTCCGCTTTTGTGGTTCGATATAATGTGTCGAAAGAATATTTCTGGATCAGAAAATCTTCATTGGGCTGATTGCGGAATGCTTCCCGTTGCGCTACACTGAATGGCTCTAGATATGGAAAGATGATGAGGCCATTCTGTGTATTAATGGTAATTCCTTCAACAAAGTCAAAGTTTCCATCCCTCTGTGGATCGTTCACCGGATTCAACTTGTCCAACCCGAAGATCTCGATGAGCTGCCGCTCCCTGAGCGTGCTACTCCCTTCCTGTAGTTGTGGGTTGTCAATACCCGTGCGGTCATCACGGTAAATCACCCTTAGCTGAAACCCCTCGCGCGAAAGTTCATTGACGTTCAGCGAGTAAACGTTCTTCATCATGAGATCCCACGTGGGAATGATCCGGTCATTCTGACCGCGGATGCTTACTTTTCTCGGGCGGAGAAGTTTTAAGAAGATGACGTCTTCGTCCTGAAGTCCAGCGTAATCATCTGATAGTTCTCCCACGCGGTAACGCCCCGTACCAGCGGTGTACTCGTATGCAACAGCAAGCGCCTCATCGTTCTGTAGTTTCCGCGTAAGCGTAATATAACCAAGCTGCGGATGGAAGGTGAATTCTGTAGGGTTCAGTCGACGTGCTCCGGTTATTTTTTCGAAGTCGGTGCCATTATTATTCTCTCCCGTAAAATAGTTTTCAAGGGTATTGTTGATGTCGTCAGAGTTCCGACTGAAGCGTGTGACTGTCTGGAAAAGATCGTTTGCTTCGTTGGTTGTTGGCCGGTTACCTCCTATCGATTTCACTGCATCGTTGTATGTCCGGCGACTTTCCCCTAAATCCATCAAGCCTACAACGTTCCGAAGAGTCTGCGTATCGTTATTTCGATTGAGGATGTAAACTTCTACACGGGTGATGTTTACCCCTGATGTTACCTGAGGAAGATTTTGTATCCATCTCCTGTAGTTGTCTCTGAAATAGTGTCCCAGGAAAAAGTGTCTGTTCTCATCATAGTTGGAAGCTATGATCTCAAAAGGTCTTCCCTGACCGTTGTTTCCTCCGGGAATTTCAATCGAGGCTACCTTGCCGCGTTGTGTGGAGGCAATGGTGGTCACATTGAGTTTGCCGAACTGCATCTGGGCCTTCACACCAAAAAGGTTTTGGGCTCCCTGTATGAGTGTATTGTTGAGGGGAAGGCTGACGTTTCCAATCTCGAGCTTTTGAAGGATATCTTCCTTGTATCCAGTGTATTCAACTTTCATGTTGTTCTGAAAGTCGAATGAGTTATTGTTGTCAAAGTTGGCTGTGACTGCTAGTTTTTCTCCCACCTTTCCGACAACGCTCATGTTGATCTGCTGATCGAACTCAAATCCACCGTTTCTCTGCTGACGGATGGGGATGGACGGATTGCTAATCTTTTGGAACGACCCCCCGAAATCCAGCGTAACAAATCCGCGAGGCACCAGCTCAACATAGCTTCCTCCGAAGATGCGGTCCAGAAGGGGACTGACAAAGATCTTCGGCGTAAAGCCCCGGCCGCTCACGGCGCTCTCGCCATCCATTGCGCGCGAGCGACTCTTCCAGTAATCGCGCAGTATCTGACGATCCTGATACTGCTTGAACTCCTCAAAAGACATGCTGGTCGTAGGCCTGTAATTAAGATCACCGATCTTTTCGTAGATGGTGTAGTTGAGGCTGGTATCAATCTCAACGTCCAGCTTCAGCGGATTTGGCTCTTTGAGAAATAACGGTGACTCTGTAGTAGTGTTGGAAAATGGGTCGCCATAGCGATCCGTTGGGGTAAAAGTTGGTTTCCGCGTTGGCTCATACGTAGCGGGGACTGTGTCGGCGGGCATGACGCTGGCAGTGTCTGCGCGTTGACCGTATGCTGCAGGCGATAATAAGAGACTTATCGACCCTAGAAACAGGCTGATCGCTAAAGCAACGTAATTCCTCGAGGTAACGAAAGCCAAAGTTTATTTACCAGTTTAGGGATGGCAGGGTGCAAATTGGCATGGACGGAAGGTTTAGTCAAACAATCCAGCCAATTTTAATCCGCACGGCGGCGCATCGACATTTTCACGCTACGAAACATACCCGGGCCAAAAAATAAGGTCTACTTAAGCCTAGGCGTTCTTAAGTGCTTGCTTTACTAAATCTTCTAAAGTAATGGTATTTCCTGATTTTTTCAGGACAGTGTCTACACTTTTCTCGGCTGCCGCTTTGGGAAGGCCAAGGGTAGCCAATGCTGATAACGCTTCCTTGCGCAGCGTATTGTGCCCGCTGAGCAAAACCGGTGGCTGTGATTCTTCCCAGCTTTCTTTCTTGAGCTTGTCTTTTAATTCAATGATCACCCTTTGCGCAGTCTTGCCGCCAATGCCCTTTATTGACTGGAGCGCAGTGGCATTTTCCTGAACAATGGCGTTTTTTAACTCCGTGCTGTTCATATATGATAACATGACGATGGCGGTGCTGGGCCCTACGCCATTGACGGAGATCAGTTGTTGAAAAAGCTTCTTCTCACCTTCCTTGCTGAAGCCAAAAAGTACATGTGCATCTTCACGTATGGCCAGATGGGTATACAACAGGATATTTTCCTGGTCTTTCACATCGGCGAAGGTAGCCAGCGAAATATTCACATGATAGCCGACCCCTGCTACGTCTATAATGACATGGGTCGGGTCTTTGTGCACAAGCCTTCCTTTTAGAAATGCGATCATTGTTTGCCTTTTTCTTGGCGGTTGGATTAATTCAGGCGCCCATAAATCACCTCCCTAAAGATGAGTGTTTTGTTCATGCAGTTGCGCATCCACTACTGCTATCGCGGCCATGTTCACGATCTCGCGGATCGAGCTTCCGAGTTGCAGTATGTGTACCGGCTTCTTCATTCCCAGGAGGATGGGACCAATTGCTTCCGCTCCACCGATCTCCATCACAAGTTTGTAAGCGATGTTGCCGGAAGCGAGGTTGGGAAATATCAAAGTGTTGGCCCCTTCTTTCGATAGCTCGCTGAATGGATAGGTCTCCTGCTGTATTTCTGTATTCAACGCAACGTTTGCCTGAATGTCTCCTTCAACAATGAGATCTGGATTTTTTTGTTTGGCTAGTCTGACCGCTTTCCTTGCTTTCTCCGGAATTTCTCCTTTAGAGGATCCAAAGTTGGAATAAGAGAGCATCGCGATCCGGGGCTCAATATCGAAGAACCGCACGCCTCTTGCTGTAAGCTCAATGATCTGCGCAAGTTCCTCGGCAGATGGATCCACGTTTACTGTTGTATCGGAAAAAAAGAATGTGCCCCTTTTGTTTGTGATGATGTACATACCAGCGACGCGGCTTACCCCTTCCGCTACTCCGATAATCTGCAACGCGGGGGATATGGTTTTCGGATAATCCTTCGTGAGTCCCGACACCAGCGCATCTGCGTCTCCGAGTTCGACCATCATAGAGCCATAATAGTTTCGTTCACGCATGAGGCGCAGACAATCCTGATAAGTAATTCCCTTCCTTTGTCTCTTCTTGTAGAAGACATCAGCGTAGCGTTCAACCTTTTCGTTTTCATCGCGCGGATAGATGATAGGGCAGTCTTCCAGATCCAGTCCATACTGTTTGATCATGTGGAGGATCTCCTTCTTATTTCCCAACAGTATCGGCCTAGCTATGCCTTCATCCTTCAGTACCTGTGCGGCCTTGAGTATCTTTGGATGCGTTGCTTCTGCGAATACGACTCGTTTGGGATCGGCTTTTGCGCGATCGATCACCCGCGACATCAATTTCTGGTCAATGCCGATCCGCTTTAGCAGCTCCTCGTGGTAGGCGTTCCAATCGGTGATGGGTTTCTTTGCCGTGCCCGACTCCATGGCCGCCCTTGCAACTGCAGGCGAAACGGTTGTGATCAAACGCGGATCCAGGGGCTTCGGTATCAGATATTCCGGACCAAAGGTTAGCCTGTCCGTTCCATACGCTTTCACAACCATATCCGGAACTGCCTGTCTCGTCAAATCCGCTAAAGCTCGAACAGCCGCGAGCTTCATCTCCTCGTTGATCTCCATGGCCCTCACGTCGAGTGCCCCGCGGAAGATATAGGGGAATCCAAGTACGTTGTTAACCTGGTTGGGATGATCCGATCTTCCCGTAGCGAGCAACGCGTCCGGCCTGGTTTTCTTTGCCAGTTCATAATCGATCTCAGGATCCGGATTAGCCAACGCGAAGACTATTGGCCGATCTGCCATGCTCAGCAGATCCTCCGGGGAAAGCGCATTCGCAACGGAGAGACCGACGAAGACATCCGCGCCTTTCACGGCCTCCGACAACGATGCAACATCCCGATCGGTAACAAATTGTTTTTTGATGTCATCGAGATTGGTGCGGCTTTTTGTCAGCGGACCTTTGCTGTCACACATGATGATATTTTCTTTTGTTGCACCTAGTGCCAGATAAAGCTTCGTGCAACTGACTGCTGCGGCGCCTGCACCGTTTACCACGATGGTGATTTCATGCATCTTTTTCTTCACGAGCTCAAGCGCGTTGATCAGTGCTGCAGCAGAAATAATCGCGGTGCCATGCTGATCGTCATGCATGATGGGAATGTTCATCTTCTCCCGTAAAACCGTTTCAATCTTAAAACACTCGGGTGCTTTGATGTCTTCAAGATTGACGCCGCCGAATGTAGGCTCCAGCGATTTCACAATCTTGATAAAGGCGTCAGGGTCCTTTTCATCTATTTCAATGTCGAAGCTGTCGATGCCCGCATACTTTTTGAATAAAACCGCTTTGCCCTCCATCACAGGTTTGGATGCTTCAGGTCCAATATCTCCTAGCCCCAACACTGCAGTGCCATTTGAAATAACGGCTACCAGATTCCCTTTTGATGTGTATTTGTAGACATCTTCTTTATTGGCATGGATCTCTTTGCACGGCTCTGCAACACCGGGTGAGTAGGCGAGTGCAAGATCGAGTTGTGAGCTGAGCACTTTCGTAGGTGTCACCTCGATCTTCCCCGGTTGACCGTGCATGTGATAATTCAAAGCATCCTGTTTCCGTATTTTTATTGACATGCTGAATGGTTTCTGTTAGGAGGGCAAAGATAAGAACTGGCCGGTAATATCAGGAAAAACAATTACCGGTTTACAGGCGCGCCGATCAGGCGCAGGTTGGTGTGTTCGCGAGTTGGGAGATCTATCACGACGTAGAGACAAGGCATGCCTCGTCTACTGCGATATTGCAGTTTACTACAATCAAATTCCGACTATGAGTTTCTGCCCAGGCTGGATTTTGCTGTTGGAGAGCTTGTTCAGGCTTTTTAATTTTTCAATGGTGAGACCACTGAATTTTTTGGTAATATCCCAAAGGGTATCACCCGGTTGAACAATGTAAGTCTTTGCGCCAGTCAGCTTCGCCGGTCTTGAAGGTGTTTTCCTGGATGATGAAGCGATAGCGCCGCTGCCCTTTCCATTTACCCAGATGTTCAAGCGCTGGCCTGTGCGGATCACATCTCCACGGAGATTGTTCCACTTTTTGATGTCCGACACTTTTACGCGGTGCCGCATGGCGATTGATCCGAGTACGTCTCCGCTCTTCACCTTGTACACAATGCGGTCGCTCCCATAAGTGGCACCCTGCATGGTTTTCGCGAGGACCTCAAGCTCCTTCTTCCCAACCTTGGATGCTGAGTCGAGGATCGCCAGTCGGTTCTCATGCAGTTGCTCCTTCGCTGTGGCGGGGATACGCATCACCTGCATTCGTCCAGTCTCCGGAATTGCATTGCGTTGAATTGACGGATTGAGTTTTTGCAGGTCCTCAAGACAAGATCCCGTAAGGGCCGCAAGCGTTTCGAAGTTTAAAAAAGTTTTTACCTGTATCGTATCCGATCGCACCAGCATCTCTTCACCCTCGTCAAAGAAGTTGTGCTCGTCAAGATGGTTCATCGTGTAGATGATCGCTACGAATTGTGGGACGTACGAACGCGTTTCGCGCGGCAGCTGCGGATAGATCTCCCAGAAACTTTTCTTGTAGCCTGACTTGCGGATAGCCTTCCTGACATTCCCGGGTCCCGTGTTGTACGCAGCAAGGGCCAGTTCCCAATCGTTAAACATTCTGTAGAGGTCGCGAAGATACCGACATGCAGCATCGGTGGATTTTTCAGGATCCATTCTCTCGTCCACATACCAATCGTTGTCCAGTCCGTAGTATTTTCCCGTAGCAGACATGAATTGCCATAACCCAACAGCGCGGACACGCGAAATTGCCCGGGGGTTCAAGCCGGATTCAATGATCGACAGGTACTTCAGTTCGTCAGGCAGATTGTATTTGGCGAGATACTTTTCAAAAAGCGGGAAGTAGAGGTTCTTCCGTCGCATCATCAGCCGTGTGTACTCCCGGTCTTTGATGGTGAAGTAGTTGATGAACGCATGGATCTTGTCGTTGTAGACAAGTGGTATAGATTGCTGCAGACAGCTCAGGCGATCTCTTAATACTGCAGGATCGTCGTCTCCGGGAATATACTCAAGCTCGGTGGGCAAGGCGTAAAAGACATAATCAGCTGTGTCTTCCTTGTACAGCATTTCTTCCTCGGCTTCGGCTACCTCTAGCGAGTCGACAACCACTGAGTCCAGCGGTTGGGCGTTCTCCTGTGGCAGCTCCTGTGAAAAGGCCAGAGTTGAAAGAAACATCAATACGAAAAAGACATGTCCTTTACCCATATCAGTTCATGTGTGTTAAGAGGTTGGAAAAATGCAAAAGTTTTGATTCTTCAAAATCGTCTGCGACAATCTGCAGGCCGATGGGCAAACCCTGGTCGTCCGCTCCACAGGGTATTGAAATGGCGGGCACTCCCACCACATTAGCCTGAACGGAAAAAAGATCTCCAAGGTACATCTCAAGAGGATTACTTGTGTGCTCTCCTAACTTGAAAGCAGTAGTGGGTGTAATGGGCATCAGGATAAAGTCGTACTGTTTGAGTAGAGCTTTTGTCCTTTCGCGAATGATACGCCTCACTTTCTGAGCTTTCGTATAATAGGCGTCGTAATAGCTTGCACTCAGCACAAAGGTGCCGAGCAGGATTCGACGCTGCACTTCCTTTCCAAAACCCTCCGATCTGCTCTTCTTATACATGGAATGCAGGTCGGTGGTTGTCTTACTTCTGTATCCATACCGCACACCATCGAAACGTGACAAGTTGGAACTCGCCTCCGCCGTGGCCAGTATGTAGTACGTCGGCAAAATGTATTCCATCAACGGGAAATCGACAGCTTCAACGCTGTATCCGTTATTTTTTAACGAGCGGATCTTTTGTTGAATGTTCTCTCGTATCTCGCGCTGAATTCCTTCTGAATTGTCGACTTCGCGCAAGTACGCGATCTTGTATTTTTTCTCTCCGTCACTCAAGTGTTGTGTGTACTGCGGAACGGGCGTCCTTGAAACGGTGCTGTCGAAATCATCAGCCCCGGCGATCACTTCAAGCACGAGTGCGACGTCTTCAACACATTTTCCAAAGATACCGATACAGTCGAAAGAAGAGCCATAAGCGATGAGCCCATGCCGCGAGATGCGTGAATAGGTGGGCTTCATGCCGACCACTCCGCAAAATCCGGCGGGCTGGCGTACCGAGCCTCCGGTGTCAGAACCAAGGGAAACATGGCAAAGGTCTGCCATTACGCTGACCGCGGAGCCTCCTGATGAGCCTCCTGGCACCCGTGTAATGTCGAGAGCGTGCAACACAGGTCCGAATGCGGAGTTCTCGTTAGAGGAACCCATGCCGAATTCATCGCAGTTTTGCCTTCCAATGATGATTGCGTCTTCGTCGATAAGACGTTGTACGGCGGTTGCGGTATATTGAGAAGTGAAACCCTCCAGGATGTTGCTGGAGGCCTGAAGGGGATGATCCTGATAAGCTAATACGTCCTTGATCCCCACCACGAGTCCTGCAAGTTTGCCTGCTTTGTTTGCATTTATTTTTTTGTCGACCTCGTCGGCCCGATTGAGCGCTTCTTCTTCAAACACGCTCAAAAATGCATTGAGGTGGGCTTTGTCCCGAATGTTTGAAAGATGCTGCTTTACAAGATCACGGCAGGAGAGGGTGCCGTTCAGGAGATCGTTCCGGACTTCCCGGAAGGAACTGTATGCTTTCAAAAGTTATTTTCCGTCTTCGATTTTGGCGGCTGCACCAGCATCTTCAATGTCCTTCTTCACATCCTTGATGGAATCTTTGAATTCACGTACACCTTTTCCAAGACCCTTCATGAATTCAGGTATCTTCTTCGCGCCGAAGAAAATCAAGACAAACAAACCTACAAGAAGGATTTCCTGCATTCCTAAATTACCTAAAAACAACAATACCGGTTTCATATTATATTAATTAGTGTTCAAGGAGATAACACGCCCGCTGCGGAGCTTGTCCCAATTATTTTTAATAGGTAACCACAAAAATAGGGTAAAAATCTTTAGAATCTGAAAGAAAGGATTCGAATTCTTTGGACGGCTACATGTTCATGAGCCATGCCTGTGGGTCGAGGGCCGTAAACTGTTTTCTGATCTGAAAACGCAATTCTGAGATGCCTTCCTTGTTCGATATGATTTGCCCAATTTCCTGATTGGTGGAAACTTTCTGTCCGGTTTTTACATACACCTCTTTAAGGCCGGCGTAAACGGAGAAATATTCGCCATGGTTGATGATGACGGTATTTCCAAACGGCGGAATAAAGGCTACGCTGCGCACTTCTCCATCGAAGACGCTTTTGACCTTTTCATTTTGTTTGGTTTGGATGTTGACCCCGTCATTCTGCATGACGATTCCCTTCAACACCGGATGATTTTGCCTTCCAAACTTCTGGGAGATAAATCCGGTGGAAACCGGCCACGGCAACTTATTCTTGTTTTCTTCGAAAGATGACGACAGAGCTACCGAAACCGCCTTATTGCCCCTGCGCGCCAAAGCTTCGCGCTCCATTTCCTCTTTGATGATGTCGTTGATCTTCCGGTCGAGCAGGGCGAGCGCTTTTCTTGTGTCCTCCAGGTCGCGTTTCAGCTGCTTCTCTTCTTTCTCAAGAACTTTTACCAGATTGAATTGCTGCTTTTTCAGGGAGGCCAGGTGGGCATTTTCACTTTCCCCATCCGCCAGTAGTTTGTTCTTTTCCTCGCGCTTGTTCTCAATCTGTTTCACTTGCTGTCCCAGCTCCGCCTGAACACCGGCAATCAATTGCGCCTGAAGCTTGCGCGTTTCGCCGTACTGCTCCATGTAGCGGAGACGCATTACCAATTGATCAAAAGATTCAGATGAAAAAAGAAAGGTGAGTCTCGTGGTACTGTTGCTCGCTTTTTGAGCGGCGAAGAGCATGGAGGCGTACTCCTTCTTCAGTTTCTTGAGATCATCGTCAAGCACATCGATGATCTCGTTATTTTCACGGATCTCTGTATTCAGAAGGCTGATCTCCTTCTTGATGGAATTGATGAGGTTTTGTTGTTCAATGATCCGTTGGTTGAGCGCCGTAAGTTCCCCGAGCGTGTTCTTCTTTTTTGCTGTCGTCTCGTTTAATATTTTTTCAACCTCCTTGATCCTCTGAACACTCTGCTGCTTTTCCCTTTGGAGCTGACTTTTCGACTTGCTCTGCGCATGCACGGCAACACCCGAAGCTAACATCAGGATCAGAAGCAGTATTCTCTTACCTCCGCACATATCGTTTAGGTATATTGAAGGGAAACCGCAACTCCCGGTCGCCTACTTCTGCTTTATTATATTCAAAGATAATTGTGGTATTCAACAAGCCCGACAGCGTTTTGTAGAAGAGGTTGATTGTTCCGTTGTAGGGAAAGACTTTGTCGCCTACAGGCTGAAAGTTTGAGTAGTTGATGATCAAAGAGTTCATGCTCTCGTCTTCCTTCATCTCGACCTTTTCAATTTTCATGCTCGCGGCATTCACGTAATTAAGTACATCGACATCGGCCTGTTCCTGCTTGAGCAGGTACATGGAACTCTCGGGAATAACCTCGTCGCCATCCGATCTTGGGATGATCGGGTTACCCAGCATGGCCGCCTGAACCACCTCGAAGTTTATGTCGAACTGAAATCGTTTACTCAGTTCGTCATAGGGGAAAACGTAATACTCCTTGTCCACTGTGCTCACGATTGTGATCGAATCCTTATTGATGAGAGCCTTTCCGCCCTGCACACCAATGACGGAAAAAGTCATCCAGATAACGCTGTCCTTCCGAATGCGGATGTTGGCCTTCACCTCGCGTTCCTTGTTTGCATCGCGCAGTATCATGCGCGCTTTGCCCTGGAAATATTCGAAGTCAATTTCCTCAATGTTCAGGGTTTTTTTTGGTGATGTATCAGTAAGGGGAGTGATCACTTTCTTGCTGCAGGCCGTGGCGAGCAAGCAAAGGATCAGAAAAAAGAACCAGTGGCCCTTATTCATAAATTTTTCTATTGGCAATCTTTTTATTGAGTGTTTCGCTGTTAGCATTCAGGCCTCTGGCTTTTTCCCACTGCCGCACAGCTCCATCAATATCGCCGAGCTTATAGAGTATATCGCCATAATGTTCAAAATGCGTAGCGGTGGCCTTCCCTGTGGTAATGGCGCGCTCCATTACCTTCCTGGCCTCCTTATATTTTTCGCGTGTAAACAGAACCCACGCATACGTGTCCAGAAAGGTCGGATTTTCCGGGTGATTTTTTATCAATGTAGCCGACATCTTTTCCGCTTTCTCAAGATTTTCTTTCCGAACGGCGAGATAGTAACTGTAATTGTTCAGCACCGTCGCATTGTTCGGGTTGAACGTCAGGGCATCCTCATAGGCCTTGTCTGATTTTGCATATTGCCTCGTAGCATTATAGGCTTCGCCTAGCTGACTGCTGATTTCCGCTGAGAGCGCCGCGTTTGAAGAAGACAACCGCTTGGCCTGTTCTAAGGAAGCGGTGGCTTCAGAATAATGTCTTTTCCTTAAATGGGCCAACCCACTAAAGTAGTGGATCACGCTTTGGTTAGGAAAGATCTCGAGAGCGTCCTCCGCATCACGGATGACCTGATCCCACTGTTCAAGCTTCACTTCCAGAAACAGAAGGTTTTCATAGACTTCGAAGTTTACGGGGGCTCCCGTTTCCACCGCCTTCAGATATTCCGCCAGGGCCTCCCTGTTCTTACCGGTCGATAAATACAGATCGCCGCCAACAATATGAACGCTTGGGTCGTTGGGATACTCTTCCTTCAGTTTTTCATAAAGCTCCACTGCAAAGCTCTCTTTTTCCGCGTCCTGGATCTTGTTGCTCTTGTTGTCATTTAATTCCGCGTTATAGGCACCCAGTATGATCAGTTTGCTTGACAATTGTATTTCCGGATTTTCAAAAAGACTGATAATGAATGGTCTGGCTTTCTCTTCAAGACCTGTATCGCGATAAAAACCCGCCAGTAGCATCTTCACTCCGCCAGCCTCCGGATGTCGTTCTACGAAGTCCTCAAGATAACGTATAGCCTGAGTCCTCATTCCGTGCTTGGAAATGACCTCTGTGAAGGCCATGAGATATCGCTCCTCATCAGGAAACGCCTTAAGGAGCTTTTCACCTTCTGCCATCGCCTCACCCGACTTCCCAGCCTCAAGCAAGAGCTTCAGCTTCTGTATTGATGAAACTTCATTTAGCCCAAAGATCTCCTGTGCACGGTTGTACGCTTTGATTGCTTCCTGCGGTTGACCCGCATGCTGATAGACAGCCGCTACTTCATAAAGATATTCTTCCGTGCCTTTGACGGACTTCATCATCGACTCGTACGCGTCCGCAGCTTTGTCAAAACGACCGAGGCTGTTATAAATGGTGGCGGCGAGCAGGTAAAAGTATTTGTTTTCGCGATCGAGTTTCAGGGCTTGTTCTATGCTAAGCGAAGCCTTGACCAGATCGTCCTGCTTATCGCTCCTGGATAAGACTTCAGCAACCTTGTAGTGGATAGTTGCATTCTCCGGATTTATTTCCATTGCGCGCTGATAATATACCAGCGCCTTCGCGTAATCTTCGAGGATAAAAAATTTCTCGCCCTCGGTAAAATAGAACTCAGCTTCCCTCAGTCGTATTCCCTGTGGTGACTCCTCGGCGCCCCGCTTTCTCTTTTGCGCGACAGCCGACTCGGGACAAATCGCAGCCACCAAAAGCAAAAACCACAAGGCACTATAAAAAGTCTGTAATCTCAAGTCAATGTATTATAATCTCCGACACTCAGATCCAACGGTTTTTTCTCAAAATTAACGAAATTCCCTAACATACTATTTTCCAGAACCGCATTAGAAATATTGCAACTGTCCTGGATGATCGAGTTCTTGATTCTGCTGTCGGTGATCCTCGTATTCTTTCCAATAGAAACGTAAGGACCGATAACACTGCCCTCAAGCACTGCCCCATCTCCAACAAAACATGGCTCAATGATCACTGAGTTGGAGATTCTGGCTTTTGGAGAAACCAGTTTCTCGTCTTTAATGAACTCGAGGTACCGCTGATTCGTTTGCACGGTCACATTTTTGTTTCCGCAGTCGAGCCATTCAGTGACCTCCCCGGGGACAAATACGTTGCCTTTCTTATTCAGGTTCTCAAGCGCAGTGGTGAATTGGAACTCACCCTTTTCCTTGATGTTGTTATCGATCAGGTACTGCATTTCCTCCGCCACTTTTTTACCATCCTTAAAGAAGTAAATACCGATGATGGCCAGGTCTGACACGAAGTCGGCCGGCTTTTCTATAAACGCTGTGATCTCGCGCCTTTCATTAAGCTTGACCACTCCGAACTGCGAAGGATCTTCGACACGCTGCACCCAGATGATACCATCTTTGGTGCTATCGAGCTTGAAGTCAGCCCTGAAAAGAGTATCTGCAAACGCAACGATAATTTTTCCATGAAATAGTTCACGCGCGAAAAGCAGCGCGTGCGAAATTCCGAGTGCCTCTGTCTGATAGTAGATCTTACCGGTGGCGCCCACCTCGGAGGCAATCGCTTTAAGATTCGCTTCCACTTCTTTCCCAAACGAAGGATGAATGATAAATCCGATGTTGTCGATATTCTCGTTGCAGACACGCGCGATGTCTTCCACCAATCGGTGAACTATCGGCTTCCCTGCAATCGGAAGTAAAGGTTTGGGTACGGTGAGGGTATGAGGCCGCATCCTTTTTCCTAAACCGGCCATTGGGATAATGATATTCATGCAAGTAGTAGTAGAGTAAGTTGGTTAAATGAATAGGCATTCCGGTTCGAAGGAACCGAGGGGAATGTTAAAAAATCACGCCCGTTTTAACCTGAGATATTTACCTTCAATGCGGTAAATGGCAAGAGCATAAACAAGGAGCACTGCCACGTGAAAAGCCGTGGCGAGGATCTGGTTCTGAATATCGATCGCGTTCACAGCATACACAAGTGCCAGGGTAATCCCAATATAGATGAGGCCCTTGTTTATCGCGTAGGGAATCGGATAAAACCTTTGTCCCAGAAAGTAGCACAGCGCTGTCATGCCTCCATAAGATACAAGCGCAGCAACCGCACTTCCCTCGAAGCCGGCGACAGGTATCAGAAGGTAGTTCGCTACAACGGTGATGAACATACCGGCGACGGTGATAACAGTTCCGAAATATGTCTTGTCAGTGAGCTTGAACCAGACAGAAAAATTATAGTAGATACCAAGAAACAAATATGCTACGAGCAGGATCGGTACGATGTGGAGCCCGGACCAATATGCGGGATCCGCCAAAAAGTATTTCAGAATGTCGAGGTTAATAGAGACACCCAGCAAAATAAGACAGCATACAATGACAAAGTAATGATTCACAGTTGCAAAAAGCTGGGGAGAATTTTTCTCAGATGCATTAGAGAAGAAAAAAGGCTCGGCGGCATACCGAAAAGCCTGGATAGCAAGATTCATGAGGACCGCAAGCTTGTAGCATGCTCCAAAGATCCCGAGGGCAAACTCAGAGCTACGTGCTCCATAAAATCCTTCTGGTAACCACTTGTCTAGCATAATACGGGAAAACATTTCGTTGGTCATCCCTGCAAGTCCTGTGATCATCACAGGATATGCATAGCTGAACATTGCTGGCGAAATGGACCTGTCGAAAGTTGGTCGCCATGAAAACAAAGCAGGAGCGAAAAAGAAAAGATAAAAGGCGTTGGCAGCAAGATTTGCCAGGATCACAAAAGAAACGTCCGGCTCGTACGTTGTCGACACCCGAAGAAAATAAACATTAAGGCCGACGAGGATGGTAATGTTGATCAGCTTGCCGAACGCGAAACGCAAGGCCTTTTTTTGGAGTCTCAACCGCGCGAAGGGAATGGCTGCGACAGCGTCAATGAACATCAGGATCACAAGCCAGATCACAAGATCGGCCCGGCCGGGGATAGACAACGCATCCGATATCGGCGCCGCGCCGAGAATGAATGCAACTGAGAAAAGAAAACTTATTGTGAGCACAACGGTCTGAGCAAGATCGAAGATTCGTTTTTCAGATTCTCCTGCACGGCTTGCAAAGCGGAAGTACGCCGTCTCCATTCCGAAAATAAAGATCACATTGATGACGGCAACGTAAGCGTAAACTTTAGTGATGACGCCATACTCTTCGGGCGGAAAAACATCCGTGTGGAGGGTTACGAGCAGGAAGTTCAGGAAGCGCGGTAAAATACTCCCGAGTCCATACAATACTGTTTCGCCCGCAAGACGCTGGATCTTTCCCATTTCTATACCTTCATGGTCATCTAACGGTCGGAGGTATCAATTGATTATTCGCCTTTGAATTGAGGTTGCCTTTTGGCCACAAAAGCTTCCGTTCCTTCTCTGAAATCCTGCGTAGTGGTACATGCCGCAAAGTTGTGCGCCTCTGCTTCATAGCCAGGGTGCTCGAAGCTGAATCCGGCGTTCACGCTTCTAATAACGTTGGCAACTGCAACAGGTCCTTTCGAAAGGATCTTCCTCATCATGTTATTCGTGAACTCCATCAAATCGCTGTGCGGAACAACGTGGTTCACCAGCCCGATGTCCTTTGCCTGCGTCGCCGAGATCATATCGCCTGTCATCATTAGTTCCAGCGCTTTCCCCCGGCCAACAAGTTGCGGCAAGCGTTGTGTTCCTCCATACGCGGGAATTATTCCGAGATTAACTTCTGGCTGACCGAATCTGGCATTTTCAGACGCAATTCTGATGTGACATGCCATCGCAAGCTCGCAGCCCCCGCCCAAGGCATAGCCGTTCACCGCAGCGATGATCGGCTTGGGACAATCCTCGATAAGTTTGAATAAACGTTGTCCGTTTTGCGCGAAAGCAAGTGCCTGCTCATGCGTTAAAGCGGATAGCTCCTTGATATCGGCGCCGGCGACAAATGCTTTTTCGCCGTCACCTGTGAGTATGATTCCCCGATAGTCCGCATGCTGATAAGTTTGTTGAAGAACCGTGATCAGTTCCGAGAGGGTCTTGAGATTTAACGCGTTCAGCGCCTCGGGTCGGGAGATAGATATGGTGATTACCCCGTCTGCGTGATCGATCTTCAAATTTTCCATCATGGATTCGTGCTAACAAAGATCCACAATAGTCAGTAATAGTCATTTCAAAAAAAAGGTTTGGCAGCGCTTTTTGCGGCAACTTCGCCGACCTTATAGTTGACTGATCACACTCCAATTTCCGGACCGCTGTCCCATTCTGGTATTCTTTTACCTGATTTGGCAATTCGCGCTAAAACCTTACGTCCTTTTATGTAGGTTTTCTACTACGCAGTGGAAGCACGCTAAGGGCACCTCAGAAAAATCCCTAAGAAAAATTCTGATTCCGTCTAAGGGTGCTAATCAGCTGTTTTACAGAATGTTGCATGATAAATGTTGCATCCCAGGCGGTCCCCGACCACCGTTTGCATATTGCCGCTATTTTTTATTTTAATTAAATTTGGTACACCTGTTGTCGCTACTAAGTCTGAAGGTTAAACCATGAAAAAACTCCTACTGCCCGCAGCCATATTGTTGTTAAGCGTTGCCGCTGCCGCCCAGACTTGTACTGTAACTGGAACCAGCCCTTATAATTGGCCGATGAGCGCAGCATCCGTTTCCTGCGCAGAAGGAGGAAATGCGGCCGCGTCATCCATACTGGTAATTCCCGCTGGTATGACGGTAGTTTTTGATTCAAACACCGACACCTGGTCCGGCACTAGAATCGACGTATATGGCACACTGCGGGTTACCGCCAACCCCGTGATAAATGCCAGCGTGACCGTAAAAAGTGGAGGACTAGTAGATCTTCAGGGAAAATTGGCGTTGGGGAGTACGGCTGGCTGCAATTACAAGGTGATCGTGGACGCTGGAGCTACAGTAACCCTTGGCGTTAACGCTGCCGAACGGCTTACTATCTGTGACGATGTCATCCTTCGCGGTGGAGGTCTTGGAACCTGCAATAGCTGCGGCGGAACCAATTCGGGCCGATGTGCATACGACGGCACTCCATATTGCCAACCGGTGGGGGGTTTTACAGGCCCCGCGGCTTGGGGCGAGGAAGGCTTTAATTCAAGTTTGCCAGTAAAATTGCTCTATTTCAATGCGGAATCCCGGAACGAAATGGTTGTATGTAAATGGGCCACCATTGTTGAAGAGAACTTTCACAAGTTCTTTATCCAGCGCTCAATCGACGGCGTCACATTTGAAGATATCGGTGAAGTTGAAGGTCAGGGGTTTAACATCCAAAACATCGAGTCTAAATATTCCTTCGTAGATGAAGCACCGATGCTCGGCACTAACTACTACAGGCTGAAGGCAGTGGATCTCGACAACGAGTATGAATATTTTGATGTAAGGGCGGTGAGAATGAATGGATCAAAGAAGCTCGCCGTCTATCCAAACCCGTCAAATGGGGAACACATTTCGTTCCGCGCAAACTTCAACTACCGGGAATCGGATCGCATTGTCCTTACCGATCAACTTGGTGTCGAAGTGTTTAGCACATTAGCCTCGGCCATCGAAAATAACATCGTGTTTCCTGGTCCCTTGCAACCCGGGGTCTATATGTTGCGATACGTTTCAAAAGACTTCGAGCAAGTTCACCGGGTCGTCGTCAGACATTAGAGCTGAGATACATCGCGGTACTGCAACCGCAAACTTCGGACGAATCAGTTCACCTCTTTGCCAACCGCGCAGTTGTCAACTGACCCCCGCCAGCTTCTGCAAGATCTCCCTTACCATTTCCTGTAACGTAAACTGATGGCGCCAACCCCAGTCACCTCTCGCCTGGGAATCATCAATCGATCTTGGCCAGGTTTCGGCTATAGCCTGGCGGAAATCGGGTTCATAAGTAATCTCGAATTCCGGTATGTGCTTTCGGACTTCCTCAGCGATCTCGGCAGGTGAGAAGCTCATGGCGGAAATGTTGTAACTCGATCGCACACTTATCTTCTCTGCGGGTGCGTCCATGAGGTCAAGTGTCGCCTTGATGGCGTCGTCCATGTACATCATAGGCAGATAAGTATCTGGCTTTAGAAAGCACGTGTATTTTTTGTCTGTTATCGCCTTGAAGAAAATTTCTACGGCA
>Ga0307416_100000649_pt1 | contig 17958 bp, 11 predicted proteins | sample DK1Cmetagenome_2_FD_203821 | JGI IMG/M metagenome (GOLD analysis project Ga0307416, IMG submission 203821) | Maize rhizosphere microbial communities from greenhouse at UC Davis, California, United States - DK15-C-3 | ecosystem: Host-associated > Plants > Roots > Rhizosphere > Soil | place...
GGCGGTAAAGGCAAATATTCGATATGCTGGCTTTTGTAATACCATGCCATAACAGGAGGCAATACAAACCAGTTTTTAGTTACAATATTATCGATACTCTCGCAACTGCTGTTTACCTGAAACTGCTCTGTTTTGTCTAAATGAATTGTTCTGTGATAAGGACAAACTTTAGTCGATTTTCCTTTTTTAGTAACCCATTGCTTAATTTTCGGGCAATTATCCTTTGCCAGATAGCCACTTAAACGGCAAACCTCAACTTCGGCCAAATCATTATAAGGCGTATCAAACCATCTTTGTCTTGGCAGTAAATTAAAAACATCAAACAAAATTGGCGCCGCGCTGGTTACTCCCGTCAAGGTTGGTCTTCCCTCTCCTGTCGCATTTCCTACCCAAATTCCAACCACATATCGCGAATTGGTTCCTATTGCCCAAGCATCTCGGTTTCCGAAACTGGTTCCCGTTTTCCATGCAATTTTTAGCGAACTGTCGTAAAACTTCCAAGCTTCGTCTCCTTCGGGCCTGTTGACTTCTTCCATTGCGTTGTACGCCAACCAAATTGATCCCGCACCCAAAATATTCTTCTGATCAGTTTCTGAGCCAAAATCAGGCTTAAAATCGTTTTTATAGTTGAGTTCTGTAAATTCGTTAGTTCTGTATTTCGCTTGATGCTTTGTGTAATAATTTAACGTTGAAGATAAATTGGCGTATGTTCGGCATAAATCCCATAAGTTACTTTCGGCACCTCCTAAAATTAGCGACAAACCATAATGATCAGGCGTTTTATTAATATTCTTTAATTTAAACTTTTGAAGCTCTTCGTAAAATTTATTTACAGTAAATTCCTGAAGCATTAAAACTGCGGGAATATTTAACGAACGGGACAAAGCACGATGTGCAGGCACAGCTCCGTCAAACGTTAAATTAAAATTCTGAGGCGTATATCCCGAAATCTGCGTTGGAATATCCGCCACTAAAGTATTCGGCAACAATTCGCCATCATCAAGCATAGCACCGTACAAAAGTGGTTTCAAAATACTTCCTGTACTTCTTGGCGCATCAATAATATCAACATCTTTTTGATGGTCTTTATCCGTTGGAGAATTTCCAACATAGCTCATTACATTTCTATTCTGCACATCAATTACCAAAATGGCCAGATTATGAACTTCATTTTGTTTGTACTGATTATAATAATATCGTGCAATTTGATTAACTCTATTCTGCAAAGCATAATCAATTGTAGTTTTTACCCTTGTTCCTTCTTCATCTTTTGCCACTCTCTGCAATAAATGAGGCGCAATTTGAGGAAGATCATACGGTTTTTGAGGAAGAGGCTCTTCTACAGAAAGTTCATACGTCTGCTTGTCGATTATGCCTTCCTGATGAAGTTTTAGCAGAAGCCGGTTTCGTTTGTTTAATAATTTTATGTGATTCTTTCCTGGATAAATTAAACTTGGCGCATTGGGCAAAACGGCTAAAACTGCATTTTCCGCCCAAGATAATTGATTGGATTGTACGCCAAAGTAACGCCATGAAGCCATTTCTAATCCAACAACATTCCCTCCAAATGGCGCATGCGCTGCATACATTTCAAGAATTTCATTTTTAGAATATCCTAATTCTAATCTTGTAGCAAGAATAATTTCTATTAATTTTTCAAAATACGTTCTGTTTTTTCCTTTTCGGGAAAGTCTGATTACTTGTTGTGTCAGCGTACTTCCTCCTCTGACTACTTTTCCTGCTTTTCTATTTTGTTTAAAAGCATTTATCATCGCACCTGGATTAAATCCCGGATGTTTATAGAAATACTCGTCTTCAAAATAAACAATACACTTTTTGAATTTGTCAGGAACGCTATCCTGTGCAGGAAACCGCCATTGTCCGTCACGAGCAATTTTAGCCCCTAAAAGTTCTCCTTCTTTGCTTTCTATTACGGTTGAATACGGTTCTTTGAATAAAGTTCGAGGTATTGAAAAATAGTAAATCAGCAAAAGCAGAAATGCAATTGCTGATTTTATTTTGTTTCTTTTTATCCAGTTTATAACGCGCTGGAAAAACGCTTTTAACTTATTATTCAAAGTACATTGTTGTTTCGTATCCTAACAGGTTTTTTAAAACCTGTTAGGTATTCTTTATCCATTCCTAAAAGAAAAAATAAAAATTTCTTTTCTATATCTATAAAATACCTAACAGTTTTCTAAAACCTGTTAGGATAGCCAAGTACAATTTTCTATTGGTCAAGTAAATTTACATCATTAAGAACTCCTTCATAAATTAACTTTCTTTCATCATGACAAAATATAAAATTTTCTAAATCATTAAATAATTCTAGAATAAATTCTCGATCAATACTACTTTGCTTATCCGATAAATATGAACGATAAGAAGAATGTCTATAAGATTGGAAATCTTTTGAAAATTTATGCTTCACAGGATTTAAGATTAACTGTCTTAGATACTTTTCATTTTCGATTCTATTTCGCTGTAAATGTTCTTGAAACAAACTTCCCGTCCTATCATAAGCTTTGTTTATGCTTTTAGAATAGGAGTTAAATAAATTTGAAAATGGAAGATGAATTCTTTCTTTAAACTTTTCAGGCAAATTAATTTTATCTTTTATTCGCAGAACAATATGAAAATGATTTTTAAGCAAACAATAAGCATAAACATCAGCAATTGGTAAAATATATTTTTTAACCTTTTCTAAGAAGTAATTGTAATTTCTCTCTTCAATAAAAATGTTCTCCCCATTATTTCCTCGATTATAAACATGATAATATTGCCCAGCCTCAAAAACATCTTTCTCCAAAATATTACTCTTTTTTTTTATTATCCTAACAGGTTTCCAAAACCTGTTAGGTATGTTTTTTCTTTTCCTAAAAACTTAATATGATACCTAACAGGTTTTAGAAACCTGTTAGGATACGTGCTACATAAATTTTATTTCACAACCTCAACCCAGAATCCTTTTGTTCTGGCTAAGAACGTATTATCATACATCGCTTCGCATTGCAAGCCAGGTAAATAATAATTTCCTAAATACGATGCGTTTAGTAGGATTCTGAAAACTTTGGTTTCTCTCGCTTTTATTCCGAAATAGAAATTCGTTCTGTCGTCACGAATGTCGATATAATCAGCAATATTATTTACAGCATCTCCATAATCTGTGAAACGAGTATTAACAATTTCGAATCCAGAAGGCAGAATTTGCGATAACGCTACGTTTTGAACACTTTCTCCTCTTTGGTTTTTAATTGTAACCTCCGCAACAAATTCAGTTCCTTGATTAATTTTTGAAACATTGATTACGCTTCCTTTTCTATTCTTAAAAACAATAGAAGCAGTGACATCACTTTGAACCACATTTTCTTGTCCGATTGGCAATATTCCTGTATTCAATACACGAACATAAACCGTATTCGCTTTATTGTTTTTCAGTGTAATGCTGTTTGTTCCAGAAGCAACAGACAGACTGCGATCTGCAACCGATTTACCCGTATTTATCGTCTCGCCTTTTCCGTTTTTACTAAACTGGACATTGATTCCTTTTGGACCATTGCTTACCGCAAATTTTGACATTGCGTATAGACAATAAGCCGTTGTCTGCGTACTCATCCATTGGTTAGCCGACATTTCTTTAGCTAATTTTGTTGCTGTAACAAATGCTTTTTGCTTTTGATCTAAAAGAAGCATTGTTTCAAGAGCCATTGCTCTGTTTCTTTCGCTTGAGCCGTAATAGTAGTAGCTGTATCCATCTGAACTTCCGTCAATACTCGTTCTTAAAAATAAACTTTGTCCAGCTGATTTCTGACCTGCTAAAACATAAGCCGCAGCCAAACGAAGCATACTTTCGTTCGAAATGCCTTTTGTTTCACGCAATCTGTTCATTGACGATAAATCGGCATTTCCTGCTAAAGCCAACGTGTATAGACGATATGCTTGCGCTAAGTCATTTCCGTATTTCGGTTCAAAACGCCATTGTTTTGCTTCTTTCTGCTGATAACCTAACCATTTCGATTTAAAGTTTATTGGCAGTACATATCCTTTTTTCTCTGCCTCAATCAAGAAATGTCCTGCGTAAGAAGTTCCCCAATCGTCTGCAATTGCATTTCCTTGCCAATACGGCATTCCGCCATTTGATAATTGGAAATTACCCAATCTCGCAATTCCAGCAGCAATATTTTTCTGAATCAGATCTTTGCGTTTCACATCAATATCAGCCACATCACCCAAATACAATTGCGGGAAAACTGACGAAGTAGTCTGTTCTACACAACCATGTGGATACTGAATTAAAAATTGTAATCTTCCGTTCAGATTCATAGATGGCATAGACGAAACTTCTAATCTTGCTTTGTTACTTCCTGCAATTCCGAAAGTTTTCCATGAAATTGTTTTAGTGCTATTTGGCGTTAAAACAACATCTGCAAAAGTACTTGTAACCGGATTCGGGTTCGTCATATCGATTTCAACATCATAAACTGATTTCTCGCTTCCAGATGTTGCAATTACCTGAACTTTTGCAATTCCAGTCGCAGAACCAACAACCAAATTAAAATACGCCATTTTTTCATCAGGCTGTGCAAAATTTAGTTTTTGAACCGCACTTCCCGCAACTTTCAATCCGTTGCTTGTTTTTACCTGAATTGTTACGTTTTTAATCTTATTTTCAGTTGCAAAAACCGTCACAGGCAATGTCACTTTTTCTGATGGTGAAATTTTTCTTGGCAGCGAAGCTAAAACCATCAACGGACTCTTAACCTGCGTTGCTTTTTCAACGCTTCCGTAAGCGCTTGTAGCAGCATCTCCCGCCACAACCATTGTTCGAACTGAACCAATATATTTTGGCAATTTTAACTGATGTGATTTTGTTTCGCCTTTTCCTAATTTGAATGGCCCGTAATACAGCACTACAGGTTTAAAACGGTTGGCTTTTTTAGCTTTTCCACCTCCTAAATCCTGATCACCACCAATACTGAAAATTTGGTTTATTTTTCCGCCATAAGCGCCAATTACATCATCGTAAACGTCCCAAGTTTTTACTCCTAAAGCTTCGCGAACATAGAAGCTATCCCACGCATTTGGTGTTTTAAAACGAGTTAAATCCAAAAGACCTTCATCTACAACAGCAATTGTATAGGTCATTTCTTTACCTGATTTCTCGCCCACTTTTACTGTAAATGGCTGTTCTGGTCTTAATACATCTGGCATATTTAGAGTTGGTGCCAAAATCGTGTTTTTATCTACCACTTCGATTGGTACAATCCCATACATACGAATTGGCGAATCGTTTTTGGTTGAAGCGTGTGGCTGTAATAATGTGATATTAAAATATACATTCGGCGCCATCGCTCCTGTAATTGGAACCTCAACTTTAGTTTCTCCTTTTTTAGTCTCAGCCCAAATAGTCTGCACTACTCTTGAACCGTTTTCTACAGAAATTAAAGCACGTCCGCCTTCACTTGAAGGGAACGAAATCTGTGCTTTTTCTCCAACGGCATAATTCTTTTTATCTGTAGAAAAAACCAACATATTCGCTGTAGAAGCGTCTCTGTTGCGTGTTTTTCCAGACCAGATTGGCCAATCGATATTTACCGTTAAAGAAGTTGCATGTCCGCTTTCTCCGTCTTCAATACGAATTAAGTAACGCCCCCATTCCTCATCTGTTAAAGCAAACTGGAAACTTCCTTTTCCGCTTGAATCTGTATTGATTACAAAGGTTTTGTATGAAGTCGTTGCATTTGACGAATTATAATTGGACAAATTATCGCTTGAAGAATCCCACCACCATCTCCAGTCTACTTTATAAACTCTTACTTCAAGATTACGAACTGATTTTGGTCTTCCGTTTTCATCAACCGTTACCACATCAAAACGATTATTTGTTCTCGTTTCCAGCATGCTGTACTTGTTTAGTTCTGGCGTTTTAAGTCCAACATAGGTTTTGTACGGAGAATAAGTTGTTGACATAACATCTGTACTAAAATCTCCTCCTTCTTCATACACTTTTGTAATGAATGAAGCGCGAAGCATTCCCGGTGCCTGACCTTGCAATCTTGGCTGAATGTTTACAGATGCTTTTCCGTTTTCATTTAATTTTCCTGAGAAAATATTAATTTCTTCTGTGCTGAATTGTCGTGCTAAATCATCAAAAGTATATTTTTCATAACCTTTAAAAGTAGTTGCCTGCTGAGAGAATTTCGCCTGCATTTCTACATTCAAATTCTTTGCAATTGCGCCGTGAAGCCACGTTACTTCAAGATTATCCGTGTTTGGATAAGAAGCCGAAAGTGTTTTTCTGCTAAAGGTATTTTTTATTTTTAAACGATTTGGTTTGATCGTTTCAATCTTAATACTCTTATAGAATTTAGCTCCACCAACGCTCACCATCGCTTCCCAATTTCCTGTTGGCGCATCCTGATTTGTTGACACTATAAAAGCGTAGTGATTTAAATCGTTTGTTTTTTGAACGGTCTGATAAACTGTTTTACCATTCGGATCGTTTAATCTGAATTTAATCGGATGTGATTTAGGCAATTTATTCACCGCATCATTCAAAATAAATGACAAATACAAATTATCTCCAGGACGCCAAACGCCTCTTTCTCCGTAAATAAACCCTTTCAGCCCTTTTTGTAAAGTTTCACCCGCAACATCAAAATTACTTACTGATAACGAAAGTCCGTCATCCAATTTCACATAAGTCGATTGATCGCCTAAAGTTACAATGGCGAAATATGCGAATTTGTCCAATTGGAAAGATGCAATACCTTCACTGCTTGTTGCTTCTGTTGCTATTTTTTGCTGTTGGAAATTGTATAAATCTACTCTAGCATTTGAAACTGGTTCCGTTGTAACGATATTATTTACAGCAAATAAATACGATTTATTTTCACCTCTTTTAGCAATAACTCCTAAATCTGAAGCTAAAATATTGGTTGCAATTCTTGCATTGTAATAGTAAGAGCCTGTACAAGGATCTTGGCTTTCTCTCCAATCGTAATCGTCATAATAGTAATAATCGTCGTAAGAGTTTCCGCTGTAGTTCACGTCGTTTTCATCTACTTCTTCTTCCTCTGCTTCGTCGTCATTTCCTTCTGAAGTTTCGCATTTATAAAGCGAATATTTCTTTTTATAAACAAACTCAACTCTGTAAATTGCTCCAGGTTCTGGTTTAATAATTTTAGATAAATCTAAGGCATATGTATTCCATTTAGAGAGATTTACAAGCGTGCTTTCCTTTAAATTTAAAGTGGTTTTGGCAATTGGCTGCCCTACTTTTTTGAGGTTTTGCCCACCGTTTAATTCGTTGTATTGAAGAAACTGCAGAATATTATTTTTGTAAATCTTATACACTTTTACATCAACAGCGCTTAAGTTTACGGCTTCGAAATTTAGTTTTAAATTGTTTGAACTTGGCAGAATCGTTCCGTTTTTTACAAAACGAACATTTGGTTTGATCTGATCAAAAGAGATTTTCTCACTATAATTGTTTTCCAGTTTTTTACCGTACTGACTTTCTATTCCCTGAAAAACTTCCAGCAATAATTCGCCCGTTACAACTTGTTCTGGCTCTTCGTCTGGCATATATTCAACTACTTCTTCTGCAACTGCTGCAGCTGAGTCTACAACAACTGCGGCTGAATCAACCACAACGGCAGCCGAATCTACAGCGACGGCAGCTGGCTCTTCTGCAACTACTGCTACGGGTTCTTCTTTTTTAGGCGCGTTTTGATTCGTAAAATATACTTTAAGTAAATTTCCTTGTGTAGAAAATTTCAGATTATTAGTGTTTTGAATCGAAACCAATCCAGCAAAATCCTGTCCTTTTTCTAAAGGTTCTGAGAAATTAATTAAAACCTGCTGATTGTTTCCGTCTGGAACTTCAACTTTTATAACTTTAAATTCATTGATGCTTGTAATCGGGAAATCAATTTGTCCTTTCTGATCAATATCGAAATCACTTCCATCATAAATAATTTCCAAGTTTGAAGCTTCTGTTTGACGCTGAATACTATCAATTATAAAACGGAATTCTTTTGCCGGACCAGATACTTTCTCAAACTTAATTTTAAGATTATTTCCATTGTGTTTGGCTTCAACCAGTTTTTGAGCGGTTTCCAAATCAATATTATCAGCTGTTTTTAAAACGCAGTTTAAATATTGATATTCTTTGCTGTACGACTGAATATCGCCTGTATTAATGGTAAAATCCTGTTTTACCGTTTTGACTGTAAAATTGAATTTCGAAAGTTCCTTTTCTTTCTCTTTTGGAATGGCAGTCAGTTTATCTAAGTTTAAAGTAACCTGATATTCTGTTCCCATTTTAAGTTTTTTCTCTGGAATAAAAGCCAAAGTATTTGTCGAAAGTGCAATCACTTTTCCGCTTACACTAGGCGAAATATCAAACAAATCGCTGTCTAATTCCTGATTAGGTTTCCAATCGTTTTTATCGAAAGCCAAAACCACACGGATATCAGAATCTGCAGAAACGATACCGCCAGTAAAACTAGTAATGTAATCTTTGAATAACGAAAAATCAGAATTGAAATCTGCTGCTGATTTGCGTCCACAGGATTCAAATATAAAAACCACTAAAAATACGAGAAATAGTCCTTTTGCCTTCACTTTTATTGAGAGTTAAATGGTTAACAAATTCAAAATTTGATAGATTTTACTGCTATAAGATGCAACAGAAAAATACAAATTAAATCACGATAAAAGTAAATTATTTCTTGATTTATTTAAGAAGAAAATTCTCTAATAATGATTATTTAACTTTTGTTGAAGTTTTATTATTGCTCTCAAAGCTCAGAACCTAATTTTGACAACACTTTATCCATCTCAAGAAAGTGTTCTTCGGTATTTGAGGAATAATGCATTTGATTGCCATTTATGACAACAATTACATCATCCGAATGATTTCCATAGAATTTTATTCCTTCAAGCCATTGCCTGAAAAAAACTCCTTTATTTGAAAAATTCTGAGTAATGAAATCTAATTCATTTGGTTCGATTTCATAAAATGTATCACAAGTAAAATCTAATGCGAAACTTGCTTGTAAATACGCCATTGCAGTGAAAAAATCTGTCAAAGTTTCTGTTTCCAGACTCCATTCTTTTTCATCATAACTCATGTAAACTGGAGGATTAGATTTTGACAAATCCTCTTTGTGAATTCCCCAAACGCATGCCTTTTGATTTTCAGAATAAAATATCAAATAATCATCGTTTTTATAATATTGAAAACGTTCTGGAACAATCAACAAATCCTGTGTATGATTTAAGTTTTGAATTTTACCTAATTCAGCATAATAATCAACAAAAACGTTAGGAAGCTGTCCGAAGATATCTTTTACAATTTGAATTTCATCGTTTGTAAAACCATTTGGCTCTGCAATATGAAATAGCTTTTTTATTACTGAAAAATCTGTCATGTTATTTAGTATTATTTACGTCTTTCGAGAAAGAAACGTTTCATTAAATCGGCAGCTTCGTTTGCCATTACACCAGAAACAACAGTAGTTTTAGGATGCAGTTTTGTTCCCATATTAATAAAACCGCGTTGTTCATCGCGCGCACCAAAAACGATTTTAGAAATCTGACTCCAATACAGAGCGCCTGCACACATTTGGCAAGGCTCGAGTGTTACATAAAGCGTACAGTCTTTTAAATATTTTCCGCCCAGAAAGTTTGCCGCTGCGGTAATAGACTGCATTTCGGCATGAGCCGTAACATCATTTAGCAATTCTGTCAAATTATGACTTCTCGCGATAACTTTATCGGCTACAACTATAACAGCTCCAACAGGAATTTCGCCTTTTTCAAAAGCTGCTTCTGCTTCCTGCAAAGCTTTTTTCATGAAATATTCGTCAGTAAAAGGATTTTCCATAGATGCAAAAATAGGATTTTAGAACTTATTTTTTATTACTTTTAAATCGTGATAATAGAATATGGAAAAAAAACATAAAATAACTCTTCAGACAAACTATAAATTGTTTTTGCCAATGCTGTCTGCGGTTATAACAGTACTTTTTTTCGGCTGTCAAAACAAAGAAGATAAAAAACAAGAAATTAAAAATGTTGATGTTGTCACAAATATTTCAGCAATAAAATCACAAACTGTAGATACTACTATAAGCAGAAAGAAATTAGAACAAACGCAATCGCCTACACTAAAAGCTGAACAAGCTACATTAAAGAAAAATATACTAACAGTATCTGGAGAATCTACCAAAGATAAATCTTCTGAACCTGATAAAGTAAAAAAAGATGATCCAGCATCATCCCTAAAACCCTTTTCAAGTTCTAACGCTGAGTTCCCAGGCGGTATCGACCAATTTCATACTTTCTTCATGAAAGAATATAAAAAGCCAGAAAATGTAAATTACTGGAAACTTAATTTTACGCTTGCATTTGCTGTAGAAAAAAACGGAAGTGTTTCATTTCTTGAATGTTCTCCAGCAGTTGAAGAACCTTTAGAAAAAGAAATTATCAGAGTTTTAAGTTTATGCCCGAAATGGCAGCCGGGAGAATCAAATGGAAAAAAAGTCAGAATGCAATATTCTGTTCCTATTTTATTGAAGTAGGCTCGGCAAGAAAATTAAATTTAAAACCGTAAATTTGCTTTTTACCATACAATGAAAAGCGATTTACTTTCTAACATATACAATCCTGCCGATTTGCGTCTTTTAAAAGAAGAACAGCTTGCTCAAGTTGCTCAAGAACTTCGTCAGTTTATTATTGATATTGTTTCTGTAAAAGAAGGTCATTTAGGAGCAAGTTTGGGCGTTGTAGAACTTACAATTGCTTTGCATTATGTTTTTAATACACCAGATGATTTATTGGTTTGGGATGTTGGGCATCAGGCGTACGGACATAAAATCCTGACCGAAAGAAGAGAAATTTTTCATACCAATAGACAGATTGGAGGAGTTTCGGGTTTTCCGAAAAGAAGCGAAAGTGTTTACGATACCTTTGGTGTTGGACATTCTTCCACTTCGATTTCTGCAGCACTCGGAATGGCGATTGCTTCTAAATTAAAAGGCGACTTCGATAAAGAACATATTGCAGTAATCGGCGATGCTTCTATTGCTAGCGGAATGGCTTTTGAAGGTTTAAATCATGCTGGAGTTACAGATGCCAATATTTTGGTGATTCTAAACGATAACGCCATCGGAATTGATCCGAGCGTTGGTGCTTTGAAAAAATATCTTACCTCGGTTAAAAACGGAAAAAATCCGCGTCAAAATAATATTATTAAATCTTTGAATTTTGATTATTCAGGGCCAATAGACGGTCATGATCTTCCTAAATTGATCAAAGAATTAAATCGCCTAAAAAAGATAAAAGGTCCAAAATTCCTTCACATTGTAACAACAAAAGGAAAAGGATTGCAGCAGGCCGAAGAAAATCAGGTGAAATATCATGCGCCTGGAAAATTTGATGCTTCGACTGGAGAAATTCATTTAAAATCTGAAGAAAATCTTCCGCCTAAATTTCAAGATGTTTTTGGCTTGACCATTTTAGATTTAGCCAGAAAAAATGAAAAAATAATCGGAATCACACCCGCAATGCCATCTGGAAGTTCATTAAAATTTATGATGGACGAATTCCCAGAACGTGCTTTTGATGTAGGTATTGCCGAACAGCACGCTGTAACGCTTGCAGCGGGAATGGCGACTCAGGGTATGATTGTATATTGCAATATCTACTCTACATTTTTACAGCGAGCATACGATCAGGTGATTCATGATGTAGCACTGCAAAATTTACCTGTAATTTTTTGCCTGGACCGCGCGGGCTTGGTAGGTGAAGATGGCGCAACACATCATGGCGTTTTTGATATTGCTTATCTGCGTTCGATTCCGAATATGATTATCTATGCTCCATTAAACGAAATTGAACTGCAAAACATTTTGTATACGGTTCAATTAGGAATAGATCATCCTATCGCAATTCGATATCCAAGAGGTCGCGGAGTCCTTCCAAATTGGGAAGTAGAAAATTTCGGACATTACGAAAAAATAAATTGGAATGAAGCAAAATGCTTGAAAGATGGTACGAAAGTTGCTGTGCTATCGGCCGGAACAATTGGAAATAATGTTATAGAAGCGCTAAAAGAATCAACCCATTCCAACGAAATTGCCCACTATAACTTTAGTTTTATTAAACCATTAGACATCAATACATTAAAAACCATTTTTTCAACTTTTGAACGTATAATTACTATTGAAGACGGGGTTAAAAATGGTGGTTTTGGAAGCGCAGTTTTAGAGTTTGCGGCATCACATAATTTTAAGAATTCTATTGAAATTTTGGGTGTTCCAGACGAGTTTATCGAACATGGAACCGTAAATCAACTGCAAGAATTGTGTAAAATTGACGTTAAAAGTTTAATAAATCTTTTTTCTAACGGTTCAAAATAATTATTTTGCGAAACCAAAAAAAAATTACCTAAATGAAATTATTGCGTTCTACCCTTTTGCTATTATTGCTTTTGTGTACTTCTAATAACTTTGCCCAGATTATACAAACCACTTTAAGCCCAAATCAAGCACCTAAACCGCCGTCCAACTGGAGCAAAAAAAATCAATTAGGGTTTGACATTTCCGAAATTGCTTTTGTAAACTGGAGTGCTGGGGGAACAAGTTCTATTTCAGGCTTATTTAAAGGTGAATTTAATAGAACTTACACAAAGAAAAATCATAAATGGGTAAACGAGCTTATCGTAAAATATGGTTTAAACAAACAAGACGGAATTGAGTTAAGAAAAACAGACGATGCTTTTCAATTCAACTCAACTTATGGTTTTAGAAAAGATACGGCTTCAAACTGGTATTACTCTTCTAAATTAAACTTCAACACACAATTTACAGACGGTTATAATTATCCAAACCGAGATGTCGCGATCTCTAGACCTTTTGCGCCAGCTTATATCTTTCTGGGAGCCGGAGCAGAGAATTCAAATAAAGAAAAAAACAGAGTATTTTACTTCTCTCCTATTACATTAAAAACTACTTTAGTACTTGATCAATATCTTGCCAATCAAGGTTCTTTCGGGGTTAAAAAAGCGGTTTATGCGCCAGACCCGCTAGATCCTACACAGCAGATATTAATTGAAGAAGGCCAAAAAGTAAAAGCCGAGTTTGGTATACTTTTTACAGCTTATATGAAAAACGAAATCTATAAAAACGTTTTTTATGAAAACAGATTAAGCTTGTATACCGATTACCTAAACAAATTCGGAAATGTCGATATTGATTATGATACACGCCTTGATCTTGTTGTCAACGCATATGTAAAAGCAAATATAGGCGTTCACTTAATTTATGACGACGATATTAAAACCAAAAAAGATGTGGTTGACCCAACTACAGGAGCAACAACTCAGGTAAATGACGGACCAAGAATGCAGCTAAGACAAGTTCTTGGCGTTGGTTTGGTTTACGCTTTCAAATAAATAAAATAAGAATTAAAAAGATGCCTCTTTCATGAAATCTTGAAAGAGGCATTTTTTATTTTAAATGAAAATCAATTAACGTTTTTTCTGTCCTTGAATGGTTTCATACAATTCAAGTGCATTTCCATCTGTAAGAAGCGAAACATAATGACAGATATGCAATAAACGTTCGTATAGATTGGTTTTCTCTAAATGATGTTTCTCTGGCAGCATTTTCAAAATGAGTTTATCGTAGTTTGAAGCTGTCCCTTCATATTTATTATTGAATGCTGTTATGAATTTATCCAATAATGTTTGAATGATTTGATAACCGACAATTTCTTTTTCAATCACTTCACGGCTCTGATAGATTTTATCAACACTAAGTTTGATAATATCATTCATTTGTGCTTTGTACTTGCTTTTATCTGTTAATGCATACGGGAAGTTTCCAGCCAAAATTGCTTCTTCATTTTCAACAAAAACATTTACCGCATCATTAATTAAAGTACCAATTGCCAAAGCTCGCAAATAACTAATGCGATCTTCTTTTGTGGTTAAAGATTTATATTTAGAAACTCCAATATTGTCTTTTACCAAATTAATCAAATACTCTAAGGCAAAATCTTCAGAAACCAAACCTAAATTGATTCCGTCCTCAAAATCGATAATTGTGTAACAGATATCATCTGCTGCTTCGACTAGATAAGCCAATGGATGTCTTTCAAAACCAATATCTTCCCCAGATTTATTGGCAATCATTCCCATATCTTTGGCTACTTCTTCAAAGAATAATTTATCCGACTGAAAGAATCCGTACTTTTTATCGGCAATATTATTGGTCGGTTTTTTTGGAAGACTTTCTTTTGGATACTTCATAAAAGCGCCTAAGGTTGCATACGAAATACGAAGTCCTCCCTCAATTCCGGGGCGACTTGCTGTTAATACAGAAAATCCGTTAGCATTGCCTTCAAAATCAATCAAATCCTGCCATTGTTTATCAGTAAGCTGGTTTCTATATTTCTGACCATTTCCAATAGAAAAATATTCACCAATTGCTTTTTCTCCAGAATGTCCAAAAGGCGGATTCCCAATATCATGCGCCAATGACGCTGCGGCAACAATTGCTCCAAAATCATTCATGTGATAACCGTGAACTTCTTTTAGATAAGGATACTTTTCAATGATTTTTTTTCCAACCAAACGCCCAAGCGAACGTCCAACAACAGAAACTTCCAAACTATGCGTTAAACGCGTATGCACGAAATCTGTCTTAGAAAGCGGAATAACTTGTGTTTTATCTTGTAAACTTCTAAAAGCGGAAGAAAATATAATTCGGTCATAATCTACCTCAAATCCTAAACGAGTATCATCTTGTTCTACGCGTAATCTTTTGCTTGTATCTCCCTGACGTTTTAATGATAAAAGTTGTTCCCAGTTCATTGTTGAATTTTAGATATTAGATTGATGATTTTAGATTAATCATCGAGACTTCAAAAATACATTTTATTTTTAGGATAAAATATGGCTCAGATTAATTTGATTAGAAGATTAAATGCTTTCTTTGTCACGAATTTTAGTTTTCCATAATATCGCCAAACAAAAAAAGCACTCCAAGTTGGAGTGCTTTCATATTATAAGAAATCAAAAATTAAAAGTTTTTAGAAATTCCTATGTTTACTGTTTTTCCAAAATTGACGAAGAATTTGCTATAATCAGAATCATATCCTTCATCATCAAGATCATAGCTTAATGTTTCATATCCTAAACCACCAATACTAAAGTTTAAACCAAAACCTTTTTTCATATTGATAAAAAGCGCAGGAGTTATACCAGTGTAAATCCCGTTACCCCCATTGGTAGAAGTAAGTAATCCATTATCATAATATTTATTTTTCTGATTTTGATAACCGATGCCTAAATCTGAAAAAACTGAAAAAGTTTCGTTTAACGGAACTGTGTAACGTACAAACGCACCTGCTTTATATGCAGTGTATTTTCCTTCTCCATCTTCAATACTAGATTTTGAATACGTTAAAGAAAGCTCAGCTCCAACTGTCCAGTTCTCATGAAATTGATACCCTACTTTTGGAGAAAAAGCAAGTGCATCTGTTTTGGTCGGCGAAATTTCGCGCTCATTTTTTTCAGAGTTATAACTAAAATTTCCACCAACTAAAATTGTTCCCTTTTGGGCATTTGCAAAGCTAACTATAGCTAATGCAAGAATAAGTAGCATTTTTTTCATATATGGTATTTATTAAGATTTCATACAGCAAACAATTAAAATACCAACATCGAATCGCAATGATTTTCTTAACGATTAATTAAAAAACACTCATTTCAAACAGATTAAAAATTAAAATAACACTAAGAAATGGTTATAAAAAAAGCGCCCCATTTGGAGCGCTTTCTGAAATTGAATATAAAAACTAAAGATTAGAAGTTTTTAGAGATTCCAATGCTTGCTGTTTTACCAAAATTGAAATTAAATCTGCTAACATCTGGACCGTTGTTATCATAATTTAATGTTTCGTAACCTAAACCACCAATGCTGAAGTTAAGACCGAAACCATTTTTCATGTTAATAAAAAGAGCTGGAGTTACACCAATATACATTCCATCTGCTTTATATTTTGTGTAGTTTGATCCAACGTAATCTTTTTCAGTTTGATTTTGGAAACCAGCTCCTAAATCTGCGAATACTGAGAAAGTTTGGCTTAATGGCATTGTGTAACGTACAAATGCACCAAATTTAGAACTGTTTGTTTTGTATTCATTTACACCTTGATCATCTTTTGAAGAAGCAACTGTAAACTCACCTCCAACTGTCCAGTTTTCGTGAAATTGGTAACCTACTTTTGGAGAAAAAGCAAATTCATTTGATTTTCTTTCTGCATTACCAAAATCTCTTGTTTCAGAAGAATAAGAGATGTTTCCACCTACTAATACTGTTCCTTTTTGTGCGTTTGCAAAACTGCAGATAGCTAAAGCAGCCATCACTAACATTTTTTTCATAATTTGGGTTTTATTTTAATTTTAGCATTCCCTTAACAATAACAATGCCGTGAATGCAGGGCTGCCCATTTTTTTTATGATTACTTTAAAAGATAAAATTTTAGCAATCGAGACTATTTCTGTTTACTTTTGTAGCAAATAAAAAGTCATGTCGATAGAAGTAAACAGCATATCAAAAAGTTACGGAGAGCAAAAAGCTTTAAATGAAATTTCTTTTAAAATTGAGAAAGGAGAAATCGTAGGATTTCTTGGTCCAAACGGAGCTGGAAAATCTACGTTGATGAAAATTTTGACCACTTATTTACTTGCCGATAGTGGCTCAGCCCTTGTAAATGGTCACGATGTCATGACAAACCCAAAAGAGGTGCAACGTTCGATTGGGTACTTACCAGAACATAATCCGTTGTATTTGGATTTGTATGTTCGTGAGTATTTGGCATTTAATGCCGATGTTTATAACGTGCCAAAATCAAGAATCGAAGAAGTTATTCAACTGACAGGACTGACACCAGAAAGCCATAAAAAGATTGGACAGCTTTCTAAAGGATATCGTCAGCGCGTTGGATTGGCAAATGCTTTACTTCATGATCCAGAAGTTTTAATTTTGGATGAACCAACTACAGGTCTGGATCCGAATCAGTTAATGGAAATTCGTAATGTGATTAAAAATGCGGGGAAAAATAAAACAGTTTTTTTATCCACACACATTATGCAGGAAGTCGAAGCAATTTGCGATCGTGTCATAATTATTGACAAAGGACAAATCGTTGCAGACAATAAATTAGACCATTTGGTAACTGCCGACAAAGAGCAAGTTATTGAAGTAGAGTTTGATTACAAGGTTGAAGAACAACTTTTGGCTAAACTAGAAAATATTTCTTCGTACATAAATACGCATGACATGACATGGGAACTGACTTTTGTTACAGACAAAGATATGCGTCCTGCTATCTTTGACTTTGCCAACGAAAATGGATTAAAAACTTTACAATTGAATCAGAAAAATAAAAATCTGGAAGCTGTTTTTAGAGAAATTACTAAGTAAGTTTTCAGTCGCAGTCACGGTTTTCAGTTAGAAAAGCGGTTTGTTTTATAAAAAAACAGACCGCTTTTTTATTCCTTACTATACCCTCTTCTCTACAAACCAGCAAATTAAGGATTTTTCAATAAATATTTACTATTTTTATTTAGACTTGTTATAAATAATACTATATTTGGCAAATCAAATTTAAATGTCATGTATACCTCAATAGTGATAATGCATTTATAACAAATTTAATTTCGTTCTTTAAATACCTTGTTTTTTGTTTTTTTTTGTGTTAGTCAAGAGCCTGTTCCTTCAAACAGGCTCTTCTACTTTTATAAGGTTTATATTTTTGAAAGCACTTCTCGCATTTCCTCAATTACAAGTTTCACATCATCTTCTGTAGTTCTCCAATTTACAAAAGAAGCGCGAATACCTTTTCTGTTTTGATAAACTGTAGGCGTCATAAACACTTTTC
>Ga0307416_100000654_pt1 | contig 17927 bp, 15 predicted proteins | sample DK1Cmetagenome_2_FD_203821 | JGI IMG/M metagenome (GOLD analysis project Ga0307416, IMG submission 203821) | Maize rhizosphere microbial communities from greenhouse at UC Davis, California, United States - DK15-C-3 | ecosystem: Host-associated > Plants > Roots > Rhizosphere > Soil | place...
GCCCTTGCCGTGCCCCGGATGCACCACCGTGTCGTCCGGGAGATACCCGAAAACGCGCCCCTCGACGTCGTTCATCAGCGACGTGAACCGGGCGGGATCCTTCTGCGTGTTCCCGACACCGCCGGGAAACAGGGAATCGCCGCTGAAGAGGTGCGCGGGGCCGTCCGGGTCGCGGTACAGCAGGGCGACCGAGCCGGGCGTGTGGCCGCGCAGCTTGATGGCCTCGAGCGTGATGCCGTCGACCTCGACGGGGTCGCCGTGGTTGAGGGCAAGGTCGGTGGGCGCTTCGATGTCCGGGACGTCCTCGGCGCCGGCGGCGCTGCGGGCCCCCGTGGCCTCGACGGTTTCCGCGAGGGCGCGGACATGGTCCCAGTGGCTGTGCGTCGTCACGACGAGCCCGACCTTTGCCTCCGCCGCGGTGTCCGCCGCGCCGTCGGCGAGCAGCCGGCGGATGGCGGGCAGGTCGTCGGCGGCGTCGATGAGCACCTGGGCGCCGGTCCGCTTGGACGTGAGCAGGTAGACGTTGTTGTCCATCTCGCTGACGGACGCTGAACGGATGGTGATGTCCCTAAGATCCCACATGGGCCCAGTCTAGGCACGTGCGCCGGCCGCCGCCTCCCGGCGCCTTGGAAGCACCGGGTGCGTGCGGAATCACAGGGTGCGCCGAGAGTGAAACGCCTTGCCCGGCGGCGCGGCCCCGGCGTAGGTTCGATGGGTTCTGTATCGGGCGCGCGGGAGGGTGGACAGCGGATGGATGCCGACCAATTCGACTGGCGGCTCGACAAGGAGAGCTCCGTTGCGCTCTACGAACAACTGCGCCTGCGCATCATCGAGGCGGCGGACGACGGCGAACTCGCGGTGGGCACCAAGCTGCCCCCGGTGCGCCGGCTGGCGGATCATCTGGGCATCGTGCCGCACACAGTGGCGCGCGCCTACCGGGAACTCGAGACCGCCGGACGGGTCAAGACCGCCGGGCGGGCGGGCACCGTGGTCAGCGCGGCGGGCGACCAGACCGCACGGCTGCTGGCCGAGGCCGCGGCCCGCTTCGCCGCCGTCGCCAAGTCCCAAGGCGTGGAAACCCGAACCGCCCTGGCCGTGGTGAAGGCCGCCCTGGAGGGCTGAACCGGACGGATCACAGCGGACCGGTCCTGTCCGCAGCTCCGCGCCGCCGGAGCCTCTGGTTACGTGTTCGAACGCATTTTCGATTAGAGTGGAAGCTGTGCTAAAAGCGACTGAATCAACTGAATCCGGCCTCGCCCGACCCTCGGGCGGGGACCTTTCCAGACTGATCGTCAAGGGGGCGCGCGAGCACAACCTGCGCAATGTGGACCTTGACCTGCCCCGCGACGCGATGATCGTCTTCACCGGCCTTTCGGGCTCCGGGAAGTCCTCGCTGGCGTTCGACACCATCTTCGCCGAAGGCCAGCGCCGCTATGTCGAATCGCTTTCCTCATACGCACGCATGTTCCTGGGCCAGGTGGACAAGCCTGACGTGGACTTCATCGAGGGCCTCTCGCCCGCAGTGTCCATCGACCAGAAATCCACGAGCCGGAACCCCCGTTCCACCGTCGGCACCATCACCGAGATCTACGACTACCTCCGCCTGCTCTGGGCCCGCGTGGGCAGGCCGTACTGCCCGGTGTGCCACGAGCCGGTCGCCCGGCAGACGCCGCAGCAGATCGTGGACCAGCTGCAGGAGCTCGAGGACGGTACCCGGTTCCAGGTCCTCGCCCCGGTGGTCCGGGGACGCAAGGGGGAGTTCGTCGACCTGTTCAAGGAGCTCTCCGCAAAGGGCTACTCGCGGGCCAGGGTCGACGGCGACCTCATCCAGTTGTCGGACCCGCCCAAGCTGGGCAAACAGTTCAAGCACACCATTGAGGTGGTGGTGGACCGCCTGGTCGTGAAGGAAGGGATCCACCAGCGCCTGACCGACTCCATCGAAACCGCGCTCGGCCTGGCGGAAGGCCGCGTGCTGGTGGATTTCGTCGACCTGGACGCCGAGGATCCCCAGCGGACCCGGTCCTTTTCCGAGAAACTGGCCTGCCCCAACGAACACCCCCTGGCCATCGACGAAATCGAACCGCGTTCGTTCTCGTTCAACAACCCGTTCGGCGCCTGCCCGGTCTGCACCGGCATCGGCAGCCGGCTCGAGGTGGACGAGGAACTGGTGGTGCCGGATCCGGACCTGAGCCTGGCCGAAGGCGCCATCGCGCCGTGGTCGCTGGGCAAGGCGACCAGCGAGTACTGGAACCGCCTCCTCGAGGGGCTCTCGCACGAGCTCGGCTTCAGCATGGACGACCCGTTCCGCAAGCTGTCCAAGGATGTCCGCAAGGCGGTGCTGCACGGCAAGGACTACAAGGTCGTGGTCCAGTACCGGAACCGCTTCGGCCGGGAACGCAAGTACAGTACCGGCTTCGAAGGCGCCGTGCAGTACATCCACCGCAAGCACCTGGAAACCGAGTCGGACAACGCGCGGGACCGCTACGAGCAGTACATGCGGGACATCCCCTGCCCGGAATGCAAGGGTGCGCGGCTTAATCCGGCCTCGCTGTCCGTGCTGATCGGCGGCAAGTCGATCGCCGAGGTGTCGGCGCTCCCGCTGCGCGAGTGCCTGTCCTTCCTGGATTCGCTGGAACTGACGGACCGGGAGGCGCAGATCGGCCACCAGGTGCTGATCGAGATCCGGGCCCGGCTGCAGTTCCTGCTGGACGTCGGCCTCGAGTACCTGAACCTGGAGCGCCCGGCCGCCACCCTGTCCGGCGGCGAGGCGCAGCGCATTCGGCTGGCAACGCAGATCGGCTCGGGCCTGGTCGGCGTGCTCTACGTCCTGGACGAGCCGTCCATCGGCCTCCACCAGCGCGACAACCGCCGGCTGATCGAGACCCTGACCCGGCTGCGGGACCTCGGCAATACGCTGATCGTCGTCGAGCACGACGAGGACACCATCCACGAGGCGGACTGGATCGTCGATGTCGGTCCCGGCGCCGGCGAGCATGGCGGCGAAGTGGTGCACTCGGGTTCGCTCAAGGAACTGCTGGACAACGAGCAGTCCATCACAGGCGACTACCTGGCCGGCCGTAGGCGCATCGAGGTTCCGGGCAAGCGCCGCAAAATCGACCGGAAGCGCCAGCTCAAGGTCGTCGGCGCCCGGGAGAACAACCTGCGCGGCATTGACGCGCAGTTCCCGCTGGGAGTGCTGACGGCGGTCACCGGCGTCAGCGGTTCCGGAAAATCGACCCTGGTCAACGACATCCTGTACAAGGTGCTGGCGAACAAGCTGAACAACGCCAAGCAGGTAGCCGGGCGCCACACCAGGGTCGAAGGCCTGGAGCACCTGGATAAGGTCATCCACGTGGACCAGAGCCCGATCGGCCGTACCCCGCGGTCCAACCCGGCGACCTACACCGGCGTCTTCGACCACATCCGCAAGCTCTTCGCCGAGACCAACGAATCCAAGGTCCGCGGCTACCAGCCCGGCCGGTTCTCGTTCAACACCAAGGGCGGCCGTTGCGAGGCGTGCGCGGGCGACGGAACGCTGAAGATCGAAATGAACTTCCTGCCGGACGTCTATGTGCCCTGCGAGGTCTGCCACGGCGCCCGCTACAACCGGGAGACCCTTGAGGTCCATTACAAGGGCAAGTCCATCGCGGACGTGCTGGACATGCCGATCGAGGAGGCCGCCGGGTTCTTTGCCGCCTTCACCCCGATCGCCCGGCACCTGAACACCCTGGTGGACGTTGGCCTCGGCTACGTGCGCCTCGGCCAGCCGGCGACGACGCTCTCCGGCGGCGAGGCGCAGCGCGTGAAGCTTGCGAGCGAACTACAGAAGCGCAGCAACGGGCGCAGCATCTACGTGCTGGACGAACCGACGACCGGTCTGCACTTCGAGGACATCCGCAAGCTGCTGGGCGTCCTGCAGTCCCTGGTGGAGAAGGGCAATACCGTGATCACGATCGAGCACAACCTGGACGTGATCAAGAGCGCGGACTGGGTCCTGGACCTCGGTCCGGACGGCGGCTCCGGCGGCGGCCAGATCGTCGCCACCGGCACGCCCGAGCAGATCGCCGGGGCGGAGGGCAGCCACACGGGCCGGTTCCTGGCCGAGATCCTGCAGTAACGAAGCCCCTCCGGGGTATGGAAAAATGCCTAGGTGACTTCTTTGCCGGACTTGGTTCTGTTTGATCTGGACGGGACCCTCGTGGACCCGGCCGGAGCCATCACCGGCGGCATCAGCCGGGCGCTGCAGGCCCGGGGGCTGCCCGTTCCGGACCAGCACGTCCTGGACGCCATGGTGGGGCCGCCGCTGGGGGAGTCGCTGCGGTTCCTGGCCGAGGTGCCCGAGGCCGAGGTCGCCGAAGTCATCAGGCTTTACCGCGCGGACTACCGGGCGGCGGGGATGTCGGCCAGCCATGTGTATCCGGGAGTCGTGCCGCTGCTCGAAGACCTGAAGGCTCGGGGGACCCTGCTGGCCGTGGTGACGCAGAAGCCCACCCCGATCGCCGTCGAACTCCTCAAGGTGCAGGGACTGGCCGGGTACTTCGGCAGCATCCACGGCGCCGCGCTCGACGACGTGGAAGGCGCCGGCGGGCACGACTCAGGGAAGATCCCGATCCTGGCGGAGGCACTGCAGCAGTATGCCGGACGCTTCGGCCGCGCGGTGATGATCGGGGACCGGCACTACGATATCGAGGCGGCGGTCCACCACGGAATCGAGGCGGTCGGTGTGGGCTGGGGATTCGCCGCCAACGGCGAACTCGCCGCCGCCGGGGCAACGATGGTGGCAGCGTCGGTCGCCGAGCTGCGGGCACGTCTGCAGGCGCCGGGCGGACAAGACGGCAAGGACAACGGCAGCATGGACACAGCGGAGGAAAACGCCGGACATGGAACTCTTTGAAGGCACGCGCTTTGTCTTCCGGACAGGCATCCGCGCCTCCTGCCGGCCGACCATCGAAGGCCTCGAACACTTTCCGCGCCGGGGGCCCGTCATCGTCGCGCCGAACCACCTGTCCTTCCTGGACAGCGTCATCGTGCAGGCGCTGATGCCGCGCAAGGTGGCGTTCTTCGCGAAGTCCGAGTACTTCACCGCCCGCGGTCCGAAGGGTGCTCTCATGCGGTGGTTCTTCAACAGCGTGGGCTCCATCCCGGTGGAGCGGGGTGAACAGGCCGCGGGTGTGGCCGCGCTGCAGACGGCGCTCGAAATCCTCGAACGGGGGGAGGCCTTCGGGATCTACCCGGAGGGCACGCGTTCCCGCGACGGATTGTTGTACCGTGGAAGGACGGGAGTGGGCTGGCTCGCACTGACCACCGGTGCGCCTGTCGTGCCTGTCGGACTGATCGGCACGGAGCGGCTCCAGCCGGCAGACAGGAACATGATCAAGCCCCAGCATTTCACCTTGAAGGTCGGAGCACCGCTGTACTTCGACAAGACCGGTCCGGACCATTCGCTGCCGGCCCGCCGGGCGGCCACCGACAAAATCATGGATGCGATCGCCGACCTGACCGGACAGCAGCGGGCGGGCACCTACAACCAGTCGAGGCAGGCCGACTAGATGGCGCTGCCCTCCTCCTACCGGCCGCGGCCGGGGGAAATCCCAACCAATCCCGGGGTCTACCGGTTCCGGGATGAGCACAAGCGCGTCATCTACGTGGGCAAGGCCAAGAACCTGCGCTCCCGGCTCAATAGCTATTTCGCCAACCCCGATTCGCTGATGCCGCGCACCAGGGCGATGGTCCACACGGCGGCCTCCGTCGAGTGGACGGTGGTCGGCAGCGAGCTCGAGGCCATCCAGTTGGAGTACACCTGGATCAAAGAGTATGCGCCGCGCTTCAACATCATGTTCCGGGACGACAAGTCCTACCCCTACCTGGCCGTCACGATGGCCGAGAAGTTCCCGCGGGTCCAGGTGATGCGCGGCGACAAGCGCAAGGGCACGAAGTACTTCGGCCCGTTCTATCCGGCGAAGGCCATCCGCGAAACGGTGGACACGCTGCTCCGCGTCTTCCCGGTCCGGACCTGCAGCGTCGGCGTCTTCAACCGCGCCCAGCGGACGGGGCGGCCGTGCCTGCTCGGCTACATCGACAAGTGCTCGGCACCGTGCGTCGGCCGGATTTCGCCGGAGGACCACAAGGCGCTGGCGGGCGAGTTCTGCGCGTTCATGGGCGGGGAGGCCGACCGCTTCATCAGGGCACTGGAGAAGAAGATGGCGGCGGCCGTCGCGGAGCTCGACTATGAGGCAGCCGCCCGGTACCGGGACGACATCGCCGCCCTGAAGCGGGTCTTCGAGCGCAACGCCGTGGTGCTGAGCGAGGACACCGACGCGGACATCTTCGCGCTGGCCGAAGACGAGCTCGAGGCGGCGGTCCAGGTCTTCCACGTCCGCGGCGGCCGCATCCGCGGCCAGCGCGGCTGGGTCGTCGAGAAGGTCGAGGATGCCACGCGCGCGGACCTGGCCGAGCACCTCCTCCAGCAGGTCTATGGCGACGGCGAGGACCCGGACCGCATTCCGCCGCAGGTCCTGGTCCCGGTGGAACCCGAAAACCGGGAGGAACTGGAGCAGTGGCTGCGCGGCCTCCGCGGGCGCAAGGTTGAACTACGCGTCCCGAGGCGCGGCGACAAGGCGGCCCTCCTCGACACCGTGCGGCAGAATGCCGAGCAAGCCCTCGCGCTGCACAAGAGCCGCCGCGCCGGCGACATCACCACCCGCTCCGCCGCCCTGCAGGAGCTGCAGGAGGCGCTCGACCTCCCCGTCGCGCTGCTGCGGATCGAGTGCTACGACATCTCGCACGTCCAGGGCACCAACGTGGTCGCGTCCATGGTGGTGGTCGAGGACGGCCTGCCCAAGAAGGCGGACTACCGCCGCTTCTCCATTACCGGCGAGGCGGCCCGCGACGACACGTCCGCCATGTACGACGTGATCAGCCGCCGCTTCCGGCACTACCTCGCGGACAAGACCGCGCAGCCGGCCGGAGGGCCCGGGCCCGATACGGCAGAGCCAGCGGAGCCTGCCGAAACGGCCCGATTGGCCGGCGCCGCCGAAAAACCGGACACTGCAGGGCCCGCCGAGCCGCTCGCCGACACGACGACCGAGGCGCCCCGGACCAAGTTCGCCTACCCGCCCAACCTGGTCGTGGTCGACGGCGGCCCGCCCCAGGTCGCCGCGGCGTCACGGGCCCTGGCCGACCTGGGCATCACCGATGTCTTCGTCGTCGGCCTCGCCAAGCGGCTCGAGGAGGTGTGGCTGCCCGACGACGACTTCCCGGTGATCCTGCCCCGCGCCTCCCACGGCCTCTACCTGCTGCAGCGCATCCGCGACGAAGCCCACCGTTTCGCCATCAGCTACCACCGCCAGAAGCGCGGCAAGTCGATGACCGAATCCATCCTGGACGGCGTGCCCGGTCTCGGCCCGGCCAAGCGCAAGGCACTGCTGAAGCACTTCGGCTCCGCCCGCAAGCTCAAGGCGGCCGGGGTGGAAGACCTGCTGCAGGTTCCCGGCGTCGGACCCGCGCTGGCGGCCTCCATCAAGCGCCATCTGGCCCCGGACGGTGCCGCGGAGCCGCAGGCTCCGGTCCTCAACATGGCGACCGGCGAGATCGTTGATTCTTAGTTAGGCTTAGAAACGTCCGCCGCGATGACGGGCCGCCTTCTTGGCGGCTTACCGCGCGGCGGGAAACAAGGAACAGGACGGGCTTAATGTCGGAGGAAGAGGATCTCACGCCGGTGAAACCGGAAGAATCCGAACTGCTGGTGGTCACGGGCATGTCCGGTGCAGGCCGCACCACGGCGGCGCATGCGCTGGAAGACCACGGCTGGTACGTGGTGGACAACCTGCCGCCGCAGATGCTCGGTACGCTCGCCGAGCTGGTCTCGCGGATGCCGGACTCGCTGACCCGGCTCGCCGTCGTCGTCGACGTGCGGAGCAAGAACCTGCACCGCGACATCAAAGAGGCCCTCAACGGCCTGCGGGCCAGCGCGATCAACTTCCGGGTCCTCTTCCTCGACGCCGCGGACAACGTCCTGGTGCGGCGCTTCGAACAGGGCCGGCGGCCCCACCCGCTGCAGGGCGACGGCCGGATCTCGGACGGCATCACGGCGGAGCGGGAACTGCTGGCCGGACTGAAGGACGCCGCGGACCTGGTCGTCGACACGACGGACATGAACGTCCACACGCTCGCCACCAACATCACCGAGCTGTTCTCGGACTCCGGCCCAATCGTGCTGCGCCTTAACGTGATGAGCTTCGGGTTCAAGTACGGTCTGCCGGTGGACGCCAATTTCGTGGCGGACGCGCGCTTCATTCCCAACCCGCACTGGGTCCCGGCGCTGCGGCCGCACACCGGCCTGGAGAAGCAGGTCAGCGACTACGTGCTGGTCGAGTCCGGCGCGGAGGAGTTCATTAAGCGGTTCGTCTACGCCCTGGAACCGGTGCTCGAAGGCTACCGGCAGGAGAACAAGCACTACGCCACCATCGCCGTCGGCTGCACCGGCGGCAAGCACCGCTCGGTGGCCGTGGCCGAAGAGCTCGCCAAGCGGCTCGCACAGCTTCCACGCGTCAAGGTTGCGGTCCAGCACCGGGACCTGGGGCGCGAATAGTGGCATTGCTGACAGGGCCGCTGCCGCGCATCCCGGTGGCCCAGCCGGACCGATCCGGTGGTTCGCGGGGCCCGAATCCGCCGTCGGTCGTTGCCCTGGGCGGCGGCCACGGCCTCTCCGCCTCGCTCGCCGCGCTGCGCCTGCTCACCACGGAGCTCACCGCCATTGTGACGGTGGCGGACGACGGCGGATCCTCCGGTCGCCTGCGCCGCGAGTTGGGCGTCCTCCCGCCGGGGGACCTGCGGATGGCGCTGGCCTCGCTGTGCGACGACACGGAGTGGGGCCAGACCTGGCGCGACGTGATGCAGCACCGCTTCAAGTCGCTCGACGATGTGGAAGGCAGCCTGGACAACCATGCCCTGGGCAACCTGCTCATCGTCGCCCTCTGGGAGCTCCTCGGCGACCCGGTGGCCGGGTTGCAGTGGGCCGGAGCGCTGCTCGGCGCCCGCGGCCAGGTCCTGCCGATGGCGACGGTGCCGCTGACCATCGAGGGCGACGTGCTGACCGAAGACCCGGAGGGCCGGCTGCGCAGCGTCACGATCTCCGGCCAGTCCAAGCTGGCGGCGGCCGGACGGAATGCCCGGGTCAACGACGTGCGGCTGATTCCCGGCGACGCGCCGGCCTGCGCGGAGGCCCTGAACGCCATCGAGCTGGCGGATTGGATCATCCTGGGCCCCGGGTCCTGGTACACCTCTGTACTGCCGCATCTGATGCTGCCGCAGCTGCGCGATGCCCTCTGCGCGTCGCCGGCGCGCCGGATCCTGACCATGAACCTGGCCACCGACACCAAGGAGACTTCCGGCATGACTGCCGCGGACCATCTGGCCGCGCTGCACCGCTATGCCCCCGGGATGAAGTTCGATGCTGTCCTCGCCGATCCGTTCGCGGTCGGCGACCGCGCGGAGTTCGAATCCGCCGCCGGCCGTCTCGGCGCCTCCGTGGTGTTCGGTAGAGTGGGAACTCCCGGCAGGCGCGCGGTCCATGATCCGCTGAGGCTTGCGACGGCCTATCACGACATTTTTGCCGGGGAGCATGAATGAGTAAGGACAAGATGCATGGCGCTGACTGCAGCGGTCAAAGATGAACTTTCCCGCCTGGACATCAAGAAGTCCCAAGTACGCAAGGCAGAGGTCTCGGCGACCCTTCGCTTCGCCGGAGGCCTGCACATAATTTCCGGGCGGATCGTGATCGAGGCCGAGGTGGACCTGGCCGCTACAGCACGCCGCCTGCGTACGGCGATCGCCGAGGTCTACGGGCATAGCAGCGACATCATTGTGGTCTCCGGCGGGGGTCTGCGCCGCGGCAACCGTTACGTGGTTCGGGTGGTCAAGGACGGCGAGTCCCTGGCACGCCAGACCGGCCTGCTCGATGCCCGCGGCCGACCCGTTCGCGGCCTTCCGTCGGTCGTGGTTAATGGTTCCAGCGCCGACGCCGAAGCCGTCTGGCGCGGCGCCTTTCTCGCCCACGGTTCGCTGACCGAGCCGGGCCGGTCCTCCGCGCTGGAAGTCACCTGCCCGGGTCCGGAGGCCGCGCTGGCACTGGTCGGGGCGGCCCGTCGGCTGGGGATCTCGGCCAAGGCGCGGGAAGTGCGCGGCGTGGACCGCGTGGTGATCCGCGACGGCGATACGATCGCCGCCCTGCTGACCCGGATGGGCGCCCACGACGCGCTGATGGTGTGGGAGGAACGCCGGATGCGCAAGGAGGTGCGGGCTACCGCCAACCGCCTGGCCAACTTCGACGACGCGAACCTGCGCCGCTCCGCCCAGGCTGCCGTGGCCGCGGGGGCGCGTGTCGAGCGCGCGCTGGAGATCCTCGGCGAGGACGTACCGGAGCACCTCCGTTACGCCGGCGGCCTGCGGGTGGCACACAAGCAGGCGAGCCTGGATGAACTCGGCCGCCTGGCGGATCCGCCGATGACCAAGGACGCCATCGCCGGCCGCATCCGGCGCCTGCTGGCCATGGCGGACAAGCGCGCCGTTGATCTGGGCATTCCCGGCACGGAGGCGAATGTGACCGCGGAGATGTTGGACGAGTAGGGGCTATGCATAGGATGGGGATGTCCGGGCCGTTGCCCGGATTGTGCCCCGTGGGCCAAGGATAAGTTTCCGGCCGGTGCTCCCGGCCGGATGATCAATCCGATCAGGGCCGCCTGACGGCGGCCGCCAAAGTTACGGAGGATATTCGTGAGCAAGTACGAACTGCCTGAACTGCCATACGATTACGCCGCGCTGGAGCCGCACATCTCCGCCCGCATCATGGAGCTGCACCACAGCAAGCACCATGCCGCGTACGTGGCCGGCGCCAACACCGCGCTCGAGAAGATGGCGGAGGCCCGGGACAAGGGGGACGCCGCCGCGGCCGCGAAGCTGTCCAAGGACCTGCAGTTCAACCTGGGCGGCCACATCAACCACTCCATCTTCTGGAACAACCTCTCTCCGGAAGGCGGCGACAAGCCCGAGGGCGAGCTGGCTGCGGCACTCGATGAGTTCTTCGGCTCGTTCGACAACTTCCGCGGCCACTTCACCGGTGCCGCCACCACCATCCAGGGCTCCGGCTGGGCCATCCTGGCCTACGAGCCGATCGGCGGAAACCTGGTCATCGAGCAGATGTACGACCAGCAGAACGGCGTCCCGGTCGCAACCACCCCGCTGCTGCAGCTGGATATGTGGGAGCACGCGTTCTACCTCGATTACCAGAACGTCAAGGCCGACTACGTCAAGGCCTTCTGGAACATCGTGAACTGGGCCGACGTTGCCAAGCGTTTCGACGCCGCGCGTTCCGGCGCCGCCGCACTGGTCTTTCCCGGCAAGTAGCAGGTTGCGGTAACTCGGGAAGGGATGCCGCGTGCCGGGCACGCGGCATCCCTTCCGGATCCCGGACAACACAGCCACAATGAGGTGGAAGAGCAGCAGCACCGTACAACGCCGGACCGGGCCACAGTCCGGCGATGATTGACCAGCAGTAACAGGAACCGGCGCCCAAATTGAAGGGGATGGAACTGTGACAACTCGTGTAGCAATCAATGGATTCGGACGAATCGGACGCAACTTCTTCCGCGCGGCCCTGGCCCAGGGGGCCGACCTCGAAATCGTCGCGATCAACGACCTGACGGACGCCAAAACGCTCGCCCACCTGCTGAAGTACGACAGTGTCATGGGCCGCATTTCCGAAAGCGTGGAGGTCAAGGACGACGGGCTTCTCGTCGGAGGGAAGACGGTCAGGGTCCTGGCCGAGCGGGACCCGGCGCAGCTTCCCTGGAAGGACCTCGACGTCGACATCGTCATCGAGAGCACCGGGTTCTTCACGAAGGCGGGGGACGCCCGCAAGCACATCGATGCCGGCGCCGCCAAAGTCCTGATTTCCGCCCCTGGTTCCGACGTCGACCTGACCGTCGTTTTGGGCGTCAACGACGGGGACTATGATCCCCAGGCGCACCACATCATCTCCAACGCCTCCTGCACCACGAACTGCCTGGCCCCGCTGGCGATGGTGCTGCACGAGAACTTCGGCATCGAGCGCGCCCTCATGACAACCATCCACGCCTACACGGCGGACCAGAACCTGCAGGACGGCCCGCACCGGGACCTCCGCCGCGCCCGGGCCGCCGCGATCAACGTGGTGCCGACCTCCACCGGCGCGGCCAAGGCCATCGGCCTGGTGCTGCCGGAGCTGAAGGGCAAGCTGGACGGCTACGCCATCCGCGTGCCGGTGCCGACGGGCTCGGCCACCGACCTGACGGCGCAGCTGTCGCGCGAGGTGACGGTCGAGGAAGTCAACGCCGCCTACAAGATGGCGGCCGCCGACGAACGGCTGGCGGGCATCCTGACCTACTCGGAGGATCCGCTTGTGTCGTCGGATATCGTCACAGATCCGGCATCTTCGATCTTCGACTCCGGACTGACTAAGGTTATTGGTGACCAGGTGAAAGTCGTTGCGTGGTACGACAACGAGTGGGGTTATTCCAACCGCCTGGTGGATCTGGCCGAACTGGTCGCCTCCAAAATGAGCTGACCGACGCACTGCTAAGGGTAGGGTATGACTGCACGCGCTCTTGATGAACTGCTGGCCGAAGGCGTCCGCGGACGCACCGTCCTGGTCCGTTCGGACCTGAACGTCCCGTTGGAAGGGGAGGAATCCTCGCTGGCGGTAGCCGATGACGGGCGGATCCGGGCCTCGCTGCCGGTCCTGGAAAAGCTGGCCTCCGCCGGCGCGCGGGTCATCGTGATGGCGCACCTGGGCCGCCCCAAGGGAGAACCGCAGGAGAAGTATTCGCTGCGCCCCGCCGTCGAACGTTTGAAGGAACTGGCGCCGTTCACCGTCCGGTTCGCAGAGGACACCGTGGGCGAGAGCGCGCGCCTGCGTGCCGCGGAACTGCAGGACGGCGAAGTGCTGGTGCTGGAGAACCTGCGTTTCGATGCCCGGGAAGCCAGCAAGGTCGATGCCGAGCGGCAGGAGTTCGCCTCGGAACTGGCCGCGCTGACGGGCGGCCAGGGCGCCTACGTGGATGATGCCTTCGGCGCGGTGCATCGCAAGCACGCCAGCGTCTTCGACATCGCTAGCCTGCTGCCGTCGTACCAGGGCGACCTGGTCCGCACCGAGGTCGAGGTCCTGGACCGGCTGACCGAGGCGCCGCAGCGGCCCTACGTCGTGGTGCTCGGCGGGTCCAAGGTGTCGGACAAGCTTGCAGTGATCGAGAACCTGCTGCGCCGCGCGGATGCCATCCTCGTCGGCGGCGGCATGGTCTTCACCTTCCTCGCTGCCCAGGGCCACAAGGTGGCTTCCAGCCTGCTCGAGGAGGATCAACTGGAGACCGTCCGCGGCTACCTGGCCAAGGCCAAGGAGAACGGCTGCGACTTTGTGCTGCCCACGGACATCGTCGTGGCCGAGAAGTTCTCCGCCGACGCCGCCCATGAGACCGTGCCGGCCCAAGACATCGAGTCCTCCAGCTTCGGCCAGTCCGGCATCGGGCTGGACATCGGCCCGGAATCGGCCGAGGCCTTTGCCCAGCGGATCCATTCCGCGAACACCGTCTTCTGGAACGGCCCGATGGGCGTATTCGAGTTCCCGGCCTTCGCCAACGGCACCCGCACCGTGGCCAAGGCCCTGACCGGCACCGACGGTTTCACCGTGGTGGGCGGCGGGGACTCGGCCGCCGCGGTCCGCAGCCTCGGTTTCGACGACGATGCCTTCGGGCATATCTCGACCGGCGGCGGGGCGAGCCTCGAGTACCTCGAAGGCAAGTCCCTGCCCGGCCTGACTGCGCTGGGCCGCTAAGCGCAAACACGCACCGCACGGATGTGAAGCAAAGTCCGCCCCGCCCGGCATCGGGCGGGGCGGACGTTAGACGACTGGAGAGTCAGTGACTACCTCGACCAACGGCAAGTTCGATCGCACGCCGCTGATTGCCGGCAACTGGAAGATGAATATGGACCATGTCCAGTCCATCACGCTGCTCCAGAAGCTCGCCTGGACGCTGAGCGACGCCCGGCACGACTTCAAGCGGGTCGAGGTGGTGGTCTTCCCGCCCTTCACCGACCTGCGGAGCGTCCAGACCCTGGTCCGCGGCGACGACCTCGAGGTGGCCTACGGCGGCCAGGATCTCTCCGAGTTCGATTCGGGTGCCTACACCGGCGATATCTCCGGGCAGTTCCTCGCCCGCCTCGGCTGCAGCTATGTGCTGGTGGGCCACTCCGAACGCCGGACCGTCCACGGGGAGTCTGACGAGACCCTCAACGCCAAGGTCAGGGCCGCGTTCCGGCATTCCCTGGTCCCGGTCCTCTGCGTAGGGGAGGGGCTGGCCGTGCGGCAGGCCGGGAACCACGTGGCACACACTCTCGAGCAGTTGCGTGCCGACCTCTTGGGACTGCCGGCCGAGGACGCCGCCCGGCTCGTGATCGCCTACGAGCCGGTCTGGGCGATCGGCACCGGCGAGGTCGCGGGCCCCTCGGACGCCCAGGAAATGTGCGCCGCCATCCGCGCCGAAATCGCAAGCCTGTACGACGACGCTGTGGCCGCGGGCGTACGGCTGCTCTACGGGGGATCGGTCAAGGCAGCGAACGCGGCGGCCATCCTCAAGGAGCGCGACGTCGACGGCGTACTGGTCGGCGGCGCCAGCCTCGACGTTGCCGAATTTGCTAACATTGTCAGGTTCGAGCACCATCTGGTGACGGACTAATCGGGAAAGGCCACTGTGGACGCTCTGAAGATCACGCTGCAAATCGTGCTGGGAATCACCAGTCTCCTCCTGACGCTGCTGATTCTGCTGCACAAGGGTCGCGGCGGCGGTATGTCGGACATGTTCGGCGGCGGAATGACGACGTCACTGGGTTCTTCCGGTGTGGCCGAGCGGAACCTGAACAGGTTCACCGTGGTGCTCGGCCTGGTGTGGGGGACGGTCATCGTCGCCCTCGGGCTGATCATGCGCTTCAGCGCCGAAGCATAAGGAATTCTTAGTCCCGTTCACTCCGGGCCGGTCGTAGACTTGTGCCACAGATCGCAGTGCGACACCCTGCTACCCGGAGATGAACACCATGGAATCTTCCTACGGGCTCAGAGCCGTGCGCGCCGGTTCGGCTACAGGCGCCGGCCTGGCAGGTTGGCAGGCCGACACCGGTCGTATCGTCGAAATGGTCCGCAAAGTTCCGGTGACGTACTGGTGCCCGCAGGGTCATGAGACGACTCCGGTTTTCGCGGAGCTAGCCGAGATGGAAATCCCCAAGACGTGGGACTGCCCGCGCTGCGGACGAACCGCCTGCCGCGAACGCGGCGCCAGCGCGGAGCGGCCGGGGGATGAGCCGTTCAAGAGCCACTTGGAATACGCGAAGGAGCGGCGCACCCCGGAGGAAGCCGAGCGCGTCCTGCAGGACGCCCTTGACCGGCTGCGGCGGCGGCGGTCCTAGTGCAAGAACCCGGTGCACCTTCGGCCATTTTGCCGGAGTCGACGTCCAATGCCGGGAACAGCGTGATGGAGCCGTTGCGTTCGTAGTCGCAGGTCATCGTTTTTCCCGGTCCTTTGTCATCGGCGGGGACTACTGCGTGCGGTCACGCGCGTAGCCTATGACGCTGCCAACACCTCAAATGTCGCAGGCCGACCATCGGAATCCTGACTCATCCAGCCCTACGCGGTGAGGCACCCTTTTAATGCCTCTTCGTGGACGTGCTGCCTATCAAGCTGTTCAACAGCCGAGCGGCCATGAACATCCCCGCCCGCAAGACCGATGTCTCCAATGCCGTCCGGCCGACGCAGCTCGGGACCCACGGTCTGTAGCGCGCCAGCTGTGTTCCTCCGCAGCCCATCCGGGAACTCCTTGTTACCCGTGCCCGCATCCGACCTAGTCGGGGCATCGTTGCGGGCCACGCTCACCCCCGTCATCGACGGCGATTACGATCGCTCGGTGCTCGCCTGGCTGGCCGAAGGCACGTGGGCCGAAAAGTCACGGCACGGGCCCGAAGTCCTGTCCCGCCGGTTCTCGAACACCACGCGTCTGCCCGGATGCACCTGAAACGGATCGATTCCATCACTACCTGAACCCGCTGGCTCAACCCGCAGGCGGGGAGCGGTTCCCGGCCTAGCATGCCGATAACGGCCCAATAACGGGGCGATAACGGGGCCGGGGGTGGACTGTAAAGGCATTACAAACTTGCAGCTTCATTGGGGTTCTTGGGGAGAAGAAGCGATGCTCACTGATCTGACCCGCCATTCCCTGGCGACCCTTGTGACCAAGCTCATGGCAGGAGAACGAGGGAGATCATGCCGATTATTAACGATCCGCACCTGTTCAACGAGCAGAGCCTATTCGTCGACTTGGAAGGGGTGCTGGGCCGACGGCTCTACCTGAAGATCGAGGGATTCAACTTCGCCGGCTCGATTAAGCTCAAGCCCGCCAGGGAGATGGTCGAGCAGGCCGAGCGGACAGGCCTCGTCGGTCCCGGATCTGTGCTGGTCGAGTCCTCCTCGGGGAACCTTGGCGTCGCGCTCAGCATGATCGCTGCCAGCAAGGGATATCACTTCGTATGCGTGATCGATCCGCGCTGCAACCCCGCCACCGCGCAGCTCATGGAGGCGCTCGGGGCACAGGTGGACCTGGTCACCGAGCCCCATCCCGTCGACGGTTTCCTGGGGGCACGACTCAACCATGTCCGGGAACTGTGCGCGTCCGACGACCGGTACGTCTGGCTCAACCAGTACTCCAACCCCGGCAACTGGGGAGCGCACTACCGCTGGACCGCCCCCGAGATCGCCGCCCAGTTCCCGGACCTCGACGTGTTGTTCGTCGGAGCCGGAACAACGGGCACACTGATGGGTTGTGCACGGTACTTCCGGGAGCACCGCCCTGACGTCCGGATCGTCGCGGTCGACGCGGTCGGATCGGTCTCGTTCGGCGGCCCGCCGGCCACCCGCCTGATCCCCGGGCTGGGGATGAGTGTGCGGCCGCCCCAACTCGACGAGTCCCTGATCGACGACGTGGTGTTCGTCGAGGAGGTGGACACGGTGCGCGCTTGCCACCGGCTCGCCGCGGGCGGGTACCTGCTCGGGGGCTCCACCGGAACCGTGGTCCACGGCGCGATGACATGGCTTGAGGCCCACCAAGCCCGGGACATCACCGCGGTGACCATCTCTCCCGATATGGGCCGCCCGTACCTGGACACCATCTACCAGCCCGACTGGGTGCTGGACCACTTCGGGGCCGACGCTGCCGCCAACGCCGCCTCGACGGCAGACCGAGATCTACTGTCTGACCCAGGATCAAGGCCGCAACTCCCGGCAGCCGCCCCGCGAACTGATTCCGCGGCACTAAGGAGCATTTCGCAGTGAACGAGTCCGTCAACACGCTACCGACGTCATCAGATACCACGATTCCTACAACTCCGACGGCTCCCCAGAGGGACGAGCTTCCAGCCACTCCCGCCACCGACGTGGACAGTGCGGACACGTCGTTGGAGCGTCGGCTGGCGGCTCTGCTCGCCTCGGTAGTGAAGAAGGACGACGTCCCTGTGGACGCCAACTTCTTCTTCGAATTGGGCGCGGATTCGCTGGTGATGGCGCAGTTCTGCGCCCGAGTGCGCAAACAGCCGGACCTGCCGAAGGTGTCCATCAAGGACATCTACCAACACCCAACGATCTCGGCGCTGGCCGCGGCCCTGGCACCGGCGGAAGAGACGTCGGCGACAGCGCAGCTGCAGGACCGGTTGGCTGAGGTGCTGGCCGGCGTGCTGGATGGCAAGCAGGTGGCGGTGGACAGCCACTTCTTCCAGGATCTGGGCGCGGATTCGCTGGTGATGGCCAAATTCTGCGCCCGGGTGCGCAAGCAGCCGGATCTGCCGAAGGTGTCCATCA
>Ga0307416_100000655_pt1 | contig 17915 bp, 14 predicted proteins | sample DK1Cmetagenome_2_FD_203821 | JGI IMG/M metagenome (GOLD analysis project Ga0307416, IMG submission 203821) | Maize rhizosphere microbial communities from greenhouse at UC Davis, California, United States - DK15-C-3 | ecosystem: Host-associated > Plants > Roots > Rhizosphere > Soil | place...
ACAAAGGCACGAAGGCACCAAGAATGTTTTGCTTCAGCCCATTGCGCTGTTGCAGAATTGCCCAATTGCAGAATTGGTTTAACAAGCCACAAAGGCACGAAGACACCAAGAATGTTTTGCTTCAGCCAATTGCGCTGTTGCAGAATTGCCCAATTGCAGAATTGGTTTAACAAGCCACAAAGGCACTAAGACACCAAGAATGTTTTGCTTCAGCCCATTGCGCTGTTGCAGAATTGCCCAATTGCAGAATGGGTTTAACAAGCCACAAAGGCACGAAGGCACCAAGAATGTTTTGCTTCAGCCCATTGCGCTGTTGCAGAATTGCCCAATTGCAGAATTGGTTTAACAAGCCACAAAGGCACGAAGACACCAAGAATGTTTTGCTTCAGCCCATTGCGCTGTTGCAGAATTGCTCAATTGCTGAATTGATTTATCAGTACAACATCCTGAACTTGATGGTATTCTCGATCGCTCGCAGTTTGGTGATCACATCTTTGTCGTAATCTTTGTTGATGTCTGTGATTACATATCCGATGGACTCATTGGTTTTAAGATATTGGCCTACGATGTTGATACCGTGATCGGCGAGTACCTGGTTGATCTTGGCAAGAATTCCGGGAACGTTGTTGTGAATGTGAATGAGACGGTGAGCGTTCTCCAGGATCGGCAGCGTGAGATTGGGGAAGTTGACGCTATTCGAAGTGCTTCCTGTGTTAATGTAATCCATGATCTTGCCAGGCACGAAGTTGCCGATGTTTTCCTGAGCTTCGAGAGTGCTTCCGCCAATATGTGGAGTGAGAATTGTGTTCGGAAGGCCGCGAAGCTCGGACACGAATTCCTCGTTGTTGCTGGCCGGCTCGTGCGGGAAGACGTCGATCGCGCAGCCAGCTACTTTGCCATTCAGTATATTTTCTTTCAGGGCACGGATATTCACGACATGTCCGCGGCTGAGGTTGATGAAGATCACACCTTTTTTCATCAGGTTAAACTCGTCAGCGCCGATGAGGTTGCTGTTCGAGGAACGGCCGTCTACATGAAGAGACACCACATCCGCCTGCTCAAGGACTTCCCTGAGGGTTTTGCACTTGACCGCGTTGCCGAGGGAGAGTCTTTCTTCGACATCATAGTACAACACTTTCATGCCCATCGATTCAGCAATGACGGAAAGCTGAGTGCCGATATTTCCATATCCGATCAGTCCGAGTTTCTTCCCACGCACTTCGAAGCTACCCTTCGCAGACTTATCCCACTTGCCCTGGTGCATCATGACTGATTTGTCAACGATATTGCGCATGAGCATGATCATTTCTGCGACGGCAAGCTCGACAACGGATCGTGTATTGCTGAAGGGAGCGTTAAAGACGGCAATGCCTTTTCTCGTTGCCTCCTTCAGTTCAATCTGGTTTGTTCCAATACAAAATGCGCCGATGACCATCAGGCGGTTTGCATGCTCGAGGACCTTAGCTGTGACGTGCGTCTTTGAACGGATCCCCAATACGGACACATTCTTGATCTTTTCGCACAATTCTTCCTCCGAAAGTGCCGCATGGTATGTCTCGACATTGAAGCCCTCCGTTTTGAGTAACTCTATGGCCACGGGATGCACATTTTCCAGAAGGAGAACGTTGATGCGGTTTTTCGGATATGAGATTGCGGTGTTCAATTTGTTCAGATATAAAAATTCGTCGAGGCTTGGGGCAATGTGATCAGCTTTGCTCTTGACGTTTTCACGTTCAACATTTTCCGTGAAAGCATAAAACTTGTTAGCAAGGCCGGCGTGTTTGATTTCGTAATCGGTGTACCCATCGCCGATAACATAAACGTCACCAGGCAAATTCAATTTCTTTAACTGCTCTACCTTTCCTCCGTTTGCAGAGAGCGGGTTATTCTGATCAAATCCAATCACCTTACCCTTGTCATCGAAACGGAATTCATTGGCGAGAATATTTTGTGGTTTAATACCGAACTCCGTTACGATCGGTTCGATGAATTCCTTGAAGCCGTTCGATATGATGAAAATATTGTCGGAGTATTTCTGAAAGAACTCTTTGTTGCGCTTGAAGGACTCGGAGACACTTCCCTTCAGGCGTTGGATCAGCGGCTCGAGATGATGCCGCGAGGGCGCCAGAAGGTTCAGTCGTTGCTCAAGCGACTGGCGGAAGGAGATGCTGCCATCCATGCCCTGATTAGTGATCTCGTGTATCTGATTTTTTCGCTGCTCCTTCTCAGGATGATCGTTCAACGAGATGTCGGCGAGCACATCAAAAGCCTCCACCTTGGTAAATGTACTGTCGAAATCGATTACGAAATACTTATTGAGCTTCATGGATCATAAATGAAGCGCAAATGTAAGAAAAGCAGCTCTATTAGGAGGGAGCCACACTTCAAAATTAATGTTACAGGCCGCTCGGGGGTGGGGAAAGGGGGGTAAGGGGCGTAAGGGGTATAAGGGGCATAAGGGGCGTCAGGGATGTAAAGTGTAAGGGGCGCCTCCTTACACTTATTGGTTAAATTTTTGGGGACGCTTGAGGAAATTTATCACCCCAGCCGAAGGGCCATAACGGTAGCTGACTGAGGACAGAGCTTTGCAAATTCTTCGGAGGTTCTGACTTCCTGTGGTACGGCATCTCTCGGTACTTCCGCAAAACCTTTCTTTTGAAAAAATCCTGAGGCGGTTTCTGTCAGAAGATAGATTGCTTTCAACTTTCTCTTGTTTGCTTCTGCGAGCAGATATTCAGTAATGGCTGAACCGACAGCTTTTCCACGGATACCCATTTTGACAGAGAGCGAACGGAGTAGCGCATAGGGCCCGTACACTTCCAGACCTCCGGTGCCTACAAGCTCGTCGCCTTCGTAGTAACCCACGAGCAGATCGCGCTTGTAATCCAAATCGTCAGCGGGTAATCCTGAAGACTTTAACAAGGATCTGAAAGCAAGAAAGCTTTCTGAGTCATTGATTGGTTTGTACGTTAGTTCCATCTCGGTGAGTTTAGTTACTGCAGCAACCCGGCGCGCAGCACGGTTCCTTTTCGGCAAGTAGCTCCGGCTTCTCCGCATACAGTGTTATGCTGTATATGCCGGATGTTCCAGACCTGTACTTTTCGATTTCCGCGCTCTCCAAATAAACGGATAAAATTTCATCCGGAATAGTGATTTTTCTTTCTTTCTGTACACGGATGGAAGTAAAACCTGTTTTTCTGACGATGTCTAGATACTCTTCTTTCTCAATGGCGCCCGACACACAACCTGCATACATCTCAGCACTCTTGCGCAAATTTTCCGGAAGGTTTCCTTTGAGCACGATGTCGGAAACACTGAAGTGTCCTCCCGGCTTGAGGATGCGGAACGTTTCTGCAAACGCTTTCGCTTTGTCAGGGACAAGATTGAGAACGCAATTGCTGACCACTACGTCAGCGACGTTTTCATTCACAGGCATTTGCTCAATATCTCCATACCGGAATTCTACATTGTGATAGCCAAGTTTTTCGGCATTGGCTCTCGCTTTTGCGATCATCTTCTCTGTAAAATCTACGCCGATAACTTTCCCGTTCTCTCCTGTAAGTGACCGGGCTATAAAAGCGTCATTGCCTGCACCTGAGCCGAGGTCGACCACAACATCGCCATTCTTTATCAGCGCATGCTCTGTGGGTAGGCCACATCCCAGGCCAAGATCCGCATCAGCAACATATCCTTTAAGCTGTGAGTAATCCTCAGCCATTACACTTGCATCAATAGTTGAGCAACCGCAGCCTGTGCCACAACAACCTGAAGCGTTGTCTTCACGGCTCTGATCGGCGACTTCCGCGTACTTTTCCATTACGATTTTCTTTAGTTGATCCGAGGTTTCCATAGTAGTTGAATTTTAGTTTTGTGATATATCGTAATATTACGATCAATTTTTAAAAAAAAATTTAACAGCAATTTTTAGGGTCGTACTTTCGAAAGAGGTCGGCGAGTAAAACCTTTGCTCTTTGCCAGACACTTTCATCAATACAATAACAAACGCTGGGACCCTCAACCTCCCCTTTGATAAGCCCAACGCTTTTCAATTCCCTTAGGTGTTGTGAAACCGTCGATTGTGATAGTGGAAGCTCATTTACAATGTCGCCGCAGATGCAACTTTTTTGTGAGGCCAAAAACTGTAGTATGGCAATGCGGGCGGGATGTGCAAGCGCCTTGGTCAAGGCAGCAAGTTCAAGTTGGTTTTTTGTAAATCCCTGCGTCTTCGTTAAGCCCATAACACTTATATCGTAATTTAACGATAAAAGGTTACATCTTTAAAAAAAAATTGTATGGTTCATTATGCTGCGGTCAGTTGGCTAACGCGGCTGTCGTAAAAATTGAAGGGACTGCTCGATTCGGTCTGTGTACCGGCGTAGGGCGGCTGATGCAATTTCAATTTGTTCTTGTGCCTCTTTCCAATTTCGTTGTTCAATCGCTTCGCGTATCCCTGGAAGCGTCTTCACGCCGTAGCCTGTATAGAAGCCAGGCGCATAGATGGTGTGACGGTACCAGGGCCTGCGCGGCAGTCCTTTCTCGGTAAGCAGTTGTTGTTCGGATTGATATAGTAGCGTGTTCAATGCATCCAGCTTATCCGGCTGAATATTCCTCAAGTCAGCGGAGTCAGCAAATTTTTGCGACGCTGCCTCGAGCGACGCCATCGTATTTTGTAGCATTGAAAAATCCAGAAATGGAACTGGTGCCTCCTTTTCAGGTGCCCGGAATGTTTTTGTTGGATCGGCGGCGTACGTAAATCTTTTTTCCTCGATCATGCGGTTCTTTGCGGCCGTTGCTTCGCGCATGTTATCGAGGAGGGAAATCACTTCTGAAACGTAGTTGCTTGCAGTGCGGTGGAAGCTCTTGAAGTCAAAAGGAAGAAGTTCGGCGTTGGCGAGCCTCAGCGTTGCACGGCCCGCCGTCTTTGCGAGTGCAATTCCGTAGTCAAACCCAGGATCCTTAAACCGGAGGTAATGATCATACGAATCATAAATAGAATGGTATTCGCCCCCATTGCCTTCGCCTCCGTAGGCGAGATTCAGAGAAGGTATTCCGAGGTGCTGGATGAATGGCGAGTAGTCAGAGCCGGAGCCGAGTGCGTCCAGCACAATATTTTTTCTGCTGAGAATATCTGCGCGCGCTTTTGAATTCGGAGCGTTTACCGCCTGTAGGGATTTACCGCGTTCTTTGACACTGATATTTGTTTGAGGGTCTTTGACATCGTTCGCAATCTCCGTCATCAGCGTCTCGAGCGAATGTGAGCCGCCAGCATAAAGAAAGCCGCGTGAGTTTCCATCGGAGTTTATGTATGCCACCGCCTTTTTTTTGAGTTCGTCGGCGTGTGCTTCCACCCATTCGGTCGAGCCAATGAGTCCCGGTTCTTCCGCATCCCATGCACAGTAAATGATCGTGCGTTTCGGTTTCATTCCTGCTTTAGCCAACTCGGCGACAACTCGTGCCTCTTCCAACATCGCGACAATACCGCTTACGGGGTCGCTTGCACCATTGACCCAGGCGTCATGGTGGTTTCCGCGAATGACCCATTGGTCCGGCTCTTCTGATCCCTGCAGGCGTGCGATTACGTTGTAACAGGGGACGTTATTCCAGTCGAATGCAAGCTTGAGATGTACCTTTGCCGGACCAGGTCCCAGGTGGTAGGTGATGGGAAGAGCGCCTCTCCAGGGAGCCGGAGCAACTGGCCCCTTCAGCGCCGAGAGCAAGGGCTGGGCGTCGCCGTAGGATATAGGAAGCACTGGTATCCTGAGCAGGCTGACAGCTTCTGATCGGGCAATCCGTGCGGCATCTGCCGTCGATGCATATCCAGGTGTTAAAGGATCGCCAGGCGCCACTGGCAGGTCGATGACCGATCCGCGTTGTGCGCCTGATTGATTCTTGAACGGGCCTTCCGGGTAAACGTCGCCCTCAAAGTATCCGTCTTCCTCAGGGTCCGAATAAAGGATGCAGCCTACGGCCCCCCGTTCTTGCGCTACCTTTGGCTTGATCCCCCTCCATGACCTACCATATTTTGCAATGACAATCTTGCCTTTAACATCGATTCCAACTTGTTCCAGATAATCATAGTCATCAGGCAAGCCGAAGTTTACAAACACAAGATCTGCAGTGACATCACCATCTGCAGAAAAACAATTATAAATGGGCAGTTGCTCACGCGTTTGTCCCGATGTGCGATCTTCTTGTAATGATGGCTCCCTCAGGCGGGTCTTAAATTTACGAGGAGCCGTCATTTCGAGCACACGTATGCGCGGGGTGGGGAACAAGACGTGGAAGGTTTCAATTTCGGCTTCGTAGCCCCAGCTTCTGAACTGATCGCGAATGAACTCTGCGCTTGCCTTTCCGAACTCAGATCCAACGTGATGGGGCCGTGACGAAAGCTTTTTCATCCACATGTCGAGGTTGGCTGATTGGAGTAATGTGTCAAATTTTTTTTCCGCTTCGCGCTGATCGGCGCTACCGACCCGGCTAAAACCTGTGAGGCCTTGTGCACGAGTCAATATATATGTGGAAATCAAAAGTGACAGAGTGAGGATAATCCGCATAAAAAATATTTTTGAACAAGATAAGCCATTCGTCCAAACTAATATTCCGTGTTGGGGTAGCCTTATCAAATGTTATTTCCGTCAATTCCCGGCAGGAGAGACATCCTCGTACCATCTTTGAACGGGTGAAGGCCCTGCTTCCTTTCTTTCCGCCAGTTGAATCTGTCCAGCTTTTTGAGCCCTCAAACCGTTTGGACTTAAAATTTGGATATCAAAATCTGCTCAAACAGCCGGTTCGGCATTAAATTATTAGGGATAGGGAAAAAGCTATCTGTGGAGGACTTTGCACCACAAAAAAACGCCTGGAGCTGGGAGATCAAAGCCGAATCATTTTGGTTTCGGTGGCAGTTGCCGCAATTGTGGAGCTACCGCCATCTCTTACTTAGGATTGTCCGGAGGGATTTTCTTATCCATCACCAGCAAACTTTGCTGGGCCCGCTGTGGATCATCTTCCAACCCATGATCATTCTGGTAACCTACCTGCTCATTTTTGAGAGGGCTGTAGGATTATCTACGGATGGTCTGTCTCCAACATTGTTTTACTTGTCAGGCATCATATTGTGGACCCTGTTTTCCGAATGCTTCACGGGTACCGCATTCACCTTTATTCAGAACGGGACGCTATTCGGGAAAGTATATTTTCCAAGACTCATTATTCCGCTTTCCGTTGTACTTGTCAATCTCATACGATTCGGCATTCAGTTCAGTATTTTCTTTCTGATGCTTCTGGCATTGGAGCCATCGCGGATCATTGATAACCCCTTACGATGGATTACATGCTTGTTCCTTTCCCTGGTGGTCGTAAGTGGACTTGGCCTTGGACTCGGATTGGTCTTTTCCATTTTTACAGCAAAATACAGGGACCTGGTAAATGTGATTCATCTCATTGTCCGTCTTCTGATGTTTGCCACCCCCGTTATTTATCCATTAAGCATCGTCAATCCTGATGTACGCATTTGGGTGAATCTGAATCCCCTTTGTTCTCTGGTAGAGCTTTTCCGGTTTGGATTTCTTGGGGAAGGAACGTTTACGGAACTACAGTTACTATATAGTGCCGCGTGCGCAGTGATGTTGATACTAGCCGGGACGTTGTTGTTCAACAAGTTTGGAAACAAGTTACAGGATGTCATTTAACATGGGCGAGCCGATTATAAAAGTTGAAAACCTGTCGAAGCGTTACTCACTGGGCCATGTGGGAACAGGATCATTCCGCCAGGATCTAAAACGGTGGTGGCTTTCCGCCATAGGCAAAAAGGAAGATCCATTCTTCATGGACACGCTGGATTCAGATGCCTCGCACATCTGGGCGTTGCGCGATGTTTCTTTCGAAGTCAAGCAGGGCGAAGTGTTCGGAATCATTGGCCGAAACGGTGCAGGAAAATCCACGCTGCTGAAAATATTATCGAACATTATTCGTCCGACTCATGGAACAATACGGGGTCGCGGACGCATCAACAGCCTGCTTGAAATAGGAACCGGTTTCCACGATGAGTTGTCGGGACGGGAAAATATCTATCTCAACGGATATTTTTTGGGCATGCAACGCCATGAGATCAGGAAGAAGTTTGACGAGATCGTTGAGTTCTCCGGTGTTTCAAAATTTCTCGACACTCCTGTAAAAAGATATTCATCCGGAATGTATATGCGCCTCGCTTTTGCGGTGGCTGCGCACCTTGAGCCTGACATTCTTATCGTAGATGAAGTCCTTGCAGTGGGGGACGCCGAGTTCCAAAAAAAATGTCTTGGGAAGATGCACGATGTTTCATCCAAGCAAGGCAGAACAATCCTTTATGTAAGTCACAATCTTCCATCTGTCACTAATCTTTGTCAGCGTGCAATGCATTTGCAGAATGGAAAAATGATTGACATAGGGATCGCCTCACGTGTAGTCAATCAGTATCTGAGTAAACATCAGAAGAAGTTGCACATGCAACGTTGGGATGATATCGCAGTAGCTCCGGGAAATAATTTTATACGAATGAATTTCGTGGAGCTTATTCCCCACTTAAAAAATGACGATGATCCAATCGATATTCGCACTCCATTCACTGTCAAATTTAAATTCTGGAATTTAATACCGGAACAAAACATTTGCGTTGGACTGCATTTATTTACGCTGGGACGGGAATGCATTTTTGATATTAACAGCACGCCACAAGAGTATAGTAAAGGTTTGGTAGAAGGCCAATGTTATATCCCAGGTAATTTTCTCAACGATGGCAGTTATTACTTCTCACTCATTTTTGTGAAAGACACATCCGTGGAGTTGTTCTATTTCGAAGAGTGTCTGTCGATGGAAGTTGAAGATTACCGGGTAAACATGAATTGGTATGGGAAGTGGTCAGGTTACGTTCGCCCGAAGTTTCCTTTTCGTATGAGGCAGATCGCCGCGGAAAAGGAGGCTGTTGAAGGAGCATGACTTTTTCTAAATATATAATTCATCATCTGGATCTTTCTACTGACCTGAAACCTCTTCAGGATGTCAGTGAACCTGCGCACTATTGCGTGTTCTGGTATCGATCCATCCCGCTGGGGGAGGCATACATCTTCTTCAACGAGCGCATCTCTGCGCGCACCTTCTGGGAAGAATGCATAAAGGCGATTTCTCCCGCGCTTCTGAAATACGCCTCACACAACGGCGCACGAGTCGCAATAAGCGAAATGCGACCAGAGCTTGCGAGTATACAACACGTATGCGACGTGGTTTTGAGAAGCATGCATCCATACGAAAACAAACAATGTGATGTATCGGTTGTGATATGTACCCGCAACCGTGCCGGGTATTTGAAAATATGCCTTGAGTATCTACAGAACCAATACTGCGCACCGCGCGAAATCATCGTCGTTGATAATGGATCAGCAACCGAAGACACCCGTCTCGTAGCTGAATCATTTCATGTGCGGTACATCCGCGAAGACATTCCCGGACTCGATGTCGCCCGCAACACGGGTGCAAAATCTGCGTGTGGCCACATCGTTGCGTACACAGATGATGATACACGGCCTGACAGATACTGGGTTTACCGGATCTCGGAGACGTTTCGCGATCCGGCCATTGCTGCGATGACAGGGTTGGTCATCGCGGCTTCTTTGGATACGGAAGCGGAAGTCATATTTGAAAAGTTCTGGCCCTTCAACCGGGGCTATCTGCAAAAAACATATGATGAAGTTTACTTTCGCTCGTCGCTGAATTCGGGACCTCCGGTCTGGGAGATAGGTGCGGGCGCAAACATGGCATTCCGAAAAAATACATTTGATGAGATCGGGTATTTCGATGAAAGGCTTGACGTAGGCGCCGCGGGATGTAGCGGCGACTCAGAATTGTGGTATCGCACTCTGGCTTGTGGCTTGGTCATCCGATACAATCCATTGGCCGTGGTCTATCACAGCCATCGCGACTCGATTCACGGGTTACGCAGACAACTCTATTCCTACATGCGGGGTTTCACCGTGGCGATTCTGATCCAATACCAACGTTTCGGACACCGCGGCAACCTCCAACGATTGCTTAGCGTGATGCTCTACTATTTACGACTGATGAAATGGGGGTTTCCACACTACCGTTTTCAGTACCAGACCCTGTTTTCAGAAGTACGTGGGTTCCTGGCAGGTTTCATTTATTATTTAAGACATCGCAACACGAATCCAAAAATTTACAGCAATGATGCCCTCTGAAAGTTTTCACTCAAAACCTCTTGTGTCGGTGATCATCCCTTGTTTTAATCAGGGAAGGTTCCTGGGTGAAGCTATTGCCAGTGCTCAAAAGCAAACGTACCCCAACATCGAGATCATCGTTATTGATGATGGATCTTCTGATAGCACACAACAAGTCGCAAACTCATTCGCCAACGTAAAATATCGCTATCAGCCAAACGCGGGACTGTCGGCGGCAAGGAACGCAGGCGTGAAAAAAAGCAACGGGTTCTTTCTGGTATTTCTCGATGCTGATGACATCTTGTACCCCAACGCGGTGGAAACAAATGTGCGTCTATTGCTACAGAATCCGTCATGGGCATTTGTGTCGGGGGGACATCACAAGGTGGATGAATGGCTTTATCCATTGGACGGTGATGAGTCTGCAGCTATCGACACGAACCATTATCAGGCTTTACTGAGAGGGAATTATATCGGCATGCATGCCGCCGTGATGTACCGTTGCCGTGTCTTTGACGAATTCTCCTATGACACAAGCTTGAAGGCATGCGAAGATTATGATCTGTATCTTAAGATAGCCAGGAGATATCCGGTAGGATGTCATGCGACTCCTGTCGCAGCTTACCGGCGCCATGGACAAAACATGTCGCGCAATCATCTCTGGATGTTGAATCAAGTCCTGCAAGTACACGCGCAGCAAAAAAGCGTCCTGCATACTGAGGATGAGAGGCGTGCATGGCAGTCGGGCGTAGCAATCTGGAGGGATTACTACGCGAAACAGGTATACAAGGATGTGTTCAATGATATCGGCAAGTCATCGGCATGGCCTTCGCTGCAAGAAATGAAGCTGATGGCCAGCGTTATCCCATCGAAATTTAGAGACTATGTGATTAAAAAAACCCGTGAGGATACACTTCGGGGGCTGAAACGACTACTCCCCGAATCCATGCTAAGGTGGTTCCATCGTATGGGCCTGTATAAAGAGTATACGCCGGCCCCAGGCAGGATACAGCCCGGTGACTTTGACCGCCTCACGCCCTTCAGCGCGGATTTTGGTTTTGACCGTGGCGGTGCCATCGACCGGTTTTATATTGAAACTTTTCTTCAGGAAAATCAGCAGCACATAAGAGGAAAAGTGCTCGAGATCGGAGATAACGAGTACACCTTGAAGTACGGGGGGCAGAAAGTTCTTCAGAGTGATATCCTGCATGTCGACCGCAGCAACTCAAGGGCTACGTACATCGGTGATATTACCAACGTGCCGCAGATCCCTTCGGGAGAGTTCGATTGCATCATCTTCACCCAGACGCTTCATCTCATATACGATTTCAGAAGCGCCCTGAAGACATGCCATCGTATTCTAAAACCTGGTGGCTGCCTGTTGATCACAGTGCCAGGGATCAGCCACATCGACAAAGGAGCGTGGCGGGATTACTGGCTGTGGTCTTTTACAGATACTTCGATCAGAAAGCTTATGGCCGAGTGTTTCCACGATGCTCGTGTGGATGTCAGGACATACGGTAATGTATATGTTGCCGCAGCCTTCCTTTACGGCATGGGGCTGCCTGAATTTCGTAAGGAATTTTTGTTTCATCACGACAATAGTTATCAGGTCATTATTTCGGCTGCAGCCGTGAAAGCATAGTTTATGTTCAGGAACGTTTTACATAAGCTCAAGGCCATCAGACAACAAAAGGCGGCTATCCTCATGTATCACCAGGTTTGTGACCGCAAAGATGACCCGTGGGAGCTTGCCGTACATCCTCATCATTTTCAGGAACAGCTTGCTTATCTCAAAAGGAACTTTAATGTAGTCCCGATTTCGGAGCTTGCCGAGGCGATCTGCAGGCATAAACTCAAGAAGGCTATCGCCATCACCTTTGACGATGGTTTTAAGGACAATTATGCCAATGCTGCACCATTACTCGACTACCACGAATTGCCCGCGACATTTTACGTTGCAACGAGTGCTGTGAAGCAGGAATACGTGTACTGGTGGGATGCTCTTCAAGACATCATTTTCCATAGCGAGATGCTTCCCCTGTGTTTTGACATGGTTATAAACGGCGCATCGGTTCAGTTTACACTGAAGTCCGATCGTACCCTCAACAGCAAAGTGGTCAATCAGATCCGCTCGTGGAACTATCACCTTCCCATACCGAATGAGCGGGTTGGCTTGTTCATGCTGCTCTGGCATCACATCAAACCTCTTCCGTATGACCAACAAAATCGTGTGATCGCGGATATACGAAGGTGGGCGGACCACAGGCAATTCTACGCTTCCGATTGCGTGACAATGAGTGTCCGTGAGATGCAGATGCTGGATCAGAATCCTCTGTTCACCATCGGCGCCCATTCGGTACATCACGCAATGCTTTCAAAGCAAGACGCGGTCGACCAGGGTTATGAGATAAAGGAAAGTAAACGTCAGCTTGAGCAATGGCTCGGCAAACCAGTGAATGGTTTTGCATATCCGTACGGCAATTATAATGCAATAACACAAGGCTTATTGATGGAAACAGGATTCAGCTATGCCGTCTCTACCGAGCCTAAGGCCGTGACTGCGGACGACGACCGTTATGCGCTTCCGCGCATCCAGGTCAAGAACTGGTGTGTATATGAATTCGCATCAAAATTAAACGAGATGGTAAATGAATAATGCAGCGTTGAAAATCAGTGAGCAACCCCTGGTCTCTGTAGTACTTTGTTTCTACAACGAAAAGTTGTTTTTGCGCGAAGCGGTTGAAAGTGTACTACTTCAGGATTATCGCAACTGGGAGCTACTTCTTGTTGATGATGGATCGTCAGACGAAAGCACGCAGATCGCTCTTGACTACACTGCGAGATATCCTGATAAAATGTCTTATGTCGAGCACGCGTACCACCAAAACAAAGGGTTGAGCGCGAGCCGCAATGCAGGAATCAGAAAATGCAATGGGTCCTTCGTGGCATTTATCGATGCTGATGATGTGTGGCTGCCGGGCAAGCTTCGGTATCAAGTTAACATATTCAGAAGTTATCCAAATGTTACGGTGGTGCTTGAGGCGTCCTTGTATTGGAACTCATGGCGAGATCCGAGAAAGCAGGACGTGCTGATACATGTCGGCGCCAGTGAAGGAGTTTACAAGGCTCCGCAGCTCATGTTAAGTCTGTATCCACTGGGCAAGGGCGCTGCCCCGTGTCCTTCCGGAATCATGGTCCGCAGACCTGTGTTGCGGCGTTGTGCTTTTGAAGAGTTGTTCAGGGGGATTTTTCAGATGTACGAGGACCAGGCATTTCTGTGCAAGGTCTATCTGAAGGAAACCGTGTTTGTCTCGGGCGCCTGCAACAACAAATATCGGCAGAGGGAGTCGTCTCTTGTTTCTTCAGTTCACGATTCCGGTAACTATCACAAAGTGCGAAGTTATTACCTCTATTGGTTCCGCGATTATCTGCATGCGCAACCTGTTCGATACAGGTCTGTTGAAAAGTTACTGCGTAAAGCGCAGATGCCTTATCGCGAACCGTTTATGTACAAGATCCTAGTCGATATACCCCAACAAGCCAGGAAGCTGATGATGCGCGTTCTCATTAAACTGGGGATATTAAAATACAGTAAGTCATGGTAGCGCCACGTATGACCGTCTTAATGCCCGTTTATAATGCAGAGCGTTTTCTGCATGAGGCTATCACCAGCATTCTGGAGCAGTCGTTCAAACCGTTTGAGTTTCTTATTATCGACGATGGCTCCACTGATCGTAGTGCTGAGATCGTCGAATCTTTTCAGGACCCGCGTATTCGTTTTGTTCGCAACGTGCAGAATCTGGGGATCACTCCAACGCTGAACAAAGGTATTGCCCTTGCTTCCTGCGACCTGATAGCGAGAATGGATGCTGATGATATAAGCCATCCCCAACGTCTTCAGAAGCAGTTCGGCTACATGAAAAGGAATCCTGATTGTGGGTTGCTGTCAACCTGGGCACGGGTCATCACTGAAGATAAGAGGTTTGTGCGGCTCGAGCGGTATAGGAGTAATTTCTATTACTATAATCTAACGTTTGAATGCTGGATATACCATCCGACGATCATTTTTCGCAAAGCTGCGGCTGAGGAGGTGGGACTTTATAGCATGCCGTATTCTGAAGATTACGATTTCTTCTGGAAGATGTCCACAAAGTTCCGTATCGGTAATCTCCCGGAGCCGCTTGTGGATTATCGGCTGAGCTCGACGAGCCTCAATACCGTATTAAAAAAGACGGAATATGATATCGCGAATGAGCAGAATGTCATGCGGAACATACGCTATTACCTTGGTCGGGACTTTCAGTTATCACCCGAATCCCTGGAGTGTCTCCGTCATAACTTTGGTCCGGCTCTTCAGCGATACGATCGCCAAACAGTGGTTGACGCCCTCAAAGTCATGGATGTTATCGCGGCGAAAATGATTGAAGGTAAAAATCCAAATCGCGATGTGAGATCTGTTCTTCGCGCGAGATACTTCAAACGCAGGTTTATCCTATACGAGTTGGGGAAGGCGTTACCACTCTGGCAAAGTGTGGAGCTTCTTATCCACACACAGGCATGGGCTACACTTGTACAAACGTCAAAACACCACTTGAAAGCTCATTTAAAAGAAGTTTTAAAAATATTTAGGAATTACAGCAGTGCAACCCGGTTCAAGATATTCAGCTCTCAGGCAGTCAAGAATTCCTGAGGCGCCACCCATCGTCCCTCCGTTGGATCCGGGAATCCACCGTCCTGTCTGGTCGGTGATGATTCCCGTGTTCAACTGTGCAAGCTATCTCCGCGAGACGCTCGAAGGCGTCATGGCACAATATGCCGGCGAAGAGTATATGCAGATCGAGGTTGTCGATGATGCGAGCACTGATGCAGACGTTGCGGCGATTGTGCTGGAAGTTGGAAAAGGAAGTGTGAAGTATTTCAGGCAAAGAGAGAATGTCGGCAGTCTGCGCAATTTTCAAACATGTCTGGAGCGGGCCCGTGGAAGATTCGTTCATCTGCTTCACGGAGATGATGTTGTGTACGAAGGCTTTTACAGCACTATGGAGAAATTGTTCCGGTCATATCCTTCGGTCGGCGCTGCTTTTTGCAGATTTGCTTACATCGATGAGAAGGGCGAAGTGCTCGATTGCCAGGAGGCCGAGATGCAGGAGGAAGGTATTCCGCACAACTGGTTGGCACGCCTTTGTGAGCGGCAGCGGATACAATACGCCGCCATGGTTGTCAAGCGCGACGTATACGAAGACCTCGGCGGCTTCTTTGGTGTTGAATATGGTGAAGACTGGGAGATGTGGGTTCGCATTGCCGCGAAATATCCCACAGGCTACACGCCCAGGGTGTTGGCCGGATATCGCCGGCATTTTTCCTCAATTTCGGGACAAGCGTTTCGCAGTGCGCGGAACATGGACTGTCTCGCATGGGTGATGAATCGCATCCAGGGATATCTGCCTGCGTCCGAAAGGGCAACGGCAATGAAAATTAGCCGCACGTTTTACGCTCACTATGCTATGCGTGTAGCTGGGACGTTATGGAAAAAATTTAAAGACAGAAGGGGTGCCATGGCTCAGGCTTTAGCTGCCTGGAATATGAGCAGGGATGCAGGGATTCTATATAAGATCTTCAAACTGTACACAAGAATTACCCTAAACATATGAAGCCTCAAGGAGTTTCCATCATCATTTGTTGTCATAACGGAGCAAGCCGCCTGCCCGAGACGATCAGGCACATCGCCCTGCAACGTGTTCCCTCTTACATACCGTGGGAGCTCCTCATCATTGACAACGGGTGCACGGATAAGTCGGCTCTTGTAGCACGCACGGAGTGGCAAAAGCAGCGTGTTAATACGTATATGCGCATCGTTAAAGAACCTGCATTAGGCTTGAGCTACGCGAGGTCACGCGGTTTTCAGGAGGCGCGTTACGAATATATGATCCTCTGTGATGATGACAACTGGCTCGACGAAAATTATGTGGCGAGAGTGTTTAGTCTTCTTTCGGAAAATCCCAATATCGGGGCCGTTGGGGGTCTGGGCAAACTCCTGTACGAGGTTGAGCCTCCAACGCTGGAGTTGTCGTACATTTTCGCGGCCGGGCCCCAGGCGCCGCAACCTGGCAAAGTGCTGGATAATAAAGTCTATGGCGCTGGTTGCGTCATCCGGTACTCCGCATATGAAAAGATCGTTGCGCGCGGATTTAAGAGTTTGCTCACAGATCGCAAGGGTAAAGAGCTTACGTCAGGGGGCGACTATGAGTTGTGTCTTGCCATTGCTATTTTGGGTTACGATATCTGGTACGATGACCAGCTACGCTTCACGCACTTCATTACGCGAGAGCGCTTAACGTGGGAGTACTTCTTGCGTTACGCCGTGGAAAGCTCCAAATGTTTCAATGTAATTGCTTCCTATAAAATGGTTGCAGCTAAGGCGCGGGTGCATGACTTGCCATGGCTGGCTGTGCTGAAAGATTTCCTGGTTTGTGCGCGCACCTTTGTTCAGACAAGCTGGAAACGACTCCTTCCTGCCAGACAATCTTTGAGACGTGCGTTGTATTTTAGACACATCATCTTCAGATACCTGGTGATCGCGTACGTTGTAAGGTTTAACCACATGGTGGATACGCACAAACTTATCCTGCGATTTCAGGAAAGCTGCAGGGGCGCGCAAAGCATTATCAAGCCTGCGGCCCAAAAGGATTATGTGCTCAGGTCAGGAGCGCTTTCTCTTCAAAACCTTCGAAACCGCTTCCACAATGTTTTCGGGGCCTAGTCCATACTTGGCCAATAGCTGGGTTGGAGTTCCGCTCTCGCCAAAACTGTCGTTCACGGCAACCATTTCAAGTGGTGCGGGAAAAAAACGGGAAAGCACCTGCGCAACTGAGTCACCGAGACCTCCGTTGATCTGGTGTTCTTCACAGGTGACAACACACCCCGTTTTCTGAACAGAAGCCAGAATTGCGTCTACGTCCAAAGGTTTGATGGTGTGAATGTTGATCAGTTCAACGCTGATACCTTTTTCGGCGAGTTTTTCTTCTGCCTCGATGGCTGACCATACAAGATGGCCGCATGCAAAGACCGTGACATCTTTTCCTTCGATCATCCTGTCGGCCTTTCCAATGGTGAAGGGCCTGTCGGGAGCGGTGAAGATTGGCCAGCTCGGTCTTCCAAACCGAAGGTAAGCGGGGCCTTCATGATCTCCCAGCGCGATCGTTGCCTGCCGCGTCTGATTGTAATCGCACGGTACTATCACCGTCATGCCCGGCAACATCCGCATCATGCCGATATCTTCGAGTATCTGGTGCGTTGCACCGTCTTCTCCTAACGTGACCCCTGCGTGCGAAGCGCAGATCTTCACGTTCTTTCCCGAATAGGCAATGGACTGACGGATTTGATCGTACACTCTTCCAGTGGAGAAATTCGCGAATGTACCGGTAAATGGGATTTTGCCACCGATGGTCATACCTGCAGCGATGCCCATCATGTTAGCTTCGGCGATTCCGACTTGAAAAAAGCGCGCCGGGAATTCTTTTTTGAAGGCATCCATTTTCAGTGAGCCAGTCAAATCCGCACACAGCGCGACCACATTGCTGTTTTTCTTTCCGAGCTCGTGAAGTCCCACGCCGAAGCCGGACCTGGTGTCTTTCTTTTCTGTAAATGTGTATTTCATAAATGCCGATCTTCTAACGCTGGGATAAACAACATGACGATGCTCTC
>Ga0307416_100000656_pt1 | contig 17914 bp, 17 predicted proteins | sample DK1Cmetagenome_2_FD_203821 | JGI IMG/M metagenome (GOLD analysis project Ga0307416, IMG submission 203821) | Maize rhizosphere microbial communities from greenhouse at UC Davis, California, United States - DK15-C-3 | ecosystem: Host-associated > Plants > Roots > Rhizosphere > Soil | place...
CACGTTCTACGCCAACCCAGACGTGAAGGTAGGCTAAGTGGGCCTGGTCCGGCAAATCCCCGGCGCAGGGTTCATCATGGAACGGCGCGATTCCACCACAATGGTGCCGGGCTGGGGCTATTACCGTGAGCAAGTCGCCGCAGGCGGCGATACGACGCTGGACGCGGCGCTATCGGCTTCGGCATCGCTTTCCGCCGCGCTGAACACGGGCATCGCCATGCAGGCCCAACTTTCGGCGGCGGCAGGTGCGAGCGCGACGCTAACGACCGGCATTGCGCTGTCGGCCAGCATGGTGGCATCTGCATCGGCCAACGCCAGCCTGACCACGGGCATCTCGCTGTCCTCAAGTTCTGGTGCATCGGCGACTGTTGCAGCGGACTTGACAACCGCGATTGCTTTGCACTGTGCCACTGGCAGCCAGGCGGCGGCCATCGGCGCCCTAAGTACACAAATCCCGCTGGCCGGGCTCTTGCAGGCTGCGGCAACGATAACTGGCAGCCTGGACGGTGCCAATTCCGGCCTGTCGGCCCAGGCGACCTGCAGCTCGACTGTATCGGCCGCGCTGTCGACGGAGATTACTTTTGCGAGCAGCACCGGATCGAGCGCAACGGCAATTGGCGACCTGACGACCTCTATTCAATTGAGCGGCAGCGTCGTTTCGGTGTCGTCGGTCTCCGGGATGCTTCTTGGCGGGGACTTACCCATCGTGCCCTCGCAAATCCTGCTCGTTGCGGCAGAAAACCGCATTCTTAGAGTCAGTGCAGAAAACCGCATCTTTAGAGCGAGCGCAGAGAACCGAATCCTGGAGCTATAACTCATGGCAGTCATAACCTACACCATTTCAGCAGGCGGCAAGGCCGCTATCCCGAAACGCCCGATTGCACGCAAGCTGTACGGCGTCGACATGGCGGACCGCCTGGCCGAAGCGAACACCACGATCGTAAGTGCCAGTATCGCCGCGGTAGCGGGAGTGGCCAACGACGGCGGCGTGATCACACAGGGCTCCCTGCTCCTGGTGTGGATCACCGGCGGTACGCTTGGCGAAGAGGGATACGTCACGTTCCGGTACACCCTGTCGGACGGAACGATAGACGAGGTCACGCTGTACTTCGACATCCGCTAACGCTGATTGTGTAATAACCGCCAAAAATTCAACGGCACTTCTTTGATACTGACGACTCAAAGGAGTGGCCAACATGCCCAACCAGTACAAGTGGTACGAGATCAAAGCTCGCGCCGTCAGCGAGACCGAGCCGAAAGCCAGTGCCGAGATTCTGATTTACGGCGACATCGGCGCGCGCTGGGACGAGGAGAGCATCACGGCGGCCAGCCTGGTAAAGGACGTCGCCGCGCTCAACGTCGACAAGATCACGATCCGGATCAACTCGCTGGGCGGCAGCGTGGCGGACGGCCTGGCCATCTACAACGCGCTGAAACGCCACCGCGCCACGGTCGACGTGCAGGTGGACGGGGTGGCGCTGTCCATCGCCGGCTATATCGCCATGGCGGGAGATACCGTCACCATGGCCGAAAACGCCATGCTGATGATCCACGCGCCATGGGGTTATACGGCGGGCAATGCCGCCGATCTGCGCGAACAAGCCGACATCCTGGACAAGTGGGCGCAGGCGATGGCGACCAGCTACGCGACCAAGTCCGGCAAATCCATGAATGAATGCCTGGCTTTGCTGACCGACGGCAAAGACCACTACTACACCGCCGCAGAAGCCAAGGATGAAGGCTTCGCGGACGCGGTGGGCCCGGCGCAGGAAATTTCCGCGTCGCTCGCCAAATCGTTCGACCTTTCCCGTTTCAAAGTCCCGGCGGCAGCCGCCGTCAAACCACAGGAGAATCCAATGCCTGATCCAGTACATACGGCGGCTCAACCCGCCGCAGCCGCACCAGCGGCCGCAGCCCAACCGGCCACCGCGCCGTTTGCGCGCACCAAGGAAATGAATGCTGAAGTGCTGGCGATCTTCAAGCCGTTCGCTGCGCGCCAAGGCGTGGGCGAACTGCAAACCGAGATCCTGGCAGACCCGGCGATCACCGTCGAAACTGCTCAAGCGAAGCTGCTGGCAAAGCTGGGCGAGAATATCGAGCCGGCCGCCAAGGGTTTCCCGAACATCGAAACGGTGCGTGACGAGACCGAAACCTTCCGCGCAGCAGCGGCGAACTCCATCCTGGCGCGTGCCGGCGTTGGTGAAGTGAAGGCGGATGCGGCGAATCCTTACCGTGGCTACAAGCTGCTGGATCTGGCCCGCGCATCGCTGGAGCGTGCGAACATCAAGACCGCCGGTATGAGCCAACTGGAAATCGTTGCAGCTGCCTTCACGCAGTCGACAAGCGACTTCCCTGTCCTGCTGGAAAACACCATGCACAAAGCTCTGCAGATGGCATACGCCAAAGCCGCGCTCACCTGGAAGCGCTTCTGCAAGACCGGCTCCGTGTCGGACTTCCGCGCGCACAACCGCTATCGCGTCGGCTCCCTGGCCAACCTGCAGGGCGTGAATGAGCTGGGCGAGTTCAAGAACTCGACCATCCCGGACGGCGAAAAGGCCAGCATCTCGGCCAGCACCAAGGGCAACATCATCAACATGTCCCGCCAGGCCATCATCAACGACGACCTGGGCGCCTTCGTCGGCCTGGCCGAAAGCTTGGGCTGGGCAGCTGCGCGCACCGTCGAAACGGACGTCTACACCTTGCTGGCGCTGAACAGCGGCATGGGCCCGAACATGGCCGATGGTAACCCGCTGTTCCATTCTTCGCACAACAACATCGCTGCCGCTGGTGCCTTGTCGGCCGTGCTGGTCGATGACATCCGCGTGAAGATGGCCAACCAAAAAGGCGTGGGCGATGTCGACTACCTGGACCTTCGCCCGTCCGGCCTGCTGGTTCCGCTGGCTTCCGGCTCCACCGCTCGCGTCATCAACAACGCCGAGTACGACCCGGATACCGCAAATAAGCTGCAACGCCCGAACGCTGTGCGCGGCCTGTTCAAGGAAATCATCGACACCCCGCGTCTGTCGGGCACGCGCGTGTACGCCTTCGCCGACGCCAACGAGGCGCCGGTGATCGAGGTCGCATTCCTGGATGGCCAGCAGGAGCCATACCTGGAACTGCAAAACGGTTTCGATGTCGATGGCGCGCGCTACAAGGCCCGCCTGGACTTCGGTATTGCGGCCATCGACTACCGCGGCGCAGCCACCGCGGCCGGCGCTTAATCCACCGCTCTACGGTCTAAGGAGAAACTGACATGACGAGCAAATACGTACAACCCGGCGAGGTGATGGACTACGTCGCCGGCGCGAACATCGCCAGCGGCCAGGTGGTCCTGGTCGGCGTGCGCGTTGGTGTGGCGCTGGCCGCGATTGTATCCGGCGCAACCGGTTCGCTGGCAATGACCGGCGTGCACACCATCGCAAAGCTGTCCACCGACGTCGTGGCCCAAGGCGCTGCCCTGTACTGGGACAACACCAACAGCCGTCTGACGACCACCGCATCGGGCAACACCCTGGCCGGCTACGCCTTCGCGGCAGCTGGCAACGGTGTGGCGACCGTCAACATCAAGCTGAACGCCTGATGCCGCGCTTTGCCGAAATCGCCAGCCGCATCAACCAGGCGGTGCAATCCCACCTGGCGGACGCGACCGCCGATTTCGGCAATGGCCTGGAGGTCGACGTGCTGTTCAATGCCGGCTACGTGGAGTCGCAAGGCTTCGTGGCCGGCAGCCAACCGACCATCCTGGTGACGGAAATCTTGATCCCGGGCGTCAAGCGTGACTCGTACGTCAATGTGCACGGTGTCGAGTACACGGTTGGCGAAGTGCAGCCGGACGGCACAGGCATGGTTCTTCTGATGCTGGAAAAATGACCCACCTCGTTGATCAAATCGTCGGCGCCATCAGCGCCGCCCTCACCGGCCTGCCTACGACCGGCGCGAACGTCTTCGACGGCGAGCCGCGACAGCTGGGTGAGGACAAGCTGCCAGCCCTCGTAATTGAGGAAGGCGATGACCGTGCGGTGCCGACGACGCGCTTGTACCCGCGAATCATCGGCCACACGCAGAGTTTTACCGTCTACGCCGTCGTCAAAGCCAAGGAACCGGCCAGCATTCGGCGCCAAATTCGGCTTGAGGTCGAAAAGGCTTTGGCTCTGGCCGGGCCGAACCTCGGCGGCCAGATAAAGCTGACGAAAGACATTCGCCCGGCAGGCGCTTCGGCGCCGCGCGGGGACTACGACAGCGAGACGCCAGTTTCGATCTTGGGGATCAACTTCGAAGTCGACTACCAACACCTGGAAACCACGCCCGACGTGGCGTATTAAAGGAGAGCAGCATGACTATCGCAAACGGCCTGTTTAAGCAGGTAGCCATCAAGGTTGAGTCCGCGTATGGCGCGCCTCCTGGCCAGTCTGGCGCGCAGCTGCTGCGCCGCGTCGAATCGACCATCGACCTGGCAAAGGACTCGTACGAATCCCAGGAGAAGCGAACCGACTTCCAAGTTGCCGACGCTCGCCACGGCGTGCGCCGCGTTGAAGGTCAAGTCAGCGGCGAATTGTCTCCCAAAACCTACTCTGACCAGTTCGCGGCGATCCTGAAGCGCGACTTTGCCGCCATCACCGCGCTGACCGGCGTAGGGATCACCATCGCAGGCTCTGGTCCGGCGTACACGGTGACCCGTGCCGCAGGCTCCTGGCTGACCGATGGAGTCAAGGTCGGTGACGTCATTCGCCTGACCACCGGCACGCTGAATGCGGCCAACATCAACAAGAATCTGCTGGTTGCGGACGTGACGAGCGCGACTGTGCTGTCGGTGCTGGTGGTGAACGGCTCCTCCTTGGTGGCTGAAGGTCCAATTTCCGGCTGCGGTGTGAGCTGGCCAGGCAAGAAGACCTTCGTGCCGCAAACCGGCCATACCGATAAGTCCTTCTCGATCGAGCACTTCTTCGCTGATATCAGCCAGTCCGAGTTGTTCACTGGCATCAAATTCGGCAAGGCATCGCTCCAACTCCCGCCAACCGGCAATGCCACGGTCAGTTTTGACGCACAGGGCAAGGACCTGATGGAGACCGCTGCCAAGCGCGGCGGAGTGGCCACGACCGCACAATACTTCACCAGCCCTACCGCCCTCACCTCCACTTCGACGCTGACCGCCGTGAACGGCATCGTTCGCATGGGCGGCGTGAGCGTGGCGGTGCTCACCGGGCTGACCCTGGATATCGAATCCGCGATGAGCGGCGAGCCTGTAGTGGGGTCGAACACCATTCCGCAGAAATTCCCCGGCAAGGTGACCGCAAAGGGCAATGCAACCGCGTACTTCGAAGACGCGGTGATGCGCGACGCATTCGTAAATGAGACCGACATCGACATCGTGGCGATCTTCACCTCGGACAACAGCGCCACCGCGGACTTCATCACGTTCGTGATGCCGCGCGTCAAGCTCATGTCGGCCAACAAGGATGACCCCGACAGCGGCGTCGTGCAGACCCTGCAGTTCCAGGCGCTGCTCAACAACGCTGGCGGCGCCGGCGTCAAGACCGAAAAAACCACGATCAGTATTCAGGATAGTGCTTCGTGAGCCACTGGTTACCAATCCTTTCGACTGACGGTCTCTACGAGGCCAGCGATACGGGCGATGTTCGCTCGATATCGCGGGTCATAACGAAGCTGAATCGATGGGGAAACATGGCCCCATTGAGGCTTACTGGAAGGGTGTTGAAGCCTTGGCGAGATAGCAATGGGTACGCGGTGGTGAGCGTCCTGGGCAGAGCAGTGAACGTTCATCGACTCATTGCTGAGGCGTTTCACGGTGCGAATCCCGAAATGGATGTGAATCACAAAGACGGGAACAAACAAAACAATTCCGCTAGCAACCTGGAATGGGTAACGCATAGCGAAAACGCCAATCATGCGGTACGGATTGGGTTGGTTAAGGCTAGACCAGTGGTGGGAACGCCAAAGGCGGGTGGTGATTCAGTGACTTACCCATCAGCCGGCGCTGCCGCGATAGCTCTCGGCGGACTAAAAAAGCGTGGAAACATCATGTCGGCGGCATTGGGAATGGTTCCTTCTGCCTACGGCTTTAAATGGAGTTTTGAAAAAGCCGCCTGAGCGGCATAACGAGCACCTACCGGCCGCACGTCTCCACTCGCAGGTGGAGCGGGCGGTCGGCAAGGGCACCTTATCAACCTGCGAGGACCACCGAAATGCAAGAAAACACCACCAGCACCGCTACCGCCGTGACCGCAGCGCCGAACAGCGCGCACGCCGTCCTGGGCGCCATTTTTGACCTGGGCACCGTCGTGGATATGACCACGGCCGAAATTCAGCTGAAACGCAACAACATCCCGCTGCCGATCTTCGTGACCTTTGCCGGTCCAGAACACCACACGCGCAAGATGTTCGCACTGAAGAAGCAGCGCCTGGCACGCGCACAGCTGGCAAAAACCGGCCAAATGTCGTTCAAGGATCCGACCGAGGACGAGGAGGAAGCCAATAGCCTGATGGCCCAATGCGCGTTCGGCTGGCGCACCGAAGTGAGGGGCGCCGACGGCGCGAAGACCAGCTATCCGTTCGTGGTCTTCAACGGAGAACAGTTCCCCTGCGACGCCGGCAGCATCAACCGCCTTATCTCCGATCCGGAGCGCGCCTGGTTCCGCAAGTCGATGAAGGAAGCCTTCGATGATGGCGAGGCTTTTATCAAGGTCTCCGCGACCGTCTGAAAAAGTTCGCCGCCGTTGAGGCGGAACTGAGTCAGGTGGAGAAGGACGGCGCAACACTGCGCGTCCATCTCCAGCGGCACGCGGCGACCGGGCGGAAGCCAGACGAACGGTTGTTCAATACATGCCCGCACGGCGGCGAGGAAATCTGGAGGGCGTACTGCCAGATTGGACGAAGCCGGCCGGCGGGAATGGGTCCAGCAGCAATAAGCCAGTCGGAAATCGGCTGGTGGCAACGGAACTACAGGGTCAAGCTCTCCCCCTGGGAGCTGGACACCCTGATCGATATTGACGCGGCGTTCATGGCCGCCACCAAAGCGAAAGGGAGCAAATGACTGTCGTTGCCGATGAAATGCTGATCCGTATCGCAGCCGATACTGCGCAGCTTCGCAACGACATGAAGGACATGCAGCGAAGTGTTGGCGGAAGCTTTGACGATATCAAGGATCGAGCCAGCAGCCTGAAATCCACCTTGGTCAATGTCTTCGCCGGACTGGCCGTTGGCGCTTTGGCAAAGCAGTTCGTAGAGACCGCTGACGCCATGGCGCTCCTCGACGCGCGCCTCAAGCAGACCACAGGCGACGCGGAAACCTTCGCCGAGGCGCAGAAGGAAATCTACAGGATCGCGCAGGCCAACAACCTCGGCCTGCAGGAGGCGACCGAACTCTTCGTCAAGATGAACGAGCCGGTGAAGCGGCTGGGTGGTGGCACGAAGGAAACTGCCGCTATCGTAGAGTCCTTCTCCACCGCCCTGCGCCTGGGCGGCGCCAGCGCGGCCGAAGCCGCCTCGGCGACCCTGCAGTTCGGGCAAGCCATGGGCTCCGGCGTGCTGCAAGGTGGCGAATTCAATGCCATGGCGGAGGCCTCGCCGCGGCTGCTGAAAGCGATTGCCGAGGGCGCGAACCTGCCGATCGAACAACTGAAGAAGATGGGCAGCGAGGGCAAGCTGACCGCCGACGTGGTGGGGAATGCCCTGATCAAGTCGCTGGACCAGCTCAAATCCGAATCTGGCAACATGCCGGATACCGTTGGAGGTGCCTTCCAGCGGATGAAGAACGACATCATGGTCGCGGTCAACGAGCTGAACCAGAACAGCGGCCTGACCCTCGGCATTGCCGGGCTGATTTCGGGCGTCAATGAACTGGTCCCCACCATCAAGGCCGAGCTGGCCGGCGCATTCGAGGCCGTGGGCGAATGGATCGGCCGCAACCGTGACGACGTTGGAGAAGTTTGGGAAACCGTCAAGGGCGTGATGGCCGACGTATGGGAGCTGGCGAAGGGTTTTGCCTCCGTGGTCGGCTTCGTGGTCGAGGTGGGCGTCCAGTCCGGAGCATTCAAGACCATCCTCGAAACTATCCGTTTGCTGGTGGCTGGCTTACAGGATGGTGTCAAGATCATCGGCGCCGCATTCGCCATGGCTGGCGCAGATATCATCGATTTCTTCACCACCCCGCTGCAGGGTGTACTCAAGCTCATAGGAACCCTGGCGGATAAGGTCGGCCTTGACTTCGGCAAGTCGCTCATCAGTGCGGCTGACGGAATGGACAGAATCTCCAAGGATGCCCGCAAGTACGGCGAGAACATCTTTGAGGCCTTCAAAAACGGCGATACCGCCGTGAACAAGCTCAATGCCGAATTGCTGAAAAACAAGGAAGCGGCAAACGCTGCGAGCTCCGGCAACAAAGTGGCATCTGAAGTTATGGACGCCTTGGCGGGAACCGCCGACAAGGCCGGCGGGGCCCTCGTTACCCTGAAGGGCAAAAGCTCCGAACTGAGCAAGGAGCAGAAGGCGGCGGCTGACGCCTACGACAAGCTGATCAAGTCCGTCAGCGACAAGAACGCCGCGATGGCAGGCGAGTTGACGCAGCAGGCCAAATTGACCGACGGTCAAAAGATGGCGCTGAAGGTCATGAACGAGATCCGCGACGGCACGCTGAAGCTGACCTCGGCCCAAAAGATAAAGGCCACGGCGGCGCTGGAGGATATGCTCGCCACAGAAAGGCTGACCGATGCCCAGAAGGACGAGCTGGCGCTCCAGAAGGAGCTGCGCGACCAGCGCGCCAAGGAAACCGATGCGCTGTTCAAGCAGGCCGACGCTATGGACGAGCAGACGCAGAAAATCCTAGACGAAAACGCCGTGCTGCAGGGGCTGGCCAAGTCGGTTGAGGAGCTAGAGTTGGCGCGTTTGAAGGACAAGCGCGCGATCATGGAGCAGATCGTCGCCCAAGAGAAGCTGAAGGGCTACTGTGACGCCGAGACCGAAGCGAACCGCAGAACTTTACGCTCGCTCAACGACCTGATCGATGCGCGCGAAAACAACGTTCACCTGAAGGCCGCCAAAGAGTCCAGCGAGGAGTGGAAGAAAACTGCTGATTCGATGAGCGAAGGGCTGACCGACGCGCTGATGCGCGGCTTCGAGTCGGGCAAAGGCTTCCTGCAGAACTTCAAAGACTCCGCGATCAACATGTCCAAGACCCTAGTGCTGAAGCCCCGGATCGAGGGTGTGATGTCGGGGATTTTTGGCGGTGGCGGCGGCCTGCTCGGTGGCGAAGGCGGATCAGGCGGCAGTGGCGGCGGCATCATGGACCTGATTTCCGGTGGCAAGTCGGTATTCGACATGATCACCGGCGGCTTCAACAGCTTTAGTGCCGGCGTTACCAGCAACATCGCCAGTATTGGCGAGTGGTTCTCCGGCGCCGGGATGGAAGGCATTGGCGGCCTGCTGGGCGAGAACGCCCTGATGTTGGGAAATTTCGCGGGCGCCCTGGGCGGCGTCGGCGCGGGCATGGGCCTCGGCGGTCTCATTTCCGGCAAATACTCGCTGGGCGGCAGCAAGAATCTCGCCACTGGCCTGGGCTCTGCCATCGGTATGCTGGGCGGCCCGCTGGGGTCGGTGCTGGGCGGCGCGATTGGCGGCCTGGTGAACCGTGCATTCGGTCGCGGCCCGAAGGAGTACGGCGATTCCGGCATCGAGGGCACTTTCGGCTACGGGGACTTCCTCGGCCATTCCTATGCGGACTGGAAGCAGAAAGGCGGTTGGTTCCGCTCCGACAAGAAGGGCACCGAAATGAGCGCCCTCGACTCCGACCGGGAAATGATGATGGATACCTCAGCCCGGGCGCTGCTCGACTCGGTTAAGGGGCTGGCGGTGGGACTGGGGCTGGAAGGCAAGAACGTCGAGGCGGCATCCTTACAGTTCCGTCTAGCGCTGACCGGCAACGCCGAGCAGGACCAGGCTGCAATCACCGGCGTGCTGACGCAGTACCGCGACGCGCTGGCGCAGCAGTATGCGTCCGCCCTGGTGCCATTCCAGAAGACGGGCGAAGCGCTGTATGACACGCTGCAGCGGCTGGCGACCGTACAGCTCTCGCGCGAGATGTTGAATCAGTTCGGCGGCATTTTCTCCACCATTGCGTCGAGCGGGGTCGAAGCTACCGAAGCTATGCTCAGCCTTGCCGGCGGCCTGGATGCCCTGATCGGGAAAGCACAGTCATTCGTGCAGGACTTCTACACGCAGCAAGAGCAGGCTGGGATGGGCGCAAAGGGCATCGTTGAGCAGCTTGCTGGCCTTGGCCTGGACGTGGGCGGCATCAGCTCGAAGGAGCAGTACCGTGCCTTGGTCGAGGGCATCAACGTGAACAGCCAGACAGGGCGCGAGCAGCTGAACGCCCTCCTCACCCTGGGCCCACAGTTCGCGAGCATCGCCGAGTTCATGTCGCAGAATCAGCTGACGCTCGCTGAGCTGGCCACGTCCGCGCCGCTGATCGAGGCGCTCGACCCGCTGTTCGCCATGCAGGCGGAGGCGGCCAACCAGTCCGCAGCATCGATCGATGCGACCACGGCGGCGGTGACTGGCGTGCAAAGCGCGGTGACCGCCGGCACCAGCGCCACCGTGGCGGCAATCAACGGTCTGGCCGGATCGATCCAGTCGGCCATCAGCTCGGTGGCGCAGAGCAGTGCGACGGCGACGGCAGCGCTCTCCGCGCGCCTGGAATCGGTTGAGTCGAATGCCCGCCTTGCGGCATCGGCACCGTATTGAGGATGAATCGTGGAAGCCTTTGACGAAATCACCCTCGCCGACATTGTGGCGCACGACGGAACGGCGCCGGCAACCTACCGGTTTGCCACGCAGGGATATGCCACCGGCGCCGCCGATGTGCTGGGGGCCAACCTAGTCACGAACGGCGACTTTCCAAGCGCTACCACCGGATGGTCTCCCGACGCCAACACCACCCTGTCGGTGTCGTCAGGTCGCCTTCGCATCACGCTCGCCAGCGGCAGCAACCCGCGCGCCATGCAGACGCTGACCGGGCTGATCCCGGGCCGCACCTACCGGATCACCGCCAACGTCTATCGCGGTACCGTCGGCGCCGGCAACGCGATCGCGCTGCGCGTCTCGACCAGCAGCACCCTCGCCGTGAACACTCCTTTCGAGCAGGCCGCGACTGCGGGCGACCTCACGGTTTCCGGCACGTTCACCGCCACGGCCAGCACGATGTACGTCGGCGCAGTGGCCACGGAGTCCGTCGCCGCGCGCTACCTCGAGCTGGACAACGTGACGCTGTCGGAGATCACATTCCCGGCCCACACCTTCTACGACGGCCGCATCGAGCAGCCGGGCAACATCCAGCGCAACATCTTCAATAACCGTTCCACCTTCGGCCAGACTCAGGTGGGATACGGCGAGCTGACCTTGGTCAACATCGACGGCGCGCTGGACGGGCTCAAGGATTACGGCTTCGCCGGTTTCAACATCACCATCCGCCGCGGCGTCATGCCGGCCAACGAATCCGGCCTGGTGTGGCAGACGGTGATGTCCGGCGTGATGGAGACGGCGGACTTCTCGTGGTCCGCGGTATCGATCAAGATCCGCGACCGCCAGCAGGACCTGGCCAAGCCGCTGCAGGCCAACCGCTATGGCGGCACCAACGTGCTGCCCAACGGCCTGGACGGCGTTTCCACCGACCTGCAGGGCAAGTGTAAGCCACTGCTGTACGGCCGCGCCTTCAACTTCTCGCCACCCTGCGTCAATACCACCCGCCAGATTTACCAGATCAGCGACATCCTGATCCAGTCGGTGGACGCGGTGCTGGACCGCGGCGTGGCGCTGACCGCCGGGGCCGCGTACAGCTCGCAGGCAGACATGGAAACCAACGCGCCGTCCTCCGGGCAGTATCGTGTCTGGATCAGCGCCGCCGGGTCGTACATCCGCCTGGGGAGCACGCCGGTCGGCATTCTGACGGTGGACGCCACGCACGGCGCCGCAGCCGGCAACCGCACCGCCGCCCAGCTCATGAGCCAAGTGCTGCATCGCGCCGGCATCGCGCCAAACGACATCTCGGCCGCCGATATCGCCGCGCTCGACGCCGACGCCCCTTACCAGGTCGGATACTGGCTCGGCCATTCGGGCGAGATGACCGGCATCGAGATGATGGACAAGCTGTCCAACAGCGCAGGCGCCTGGTGGGGCGCCGACCGCAACGGCACCTTCCGCATGGCACAAGTGAAGAGCCCAGACAGCGGATCGTCCATTGGCACGCTGACCACCACCGACATTGTGAAGGTCGACCGCGTGCGTTCCACGGATCAGGGCAGCGGCGTGCCGGCCTATCGCGTGAAGCTGAACTACCTGCAATACCAAGAAGTCATCAATGACCTCGGGGCGTCGGTCCCGGCGACGGTGAAATCCGAACGGGCGGAGCGGTTCCGGCAGGTCGTGGCCAGCGATTCGGCAGTCATGACGCAGTGGCCAAAGGCGGTCGAGATCGAGTTCGACACCTACATTGCGCTCAAGGCCGACGCCGACACTGAGGTGGCGCGGCGCTTCCTGCTCTACAAGGTGGTGCGCGACACCCTGCCCGTGCAGGTGCACATGGACAGCCCGCTGGCCGCGCTGATCGATCTGGGCAAAGTCATCACCGTGCAGCTGCCGCGCTTCAACTACAGCGCGGGGAAGAAGTTCCTGATCACAGGCATCCGCACCAACCAGCAAAACAACCTTTTCGACCTGACTTTGTGGGGCTGACGTGGCGAACATCTTCCTAGCGTGGCAAAACCGGGCGGATCAGGGCAACCTGTCGGGCGGCTCCTGGCAGGCGACCCTGCCGCTGGCGAACCTGCAGAACCGCCAGGTGCAGAAGGTCGCGCGCAGCACCGACGCCGCCGTGGCGAACACGCTGTTCGACTACGACCTGGTCAACTCCAAGTCGGTCGGCGCCGTGGCACTGGTCGTGCACAACATCAGCGTGGGCGGCCGCGTGCGCATCACCGCAGCCGATTCGACCGCTGCCTGGTCGAATATCGTGGTCGGCTCCAATGACCTGGGCAACGTCGCCTGGACCAAAACCAATGCCACGGCCTCCACCAACGTGATCGCCGCACCTGACGGCACCACCACCGCCGACAAACTGGTAGAGAACTCCGGCGCCGGCCCGCACCAAGTCTCGCAGTCGCTGGGCGCGCTCACCGGCCAGCGCTGGGCCGAGGTCTGGCTTGCCGCCGCCGGGCGCACGAAGGCGCGCGTGCGCTTCGTCGCCGGCGCCGCTGAGGCCTCGGCCGATATCGACCTCGCGACCGGTGGAATCTCCAACGCCATCAGCGATTTCGTCACCGTGCGCGCCTATGCAGACGGCTGGTGCAAGGTACTACTCGCTGACGTGTTCTCCAGCGGCACCCTGACACTCGAAGTGACCTTGCTCGACGCCAGCGGGTCGCCGACCTATACCGGCGACGGTTCCAGCGGCATTTACATGTGGGGCGCGCGCTCGTCCACCGGCAGCGGAATTTCAGACGACTCCGGCTATGTCCAGGTATGGCCCGCCGGGATGGTCGCGCAAGACCAGCTTGAATGGGAAGATGACAACTTCTGGCTCGGCACCATCACCGAGGAGGAGCGCGAAAGCTTCCAATCGCCCTACCTCTACCGGCTGCCGAAAATTGTCAACCTTCGCTACTGGCGGGTTGAGGTCCTGGACACACTAAATCCCGACGGCTACGTGGAGATCGGCCGCCTGTTCATGGCCGCTGGCTGGACTCCATCCGTCAACTACTCCTATGGCGCCACCTTGGGCTACACGGATTCGACGCCGATCGCTACCTCGCTTTCCGGCGCCGAGTTCTTCGATAACCGCCCAAGGCCGCGTGAGCAGAGGTTCACCATCCAATGCCTGACTGAGACCGAGGCAAAGAAAAGAGCCCTGGACATGGAACGCGTCGCTGGGATTTCCGGTGAGGTGCTGGTGGTGCCTGACGGGGGCGAAGACCCGTCGCTTCAGCCAATTCAATCATTCGTCGGACGCCTTAAGCAGATCAGCGGCGTAACCGAGACGCAATTTGGTTTTAACTTCAATGCCTACGTGAAGGAACTTCTGTAATGACCTCTGTCACCTTCCCCCCTTCCCTTGGCGGTGACGGCTCGACCGTTTCCGACGACTCCAACCCCGCAACTGGCCTGGGGAACGGCGGCCACCGCACTCGCTTTATCCCTGCCATGGGACAAACGCTGGCCTGCATGAATAGCGGGATCAGCCAGGCAACGGCCCAAGTTGCTGCCGCGGCGGCAGAGGTGGTGCTGGCAGAAGGCAGCGCCGATGCGGCAGCAGCAAGTGCTGTTGAGGCGGCGGGCTACGCAGCGACCGCATTGTCGGCGCCAGGAACAAACGCCACCAGCACGACCAGCCTCACCATCGGCACCGGCAGCAAGTCGCTGACGCTGGCGCAGACCGGCAAGAGCTTCGCGGTGGGTCAATTCGTGGAGCTGGTGAACGCCACCGCCAACTGGATGCTGGGCAATATCACCGCGTTCAACAGTGGCACGGGCGCGATGACGGTCGACGTTACCCATATCGGCGGCAGCGGCACCTTCGCCGCGTGGACCGTCACGCCAGCCGTGCCGTCTCAGCTGCCATCGCCATCGGGCAATGCAGGCAAGGCGATCTTGGCCAACTCGGCAGGCAACGGCTATGTGTTCGCGGCGGTCGATGTGATGCCCTACTCGGCGCGCAGCAGCAACACCATCCTTGCGGTTGCCGATAAAGGCTATCTGGTAGATATCACGAGCGGCACCTTCTCGCAGACCGTCGATGCCGCCGCCACGCTCTCCAATGGATGGCAGTGCGTGTACCGCAACAGCGGCACGGGCGTGGTCACGATTGATCCAAATGGCGCGGAAACTATAGGGGGCGCTTCGACGCTGGCCCTGCGCATGGGCGACACCTACATCATTGGTTCGAACGGCACCAACCTGTATGCCATCCAAATCGACGGCGACCGTGGCTGCATCAAGGTAAGCGACCAGAAGGCCAGTGGCACAGCGGGCGGTGCATCCGTCGCCACCGACATTACGCAGACGCGCACGCTGAACACGGTCGATGTCAATACCATCGTTGGCGCGTCGTTGGCCACCAATCAGGTCACGCTGCCAGCGGGCACCTATCGCGCTCGAGCATCCGCCCCCAGCAAGGCTGGCCGCAATCGGCTACTGATCTACAACGTGACGGATGCAACGTATGTGGCCCTCGGTTCCAACGGCAGCTCAAACAACCAGACCCATTCGGATGCGTTCGGGCAGTTCACGATCACGGCATCCAAGGTTTTTTCGCTGCGGCACTGGACTCAGTCGGCGTTCGCCGATGGCCTCGGGGAAGCGACCACCATCGGACAAGTGGAAGTGTATGCACAACTTGAATTTGAAAAGGTGGCTTAAATGAAGAGCTATGTGACCTATGACGAGGCCGGCAACCTGACCGGCTTCTACCAGCAGGAGCTGGCGGAAGCGCATGTAGACAAACACATTGTGCTGGACGAGCCGCTGGCGCTGCACTGGACGCGCTACGCTGCCAACGCGCAGCGCGATGGCGTTGTGGAGCTGCCGGAGCCGGTACCGGTGGTGCGGGTGCCGTCGTCGGTGACACGGCGCCAGGCACGTCAAGCCCTGCTGCTGGCCGGCCTGCTGGATGACGTGCAACCCGCCATTAACGCGATCCCGGACACGGTACAACGTGGCATGGCGCAGATCGAGTGGGATGACTCGCAGGAGTTTCAGCGGCAACGCCCGCTGGTGGTCAGTATTGGCCTCGCCATCGGTCTCGATTCCGATGCGCTCGACCAACTGTTTATCACTGCCGCGGGGTTGTAACCTCGCGCTTTTATGGGTCACCGCAAACTTTGTTTAATAAGAGCCAGTTATTACAAAGAGTCGGAGCAAAAATGCAAGGCATCGACAACCCGTCTGGAGTTGTATATGACCTTCCGCGCTGCGTTTTACAAAGGGACCCGGCCGGGCCTGGCCGGGGTCTATAACCGGTTGGTGCGCTGGTGGACGCGCTCCAGTCATTCGCACATGGAACTGGTCTTCAGCGACGGCCTGTCGGCATCGGCCTCGTTCGAAGATGGCGGCGTGCGCTTCAAGCAGATCAACTACACGTCGGGGAACTGGGATTTCCGCGAGCTGCCCGAGTGGATGGAAGCACCGGCGCGCCGGTACTTCGAAGAGCGCCTAGGCTGGCCCTACGACGTTTTGGGTCAGCTCCATTTCGTCATTCGCCGCATCCGCGCAGCAGTACGCCGGCTTTTCTGTTCGTCTGCCTGTCTCGGTGCACTGAAGATCGAAGAGGCGTACCGCTACAGCCCGGGCGATGCCTACCTGATCCTGGGCTGCCCGGCCTTCACCGCGCGCCAGGCCACCGTCGTCAACATCGAATTTTCCAAACCATGAAAGCTTCAGATATGAGTGAACCGATTTCCAGCGCGGCAGGTGCCGCCGCCGGGTGGAAGATCCTTGGCGGTGCTGCTGGTGCTGGCGCAATTGGCGCCGGTCTGGCAGCCGTGGTCGTGATGTGCCTCACCACACCGCGCAGCCCGCGCGAGTGGGCGGTGGGGCTGATCAGCACCCTGGTCGGATCGTTTGGCGGCGGCGCGTCGCTGATCATGCACCTGCAGCTGCAAGCATGGGCCAATACTCCGATCGGTCTGGTGGCGTTGCTGGGCGTGGCATTCGCATGCGGCCTGCCCGGTTGGGCGCTGGTCCGCCTGTCATTCAACTACATCGAGAAGCGGCGCAACGCTGACCTTGCCGATGTGGTGAAGGAAGTCAGAGGCATGCTGTGAACCTTTCCGAACACTTCACCCTGGACGAGATGGTGTCCTCGCAGATCGCGACGCGCCGTCGACTCGACAACCGTCCTGACCAGGCTGCGCTGGCAAACTTGCGTCGACTGGCTGCCGTGCTCGAGGAAGTTCGCGCGCTTGTCGGTGGCCCGGTGATTATTTCCAGCGGCTACCGTTCGAAGGTCGTCAACCAAGCGGCGGGAGGCGCAACGAACAGCGCGCATTTGCGGGGCTTGGCGGCGGACATCACAGTTCCTGGCATGGCGCCCAAGGCGCTTGCCAAACTGATCATGGCCGGCAACATCATGTTCGACCAGCTGATCTATGAAGGGACGTGGGTGCACATTGGGCTATCGGAAGGCAAGCCGCGCCGCGAGGTGCTAACTGCGTCGTTCAACCCGGGCGGCGTGGTCTATTCCCAGGGCATCGCATGAACCTTGGCACTCTCATACCGGCGCCATATCGTTTCGTGCTCCTGGCCCTGATTGCGGCCGCCATGATGGCCTTCGGGTGGCTAAAGGGCGCAGATCACGTGCAGGACAAGTGGAACGCCGAGCAGGCAGCGCGCGCGCAGGCCGTGGCCGATGCCGTGCTGGCGCGCGTGGCCGCGAATAGAAAGGAAGCCGACCGGCAGGCCGCCATCAACCAGAGAATTGCCAAGGGGAAAAACAATGAAATCGCTTCGCTCACTGCTCGGCTTAATGCTGCTGGCCGGCTGCGTGTCGGCCCCGCCCTCTGTGGTGGACCTGCCCCCGCCACCCAAGCCAAAGATGCCGGCGGCAGCGATGGAGCCGATTCACCCGGCGGGGTGGTTCGAGATGACGTTGACCGAGATCTTAAAGCGCTGATCCTGGTGGTGGAAACCGACCTGGCCACCGGGCGGGCCTGCCAGGCCGCCGCGCGCGAGCACGGGCTGGCGCCCTAGGTTCGGTTACCGTGCTTCCTTGGCGGCCGCGACATTCGATGGCAAGCCGTCAAGAAACGTCACTTCCCAAACCTGCTCGACGGGGCCGTTTTTGCCTCGCTGCCACCCCCTCCAATGCTGCCGGCCACCACTGAAGCCCGTGCACTCCGCGAACCATAGTGTCGGG
>Ga0307416_100000657_pt1 | contig 17910 bp, 11 predicted proteins | sample DK1Cmetagenome_2_FD_203821 | JGI IMG/M metagenome (GOLD analysis project Ga0307416, IMG submission 203821) | Maize rhizosphere microbial communities from greenhouse at UC Davis, California, United States - DK15-C-3 | ecosystem: Host-associated > Plants > Roots > Rhizosphere > Soil | place...
TCCGTATTTCGCGGCGATGTGCTGATCGACGGTCGTGCCGAGGAACGGGCTGACCGCGTTGCGCCGCGGCCGGGCGCCCGAGAGCAGCACGGCGCCGCGGGCGTGGTCACCGCCCGGTTCGTCGGTTGTCGCCATCGCTTCCGGCATGTCGAGTCCCGTGATCAGGACGACGCGGTTGCGGAACGGCTCCAGCGGCTTGGTGATGAAGGAGAACTCGAAGTCGCGGCCTTCCTTGAGCGGACTCCAGTAGCCGGGCGCCGCGCCGTGCGGGTGCCAGATGCCGACGAAGCGGCGCACGGGCGCCGCGGCCGTCAGTCGCGCCGGCGTCAGCGCCGGAACCATCGACTCGAGCAGCGGCAGGGCCAGGGTGACACCTGCTCCCCGCAGGAACGTTCGCCGGGCGATGTGCTTCTTTGCAACAAACATCTGCCTTCTCCCTCATGGCATCCCTGAAGGGATGCCCTACGATCTCATGGCCTCCCTGAAGGGACGCCTACATCTGCACGGCGGCAATTCAGAATTCAGAATTCCGCCTACCGCAAATCAGCCGCGTTCAATCCTTCCGCTGCCTTCTCCCGCATCTGGAACTGTGCGCTTCGCACCACGCCGAGCACGATGGCCGAAAACCGCTGATCCTGCCGCTCGGCGTCGCGCGCGATCGCGCGTACGGTCGGCATGTCCGGGTATTCGATCCCGCGCCCGATCGCGTAGGTCATCAGCTTCTCGACGAACATCCGCACGAACTGCGGTGAATAGCGCGCGAGCGCCGTTCGCAGCCCGACCGGGCCGTTCGCTTCCTGGCCGTCCCACAGCTTCACGTTCACATCGATCGGCGCGCCGCCATCGCCGCCCTGCTTGACCCGCCAGCTCGCGTCGGCATCGAAATTCTCGAGCGCGAATCCGATCGGGTCCATGATCTTGTGGCAGCTCGCGCAGGTCGGGCTGGCGCGGTGCAGCGTCATCTGCTCGCGCAGCGTCAGGAGCTTCCCGGTGTCGCTCTTCGTCTCTTCCAGCGCCGGCACGTTTGGCGGCGGCTCGGGAGGCGGCGTGCCGAGGATGTTCTCGAGCACCCACACCCCGCGCTTGACCGGCGAGGATCGAAAGTTCTGCGTCCACGTCACCGCCAGGAAGCTGCCTTTGCCGAGCAGGCCACGGCGATAGTCCATCTCCGGCGGCAGCGTGACGCGGCGGAACCGCGATCCGTAGACGTTGGGGATGCCGTAATGCCGCGCCAGCCGCTCGTTGACGAAGGTGTAGTTGGCGTCGAGCAGATCGAGAACGCTGCGGTCCTCGCGAAGGATGCTTTCGAAAAACAGCTCCGATTCGCGCCGGAGGCTTTGCCGCAGCTCGTCGTCCCAGTTCGGGTAGAAGACGCCGTCGGGCGCGGTTGCCGGCAGGTTGCGCAGATATAGCAGCTGCTGCGCGAAGTTCGAGACCAGGGCGTCGGCGCGCGGATCCGCGAGCATCCGCCGGACCTGCTGCTCGAGCACGCGCGGTTGACTGAGACGGCCCTGGCTCGCTGCCGTGATCAGCTCTTCGTCCGGAATGCTGCTCCAGAGGAAGAACGACAGGCGCGAGGCGAGCTCCAGATCGCTGATGCGATACACCTGACCGGCGCGGACGGCCGCCGGTTCCCGCTCGGCGCGCACCAGGAACTGCGGGCTGGCGAGCAGCAGCCGCAGCGCGTACTCGATGCCGTCGTCGAAGGTCGCGCCTTTGCGCCCCTCGCCAAAGAACGTCATCAACGTCGTAATCTCTCGCGGTGTCGGCGGACGACGGTAGGCTCGCCGCGCCAGCGAGGTGAGGATCTGCTGGGCACATGCCGGCTCGGGGAGTGCGGACGCCGGGCGGCAGGAAAAGATCTTCTGGCGGCTTGCCGAGTTGGCCGGACGCTGCGCGTTGAATGGTCCCTGAATCCGCACAAATCCGATGGCCGGATAGTTCTGGATCTGCGGGATGCTGTTGTTCTCGAGCGACTGCCGATCGTAGTGGCGGATCAGGTCGAGGCTCGGCCGGTAGTTCGTCGCGATGAACGTCGCGCCAACGACGCGCGAGCCGGCGCGTACTGGAACCGTGACCTCGAGCGTCCCATCCGCTTCGGCGGTCATGCCGACGTTCGCGCCGACGCCGCGATACGGCCACAGGTGCGCGCGCTCGCCGTCGATGATCAGCGCCAGCTGCTCGTTCGGGATGAAGCTGCCGATGCCGAAGTTCTGGATCGAGAATTTGTACTCGCCGTCGGCGGGGAAGTCGTGTGACGCAACGATTCCACCGCGGGTACCGAAGGGCATTCCGTCCAGGCGGTGGTTCTGCGAGGCGTCGTTGGTGGCCAGGTAGGTGGCTTCGGTCGGCGACTTCCAGTAGCCGACCGCCATGCGCGACACGCGCGCCGCGGCCGTCGCGTAGGACTCGAGCAGCGTCGGCGAGATCGTCAGCGAGCCGGCAATGTTGTCGAAGCCGTGAGCCGAGTCGTCCGGCGGCAGGAGCGTGCTGACGTCGATGCGGAGATCGAGCAGATCGCGGATGGCGTTGGCATATTCGGTCCGGTTCAACCGGTGCAGCACGACCGAGCCGGGCGGAGTGCGTCCCTTCGTCGCGCGATCGACGGCGCCCTCCAGCCAGTCGCGCAGCGCTTCGTATTCAGCGAGCGGCGGCCGCGGCAAATCCGGCGGAGGCATCACGCCCGCGCGCAGCTTGCGGATCACCTTTTCCCACACCTCGGTGTGGTCCGCGAGGTTCGCGAGGTCGAGCCCCTGCAGCGACAGATTCTGCGTCTTGAGGCGATCGTTGTGGCACGAGACGCAGTACTTATCCAGGAGGCCCCGCGCCTGCTCCAAAGACAGCGCCGAGGAAGTGGTCGTCCGCGGCCCGGCAGATTGCCCTCGGAGGGTCGGCATCGAAGCCACGACCAGCAGGGCCAGGGCCGCCCCCAGATACACATATCCCCGGTTGACGGCAGGACGGGTCATACCGCCGCGAGGGTCGCACGGCGCCGCGGGCACATCAAGCGGCATAGTGCTTATTCGTCAACGGAATATCGCTGCCGAAGCATAGCGCGATTTATGCCGCGGCGGAATATCGCTCATCACGATTGACGCGCACGAATCCCTTCGGCAGTATCCGGCCCGGTTGGCGCGGTCCACGCCCGGCCGGGCTTTGGCCGCACCACTCCCGTACAAAGGAGTGTTCCCATGCGCGGAATGTTGAGGCTGTGGGCGATCGTCTGCGCCCTCCTGCTGCTTCCATCGATCGCGGCCGCGCAGGGCGCGCTCGCCCGCGGCACGCTCACCGGCACCGTGCGCGACGCATCAGGCGCCGTCCTTCCGGGCGTCGTCGTCGAGGCGGCGAGTCCCGCGCTCATCGAAAAGGTCCGGACCGCCGTGACCGACAACGCGGGCATCTATCGCATTGTCAACCTCGATCCCGGCGTCTACTCCCTGACGTTCACCCTGCAGGGCTTCAGTCAGGTGAGGCGCGAGCAGATCGAACTGGTCGGCTCGGCAACGCTGACCATTCCGATTGACATGAAGGTCGGCACGCTCCAGGAAACCATTACCGTCGTCAGTGAGACCCCGGTGGTCGACGTTCAATCCACTCGACGCGAGGCGGTCGTCGATGGCGACGTCATCCAGACCCTTCCGGGCACCCGCTCCACGGGGTCGCTGATCACCATGGTCCCGGGCCTGGAAACCTTCGGTGCCGCACTGAATCCGTCGCCAGGATTGGTTTTCTTCTTCGCCCGAGGCGGGCCGAACAGCGAAGGCCGCTTCAACGTGAACGGCATGCCGGTCGCCAACGCGTTCGCGGGCGGCGGCGGATCGTCCTTGATCTACGACACGGTGAACGTCGACGAAATCGCGTTCACGATCGCCGGCGGCATGGGCGAGACCGATATCGGGGGACCGGTGCTCAACATCGTCCCGCGATCGGGCGGCAACACGTTCCAGGGACAGGCGTTCACAAACCTTTCGAACGACCGGCTGCGGGGCGACAACCTGACGCCGGAACTGATGGCGCCCACACCCGGGCCGAACCTCCGCGAGACGCCCGGCATCATCAAGGCGTACGACGCCAACATCTCCTATGGCGGCCCCATCGTGCGCGATCGGCTGTGGTTCTTCGGCAGCTATCGCAAGCTGAACACCGAGACCGCCGTCGAGGGCGTCGTCGGAAACGCGAACGCATTCAATCTCTCGAGGTGGGACTGGGCTGAGGATCGGAGTGTGACGGCCCGGAGTTCGGCGGGACGATCGATTTACATCGGACGCCTCACCGCACAAGCCGCCGCGAAACACCGCGTCTCGGTCAACTGGGAGTATCAGCGGCGATGCGACGGGACACCCCTGAAGGTCGAGACCGACGGGTGTCACAGCCGCGGCGTCGACTGGGTTGCCGCGACGGCGACGTCGTCGCCCGAGGCCTCTCTGAACTACCTCAACGTCCCGTATACCGTCGTGCAGGGGCGCTGGACGAATACGTTGACGACCCGGCTATTGCTCGAGGCGGGAGGCACCTACTACTCGTATCGCCACGCTGGTGGTTTCCTGTCCCTTCCCCCGGACGGGATTTTCGACATCGGCGTAACGGAGTTGTCCACCGCCACGAATCCAGCCACCGGCACGCCGTACGCACCACGCGCCAACTACACTTACCGTGCGCTCTCCGAGTACCGGGACGACACGGCCAGTCCGAACAACTGGAACGCCTCGCTGTCGTATGTGACCGGCTCGCACAGCATGAAGGTCGGCTATCAGGGCGCGTTCCAGATCGCCAGCACGATTCGTCACGCGAACCCGACGTTGCTGTCCTACAACTTCAATCAGGGCGTTCCGAACGCGTTCACCGTGCGGATCCCGGAATGGGGAACGGCTGACCGGACCTGGACGCAGTCGCTCTTCGCCCAAGACACGTGGACCCGCGGCCGGCTGACGCTGCAGGGCGCTCTGCGGTACGACCGCGCGTGGAGCTACAGCCCTGCGGGACTGAGCGGGACGAACACCGCGGCGCCGCAACTGGGTCTCGCCGCCATCACGTTCCCGCGGACACCCAGTGTCGATGCGTTCAACGACATCTCGCCGCGATTCGGCGTGGCGTACGACGTGTTCGGTAAGGGGAGGACCGCGCTCAAGTTCAGTGGCGGACGGTATGTTGGAGCGGCGACGAATGGCCTCGCCTACACGCGAAACAACCCGGCCGTGCGGACGGTCAGCAGCGTGTCCAGAGGCTGGACGGACGACGGCGATCGGATCGTCGAATGCAACCTTGCCATCCTGACAGTCAACGGAGAATGCGCAGGCCTGACCGGCAACAATCTGAACTTCGGCGGGCTCTCCGGCAACATCACCCAGGTGAACCAGGACACGCTCAGCGGATGGGGCGTGCGTGACTACGACTGGCAGTGGAGCATCGGCGTGCAGCAGGAGCTGCTGCCGCGCGTGTCGGCGGATGTGGCGTATTCACGTCGCTCGTTCCACAGCTTCACCATCACCGACAACCAGGCCCGCAATCCGTCGCAGTACGACGCGTGGACGATCAATGCGCCCTCGGACCCGCGGCTTCCGGGCGGCGGGGGGTACCCGATTACCATCTACACCCCGACCCAGGCGGCGGCGAACGTCCCCGCGCAGAACTACATCACGTGGGAAACGGACTTCGGCCCCGCTCGCTCCAGCTACTGGCAGGGGGTGGACGTCACCGTCAACGCACGGATGCGCCAGGGACTGACGCTCCAGTTCGGCACCAACACCGGGCGGAAGATCGATGACACGTGCGCGACGGTGGTGAACATCGATAGCCCTGATCCCCGAGACTGCCGACTGACGCCGCCGTACCAGACAACGATTCGCGGTCTGGCCAGCTATACGATTCCACGCGTCGACGTCCTCGTCAGCGCGACGGTCCGCTCTCAGCCGCCCTTGGCCCTCAACGCAACCTGGCCGGTGCCGAACAGCGTCGTCGTGCAGCTCCTCGGGCGCGTGCCGCCGGGCGGAACCGCCGGAGGGACCACGAACGTGACCCTTCTCGATAACGATCACCGTCTGTTCGCGGACAATCGTCGCACGCAGATCGACATGCGTGTCGCCAAGGTATTCCGTTTCGGCGCGAGACGCCTGGACGTCGGCGTGGACGGCGAGAATCTTTTGAACACGAACTACGCGACCGGCTACGCGGGTACGTATCAATTCAGCGCCGGCAACACGGCAATGGGCGGTACCTGGAATAATCCGACGGCGATCTACACGCCGCGGTACGCGCGACTGAACTTCACCTTCAGCTTCTGACACCTGGCTTGACGATCGATCCGAACTCTTGGAACGGCGAGACCATCAGGTCAGGAAACTTCATACGACGATGAAGGAGCTCCAGCTGAATCAGTGGCGAGAGGGTGTCTTTCCGAAGACACCTCTCGCCAACTCCCGATGCGTGCTGAGAATGGCGTGAACAGGTTGGCCTGAGCCCTCCGCGTCGAAACCGTGGCCCGAGTCCTCGATGCGCAGCGTCGGCCGGTCCACCGTTGCCCCGAGACGAGCCGGACGGTCACGGTGCCGGCCTCGTCAATGACGGTCACTTGACGACCCCATGTATTTAGCCTAATATCCGGATTAACGGATAGATGGTAGCCATCCTCGAGCACATGACCGCCCTGTCGGACCCGGTTCGTTGCCGGATGTTGATGCTGCTCGAAAAACAGGAGCTGACCGTCAGCGAGCTGTGCGCCGTGCTCCAGATGCCCCAGTCGAGCGTCAGCCGGCAGTTGAAGACACTCGCGGACGACAACTGGGTCGTTTCGCGCCGGGACGGCACCAGCCGGTTCTATGCGATGTCGACCGGCGACGACCTCGACCCTGGCGCAAAACGGTTGTGGCCGCTGATTAGCGAACAGGTTGCAGCCACGTCCGCGGCGGGGCAGGATGATCGACGCCTCCGCGGAGTACTCGCCAGGCGTCGTGCGAAGTCGCAGGAGTTCTTCGCGTCGGCCGCGGGCGACTGGGATCGTCTGCGCAGCGATCTGTTCGGCGACACCTTCTATCTCTGGGGCGTGCTTGGTTTGATCGACCCGGCGCTCGCGGTTGGTGATCTCGGCTGCGGCACGGGACAGCTGACGGAAGTCGTGGCGCCCTACGTGCGGCAGGTGATTGCCGTAGACAGCTCGGCGGACATGCTCGACGCGGCGCGTGTTCGCCTCGGCGGCGCGGCCAACGTCGATCTGCGGCAGGGTGAACTGGAGAGCCTGCCGATCGCGGCAGGCGAGCTCGACGCAGCAATGCTCTCGCTCGTCCTGCATTACTCGCCGTCGCCCGGACGGGCGCTCGCGGAAGTCGGCCGCGTGCTCCGGCCCGGCGGGCGCGTGCTGGTCGTGGACATGCTGCCGCACGAGCGGCAGGAATATCAGCAGCAGATGGGCCACGTGTGGCTCGGGTTCTCGGAGAAGCAGATCGGAAAGTTTTTGACGGATGCGGGATTCAGCGATGTCCGGACGCGATTGCTGCCGGCTGATCCCGATGCAAAGGGCCCCGCATTGTTTGCGGCGGCAGCAGCAAAGGCAGGTGGGTAGCTGGGTCGCTTGGTTGCTGGGGATGTGTCGACCCAGCTACTCAGCCACCCAGCCACCCAGCCACAAGGAGCGAAGGAGATCAAATGTCAACTGTTCTGAGCGAGAAGATGCACGCGTACGAGGCGGCCAAGGCCGCGGGCCGTGTGCCATACAAAGTGGCCGATCTCGGCCTGGCCGAATGGGGCCGCAAGGAGCTCCGCCTGGCCGAAGGCGAAATGCCCGGTCTGATGGCGATCCGCAAACGTTACGCCGGCAAGAAGCCGCTGGCCGGCGCCCGCATCATGGGCAGCCTGCACATGACCATTCAGACGGCGGTGCTCATCGAGACGCTTGCCGACCTGGGCGCCGATGTGCGCTGGGTGTCGTGCAACATCTTCTCGACGCAGGACCACGCCGCCGCGGCGGTCGTCGTCGGCCGTCCGGAAACGGGCGGCACCGCGCAGGACCCGAAGGGCATTCCGGTCTTCGCGTGGAAGGGCGAGACGCTCGACGAGTACTGGTGGTGCACGGTGGAAGCGCTGGTCTGGCCGGACGGCCAGGGCCCGACGCTGATCGTTGACGACGGCGGCGACGCGACGCTGTTCGTGCACAAGGCGTCCGAGTTCGAGAAGGCGGGTAAGGTGCCGGCGTTCAATCCGGACAAGGATCCCGAGGAGTGGGGCGTCATCCTCGACAAGATCGGCAGCGAGCTGAAGGCGAACCCGGGCCGCTGGAGCTCGATCGCCAAGGCGATCCGCGGCGTCAGCGAGGAGACCACCACCGGCGTCCATCGTCTGTATGAGATGGAGAAGAAGGGCACGCTGCTGTTCCCGGCGATCAACGTCAACGACTCGGTCACCAAGAGCAAGTTCGACAACATCTACGGCTGCCGTCACTCGGTCATCGACGGCCTGAACCGCGCCACCGACGTCATGCTCGGCGGCAAGGTGGCCGTGGTCCTCGGCTTCGGCGAAGTGGGCAAGGGCTGTGCGGAAGCGCTCCGCGGCCAGGGCTGCCGGGTGATCGTCACCGAAATCGATCCGATCTGCGCGCTGCAGGCGGCGATGCAGGGCTACGAGGTGAAGACGCTCGAAGACGTGTTGATGACGGCCGACATCTTCGTCACCGCGACCGGCAACTTCAATATCATCACCGCTGAGCACATGTCGAAGATGAAGGACAAGGCGATCGTGTCCAACATCGGTCACTTCGACAACGAGATCGACATGGCCGGCCTGGCGAAGTGGAAGGGGATCGACAAGGTCAACATCAAGCCGCAGTACGACGAGTGGGTGTTCCCGGACGGCCACAGCGTGCTGATCCTCGCCGAGGGTCGTCTGATGAACCTCGGATGCGCCACCGGTCACCCGAGCTTCGTGATGTCGTCCTCGTTCACCAACCAGACGCTGGCACAGCTCGAGCTGCACGCCAACGCCGAGAAGTACGGCAAGACGGTGACGATGCTGCCGAAGTCGCTGGACGAAGAGGTCGCACGGCTCCACCTCGATCACCTCGGCGTGAAGCTGACGAAGCTGACCAAGGAGCAGGCGGACTACCTCGGCGTGCCGGTCGAGGGACCGTACAAGCCGGAGCACTACCGGTACTAGTTCGTAGTTCGTAGTTCGTAGTTCGTGGGGCGCGCCTTGTTAGGCGCGCCCTCCTTTTTTCCAGTAAGATCGCGCCGTAAGGCGTGCAATGCGACAGCTTGCGTCCGCGCTTGTGCTTGTTCTTGCGGGTGCCTCTTCCAGCTGCGACGGCTTCACGCTGTTTGTCTCCACCGGTCCGCTACCGGACAGCAGAACCTCACCCACCGCGCCGCTTCCGCCGCGGCCGATCGTCCTTGGCGACGTTGTCCACGGCACCTTTATCGTCCCGGAGATCTGCTTCGATTTGCAGGCGCCGAGAAGTGGGACGTTATTCATCCGGATCGCCTGGGACCGCCGTCATGGCGACCTCGACCTGGCGTTTCTCAGCACCGTGATGGCCACCACGATTCATGATGCGTCGATCACCGGAACGCTCCAGGTCGCACACGGTCAGCGTTACCGGATTACTGTCGTGGGCGACCACGGGCCTGTGCCATTTACGCTGACCACGTCTATTGAGGCACCCTGATTTCAGTTGGTAGTTGGAGTTCTCTAGCTCAGGTAAGATTCGCGCCGGGCAGACCCGGTTGTTCGGAATCGTCCCCGGAATCGTTGCAAGAGAGGGGTGCCGTGCTGCTCCGCCTGGTTCTGCTTTTTGGTTTGGTCGCCGGTATATCGGGGTGCGGAAGTTCGCCTGTCTCCCCGAACGATTCCATGACGCCGATTCAACTGCCTCCGGTTGAGCCGGCCACGCGGAACGGCTCTCTGTATGGAATGGTGGTGGAGTCGAGCGGCGCCTGCCTCGAGGGGGCGAAAGTGGAGGTAATCGCTGGACAGGCGATCGGGAACGTTGCGTTGCAGGAGACGCCGTGCGGCATCTGGGACTATGGCGGCGGCTTTTGGATCAAGTCGTTGACGCTGGACGTCGCCACTACCATTCGTGCGTCCGCGCCCGGTTATTCGTCTCGCGAGCTGGCAACAATGCCGCAGTCAGGTGGCACAGGACTGGTGATAATTCTCTCCCCGCTCCAGTGACCAACTGGTTCCCGCGTCGGATGCCGCGGTGTGGCGTAATCGCGGCGTGTTGGCTCGCGTGCGCGATACCGGCGGCCGGGCAGACGGCCGGCGACGCGGTGGGCGCAATCGACGGCACGATTCGAGATAGCTCAGGCAGCGTGCTGCCGCAGGTGCTGGTTCGCGCCGCCGGCCCGGCCCTGATGGGCGCGCGAGAGGACGTCTCGCGGCCGGATGGCTTTTATCGCATCCGCGCACTGACGCCCGGTGACTACGAGCTGACATTTACACTCGCCGGTTTCGAGCCGGCCATCCGCAGGGATATTCGCGTCAGTCCTGGCGCGACCACGACCGTTTCCGTCACGCTCGACCTCGAAGCCCTTCGCGAAAACGTGATCGTCGGCGCGGCCCCGACGATCGACCGGCGCGGCACCTCGCTCGACACGGTCGTGGATGCCAGGGCCCTGTCCGATTTGCCTGGATCGCGCACGCTTGCCGGGATTCTCGCAGCGGCGCCCGCCATCCAGTTTGCCGGCTTCGACGTCGGCGGCAGCACGGCGCTGGCACCGCGCTCGTTCAGTACCTACGGCCTGACCGGCTTCAGCAGGCCGATGCTGGAAGGGATCGACATCAGCCAGCATCAGCGATTCGCGTTTTCGCTCGATTACGGATCATTCGACCAGGTGTGGGTCGGGCTCGGCGCGTACGGATCCGAATGGCTGACGCCCGGCGCGCATATGCAGATGGTGGCGAAGTCGGGCGGGGACCGGTACCGCGGCAGTCTGTATACCGGCTACCAGAGCGGACGCTGGCAGTCGCGCAACGTTGACGCCGGGCAGGTGGCACACGGTGCGGCGGGTGGTGGCGCCGTTACTCCCCGGGACGCGAACCGCCAGGACCGCTATCAGGATGTCAATGCCGACATCGGCGGCTTTTTCGTCAGGAGCCGCTGGTGGTGGTACGCATCGGTTCGTGATCAGCGGGTGGCGGCACGTGTCGTGTCGTTTCCGGTCGCGCCGATCGACACGTCGGCGACGATGGTCAGTGCCAAGACGACGATTCGCACCGGCACCAACGGCACGCTGGTCCTGTACGCGCATCCCGGAATCACCCGGCAGCCGACCCACCTGGGCGCGTTCCTGCGCACCGAAGCCGTGAACCAGTCAACGGATTCCACCTCGAAACGCGAGACCAACGGGCTGGTGTGGAAGGCTGAATGGAACGCGCCACTGAGCGCGAGGCTGTTCGTGTCCGCCCGGGCTGGACAGTTCGTCGTGTGGCGCGACGAATCCCCGTACGGCGCGTCACCGCGTTTCGAGGATCTCGCGGCACCGGAAGTCGAAGGTGGCAACCGGACCTGGCGGGACGATCTCCGGCGGGCGCAGGTGACCGGCTCGCTCGGCTACCTGCATGAGGGGCGCGGAGGCAGGCATCAGCTCACTGCCGGCGGCGAGACGGTTCGCACGCTCGCCGCGGAAACGTGGTACCGAGGCTACCCCGGGGACGTGCTGCACGTCCTGAGAGCCGGGATGCCCGCCGAGGTGTATCTGTTCCAGACGCCGTCACGGTCGCAGAGCGGCCAGTGGTGGTACGCAGCGTTCGTGAACGACTCGTGGTACGCGCATGATCGTCTGACGATCACCGGCGGTCTCCGTTACGATCGGTTCCGCAGCTTTCTGCCGATGCAGCATCACCCGGCGGGGCAATTCAACGCGACACCGCAGACATTCGATGCCGTGGATCGTGTGGCAGCCTGGAATGCGCTGGCGCCGCGCCTCGGCGCCAGTTTCGATCCGGTGGGCAACGGCCGGACGTTCATCAAGTCCAGCTACGGCGTCTATCGGCTGCCGCCCGGAACCGACATTGGATTCAACGCCAATCCGAACGCTCCGGCCTGGTGGGAGCGCTACGAGTGGCGGGACAGCAACGCTGATCGGCTGTGGCAGCCGGGCGAAGAGGGAGCGCTGCCGCTGGAGCGGCGCGGTGGCTCTGCGACCGATGCTCTGGATCCGGACTTGAAACTCGCTTACGTCCGCGAGGCGACCGCGTACGTGGAGCACGACTTCGGCGCGTTCAGCCTGAGCGCCGGTGGGATCTGGCGCAGCGAGCGGCAACAAGGTGTGCGACAACGAGCGGATCGCGCGTTCGAGATGTTCACGGCCTCGACGGTGTTGCACGACCCTGGTTCGGGAGGCACGACGCTCCTCGCGGGCGGGGACGGACCAGAGGTTCGCGTGTTTGATGTGCCCGATCTCTCCGTCGCCTCACCGGAACCGATCGTCCGCAACGTCCCGCTGTCGAACAGCGACTACGCCACGTGGGAGATCGCGGCCGCCCGCCGCCTCACTGACGGCTGGTCGCTGGATACGAGTTTTGCGCACACGTGGAATCGCGACCACGCCAGCGGCTACCTCGGTCAGGCCGTGCGCGCGAATGCGTATGCGATAACGCCCAACGACTTGATCAACACGGACGAGGGCGGCCGTCATCTGTTTCGCACCTGGGTCGCGAAAGCACATGGCACCTGGCTGGGACCGTGGGGGCTGCGCGTCTCGCCGCTGCTTCGGCATCAGTCCGGTCAGCCGTTTGCCCGCACGGTCCTCGCCAGGCTTAACGTAGGGACGATTCGCGTGCTCGCCGAGCCGATTGGGACGCGCCGTCAGGACAACGTGACGTTGCTCGATCTGAGCGCGCGCAAGGACTTCGCACTGCGCGGCGGGCGCCGCGCCTCGCTCTCCGTCGATGTCTTCAACGTGTTGAATACGAACCCGGAGCAGACGGTGAACTGGGCGGCCGGCCCCTCGTTCCTGCGCCCGCTCAGCATCGTCCCGCCGCGTATCGCGCGCGTCGGCATGCGCGTGGACTGGTAAACGCGGCGACTACTCGATCAGCCCCATCCGCTTCTTGAGCAGTGCCACGCGTGGGTCATTGTGCAGGATAGCGACCTCCTGGCGATGCATCCAGGTGGCGGCTCGCCACCAGTGCAGCGGGACGGCACGTTCCAGAGCCGCAAATGCGCGATCCGCATCGTGGAGCCCTCCCAATGCGAGCATCTGCCCGGCGGGATCCTGTGCGTTGGCGGCGATGAGCGCTTCCGCCTCGTTCCGGCGCCCCGTGACGGCGTACAGGTACGCCCGGTAAGACCAGCGCTCCTGTTCGAGCAGCGGCGCCGCCTCTTTCGTGCGCCCGGACAACACCAGCGCCCGCGCCAGCCACAACCGGGTGAAGGGAAACTCGGGATCACGCTGGAGGATCCAGCGTGCGTTCGCGATTGCCGCATCGTACTGTGCTGCATCGATCTGCACCAGCGCGGTCATGCGCCGGACATCCAGCGACAGCGGATCGGCGCGCATCGCATCGTCGAGAATGCGCAGCGCTTCGACCGAGTGCCCCAGCGGCAGCAACATCATCAGCACGAAGTCGGTGCGGGCGGTGGTGAGCGTCGGCTCCAGCTCGATCGCCTTGGTGAAGGACGAGCGCGCGTTCGTCCAGTCGTGGTCGCGCGCGTACAGGCTGCCCATCGCCGAATGCGCCTCGGCGAGAAACGGGTCGAGCGTGATCGCGCGGAGGGCAGCGGGCCGCATGCGCGGATCCGGCGGCAACTCCTCGGCGCTCGGATTCGAGGTCGAGAACGCCCCAAGGGCGCTCGCCAAGGCCGCATGCGCGGGAGCGAAGCCCGGGTCGGCAGCGATGATCTGCTCGAAGAGCGACGCCGCCCTGGCGGAGTTCGGCAGCTGGCGTCTGGCGTGGAGCGCACGCGCGGTCAGGAACGTGGCACTGAGCCTCGGGTCGAGCTGATACCGGCGCGTGCCGAGCCCGCGCAGCCGCAGTCGGTTCACAATCGCCAAAGAGATTTCTTCCTGGAGGGCCAGCGCGTCGGCGGTCGTGGACTCGGCCGAAATGGGCAGGACGACGGTGTTGTCCGCAACACGAATCAGTTGTCCGCGCAAGCGCAGCCCGCCAGGTGACTTGAACACCGATCCCGCCAGCACCAGGTTGGCGCCAACGCTCCGTCCGTACGACTGCGGGTCCTCCGCCGCATCGACCGTCGCGGGAGACGTTGCCGACCGGACATCCAGTCTCTCGAGCTGCGCGAGGCTGCGGACAACCTCGTACCGCAGCCCTTCGGCAAGGAGATCGTCATCGGGATTACCGGTCATGTTTCGCAGCGGTGCGACGGCGACAATCGGGTGCTGACCGTCCGGCAGCACGTCAGGAGTCGAAAAGCCGAGGGCGGCAACCGACGAGGCGATCGGACCCGGAAGACGTTGCACCGGCAGCCAACCCGCCGACCAGACTACCCATGCGCCAGCCACGACGACGGCCGCCGCAGCGACGCTGCGGCGAAGCCAGCGGGATCGCCCGGCTCCACGAATCATCCGGTCCAGGTCGGCGGATATCTCGTGCGCCGATCGATAACGGATCGCCGCAGACGGCTCGAGCGCCCGCGCGACGATCTGGCCAAGCTTTGCCGGCGCGTGCACCCGGCGGAGATCCGGTCGCGTGCCGGCGTCGTGCGCCCGCCGCAACTCGTCCACCGTCGCAGCCTGGATCGGATACGAGCCGGTCAGCAGGTGATAGAGCAGCACGCCAAGACTGTAGATATCGCTCTGGACTGTCGCCGGTTGTCCCCGAAACAGCTCGGGCGCGAGGTAGAGCGGTGTGCCGGCCATGTCCGGACCGTTCTCGCCACGTTCGCGTCCCGTGCCAAAGTCCATCAGCAGGACCCGGCCGTCGTCGCCGACCATCACGTTCTGGGCTTTGATGTCGCGATGGAGCAGCCCGGCGTCGTGCACGGCCGCTACGGCATGGCACAGATCGGAGCCGACCCGGGCGATCTCGGACAGGTCGAACTCATGGCCCTGTTGGAGTAGCTGCTCGAGCGTCCGACCTTTCACCAACTCCATCCAGAGTCCGACCCGGTCGCCGATGCGATCCGCGCCGTAGATCGTCACCACGTTCGGGTGGCGAACTCGGGCCAGCAGGCGCCCTTCTTCGATCGTCGCGACCGCTTCGCCGGTTGCCGCAGATGTCGTCAGCAGTTTGAGGGCGACTTCACGATCCAGCCGTGCATCCCAGGCGCGGTACACCTCCGCGAAGGCACCACGGCCGATCACCTGCACGAGGCGCAGGTGTCCCCAATGGGCCGGGAGACCGCGATGAAAATCGGCGAGCGCGGCGAGCCGCCGAAGCGGGCCAAGCAGCGCGCGCTCCTGCGCGTCGGCACTCGACTCCGCTGTTTCCCAGTCAACCGCGGAGCCATCGAGAATCGCGCCGGCGACGGCGGGAACCAGATCCTCCTTGCCGCTCACCGCTTCATCTCCTCGGCCAGACGTACGAGCGCCCGCTGTGCCGCTTTGCGCGCGGCGTCGGGGGTCGGTTTCCCGAGCACCTGTGCCAATTCTTCGTAGGTGTAACCCATCTCGACACGGCCGACGATCGCCTCCTGCTCCTCGGGCTTCAACCGCGCGAGCCCACGTTCGTAGTCTTCCACGGTCTCGCGCCCGATCGTTGCCTCGATTGGCGACTGACCGTCGTAACTGAGGCCGTCCAGGTCCGTCGTTTCCGGCTGACGCCCTTTTCGACGCAGTTCGTCGCGAAGACGATTGAGCACTGCGGTCCGCAGATACGCCTGGAGCGAACCGAGGCGGCGTGCCTCGAAGTCCTCCATCCTCTTAAACGTCCGAAGGAGCGTGTCCTGGACAAGGTCGTCGGTGTCGGCGAGATCGCGTGCCCATTTGGGCAGGCGCCCGCTGGCCCAGCGCTGCAGCGGCTTGAGGTGTCGCGCGAACAGCAGCTCGATTGCTTCGGCGTCACCCTGACGCGCTTTCTCGATCAGGTTGAACGTCGAATCGAGATCGTGCGGGGGATCGCCTGATCGGCCGCCGGAAGCGCCCCGTTCTTCGGCCATGGAACTGCTGCCGGATGGTAACTGAAAGAGCGGCGAAAGACCGCTGTCCGGAATCAGCGATTGGCAGCGTTAGGTGAAGTGTGGGGTGTCTCGTGCACAGGCATCGAAGCTGTCTCCTGGTGGTGGTCGCCTGCCTGGCAACAACCGCCTGCGACGCGGGCTTGCCTGTTGCTCCCGTCGCGCAGTCAGTCACGCCGGCTGCGCCGGTGATGTCCATGGGCACGATCCGCGATGGCCAGGGGAATCCAGTAGCCGGAGCCGCCGTTTCGTTCTGGCCCGCCGGGATCAGCCAGCAGCTGACGGACGGCGCCGGGCAATTCCCGCTCCCGATCGGTCAGTACGTTGAAACGATTCATGCGTCCAAATCTGGGTCGTACGAGGGGAGTTGGGACTTCTTCAAATCCGTTTTGAGACTTCACGAGATCCTCAGAATCCCCGCCGGTCAATCAGTGCGGGTGACCATTCGTCCCGACGATTCGCTCGGCGGTATCGGCCAGTTAGGTCGTGTACGAAGGATTCGGGTGTTTTCGAACGGCGACCGGATGGTCCACATACAGGTCTCGGCCGACGACAACGGCCCGGTGGACTACTGGGTGTTCGGTGTGTCCGGTGAGGGCTGCGGCGGCCGGCCGTGCCCTCCAAATCCATCGACGTTTTTTGTCGAGGGTGGAGGCGAACGTGGGGTCGAGCTCCTGATGGACGCGCAATTAACGACAAGCCGGACGTTCACCGTGATGACGCAGGCAAAAGACCCGTAACCCGCGATTGTGCAGCGTCAGGAACTGGAGGCTCACTTGCCGGTCAGCAGATTATTCGCCATCGCCGCCAGTCTCTCGCTCGCGGCATCCGCCTGCGGCGGTGAAAATCTGCCCACCACGCCAACGGTCCAGCCGTCCTCCTCGCCGCCGCCAGCGCCGTCCCCGGGTCCGACGGCGCCCGCGGGCTACCGCGTATCGGGCTACGTGCACGGGCCGGGAAATGTGCCGGTCGCGGGTGCTCGGGTTGAAGCGCCGGCCATGGCGGGAATGATCGTCAGACACGTCCGGCAGACGGACGGCGGCGGTTTCTTTGAGCTCGATGGGCTATCCGGCAACGCGCCATTCCTCGTCACGGCGCCGGGGTTTCGGCCTTTCGTTCGCTGGGTCGAGGTGAACAATGACCTTTCTCTTACCTTCGACTTGGCGCCCAGTCTGTTCTCGGCGGGGCCGCACAGTCTGACGATCAGCGCGGCCGCTGAATGCCGTGACGGACTACCCGAGGCTGCCAGGACTCGGACCTACACCGCGGTGATTGGGGACGCCTTCGACTACTGGGAGGTCGGGGCATATCTATGGGTAACGCTGAGTGGTGCGAGCTTCTGGCAGGATAGCCGCGGCAGACACCACTCGTTCTTCGCTGGATACCGGCAGGACAGTGTGGAATTCTTCCTCCTCGATTATGACGTTCGTGTCAACACTGGGACTCCTCGAGTCGTCGAGCAATTGACGTCGTCAACGGCGCTCGTCATCGCCGGACATGCGAATCTCTCCGGTACGCTCAACGGCGCGATCTACGTCGTCTCCACCGCGAGCGGCCAGGACCCCGACTACCGGAACCCCGTCGCCGCCTGTCGGTCGGATGCACATCAGTTTGTGCTGTCACGATGAGCAGTCTTGATGTCCCGCTGCGAGGATGAGACACTCACGCCGAGGAGCAGGGCAATGAGTGGACTCCAGCGATGCCTGGCTGCCGCGATCATGGCCGCGATTCCGATCGCTGCCAGCGCGCAGACAAAAGACCCCGTCACCTTCTCGAAGGACATCGCGCCGATCCTGCAGCGCAGCTGCCAGCAGTGCCATCGTCCGAACTCGGTGGCTCCGATGTCG
>Ga0307416_100000658_pt1 | contig 17903 bp, 16 predicted proteins | sample DK1Cmetagenome_2_FD_203821 | JGI IMG/M metagenome (GOLD analysis project Ga0307416, IMG submission 203821) | Maize rhizosphere microbial communities from greenhouse at UC Davis, California, United States - DK15-C-3 | ecosystem: Host-associated > Plants > Roots > Rhizosphere > Soil | place...
TAGCAGCCGCGCTATGACGGCGCGAAGCAGCTTGCGAGGGGAGCGCTGGCCGTTGTCGAGGGCGGTCGGCATCCCGGGTCAGTCGATGAAGTACCAGTCCCCTTCTAGAAGCTCGCGATGGATGAGCTAACTTTTGCCCCGATCTTTGCCCGCCTGATTTGATCTCGCCGACCTGAGCTGACCTGAACTGACTGGGGAGGCCTGGGTTTGAGCGGATCGACCGCGCGGCTCAGACCTTCAAAACCGGTGAGGCAGCGTAACTCGTCGCTGGGTAGGTTCGACTCCTGCGCCGCTCCGTACCCAAGGAACTGCCTGCATTTCAGCGGTTTCTTCCACCGGCTCGGCTACCGGTCCGTTTGCCGTTTTGGCGACCGACTCGGGATTGGTACCGGAATTTGGTACTGGTCCGGTCCCCAGAGCCGCCGCTCGAGCCGCTCAGCCTCTTCGCAGAACATCTCACCGCCAGGTGGGGACCATCCCGATCGTGGGGATCAACCACATCGCTCTCGAGGTCCGCGACGTCGAGGAGGCGCTCGAGTTCTGGGGCCGCATCTTCGAGTTCGAGCTGCGGGCGCGCTCGGCGCATGGCCTTCATCGACATGGCGTCAGGCGTAACGCGTTTCCGGAGCGTCCACGGCCCTAAGCTATCCGGGTGTCGCGCACGCTTAGCGGGCGAGGGCCTCCTCGAGCGCTCGACGCGTGAGCACGCGCGCAAGGTGACGCCGGAAGTCGGCGCTCGCGTTCGTGTCGCTCGGCGGGCTCGTGTCGTCAGCCGCGTGCTCGGCCGCCGTTGCGGCAGAGTCTGCCGAGGCGCCTACGAGCGCCTGTTCGACCCCCCGAGCGCGAAGCGGCGTGGAGCCCATGTTCGTCAGCGCGACTGCGGCGTCCTCGATCGTGCCGTTCTCACGGCGAACGACCGCCGCGACTCCGACGGTGGCCCAGTCCTGCGCCCGCCGATTGAACTTGAGGTAGGACCAGCCCTTCCAGGTGCCGAGCTTCGGAAGGCGGATCTCGGTGACGACGTCTTGCGGACCGAGCGCGGTCTCGAAGAGGCTGCGGAAGAAGTCCGCCGCCGCGAACGTGCGCTCACCCTCCGGGCCCCGCGCGGTGATCTCGGCGTCGAGGGCGACGAGGACTGTCGGCAGATCCGAGGCCGGGTCCCCGTGGGCCAGCGAGCCCCCGATCGTTCCGCGATGGCGGACCTGCGGATCCCCGATCAGGCTGGCCGCTCGCGAAAGGAGCGGGCAGTGCTCCTGGACGAGCGGATCGGTGGCGAGATCGTGATGACGGGTCAGCGCACCCACTGCGAGGGCCTCCCCGGCGTCGCGGACGTACGAGAGGTCCTCGAGGCGTCCGATGTCGACGAGGAGCGCCGGGCGGGCGAGCCGCAGTTTCATGAGCGGTAGGAGCGAGTGACCTCCGGCTATGAGTTTCGCGTCTTCGCGGCCAAGGAGCTCGATCGCCTCGTCGACCGATCCTGCGACTTCGTAGTCGAACCTGGCGGGGATCATCGCTTTCCCTCCTGAATCGCAGCCCACACTCGTTCGGGTTTGGCCGGCATCTCGATGTCGCTAACCCCGAACGGCGACAGGGCGTCGACGACTGCGTTCATCACCGCTGCGGGAGAAGCGATCGTGCCGGTCTCCCCGACGCCCTTCACGCCCATGGGATTCGTCGGGCTCGGGCTCTCCGTGCGCTCGAGCTCGAAGTTCGGCAGCTCGACCGCCGACGGAACGAGGTAGTTGGTCATGGAACCGGTGAGGAGATTCCCCTCTTCGTCGTAGACCGCCTCCTCGTAGAGGGCCTGGGCGACTCCCTGCGCTATGCCGCCGTGCACCTGGCCGTCGACGATCATCGGATTGATCACCGTGCCCACGTCGTCGACGGCGACGTAGCGAGTGAGGTCGACCGCGCCCGTCTCGGTGTCGATCTCAACGACCGCGATATGGCAGCCGGCCGGCCAGCTGAAGTTGGGCGGGTCGTAGACGGCCGTGTCCTCGAGTCCCGGCTCGATCCCCTCGGGTAGGTCGTGGGCGGTCCAGGCCGAGAGGGCCGCGTCGGTGACGGTCATCGACTTGTCCGTGCCCTTGACCGTGAAGCGACCGCCCTCGTACTCGAGATCGTCCTCGGCGACCTCGAGCTGGTGGGCGGCGATCTTCCGCGCCTTCGCCTTCACCTTCTCGGTAGCGTGATAGAGAGCGACACCGCCGACGGCGAGGCTGCGGCTCCCGTAAGTGTCCATCCCGAGCGGGATCACGGTCGTGTCGCCGTGAAGCACCTCGACGTTCTCGATCGGGACGCCGAGCTGGTCGGCAACGATCTGGGAGAAGGTCGTCACGTGCCCTTGCCCGTGCGGTGAGGTGCCGATCAGGACCTGAACGGTCCCTGTCGGGAGGCAGCGGACGGTGGCGGCGTCCCAACCACCAGCGCCATAGCGAATCGCACCGAGGATCCGAGACGGCGCGAGGCCACACATCTCCACGTAGGTCGAGAAGCCAATGCCGATCTGTCTCGCGTCGCCGCGATCGCGCCGTTCGGTCTGCTCGCGCCGGAACCCGTCGTAGTCGACGAGCTCGAGCGCCTTGTCGAGCGAGGCGTGGAAGTTACCGGAGTCGATCTCGAGCCCGGACGCGAGCGGGGCGGGGAACTCGGTGATGAAATTCAGCCGCCTGATCTCGACGGGATCCTTGCCAAGCTGACGCGCGAGGGCGTCCACGGCCCGCTCGATCGCGTAGGTGGCCTCCGGGCGCCCGGCGCCGCGATAGGCGTCCGTCGGGGTTGTGTTCGTGAAGACGCCGACGCACTCGAAGTCGTAGCCCTGCACGTCGTAGCAACCCGCGTAGAGCCAGGCTCCGAGGAGCGGAATTCCCGGCGAGACGAGCTGCATGTACGCACCCATCGCAGCCGTCAGGCGCACGCGAACCGCGGTGATCTTCCCCTCCGCGGTCGCCGCGAGCTCGATCTCCTGCAGGACGTCGCGCCCGTGGATGGTCGCGACATAGGCCTCGGAGCGCTCCTCCGTCCACTTGATCGGAAGCCCGAGCCGCCTGGTGAGTACGAGACAGAGCGCCTCCTCGGCGTAGACGTTGAGCTTCGACCCGAACCCGCCGCCGACGTCGGGGGCGATGACCCTGAGCTTTGTCTCCGGAATCCCCGTCGTGCCTGAGAGTGTGACGCGCGCGATGTGCGGGACCTGCGTTGCCGACCACATCGTGTACTCACCGGTTGCGGCCACCGGTTGCACGAGCACGCTCCGCGGCTCGATCGCGTTCGGTATCAGTCGCTGCTGGCGGTAGTGCTCCTTCACGGTGGCCGCCGCCTCGGAGAAGAGTCGATCGACCTCGCCGTTCTGCAGCGTCCAGGTGTATGCGCGGTTCTCCTCGTACTCGTCGTGGACGAGCGGCGCGGACTCGCCCACAGCCTCGCCGACGTCCGTGACGGCCTCGAGAGGCTCGTAGTCGACCTCGACGAGCTCGGCCGCGTCCTTGGCGAGTGCTCGGCTCTCGGCCACGACGACGGCGACGCCGTCGCCGGCGTAGCGCGCCTTGTCCGCAGTCAGAGGATGGTGCTGGGGAATGCGGCAGTCCCCGGTCACGGGCCAGGCGCACGGGAGCGAGCCGGCCCATTCGTCCGCCAGCTCCGCGCCCGAGAACGCCGCTACCACGCCCTTGGCGGAGAGCGCCTGCGAGAGGTCGACGTTCTTGATCTTCGCGTGCGCGTACGGGCTCCGCACGACCGCCATCCAGAGCATCCCGGGAAGCGTCATGTTGTCTACCCAGCGCGTCTCTCCGCGGAGGAGGCGAGCGTCCTCCTTGCGCTCGACAGAGGCGCCGATGTACGTCGTCTTCGTTTCCGTGGTCGCCATCTCGCCCTCCTACGCGGTCGCGGCGGCCCGCACCGCCTTGACGATGTTCTGGTAGCCGGTGCAGCGGCAGAGGTTGCCCTCGAGCGCGTGCCGGATCTCCTCCTCGCTCGGATCAGGGCTCTCTTTGAGCAGGCTCACCGTCGCGAGCACCATGCCGGGCGTGCAATAGCCGCACTGGAGGCCGTGGTGCTCGTGGAAAGCCGCCTGCACCGGGTGGAAAGCGCCGTTGTCGGCCAGGCCCTCGATCGTCGTCACCTCGCGGCCGTCCGCCTGAACGGCGAGCACAGTGCATGACTTGACCGACTCGCCGTCGAGGAGCACCGTGCAGGCGCCGCACGAGGACGTGTCGCATCCGACCGTCGTTCCAGTCAGGTCGAGCGCCTCCCGCAAGTAATAGACGAGAAGCTGCCGCGGCTCGACTTCCGCCTCCCGTCGGACGCCGTTGACCGTGATGCCGATCCGTTTCACTGTGGCCTCCTTCCAAAGAGCCTGGAGATCTTGCGCCCGAGCGCGGCGAAGAAGAGGGAGATCCCGCCGACGGGGCGACCCTGGGCGGCGGTGGCCGCCGCGGCCTCTTCCGGGCTCGCCGCGAGCTGCGCTTCCAGGCAGGTGGCGAAACTGGAGATGAGCTGGGTCGAGATCTCCTGGATCAGCCCACGCCCGTACTGGGCGGCGGGGCCCGAGAGGGTCAGGTCGGTATTGAGCTGCACCCGGGTGCCGCCGTCCTCCACGGCAAGAAGAGACTCGACGCTCGCTTGCGCTCGGCCGCGGTTCTTCACCTCTCGGGCGTTCGCGACGAGGACGACGCGCTTGCCGGTCTCGTCGGCCTCGGCGCGCTCGACGTCGGTTGCAAAGGTCAGTGCGATCGGGCCGAGCTTCACCTGCATCGTCGCCTTCCAGTGCGATTCGTCCACCACCTCGTCGAGCGTGGCGCCCGGCATGCACGGGATCACACGCGGAACGTCCATCAGCAGGTCCCAGGCGGCGTCCGCCGGGGCAGCGACTGTGAAGGTGTTCTCGATCCTCACGCCGGGACCGGGGCCTGGCGTCTCGTCGCGACGATCTCCGCGGCTACGGCCACAGCCACCTCCTCCGGCGTGCGCGAGCCGATCCTGAGCCCGATCGGCGCATGGATCCTGGCGAGCTGCTCGTCCGTGACCCCTTCGGCCCGCAGGCGCTCGTTGCGGCTCTCGGTCGTCCGGCGTGCCCCCATCGCGCCGATGTAACCGGCCGGCGTCTCGAGGGCGACCTTCAGAAGCGGAACGTCGAACTTGTGGTCGTGCGTCAGCACGCAGATGGCCGTGCGCTCGTCGACGGGCGAGCGGCGCAGGAACTCGTCCGGCCATTCGACGACGACCTCGTCGGCTTCGGGGAAGCGCTCGGGGGTAGCGAAACGCGCGCGGGCGTCGCAGATCGTGACGCGGTAGCCGAGGAACTTCCCCACTCGGGCTACGGCCGCCGCGTGGTCGACGGCGCCGAAGACGTACATCTCCGGGCGGGGCGCGAAGGGGAGGAAGAACGTGTCTCCCTCGATGCCGGTCTCGAAATGCCCGTCTAACGCCACAAGCTCCTGTTTCCCAATCTCGGGGCCGGAGATCTCCATCGCCAGCGCCACCGGCTGTTCCTCGCGAAGGTGAGACGCGAGCTCGCGCACGAGGTCCGGCTCGCCTGCGGCGAGGAAGATGTGCACGGTGCCGCCACACGGAAGACCGACCTCGAAGGCGTCCTCGTCGGCGATGCCGTAGGAGACGAGACGGGGCGGCCCGCCGGCGAGCACGGCCCGGGCCTCCTCGTAGACGGCCGGCTCGACACAGCCTCCGGTGACCGAGCCCGCCACCTCGCCACGCTCGGACACCGCGAGCATCGCGCCGGGCTCGCGCGGCGCCGAGCGTTCGGTCTTGACGACGGTCGCCGTGGCGAACCGGAGCCCGTCGCCCGCCCAGCGCTCCAGCGTGTCGAGGACGTCTTTCACGGTGCCTCGACGAAAAGGTACCGGCTCGGCTCCGCTTCGAAGCGCGCTCGGCAGCCGTCGCAGCAGAACGCATAGGTCGTTCCGTGGTAAACGACAGTCTCCGCTCCCGCGAGCGAGACCGTCATCCCGCAGACCGGGTCGACGGCTTCGGGAGGAGGAAGCTCGGACGGCGCCCGTGAGTGCCGCCAGGCCACGAGCTCTGCGAGGATCGCGACCGCCACCTCTTCCTGTCGAATCGGGCCGAGGTCGAGCCCCGCCGGGCTCTTGAGCCGCGCGAGGGCGTCGTCCGAGACGCCCGCCGAGCGGAGCGAGGCGGCGACCGCCTCGGCGCGCCGCCGGCTGGCGACGAGCCCGACGTAACCAGCGGGCCCGGCAAGAGCCCGTTCGAGCGCTTGCTCGTCACCCCGGCCCATGGTCGCCACGACGACGGCGTCGGCGGATTCGTCAAGGTCACGGCTGACGCGCCAGTCGATCGCCGTCGCCAGTCGAGCCAGGGTGTCGGCGGCCGGGCTCTCGCCGACGATCGCCAGCATGGGCGCGGGAAGCTGTGGCTCAACGAGGATCTCGACCTCCCCTTCCGACGCGCATGAGCCCTCCGTGGAGACGAGCCGAGACTCGCCGTCGCCGAGCGCGGCGAGCGCCTCGCGGACCACCGTCGGCTCGGAGCAGGACCCTCCGACCCAGCCGTAGACCGCGCCGTCGACTGTGACCACGGCGCGGTCGCCACGCCGCGCCGAGGCGGGCCGGCGGACGTTGACGACCGTGGCGAGCGCGAACGGCGTCCCGGCCGAGGCGAGCTCGCCGGCGCGGATGAGCACGTCGCCTGATCTCACTCCGCGAGGCCCACCCCGTTCATCGCAGCCCAGACCTTGTCGGACGTGACCGGCATCTCGAGGTTACGGACGCCCGCGTGCGCGAGCGCATCGACCACAGCGTTGACGTATGCGGCGGGCGAGCCCACTGTCGCCGACTCGCCGACGCCCTTCGCCCCGATCGGATGGTGCGGCGACGGGGTCACGGTCTCACCGAGCTCGAAGGAGGGCGTTTCCCAGGCGGTCGGCAGGAGGTAGTCCATGAAGTTGGCGCCGATGCAGTTCCCATCCTCGTCGAAGGTGATGAGCTCCATGGCCGCGATCCCGAAGCCTTCCGTGAGGCCGCCCATGATCTGTCCTTCGACGATCATCGGGTTGATCCGGACGCCGCAGTCGTCGACCGCGACGACTCGTCTCACCTTCCAGGCGCCCGTGCCCCGATCGATCTCCACGACGACGGCGTAGGTCCCGAACGGGAAGGTCATGTTGGGCGGGTCGTAGTAGTAGACGCCTTCGAGTCCGCACTCCAATCCCTGCGGCATGTTCGTGTAGGCCGCGAAGGCCACGTCCTGGATCGTCTTCGTCTTCTCGGGAGCTCCCTTGACGACGAAGCGTCCGCCTTCCCACTCGAGGTCTTCCTCGGACGCCTCGAGCAGATGGGCGGCGATCTTCTTCGCCTTGTTTCTGACTCTGCGTGAGACCATCGCGGTCGCCGCGCCCGACACGGGCGTGGAGCGGCTCGCGTACGTGCCGAGGCCGTACGGCGTGTTGTCCGTGTCTCCCTCCTGCACCTCTATGTCCTCCGGCTGGAGACCGAGCTCCTCGGCGACGATCTGGGCGAACGTCGTCTCGTGCCCCTGCCCCTGCGACTTGACGCTGAGCTTGAGCACCGCCTTGCCGGTCGGGTGGATGCGGAGCTCGGCTCCGTCGTTCATGCGCAGGCCGGCGATGTCGTACTGGGCTCCCGGGCCCGCCCCAACGACCTCCGTGAATGACGCGAGCCCGATGCCGATGAGCTTCCCCTCCTTGCGCGCTTCCTCCTGCTCGCGCCGGAGGTCGTCGTAGCCGAGCTTCTCGAGCGCCATGTCCATCGCCTTCTTGTAGTCGCCCGAGTCGTACTCGAAGCCGGTCGCGGACTTGTACGGGAACTGCTCCGGCTTGATGAAGTTGTTCCCGCGGAACTCCGCCGGGTCGACCCCGAGCTCGTACGCAGCCGTCTGCACCAGGCGCTCGATGAGGTACGAGGCTTCGGTGACGCGGAACGAGCAACGGTAGGCGACCCCGCCGGGCGCCTTGTTCGTATAGGCGCCTTCGGCCTCGACCCACGCCGCCGGGATGTCGTAGGAGCCGGTGACGATGTGGAAGAGTCCAGCCTTGCAGCTGGTCGGCTGGGCATCCGAGAAGAACGCCCCGTTGTCGGACAGGAGCTTCACGCGCAAGCCCGTGATCCTGCCGTCCTTGAGCGCGAGCTCGCCGTGCATGTGGTAGTCGCGCGCGAAACCGGTCGAGATGAGGTTTCCGGTGCGGTCCTCGACCCATTTGACGGGGCGGCCAAGCAGGAGCGAGGCGGCTGTGGCGACGACGTAGCCTGGGTAGATCGGCACCTTGTTCCCGAACCCGCCCCCGAGATCCGGCGAGATGACGCGGATCTTGTGCTCCGGGAGGCCGGCGACGAGCGCGAACAGCGTGCGGTGGGCGTGCGGGGCCTGCGAGGTCATGTAGATGGTCGCCTTGCCGGTCGCCGGGTTCACGTCCGCCACGCAGCCGCAGCACTCGAGCGGGGCCGGGTGGCAGCGCGGGTAGAAGGTCTCGAGCTCGACCACGCGGTCGGCTTCCGCGAACGCCTTGTCCGTCGCCTCCCGATCGCCGTTCGCGCAGACGTAGGCGTGGTTGGTCGTCTGCCCTTCCTTGTCGTCCCGGATCACGGGCGCGTCCTCCTCGAGCGCGCGCTGCGGCGTCGTGATCGCCTCGAGCGGCTCGTAGTCCACTTCGATGAGCTCGAGCGCGTCCTTCGCGATGTACGCGCTCTCGGCGACGACAGCGGCCACCTCTTGCCCCTGGAAGCGGACTTTGTCCGTGGCGAGGACGGCCTGCGTGTCGCCCGAGAGGGTCGGCATCCAGGCCAGGTTGTGCTGCGCCATGAGCTCGCCGGTGACGACCGCGATCACGCCTTCGAGCGCGTCTGCTTTTGACGTGTCTATCGACTTGATGCGCGCGTGGGCGTACGGGCTCCGCAGGAGCTCGAGGTGGAGCATGCCGGGCAGCGAGATGTCGTCGAAGTAGTTGCCCCGTCCATGGATGAACCGTGCGTCCTCCAGCCGCTTGACGGAGTGCCCGACCCCGCGAATTGCCCCGGTGGCCGCCATCGCTAGCTCGCCTCCTTCATGGCCGCCGCTGCGTGGCGGACGGCCTTGACGATGTTCACGTACCCCGTGCAGCGGCAGACGTTCCCGGAGATCGCCCAGCGGATCTCCTCCTCGCTCGGATCCGGGTTCTCCGCCAAGAGAGCGGTCGCCGTCAGCATCATCCCTGGCGTGCAGAAGCCGCACTGCAGGCCGTGCTCCACGTGAAAGCCCTCCTGCACCGGGTGCAGCCCTCCCGGCGGGGCGAGGCCCTCGACCGTCGTGACTTCACGCCCGTCGGCCTGGACCGCGAACATCGTGCAGGACTTGACCGGCGTCCCGTCGAGGAGCACCGTGCAGGCGCCGCAGCTCGAGGTGTCGCAACCGATGTGCGTTCCGGTGAGCCCGAGCGTCTGGCGAATGAAATGAACGAGCAAGAGCCTTGTCTCGATCTCGGCCGAGCGCGCCTGACCGTTGACCGTCACGGTCACCGGGCGCGTGAACTGGGCCTGCTTGACGACGGTCGCGGTCATCGTCCCTCCCTCCGTTCCCGGGCCCTACGCAGGGCTCGCTCGGTGAACACACGGACGACGTTGCGCTTGTATTCGGCGCTCCCGCGGATGTCGTCGTGAGGCTCGGCGGTCTCGGCGGCGAGCCGACCTGCCTCGGCGATAGCCTCGTCGTTCAGCTCACGCCCGGCGAGGGCGTCCTCGGCGGCTTTGGCTCTCATGTTTCTGGGGCCAACACCCGTCAGTGCGATGCCGGCCTGCTCGACGTTCCCGTTCGAGAAGGAGACGTGGACGCCGACGGCTGCCGTCGCGAAGTCACCGACTTTGCGCTCCAGCTTGAGGTAGGCACCCCCGCACGGCGCCTTCGGCTCCGGGACCTGCACCCAGGTGACGACCTCGGTCGGCTCGAGCGCTGTGGTGAACGGGCCCTGGAACAAGTCGTCGAGCGGAATCGTGCGCGTCCCGCCCGGCCCCTGCGCCTGCACGGATGCGCCGGCAGCGAGGAGGGCAGAGCCCCAGTCCCCCTGCGGGTCGGCATGGGCGAGCGAGCCCGCGACCGTGCCGAGGTTGCGCACTACCGGGTCGGAGATCTGCGGCGCCGCGTCGGCGAGCACGTCGTAGCTCTTGCGGAGCAGCTCGGATCGCTCGCAGTCCTTGTGTCGAACGAGTGCTCCGACGTTCAGCAGGTCGTTGTCCTCGTAGTGCTCGTCGAGGCCGGCGATCCGATTGATGTCGACGAGCGCGCGCGGCGACGCGAAGCGGAGCTTCATCAGCGGGATCAGGCTCTGCCCGCCCGCGAGCACCTTCGCTTCGTCGCCGTAGCGCTCGAGAATCGAGACCGCCTCCTCCACCGTCGTGGGGGCGAAGTACTCGAACCTGGCGGGGTACATGGACGTCCCTCCCTTCCCGCTCTCTCGAGACAAACTAGCCGTGCGGAGGCCAGCATACTTTCAGCCAGGAGTACGCTTCAACCGTGCGCTTCGGATCTGTCGACGAGGTCGAAAAGGCCCTCCGCGCCGATTCGTACCTTCCCGGCCGTGGCCTCGCGACAGCCGTCTTCCTCGCGCTCGAGATGGGCAGGCCGTTGCTCCTTGAAGGGGAGGCGGGCGTGGGCAAGACAGAGGTCGGCAAGACTCTCGCGCGGGTCCTCGGGTCGCGCCTGATCCGGCTCCAGTGCTACGAGGGCATCGACGCGAGCCAGGCGCTCTTCGAGTGGGACTACTCGCGTCAGCTTCTCTACGCGCGCGCCCTCCAGGAAGGAGAGGTGGCCGCCGAGCGGGTCGCTGCGCTCTACGGCCCGGAGTTCCTCGTCGAGCGGCCACTCCTCGCCGCGATCAGGGCGGGTGCGCAGGCCGTGCTCCTGATCGACGAGCTCGACCGCGCGGACGACGAGTTCGAGGCGTTCCTGCTCGAGGTGCTCTCCGACTACACCGTCACCGTTCCCGAGCTCGGGACGATCGCAGCCGTGGAGGCTCCGGCCGTCGTCATCACGTCGAATCGCACGCGTGAGCTCCACGACGCGCTCAAACGTCGCTGCCTCTACCACTGGATCGATTTCCCCGACCTCGAGCGGGAAGTCGAGATCATCAGGCTGCGCGCTCCAGGGGTCTCCGAGGCGCTCGCTCGCTCTGTTGCCGCCACCGTGGGGCGGCTGCGGACCCTCGACCTCGTCAAGCGTCCCGGTGCCGCCGAGGCGATCGACTGGGCCCAGGCCCTCTCCGTCCTCGGAGCCGAGTCCGCCGACGGTGAGCCCGCCCGGGCGACTCTGGGCTGGGCGGTGAAGAACCGAGACGACACCGCGCGGGTCGAGGCCGAGCTCTTCGGTGAGTGAAGAGACGCTCACCCGTTTCGGGCGCACGCTCCGAGACGTGGGACTCGAGGTCGGGACGGGTCGCATCGCCGACTTTTGCCGTGCCGCCGCGTTGCTTCCGCCCGACGATCTCTATTGGGCTGGGCGCGCCACACTGCTCGCACAAAGCGCCGACATTCCTGTTTACGACGAGGCCTTCGCGGCCTTCTTCGGACCGCCGGCCGAGGCCAGGCCCCCGCCTGCAGTGGTGCGGATCCGAAGCGAAGCAGAAACCGAGAGCGCGCTCGCGAGCGACGCGGAGCTTCTGAAGGACAAGAGCTTTTCGCAGTGCTCCAAATCCGAGCTTGCGGCCCTGGCAAGGCTGATGCAACAACTCCCCCTCGCCCTCCCGGAGCGCCGTTCCAGGCGAAGAGTGCCCGCTCGGTCGGGCAGTCCGGATCTCAGGCGGACGCTGCGCCGCTCGTTTCGGACCGGAGGCGAACCCGTCGACCGGGCCTGGCGACAACGTCGCCGCGACAGGCGTTGGCTCGTCCTGCTGCTCGACGTGTCCGGATCGATGGATGCCTATTCCCGAGCACTGGCCATGTTCGCTCACGCAGCTCTCCGTTCGAGTCGCCGCGTCGAGGCGTTTTGCTTCGGGACGCGGCTCACGCGGGTCACGCGCTCACTCGCGGCCGCCGACGCGGACGTTGCGCTCGCGCGCGCAGCAGCCGAGGTCGTCGACTGGGACGGAGGCACGCGCATCGGCGAATCGCTCAAGGTCTTCCTCGACGAACACGGGCACGGCGGGCTGGCGCGCGGCGCGGTCGTCCTCGTCTGCTCGGACGGGCTCGAGGTCGGCGATCCCGAGCTCCTCGCCGAGCAGATGGCCCGGCTCGGGCGCCTCGCCTACCGCGTCGTCTGGCTCAATCCGCTACAGGAGGATCCAAAGTACGAGCCGCTCGCGCGTGGGATGAAGTCGGCGCTGCCGCACATCGACCTCTTCGCGAGCGGGCACAACTTCACGAGCCTCGAAGAGCTCAGTGTCGCGCTCGCGCGGATTTAGTCAGCTCTAGGCGAGACCCCGGCCCGCAGCCAGTGGCGAGAGCATGACCGGGCTACCGAGACGCCGCCAGCTCCGGTTGCGGTGTAGCGAGTTTTGCGCTGTTTACTCGATCAGGCTAAACCGCGTATAGGTCGTTACACTCGCCGGATCGATCCGATCCGCAACCCGTACACGCCTGGCGCCGGCTCCCGGCCACCGGCGCTGACCGGACGCGACGAGGAGATCGAGGCCTTCCGCGTCCTGCTCGCCCGGCTCAAGCTCGGGCGGCCAGAGAAGAGCATGCTCATCACCGGGCTGCGCGGTGTCGGCAAGACCGTACTTCTGAACACGTTCGAGGCGATCGCGGAAGAGTCGGGCTTGCGCACGGCCAAGAGCGAGATCACCCACGAGACCGAGTTCCGGCCGCTGATCTCCCGCCTCACCCGCCGGGCGTTGCTCGCGGTCAGCCCGGCCAAGCGGATGAAGGAGCGCGCCCGCCGCGCCGCCGCAATCTTCAAGGCGTTCACCCTGCGAACACCGGAGGGACTCGAAATCGGGGTTGACGTCGGGGCGATGCTCGGCCGCGCCGACTCCGGTGACCTCGGCGACGACCTCTCCGATCTCTTCGTCGCGCTTGGCGAGGCGGCTGCGGAACACGAGACCGGCATCGTCTTTCTGCTGGACGAGGTGCAGTTCCTCGAGCGCGCCGAACTGGAGGCGCTGATCGCGGCGTTGCACCAGGTCTCGCAGCGCGAGCTGCCGCTCACGCTCGCCGGCGCCGGGCTGCCCCAGCTGCCGGCGCCGACGGGTGCGGCCAAGTCGTACGCCGAGCGGCTGTTCCGCTTCCCGGCCATCGACCGCCTCCCTGGCCAGGCTGCGCGCGACGCGCTCGAACTTCCCGCGCGAGCGGAGGGCGTCGACTTCGAGCGCGCGGCGACGAGCCGCATCCTCGAGCTCACCGAGGGCTATCCCTATTTCCTGCAGGAGTACGGCCGCCACGTCTGGAACGTCGCCGCCGGCCCGACGATCACAGTCGCCGATGTCGAGCGGGCGCACGACCTCGTTCAGCTCGACCTCGACGAAAGCTTCTTCCGCATCCGCATCGGCCGCGCGACCGCCGAGCTCGCCTACCTCGCCGCGATGGCACACCTCGGCTCAGGGCCCTACCGGTCGGGCGAGATCGCGACCAGGCTCGGACGCCCCGGCCCGGAGAGCGTGGCCCCCACGCGCGCGCGCCTGATCAAGAAGGGGCTCATCTACAGCCCCTCCTACGGCCTCAACGAGTTCACCGTGCCGCAGTTCGACGCCTTCATCCGGCGAAGCTTCCCGCTCAAGGCATCATGAGCCACACGCGGAGCTACGCGCCTGAGCGTGTCCACGGATACGCGCAGATCCGCGACTACGCCGCGATCGGAGATGGCCGCACGATCGCCCTGGTCGCTCCCGACGGCTCGATCGACTGGCTGTGCCTGCCCGACCTCGACTCGCCGAGCGTCCTCGGCGCATTGATCGACGCGGAGCGCGGCGGCCGGTTCCTGCTCGAGCCGGAGGTCCCGTACGAGGCTTCGCGCCGCTACCTGCCGGACACAAACGTCCTCGAGACGACGTTCGCTACAAGCGCCGGACACGTACGGCTGACCGACGCGATGACGCTGCCGACCGGCGCCCTCAGCCCCTACCGCGAGCTCGTGCGACGCGTCGAGGGCTTGGCGGGCATGGTGCCGTTGCGCTGGCGCATCGAGCCGCGCTTCGGCTACGGAGCAGCGAAAACGCGGTTCGAGCGACGTGCTGGCATCCCGGTTGCGTTGAGCGGCCGCGACGCGCTTGCCCTCTGCAGCTGGGAGGCTGGAGAGCCTGAGTACGGCGAGCAGGCGATCACGGGTCGCTTCAAGATCGGCGAAGGCGGGAGCAGCCTGCTCGTCCTCAGCGCCGCTCATCAAGAACCGCTCGTGCTGCCGAGCCGCGAGGACGCCGAGGTCCGGCTGCAAGAGACGGCACGGTCGTGGCGCGAGTGGGCGCCCGCGCGCGAGTACTCGGGTCCCTGGCGGGAGGCGGTGATCCGCAGCGTGCTCGCGCTCAAGCTGCTCGTCTTTGCGCCCTCGGGCGCGATCGCCGCCGCCGCGACCACGTCGCTACCGGAGGAGATCGGAGGCGAGCGCAACTGGGATTACCGCTTCTCCTGGCCGCGCGACGCCGCCTTCACGCTCCAGGCGCTGCTCGCGCTCGGCTGCGCACCCGAGGCGCGCGCCTTCTTCTCCTGGATCCTGCACGCCTCGCAACTGACGCACCCGCGCCTGCAAGTGCTCTACCGCCTCGATGGGCGCGCCGAGGCCAACGAGGAGGCACTCTCACTGGCCGGCTACCGCGGCTCGCGGCCGGTCCGGGTCGGGAACGGCGCCGCTGACCAGACGCAGCTCGATGTCTACGGCGAGCTGCTCGAGGCCGCTTCGCGATTTGCTTCTGCCACCGGCGGGCTCGATCGCGACCACGGCCGCCGTCTCGCCGAGCTCGCCGATTTCGTCTGCGAGAGCTGGGAACAGCCAGACGCCGGCATCTGGGAGAGGCGCAGCGAGCCGGCCCACTTCATCCAGTCGAAGATGATGTGCGCGGTCGCGCTCGGGCGGGCCTGCGAGCTGGCCGAGCGCCAGCTGCTGCCGGCCAAGCACGGGGAGCGGTGGCGCCGCGAGCAGGAGCGCATCCGCGAGTTCGTCGAGACGCGCGGCTACTCGGAGCGCAAGCGAGCCTATGTCCAAAGCGCCGGCGAAGAGGAGCTCGACGCCTCGCTGCTCCTCGCCGTCCTGGCCGGCTACGACCAGCCGCGCGCACCACGCCTGCTCGATACGGTCGACGCGGTCCGCCGTGAGCTCGCTCGCGGCCCTTTGATCCATCGCTATCTCGGCGAGGACGGCCTCCCCGGCGAGGACGGCGCCTTCGTCGCCTGCTCGTTCTGGCTGGTGGAGGCGTACGCTCGCCAGGGCCGCCTCGAGGAGGCGGCGGCGCTGATGGACGAGCTCGTTCCGCTGGCGAACGAGGTCGGTCTCTTCGCCGAGGAGATCGATCCGGCGACTGGCGATTTTCTCGGCAACATCCCGCAAGGCCTCTCGCACCTGGCGCTGATCAACGCGGCCGTCTCGATCGAGGAGTCCCGGGCGTGATCTGGGGCGCGCTCGTCGGCGGTCTTGCCGGCACGCTGGTGCTGACGACGCTGCTGCGGGCGGCGAGCGAGTTCGGCCTGACGCGGATGGACCTTCCCTTCCTGCTCGGAACCGCGGTGACCGCCGACCGCGTGCGCGCGAAGGCGATCGGCTACGGACTCCACTTCGGCTTCGGCCTGCTCTTCGCCCTCGCCTACTACGCGATCTTCCTCGTCATCGACCGGAGCGGCTTCCTGCTCGGCGGATTCTTCGGTCTCGTGCATGCGCTCTTCGCCGGCAGCGCTCTGGTAAACATCCTGCTCCCGGTCGTGCATCCACGTATGGGTACCGGCTTCACCGCCGCCGGCTCCGCGCCGCTGCTCGAGCCGTCCGGATTCCTGCTGCTTAACTACGGCCGCCAGACGCCGCTGGCGACGATCATCGCGCATGTCGCGTACGGCGCGATCGTCGGCGGCTTCGTCTCGCTCGCGAGCTGATGAAAGACGCGGTCGTCGCCATCACCGGGGCCTCGTCGGGAGTGGGGCGCGCCTGCGCGCGCGAGTTCGCCCGCAGGGGCGCCTGCATCGGTCTGATCGCCCGTGGTCGCGACGGGCTCGAGGCGGCGCGGCGCGAAGTGGAAGAGCTCGGCGCGCGCGCGCTCGTCTTCACGCTCGACGTCGCCGACGCCGAGGCCGTCGAGGCAGCCGCCGCTGCGATCGAGGAGCAGCTGGGACCGATCGACGTTTGGGTCAACAACGCGATGCTGTCTGTCTTCTCACCCATCGCCGAGCTGAGCGCCGAGGAGATACGGCGCGTGACCGAGGTCACCTACCTCGGCTACGTGCACGGAACGCTGTCGGCGCTGCGGCGGATGCGCCCGCGGAACCGCGGCGTCATCGTCCAGGTCGGCTCGGCGCTTGCCTTCCGGGCGATCCCCCTGCAGGCGGCTTACTGCGCTGCCAAGCACGCGATCGAGGGCTTCACCGAGGCGCTCCGCTGCGAGCTCCTGCACGACGAGAGCAATGTCCGCGTCACCATGGTGCAGCTCCCCGCGCTGAACACGCCCCATTTCAGCGTCGTGCGCACGCGCCTGCCCCGCCACCCAAAGCCCGTGCCGCCGATCTTCCAGCCCGAGCTGGCCGCGCGCGCGATCGCCTTTGCCGCCGAGCACCCGCGGCGGGAACTGTGGGTGGCCGGCTCCACCGTGCGCGCACTGCTCGGAAACAAGCTCGCGCCGGGCCTGCTTGATCGCTCTCTCGCCCGGAACGGCTACGCGGCGCAGCAGACCGAGAAGCCGGTCGAGCCCAATCGCGCCGACAACTTGGCTGGCCCGCTCCCCGGCGACCGCGGCGCGCACGGCATCTTCGACGGCGAGGCGCACGCGCAAAGCCTCCAGCTCCTGGTGATGACACAGCGGCGCCTGCTCACCGCCGGCGCGCTCGCGGCCGCCGCCACGGCCGTGCTCCTGCGAACTCGTCGCTGATAGCCGGCTTCGCGAGCCCGACCGCCTACTCGGAGACAATCGCGGTGAGCAGGTCCTCTCTCGTCGGAGGCTTCGCGACGAGGGCGTCCGCGCCTGCCGCGCGCGCCTCCTGAAGCATCGCTGGGTCGTCGACGCCGGTCGTCACGAAAACCCGCGCCGTCGAGCCGAGCTCCCGGAGCCGCCGGATCGCCTCCACTCCGTTGTCGTCATTGAGCCTGCCCTCGTGCAGGGCGCAGCCGCGGTGCGAGCAGCGGTCGGCGAGCGCGAAGACGCGTGCGCCCTTGCGCACGAGCAGGACCGCGACGCCGTCCGTCCGCGCCCCGGTCAGTTTCCGTTCCTCGAGTGTGGCCTCGTCCAACACGGGCGTCCAGTCGCCGGGCTCGGCCTCGAAGGCCGTCTGGTTGACGCCGACGCCGTTGCCGAACGAGAGGTGGCCGAGAATGTCGCGATCCCGTAGCCCGCCGCCGAGAGCGCAATCCCGCGCTGCCGGGCTGCGCGGTCACGGGGGCCTTTAAAGTCCGGCAATGGCCAAGATCTCGGCGCAGCAGCTCGCCGAGCTCGTACCGTGCCCGCTCGAGCGTGTTCGCCGGCTGGCGGATCTCGGGATCGTTGCGCCAGACGTCGAGGGCGGGTTGTTCCGGTCGTCCGACGTTCACGTTGTTCGCCTCATGGATGCGTTCGAAGAGGCTGGCATTTCGCTCGAGGACGTCGCCCGGGGCGTGGCCGCGGGAGAGCTCTCGTTTCCGCTGGAGCTCTTCTTACCCGAGCCCATGGGGAGGGAGGCCACTTATGAACGAATCGGCGCCGCACTTGGGCGCTCGCCGGAGCTACTACGTCGCCTGAGCAGTGAGCTCGGGTTGCCGCCGTCCGCCGACGACCGTGTCCGTAGCGAAGACGCGGAGGTGCTGGCACTGATCCTGAGGACGCTCGATCTGGCAGACGAGGACGAGCT
>Ga0307416_100000659_pt1 | contig 17883 bp, 32 predicted proteins | sample DK1Cmetagenome_2_FD_203821 | JGI IMG/M metagenome (GOLD analysis project Ga0307416, IMG submission 203821) | Maize rhizosphere microbial communities from greenhouse at UC Davis, California, United States - DK15-C-3 | ecosystem: Host-associated > Plants > Roots > Rhizosphere > Soil | place...
TTCGTAACCGTACAGTTCCACCCCTCAGCTCCAGCAGTGTACTGCACAAGGTACAACCACCGAGGAGTGTCAGGAATCGGTTGGTGTCTGTGGCCGTTCCACTCTGCTATTGGTAATGTGTCGGACAGCGTTCTCAGGAAGGACAGTTCGTAGTCGAAGTTGTAGAAGACAATCACCCTCCCATGCTTGCGCAACAATTCCGAAAGCGCGCTTAGCCGTGTGGGATCGGAATTGACAACCCTCCTCATCACATGAAACATCTCTGCCACGTCCCGAAGGGGTCTGTTCTCGTAGACATGCCATCTTCTTTTTACCACCCTATCGAACATTGTTTGATCGTACGACACTGGTACGTTTTCAGTGATCCTGGTAGTGTGCCGCTCATACGGCATATGTACGAGCACGGCATTTCGCAATCGGAATAGCTTGCGTACTCCGAGATAGCGATCGACCTTCGGGAATTTCGAGTAGTGGTTGTAGACAACGTGCTCTCGCTTGAACTCGGTTCGGTTCTTGTACCAGCCGTTAGCGATGAACACAGTGATGTAGTCAAGCCACGTATCCCCTGGCGTAGCAGTGAGTAGAATCCAGCGGTTATGCCGGGCAATTCGTATGAACGACTTTGCCCACTCTCCACTTCCCACAAGACGTTGTTCATCAAATACAAAGAACGCATCCTTGACCTCCGTGTACTTCCCGATGTTGTTCCACGAATCAACGGTCAAGACGCCCGAGACGGTGGCGTCCGTACGAGTTCCAACGCCTATAGAGGCGAACTCTCTCTCCCAATCCAGGGAATCTCTCTTCTTGGCTGTCGTAATCACAATCACGTCGGAAGGTGCCTCATTCTTCTGGTAGTACGCCACGGCCACCCGTGACTTTCCGGTGCCGACACCTCCCAACAGAATGTTCCCGTTGCGGAGCTCAGCCAGCGCCTTCTTTTGGTGTGGTCTCAGCTCCAGCATTGCCTTCCTTCCACTGTTCTACAATCAACCCGTTCACATCCAGTTCGACTGGTGGGAACCGTTTATCACGAGGGATAGTATTATGTAGAGACACAGCTGCTCCTGGCGGAGCCCATCGGCTAACAGCGCTTGCATCACAGCCCCAACGACTACAGAAATTGTAGGGGAGAGGAACGCCCGAAATCTCTCGCCATTTGTGACCAATCTGTAAACACTTCTTACGCATGCTCATCTACCTTGTCTGTCTTGCGGGTTCTGAAACCGCTTGTCCTCGTGCTCCTGGGCGTGGAACTCCTGGATGTGGGCTTCCAGCTTGTCTGCCGCCTCACGACGAGTCACACCTGTGAAGTACATCGACTCGTGGTAAGGACACTTGATTGACCTCACTTAGTCCCTCCAGCCTGGGGTGGTGGGGTGGGAGCCGCCTTCGTATGTACGCTCTCCAGATGCTTAGCCGGATCCAACACAAGCGCACTACAGATGGTGCATTCCACGACTGGCTCGTTCATGAACACTGACGTGTCCCGCCGGTTCTCCACAGTTGTCTCGCCGACCTGCTTGGTCGGGTTGCGAGCGTGCTCCGGTGGTCTGCGCTCAGCCGGAGGCTTTCCGAGATCGGGCATATGTGTCCTTTCGACAAAAACGAGAGACCGTGTTAGGGTCTCTCGCAGTAGAACTACGTTGTTGGGGTAACACATTCGTGCATGGTTTCTCCAAAAATTAGTAGGGTCTCTATTATAGGCCATGTATTTGGCGCGAAAAACTGAGAGCCTATGTATTAGGCTCTCGAGTCTTGACTTATTACGGGGTAATACCAACTTCACGGGCCAGGGTGTCGATGGTGCGCTGCTGAGCCCTGACCGCATTGCGGAGGGCAATCATCATGAGGTTGAACTCCTCGGGGTCCGTAACGGGTCCGTCGGAGATCTCCGCATTGATCGCCTCAACCGTAATCTCGGTCAGGGCTTTTGCCTCGGCAACCATGAGCTTGTGGGTGTTCAGCATGATAGTTTCCTTTCGTAGGTGGGGTCTCATTATACGAAAGGTAAAATTCGCGAACTAATCCTGAGCGACGGGGTGGTCCTCCATCAAGATCGCCTTGAGGAGGATGAGGTAGTTGAGGTGATCTGTGATCTTCTCTTCCCAGACACTCAGAGGCATGTGTCCGTCATACTTACACATGTCATAGATTGACACGGTGTGCTTAGCCATCATCCCCGCCAAAGCCTGCAGACGAGTCACACCCTCGAGTTCTGCGGCAACGGTGAAGTTGTGCAGACGGTCGTGGTCCTCGGCATACTCCTTGGCCTTGAGGATGAGCATGTCGTTGCAGACACGCATCTGCTCGTTGAAGATCTTCTCGAACTCGAGTTGGTTCATGGGGTCTCCTTAGCGAAAAATGAGAATCCATGTTAGGGATTCTCACTTGAGGTTCACACGTGGTGGTAGATCTCCTGCGAGGAGGTCCGGTCGACTGACAGGTACGCACCGCTGTCGAGCTGGTAGACGTTGTGGCCGGTGTTGAACTCGTCACGGATCCAGTCGTTGATCTCGTTGGCCTTCTGCTGCGCTTCGTTAGCTGCCTTTACTTCGGCAACACCCGCGGCGACGCAGAGTCCAGCGAAACCAACAACAATGGTTCCCATGACGAGGCCTTCACTGTGGTCACTCATCCACTGCACGAAGCGGACGCGACGGTTGGTCTTCGGGGTCTCGTTCTGCATGGTAGTTCCTTTACATTAGTGTTGGGGTCTCATAGTATGGCTTGTTTTTTACGCGAGACCCAGAAGGGCAGAGGCTCACTGCTGAACCCCTGCCCTCCTCATGTGGGAACTTACCTACCGCAGAGTAGGCCTATATGAAGTTGTTATTCAGTTGTTAGTCCCGTGCTCGCAGCACGAGCCAGATGACAAGCCCGATCAGCGTCAGGGCCGCCAAGACCAACCACACCTTCTTCGTGTCCATTCCGTTCACCTCCTATTCAACACCCTTCGCTCTCTCTCGCTGGTGCCGCCCCAGACGCCATAGGCCTCGTGGTTCTCCAGGGCAAGGTCGAGACAGCGTTCACGAATCGGACACTTCGCACAGACCTTCTTGGCTTCTCGGACCAGAAGATTCCCGGCGCCGCCTCCCTGTCCCCTTTCGGGGAAGAACAGCTGGGGGCTCTCCTTAGTGCAGAGAGCCTGGTCGACCTCGTCCTGTGTGAAGTGGCTTGTGATGAGAATTTCGCCCCCGGCCATGAGCTAGTGGGTTGGACCCTCGTCGTGCTCTGCCTCGACCGGCTTGTCGCGCTCACCGTTGCTCTCGCTCTTGGGACGACTGTCCGCGACGAAAGCGTTCTGGAAAGCTCGTTCGCTGTAGACCTTGAAGCCCTTGTCCGACCTCAGAACCCGATCGCCGATGAACGCCATCTTCTGGCGGTCGTTCATGGGCTGGTGGGTCTCGACGTGGATGTACTTCTGCTCCATGATGGTGCCGTGGTCGTCGACGACCTTACGCTCGATCTCGACGGTGCCGCTGCACCACTGAGCAACCTTATCGATGTTGCCAGGGGTGACCCGAGCGCCCTCGACGTAGAACGGCTTCCGCTCGAAGTTCTCGATGACGAGGGGCTCATCGTTCGTTTGCGGCATGGAGTTCGGAGACGGGGTCTTGGTCTTCTGTGGCATATCTCTTCCTTCTAGATAGAGCGGTACGAATGGTGGAGCGGGGTTTAGCTGTCCATCAGGCGGTGGTAGTTCTTGCGCATCCAATCGAAGTTGTCCTGCTTCTTCTCGAATTCAGCTGCCAGGACCTTACGGCGGTGCTCGGCCCAGGCGACATCAACTACGTTGGGAACCCGAGGGATGGCCAGTCCCGGGTTGCGCGGCTTACGACGGTTGCTCACAAATCGATCCGTGAAAGGAGACGATCGAACTTACTACCGACCGTCCTCAAGTGGTCGACGTACCGCTCGAGCTCGCCAGCCAGATCCGAACTCGGCTCTGCACGATCTGTAGCCAGCATCTTGTCGTTCGTGTTCGGGTAATCCGGAATGAGCACCGGGCTCAGTCGATCTGCGAACGTTTCAACAAGCTTGTTGAAACGCTCCAGCTCCATCTCGAGGTACTCCTTTTGCTGGCGCACCCCAGACTTGCGCTGAGGCATGTCGTCCGAATCCATCATTCGGCCTTCGTACATCTGCTACTTCCTCTCTCGGAACAAGATTCCTGCATTCTGCATCATGCTCACGGCGTCCCGAACCCGCTCGCCGGTGAGACCTGAAAGCTTCAGCGCGTCGTACACCTTGTGAATGGTCTCGTCGTCGTGGTATTCCTCATCCTCGGGTTCATCCGGAATGTCCGACACACGATCGGATCGGTAGCTGAAGCTGAGACCATCGCTCGCCAGAACTATAGCGGTGTTACCCAACGTTTTGCTGACAAGAGTTGACTGAGGAACATTCTTGGCCGTAACCATCAGATGGAATGTAGCCCAGTCCTCTGTGTGACAGTTACACCCTTTACTGCGACACGACCGGCCGGGGTGATTTTTTTCACAGCCGCACATCAGGCCTCCACCGGCTCAGAGTCGTCTTCGAAACTCTCGGTCAGATCGGCCATGTACATGGCCTCGACCTCGTCCTCGGCCGCGGTGAGAGCGATGGTCTTGAGGAAGCCGCTGTAGCCGCCCTCAGCCATGTCGCTCCACCAACCGTTGATGACGACATCCACCCGCTCGACGTCGACAGCATCGAGGAATTTGACGTTGTCTTCGTCGAGGATGGTCGTCTTGTTCGAGGTCTTGAGCATACATTTTGGTGGGCGTCCGCTCTTGAAGTTGACCTTCACCTTGAGGATCCAGTCACCTTCCTCCTCGTCCGGACGCGGCTTGAGCTGCTTGACACGCCAGCCCTTCTCCTTCAGCTGAAGAGCGTGCTCCGGCGAGAGCTTGACACAGAAGTTACGGTCCCCCTCGGAGTTGAACTCCCGAGGAGCCCCAGCGAAGTTACGAAATAGAATGTCTCTCGGCCCCAGATTCTTCAGGACGAGAGTTGGGTTATCCGGCATTTGGTGGGGTCTCCTCTTCGGTTACAGGGGTTTGCTGCTTCAAAAGCTGTCCGATTTGTACCAGGTTGGTGTTCAGGGCCTGGGAAACCCGGAGCAGATGTTGTACTGACTTGTTGAGTTCTCGGATCGCCCGAGTCTGAGCGTCCATGTGGGACATCTTGTCGCGGTGCATTGCGGCTTCAGTTGGCATCGGTCAACACCCAATTCTTTTCGAACCAGTCGGTTACACGGACGTAGAAGAACCCCTGCCAGCGAACGACATAATGCCGTCCCTCGCTGGCACGCCTCATACCTTCGTGTGTGGGAACGTTGAGCCCGACATTGGTCTTGCTGGAGTCGAAAGCGTCGAACTCATCGACCTTGACACCGTACGTAAGCTTCTCGAGCTCATCAACATTCTCGGCAGTGAGCTTGACTGCTTCGACCTCCAGATCACCGAAACGATACGTTTGAAACATGAATGCGTGCCCTCGTTTCCACCATGGTTTTAGCTTCTTCCTCGGTGGACGCCTTTCCGATGTAGATGCCATCGAAGAAAGCGTTCCACCGTTTGGGATTTACAGTGAACAACAGCACATGCCCAACCTTGTCTCTGTTCTCCGGAAACACTTTCTGAGAGACAAGGGTTCCGCTTCCGTGCCTATGCCAGTCCCTCATGCTCTTGGCGCGTCCCGGTACTCAACTGCATGGCAAAGAGGGTCGATACATTGGCGATACTGCGTGGGTTTCACACCGGGCTTGACTCCGGTGTTAGCCATCCAAGGACCCCAAGCGTGCTGCTCGGGGTCCTTCGGCCAGTTGTGGCTCACTTCACAAACTCCTCGAAGTCGCCGAACTTGTTAATGGTCTTGACTGCCTCCGCAACAAGACGATCGTAGTAGGACATGTCAACGACATCGACAGCCCGTTCGCCGAGCTGTTCGAGCGTGTCAGCTTCCATCCAGAGGTGGTTCTTCGTGCCGGTAACGGCATGGACCTTCTCACTATCCACTCGGTACAGAACGCCTCCGCCGTTACCTTCCTTGACCGGAACGACAAGTGCCGACTTGCCTACGAACTGCATTCCCTCGACTAGAGCCATTGGCTTGTCGTGCTCGAAGTCGAGATACATCGCACCCTTCTGAACCTGCTTGGTCTCGCACAGGTCCCGGAATTCGATCTCCTCGCCAGAGAACAGGCTCTTGTAGACGTAGGGGTGCTGGAACTGTGCGCCCACAGCCTCCCAGTGGTCACCGTCTCGAGCGACGTACACGGCATCGTTCACGAGACACATCTTGTCGTATGTAGTCTCGTGCTCGAACTCGTAGCCGTACTTGGCTCCGAACGCCATGATCTCATCGATGTCCTCCTGAGTTGCCCCAGGAATCTTGATCGAGTCCGTCTTGATGTGGACTACTTGAAGCCCCTTCTCCTGACAAGCGTTCTTCAGGTCGATCATGAAGAGGGCCCCACGCTTTGCAGCAATGTTGTCCTTGTTGCGGATGTCACGGAAGGGGTTGTCGAACTTCGCACTCGTCAGACCGTAGACAATATTGATCGCGATCTTCAGAGCGTACGAAAGCTTCTTAGCGTCCTTATCGTCCTCGAGATATGGCGAGAGTCTACCGCCGAACATCTGACGCGCGCCATCATAGTCGCCACTCTTGATAGCGATTCGAGCGTCTCTGAGGGCAGCGAACTTGGCAGTGTACTCGTCACCGAACATGTTGAGCTGGATGATTGAGGAAGGATGCATAGAAGCGACGTCCAGTACAGCGACGTTCTCGTACATGCCGGGTTCTGCATAGACGTATCCACCTTCGCCGACAAGCTCGCCTCGGTAGTAAGACTTGCCCATGTCGAATTCGTAGCCCTCGAACTCCTTGCTGAGGTCCGTGTACTTGAACTTCTGCTGAGGCATCCGGTCGTTACCGAAGATGATCTTCGCAGTGTGCTTCTGAGTCGTGTCGTTGACTGTCAGCCCACTGAGCTCAGCAAGAATCTGCCGGGCCACGAAGTCAGCCTTACGAGCCTTGAACACTTCCTTCGTGGTACGAAGGTCGCTGCAGCAGTACTCCACAACCTTGGGCCAGAGCTCCTCCGGGACTGGTTCGTCCCAAGGGAGACCCAATTCGTGATGCGGCAGTCCAAGCTCGATCTGGAACTTCTTCAGAGTCTTCTTCTCGCTGCTGAAGTCGAAGATATCGGCGTATGAAAGCTTGTAGGCCTCGCCGAACAGAACGCCGGGTCCTGAGTTGTTGACGATCTTCTGGCTCAGCTTGTAGAGAGCCATGTTGTCGTACCCCAGATAACGCGCGTAAGCAATGTGGTTGTCGTACCTACGGTTGTTGTACCCCACAAGCTTGAGCTTGAACAGGTGCTCCATCTCCTGTGGGGTGGGGTTGATCATCTTGACTTCTTCGTCGCTGTCCTCAAACCCCCAGCAGACGACAAAGAGGTTCGGGAACACCTCCAGGTCGAAGAAGGCAATACGATCATCGCCCTCGTAGTCCTTCATGGACTCGCTGTGCTCTGACTTCAGCTTCATCTGCTGCACGATCTTGAGACTCTGCAGAGGCTGGTTCGTACTGTTGTTGGCGAAAGCGATGAACTTCGGAAGCAGATCGCTGACGTCATACTCCATGCCCGACTCATATGCCTCATCGAGGATGTGCTTGATGAAATCGATTGACGGCTTGGTGCCCGGGTGAATCTCCTTGCGCAGGTTTCGAGCAATGAGATCCCGCAGACCCTTTTCGCTCTTGATAGTGTCTGCCTTGAGCACCTTCTTCTCCTTGAACGGTAGGCCGCTGTTGATCGTTGCGATCGGAACATCGTTACAGTGGGTCAGCTTCCGTCGGAGCGACGCTTCTCCAAGGAGGGTCTTGACCTCAATTCCATCCGAATAGTATGAGCTAAGCTCCTCGACTTCGCCCTCAAAGTTGTAATGAAGGTGGACACCCTCACCGGATTTGCTGACCTCGGCGTATGTCGGGGGCCAATTACTCGCAGCCTCAAGGTTTCGCTCGAGTGCTGTAGTGCCATTAATGGCCTTGAGATCAAAGTCAATGACAATATGCTCCCGAGGCACACGTACAAAGTGAAGAGCACCAGTATCCACATCAGCCAGCGTTGTGGTAACCGTAGCCCACGCTTTGCGTGGAGTCCCGGCCTTGCTGGCGAGTTGTGCGGGCTGGCTGGCGAACTGCTCATCAAATATGGATTCCGTTTCATCTAGAACGAGGGAGTAGGACTTGGAATCGTCTGCAGGCGCCTTGAACTTGTCAGCGTTGAAACCCAGATATACGCTGCTTGTGCGATGCCCCATAAACTCAGCCCTTTCGAGGAACGAGTCGAAGTAGTTCCGAAGTTCTTCTCGGACCTTGTACTGGGGTCGGCGCCTCTCAATTCCAGTCTCGTCGCAGAACTCCTTGTACAGAGAGTAAGCCTGCTTCAGAGTCGTTCCGTCCTGAGACTGGAATATGTCGTAGTAAGCCTCGACGAAGTTGAAGAAGACGTCCGTCTGGAGCATCATCTCCTTCGCCCGATAGGTGCTGTAGTAGTTCTTACCCATAGAGCGATAAACTTCGAGGCAGTGGTACGCAATAGCGCCAAGCTCGAACTCGATTTGCGACATGAGCATGGTGTAGTGGTTGTTCGGGATGATGACGCCTGTGGGTTGGACGTCGATCAGACGTCGGATGATCCCTGACTTAGCATCAGAAATATGAACCGGCTGGTTGGTTCCCATGAACAGAAAAGCGTTGACGCGAGCGGTGTACTGCGCCTTGAACTTCTCGTTCATCAACATGTGCTCATGCGACACAATCGAGTTGAGCATGGAGTTGTCATTGATCCGAGACAGGTCCCCGTCGTGCTGGATTGCAACGAGTGGGTCGTGCCTGAACGCCTCAGTCGCAAAGGAGTTCTTCGTCCCAACGAGCGCCTTCGCGTCGAACGTCGTGGTGTAGCTCTGGAAGAGCATCTCCACAATGTTCAGGATAGTCGACTTGCCTGTCCCAGGACCGCCGTAGAAGACAAGGAACTTTTGGATCTTCTTGGCGTCTCCGGACACTACTGCACCGATAGCCCATTCGATCTTCGCCCTTTCCTCTACGGAATATAGCGTCCCTACGAGTTCATCCCAGGCTCCGATGTCCCCCGGAGCCAGAGAATATGGGAGACGCTTGCTGACATAGTCGTTACGCCGCACCTCCGTGTTCTTGAAGGTGATTGTCTGATCGAGCTGATGACTATGGTCAGCGATTCCCTTGCAGAAGTTGTTGAACTTGGTCCAGCTGCCACTGTCGAAGGAAGTTAGGGTCTTGAGGTTGAGCTCAGCCCCGAGTTCCGGCCCCTTCTCAATCGCCCAGTTGCGTAGGTCCTCATCCACAAGACGCGGAACGTCGTATGAGTTGGTAGACCAAAGACCTTGTTCTTCGTCCCAAATGGCGTAGAACTGCCCGCCCCGAACCATAAGGTCCTTGGACTGCTCAATCTGGAAGTTGGGAAAGACGTCAATCCTACCCTTCTTCCCCTCTCTCGTTTCGATCTTGTAGAAGTCCATCAACACCTCCCTTCTACAAATTGTTCTCAATCAGATAGGCGTTCATCTGATACCAGATTTCGACGTTTCGCTGGTCTTGGTTCGGATGGTTAAGAGGAAACAAACCTCCGTGGCCGTTGAAGTAGTACTGCCTCCAGATCACTCTGTCGATAGTCTCGGCCACGACGTTCCTCAGATTGTCATTGAAATATGCGTCGTTACAACGCTGCAGATCCAAGTTCTCGATCAGGATCCAAAACCATTCGCGAGGATGCCCATCCACTTGGAAGGCGATCCGACGCGAAAGTGCGACCATCATTTCGAGAAAGGAACATGGTTCATCCATCCAATGCGGATCAGGATCGACGATGTTGTTCTCGTCGAGAAACTCATACCTGAGTTCTCTACCGTCTCCCACTCGGTTGTCGTCGTTCGGAACCAGCCAGACAAACTCTGTTGTGTAGAGCTGCCTTAAAAGGTGCCAATACGTGCGCTCCTTGGACCGGGTTCTTGTGGACCCGACTTGCGAGTACAACCATGTGAGGTAGAGCTCGTCCAATGGAGCGTTCATCTTGCCTCACTCTCTGAATCGGCGGAGCTGCCTGTTTCGAGGCCGATCCGCGTGCTCGAGAGAATCATCGAAACCGAGCACGATCTTGGAATAAGATCCTTGCTGGAGGACGATCTCGTAATCCATCCCGAGCCTGAGGTTCCGTACGTACACCATGTTCGGGTCGTCGGAGCCGTAACCAAACTTGTCGAGGTTCTCGACTCCAACAATCGAGTCCGGGTCCGGAATATGGCTTTCCGTACCCGTACCGTGGGACTCAGCGAGCACGTCGTCGCCACTCCAGTAGGTCAGCGCGACCTGCTCGTGGTTTTCGGCGTTCTCGATGAACTCTTCAGAGCTGATGACGAACGGAATACCGGGTTGCTGATTCCGATATGCCTCCTCATGCTCCTGGTCCCACTCACGGTCCTTGTCCCGCTGTCGGAAAACATTGAGGCTCTCGCTCTCTTCGTCTTCCTTTGGCGGCTTCGTTCCGTGAATTGACTGAATCGTGGCGCTACGGTCCTCTTCGGAGCTTTCCGGAACCACAGAATATCCGAGATCCTTGACTGCCTGCCGGATCTCGGTCGTCATCTCGGTCTGTTCGGGGTGGAGTTCTTCGAGCAGCTCGCCAGGACTCTTCGTCTTGTACTTGCGCTCGTAGAACTCCCGTGCATACGCGATCTCCGCGTCTGCAATATCCTCGTATCGCTTCCGGAGGCGCCGCCTCGTTACGAGGAAAGCGACGCCTCCGCCGACGGCAGCCCCGGCATAAAACCCGAGGATACCGGCCTGCTTCAGATTCATCTCAGATCCGATCCCAGATCGTGCCCTGAACGTTGAAGTCGAGGAGAATCGAGTCGTCGAGTCCGGTCATGAAGTTGTACGTACCCTCCATGTTGGAGTCACGCCACACGCCGAAGTCGATCTCGTTGTCACCTTCACCGCGGATCCAGCCGACCACAGCGCCAGCCGGAGTCCGCTCCATCCCGAGCGAGTCGTAGACCTCGTTCAGGAACACGTGGCCACGAGCCTGCAGACGATCGTTGAGCCAGTTCTGCTGGCACCTGAGGAAGAACAGGTTGGTCTCCGGCGAGGCGTGCGTCCAGTTGTTGTTGTCGCGATCGAACAACCGGGCGTACATGGATACGCCAGCAGCCTTCGGCACCTGCTTGGTGCGTCCGGTGTCCTTACCGTTCTTGTCGATGACGGACTCTTCGACCAGAACCTTGCCGTGCCGAAGCTCGCGGTCCTTCTCCTCGCCGTACTCGTCGACGATGCGCCGCCTGTACTCCTCGAACGCCGTGGTGGTGGCGGTGAGTGCTGCAGCCAGACCAGCGTTGCGCTCGTTGAGAATACGGTGCGACTTCGTCAGCATGGCGACAGAAGCCACACCGAGGACTACGGCCGGACCGTACAGCTTGCCGAACTTGACGGCGGTCTGGATGTACAGAACGAGGGTGTCGCGATTCCGGTCCTGGCTTGAGTACTGAATCGCGCCTTCGCTCTCCTTGTTGATGCGAACGCCCTCGGCGATGTGAGCCTTGCTCTTCTCCGCCTCGGTGATGACGTCTTGCACCTTCAGGGTGGCGCGGCAAGCAGCGACTGTGCTTGCGATGCCGGTCATGATGCCGCCGGTGAACAGCAGTTGTGGGGCGTTCTTTTGGGCCTGGATGACCAGCTTGGAAAGCTGTGCTTCGAACACGGTTTTCTCCTTGGTTTGTTGGTGCTTAGGTCAGTCGATCGGTTCGGGTCGGGGGAGGTTCAGCAAATATCCACCTCGCCCCACTCGCTGGGTACTGGTGCCGAACAGATCGAACCAACCCCACTTGCGGTCCTGATAGGTCGGAGTCTCACCGACCAGGTTGAAGAAGTCGGCTACGGAAACGACTTCGTACTTCTCGAGCAGCACGATCATCTGAGCGAGGACCTCGTCCGCCTGTACGCGGCTTTCGAAGATGAACTCATCAAAATCGTGCGTTGCTCGTCCTCGCCTGCTCATGCCATGCTGACGAGGCTCGTCTCGCCTTGCGGGAGACCTGGACATCTGGTGATATGGCGTGTGGCCACCCGAGCCGTACCTGGAACCTGTACGTCGAGTGTGAGAGCGCACCTCACCGTAGAACTTCCGCTCCACACCACTCGTGACCGCATCCACGATCATGTCCTTGGCTGCCGGAATCAGCACGTCAAATATGACGTACTCTCCAACACGAACGTCTTCGTCGGGCCGGAAGAAGTCCTTAATCCTTCGACCTAAGGGCTTCTTCTGTCGAACAACACGACCCTCGATGACCTTCTGGACTTCGGGCTCCTGCCTCTTCTCAGCCTGAGGAACGCCCTTGTCCTTCTGGGTGTTGCTGGGAAACTCTTCCATTTCTCATCCAATCAAAAGGAAAAACCTAGAATCCATGTAGGATTCTAGGCTCGAGGGTTACGATTCGGGCTGTTCTTCATTCTGTGGTTCGGTGTAGTGGTCGTCGATCTTCGCCTGAATTGCCTTTTCGCCCTTATAGACGGTGCCTAGTAGGGCTGAGCCAGCAATTCCGACGATGACTTTGACGAATATCTTCGCAACCTGAGGATTCATAACGGTCCTTTCTCGGGGTCTCATTATGGACCGTGTTTTAATCGCGAGAAGGGCTTTGGTCATCGTCTTCATCAACGACAAACCCTGCAAACCCTCGTCCCTGACGAAGTCGTGCTTCTCGCTCGTCACGAAGCTTACGTCCGTACGATGCGTAAGGACCTGGCGACCGCGTCCTGCGAGACAGATCACGAGCGGCAGTCTCCACGGGCGTCTCGTTCCAAACCCTGACTGCTTCGTAAAACCCTTCACTGATGATCTGTCGGAACTTCTTGTAACCAACCACCTTGGCTAGACCCCAGACAATGAGGGTCCAACCGGTGAAGATGCCTGCAAGGAATTTGAACATGGGGTCTCCTAGTTAGAAAGCTGAGACCGCGTGTACGGTCTCAGTGTGAGGTCTCTCGGGGTTACGATGCTTTCTTCTGCTTCTGATCCTGCCTCTTGATCGAAGCGTTGACCTGCTTGGAGTAGGCACGACGACCCTGGGCAGCGCTCACGGCGTCGATGAGCTTGGCTGTTGCGTAAACAGCGGAAGCTCCGACGGTGATGACTGTCATGGGGTTCTCGTTCCAGGCTCGCTTGAGCTTGTCAACGCCCTCTTTCATAGAGGTCTTGGTCTTCTGCATCTTCTGCATGATTGTCTCCTTAGATTGGGGTCTCATTATAAGGCTTGAAAATATCGCGAGTGGGCGCCTTTTCACTTGGCAGCACTACGGCGGTCGTTACTGAGTTAGCGTCCGGAAAAGGGTGAGACCCCGTGCCGTGGTCAGCGGCTAGGCCCTCGCTAACTCCCCACTCACAAATATCAGCTCGAGGTACGCTCGCGGTATGCGGCGAGCAGCTCCTCGTGCGTCATGTCCTTCGGGTCCTTCGGCGCTGTCGTCGTGGTCGTCTCGATGTTGTCCACCGAAGCCCCGACGAGCTGAGATGCTCCTTCCGGAGCCTGAGCCTTGCCCTCGTTAATGGCCTTCTTGGCCTCCTCGAGAGCGGCTGCGGGTAGGCAAGCCTCGAAGAACTCGGCGGCCGCCTTCTCGCCACCCTGCAGGAAGCCGAAGATCAGCTCCTCGAGAGCGGGCGAGCCCATGAACTGCTGCTTGAGCTCTTCGGTCTTGACGAAGCTTCGTCCGTCATCGGACTTCACGCCGTAGGCATCCACGACGAGCTTCTTGAAGAGGAAGTACAGTGTAGGGCCGTGTTCAGTGTTCTGAACCCGCTCGAGGGTCGTCTGCAGGTCGTCGACTTCCAGCATCTCCATGAGCTCCAGCTTCGTGTAGCCGAAGTAGAAGTCTTCACTGCGCTTTGCGCCGTTAAAGTCTTCGTATGTGATCGTCTTCTTGAGCACGTTTTGTCCTTCTTGTTGAGGGAAAAGCTGAGAGGCTCTGTCGGGGGAATTTGACAGAGCCTCTCAGCGGACCGAGGATCGGATTGGTCAGGCGACGTTCTCGACGTCCACCTCGGGTGCCGCCTCCAGCTGCTCGGGCTGAGGCTGCTCGGGCTCGCTCGCCAACTTGAAGATCACGACGGCGCTGAGCACAACGGCGGTGCCGTATGCAGCGTACTTCGCGTACTTCTTATAGTCGAACGACCTCTTGGGCTTCAGCTCCGTGACGGGCTGGGGCTGCTCCGGGGTGGTGTTCTTGATGTCGGACATGACAGTGTTCCTTTCTGTTAGGGTCTCATAATGGCCCGTGTTTTTCACGCGAATATGCTATTCGCAGTCGTCCTCACACGGAGGAATCCAGGCCACTCCGCCATCGCCCAAACAGACACCTCTTCAAGAACCGCCGTAGTTCCGAATAGGCACTACGTCGAAGTCGATTGTGATCGCTGGCTGCTGATCATCCGCAATCGTCGACGCAAAGCGGATATCGAGCAAGTCCATTGACGTCCAACCGACGTCGTTTCCGTACTTGGTTCCTGACAGCCCGAGCCGACTGTAGAGGTCCGACAGCGTCTGGTCCCCGTGGTTCAGCGCCTGGTAGTTCAGGTCGTTCTGAGCCTTCTTGACCGTCTCGATCGAACTCCGGAAATATCGCCCGGAGTAGTGGTCATAGAAGAGCGAGTCGCCGCCTCCGGTGATAATGACTTCGGCTGAACCCACAGGATGTCGGTTGACACGATCCTGAGCGATCTCATCGCGGATCTTGCCTTCCTTATCCGCACCGAGGCGCTCTCGGACCTTGTCCATGTACTCGACCCGGAGGCGCTCAGACGTCTGGAACGCTGCAGCCATGGCGGCAGCACGACGGATGCCGATCTTGTTGACGCCGATGATGGCCGCAACGGTCAAACCCGCGGTGGTAGCGCTCGGAATATAGAGCGTCCATACGAGCTTGAACTTTTGCTTGGCATTTGCATCGCCGATTTCGGTCAAGTTTCTACGAACTTGTTCCTCGGCAAGTACGCCAGCCGCTCGGAACGACGCCTTACCCGCCAGAAAAGCCGTCGTAAGGGTCCCCGTGACGGCGATTCCGGTCAGAATCGAAGGACTGTTGTCCGTCACGAACTTGCTCGCCTTGGCGAGAATTGCGTCCAGATTCACGTCGTTCCTTTCTTTCAAATATCCATGCGATGACAGCGGCCAAAGTGAAGATGGCCAACATGATGAGCAGGATGGCGAAGAACGCCTCGGTTTCACTCATCTGCATCTCCGCATCTCCCGAACGAAGATCCAAATAAGCCAGAGCCCGCTGGTGATCAACACCATGAGCACATCGAAGAGAAAGTGTAAGCACCCATATGGCTTATGGGTGCGTCCACATCTGTGACAGCAGTAGCTCACGACTACTGCTTGTTACCGAAGTACTGTTCCATGAGGGAGATTGGGTACTTAACCGCGTCTCCCTTCATGATACCAACGAGAACTTTGTTCATATCCCGAACAACGTCGTTCTCGATGACGAGGCTGGCGTTGCGACGGCCTATCTCGTTGAGCTGTGAAATCAGCCTGAGATTGTCCTTGCGCAGCGACCGGTTCTGCAGGCTCAAGACCACGATCGCACCGATCATGAGTCGGTTCTGGTTACGCTTGATCCAGTTCCAGTGTTCGTCTGCCTTCACCTCAACACGGGCCTGGATGTCGTTCTGCTCGTTCATTGGGGTCTCCTTTCCAGAGACAAAGAAAATAAAAGGAGAAGCACGGGTGCGACTTTCACGCACTCAGGGCGGCCCTTAGCATATGGGCTCTCACCAGCTTCTCATTAAGGACCTTGTTTTTTTCGCGAGTCAGTTTTCTATCAGCATGAATATGACTCTGGGAAGCATCGTGGCGTAGTGGCGAACGAACTCTTCGCCACGCTTGCTATAGTCGATGACTAAGCCGCCGGGGAAAAGCGCGAGAATCATCAGAACTTCAGGTCGTCGAGGGCGGCGTTCGTACGCTTCTTCAGCGCCTCGAACTCGGTCTCGATCTTCTGATCGATTCGCTTCGCTGCCACCACAGCCATAACGGTGATAGCGCTCACACCGACCAAGGTGAGAGACGAAACGACAAGAATTGCGATCTGCATGGGGTCTCCTTAAATCGGACAAAAAGAATATAGTGTGAGAAGGCCTGAATCGAGCATCTAACTGATTCAGGGCCGGGCGGTTAAGCCTACATTAGTGTCACAGCACTTCCTTCTCACTATAGAGCTTGTTTTTTTCGCGAGGACAAAACTGAGAACCCTTGTGGGGGCTCTCAGCTTGAGGGTTACTGCTTGGTGTCTTCGGGCCGGGGGACAAAAGCCAGCGACGGCGTCCGCTCGAACTGACGCTTCTCGTAGCGGTCCTTGATCCAGTAGTAGGCTCCAGCGCTCGCGACGAAGACCGCTCCGATCCCGGCCACCACAGCGTATGCGTGGATGGTCGAGTCGATGCGGTCTTGCCGAGTCATTGGGTTCTGATCCTGGTCAAGTTGCTCTCTCATAGCGTCGTACTCGATGAGGGACATCGTGACTGAGCCTTCGGTCATGTCGGGCATGATTACTCCAAATGTAGTAGGGTCTCATAATAGCGCTTGAAATCTACGCGATTTTACCTTTGTCTGAGCGAAAATTTCCCCGGGGGATTTTTTGGATTTCGATTTCAGGCAAAAAGTGAGAAGCCGTGTATAGAACACGACCGCTCACTTTTCAAACCTGTTTGGATTACTGCTATTTAAGCTTCTTCAAGAAGTCCATTCCCTTGGAAACGATGACGTTCATCTGCTCGTACTTCACGATCACGCCGATTCCGACGAGATTGCCGACAGTCACAAGCACTGTGTCCCACTGCGGCGGCTTCGGCTTTTCAGCTTGCCTAAGCTTGTGCAGTGTTTCCAGGTGCTCGACCATCTTGGCGTACTCGTCTTGATCAGACGTGAATCCATCCATATCGCTCAGAACTTCGTCAATCGCTTTGTCTAGGCGGTTCTTCTCACGCCACTTTTCTAGCATGGTTCTCCTTAACTAGGGTCTCATTAGAGCGCATGAATATCGCGCGAGAACCCTAGACAGCCTCTACGAGCTTGAACAGGAGAACGAAAATGCCGATGATCACGCCGACCGCGACCAAGAAGTAGAGGAGCTTCTCGAGGTTGGGACTCATGTTACCTCCTCCCCGGTCTCGTTGGTGACCTTGAAGTGGACTTCTTGTCCGACGGGGAATTCGGCAGGGTGCTTCTCGAATCGGAAGCTTGGCCTCTCGCCCTTGACGATCTCTCCGCCGTAGTTCTTCTTCCTGTACTTCTTGCTCGCAAGGCCTAGCAGAACCCCTAGAAAAGTGTCGACAGCCACGACAGTGCCGACTACCTCATCTGGGTTGGGCAGGCCCCACAGACCTGCGAGCGTGAAGTAAAGGGTCCCCAAAGCTGGCAGCAAGATCTGAGCCACAAACTTCAGGGTATCGTACGTACGCTTTTCGAACATGTCACCTCACCTGTTCAGACAGTCAGTCAGCTCCCGAGCTGTCGGATATGGGTTGAAATCAGCTGGCTTTGCCAGACGCTGGTTCACCTTCACGAAATCCTTCAAAGCTCTGAAGTAATCTCGAAACGCCTGAAGCTCGACCTTGTCGTTCCGAGGGTTCTCGAAGATGATTCCGAAGAACCTCTTCTGAGCTTCTTGTAGCCGAATGTTGGAGATCGCTTGGTCTTGTACGTACGAAGTTCTCTGATTCAGTGCAATGATCGTCTGTTGCAGATAGATCCGATTGCAAACAGTGATCTGGCGCTGAGCCTCTTGTGT
>Ga0307416_100000663_pt1 | contig 17833 bp, 17 predicted proteins | sample DK1Cmetagenome_2_FD_203821 | JGI IMG/M metagenome (GOLD analysis project Ga0307416, IMG submission 203821) | Maize rhizosphere microbial communities from greenhouse at UC Davis, California, United States - DK15-C-3 | ecosystem: Host-associated > Plants > Roots > Rhizosphere > Soil | place...
GCCGCACGTCGAAGATGTTCCGGGCACGCGCGTTAAGATAATAAAAGCCGGCGACGCCCTGCAGCGGACCCTTGTCGGCGACCAGCTGCAATTCCTGGCTGAACTGACGGTTGCGATAGATTGCCGGGACATCGACGTCGGCGAACGGCAAGGCGTCGAAGTCGATCGGCGTGTGGTTCACGTCCTTGCGGTAGGCCGTGATGTTGCGGAACTTCAGCCAATCCAGGATCTCGGCCTCACCCCACAGCGAACCGCCCCAGGCGCGAACCTTCTGCTCGGGATCATTGAGGCCGCCCCGCGTGTCGTAGACGTTGCTCAGCACCGGGAAGCTTCCCGCGCACCCAAATGCGCCGGTGGACGTGCAAAGGTTCGGGAACAGGCGATGCCCGCCCCGCGGGTTGCTGTCGTCCCACGTCTTGTCCGCGGCCAGCCGGATAAAAATGGTGTCGGTGGGGATGAACTCGATAGTCCCGCGGGCCGCGAACACATCCTTGTTATAGTTGCGCAGGCCATTCGTCAGGTTCTTGCCAAACCCGTGATGGCTGAGGCGCGCACCCGCCGCGCTGACGAGCACACCTTTGGTCAGCGGGGTCGATGCCGAAACGATCAGGTCGGCCTGATGATGGGTGCCGAGATTGGTGCGGATGCTGAGGTGCGGTCCGTCGCTTTGGATGCGGCGCGTCACATATTTGATCGCGCCGCCGATCGTGTTGCGGCCATAGAGCGTGCCCTGCGGCCCGCGAAGGACCTCGATCCGCTCGACGTCATAGATGTTGAGGACTGCTGCCTGCGGACGGTTGAAGTACACATCGTCGAGATAAAGGCCGACGCCTTGCTCGAAGCCGGCGACCGGGTCCTGTTGCCCGATGCCGCGGATGAAAGGCGTCAGCGTGCTGTTGGTGCCGCGACTAACCTCCAGAGTGACGTTCGGCGTGGTATCTGCGACGTCGGTGATGTCCAGCGCGCCCTGGCGGTTGAGCTGTTCGCCTGAGTAAGCGGTGACCGCGACCGGCACGTTGAGCAACAGCTCGTTGCGGCGTCGCGCGGTCACGACGATCTGCTGGTCGCTCCCGGTCGCCGCGGTATCCTGCGTCTCCACATTATTCGGGACTTCCGGCGCTGTATTCGGATTTTCCTGGGCCGCGGCCGGAGTCGCAAAGAGCGCCGCGGCGGCAACAGTGCCGAACAAAGCGGCGCGTGCAGAAGTGACGCGCATTCGATTTTCTCCCCCTGCAGGCACGGTTGCGCCCGAAGTCAGAATCATGTCATACTGAAAGTTGAACCGTGTTTCAACTTGCGGATGCGGGCGGCGGCATTAGGGGAGCCGAATGGGGGTCAAGGTCGAGGAAAGCGCGTTGCTTGGCGCTACCGGCGCGGTGAAGGCGCCGCGCACGCCGCGCGGCGAACGGACGCTGCGCAAGATCCTCGATGCGGCGCGCGATGAATTCGGCGAGCGTGGCTTCTCCGAGAGCTCAATCGTTGGAATTACGCAGCGCGCCGGCGTCGCGCTCGGCACCTTCTACACCTACTTCGATTCCAAGGAGGCGCTGTTCCAGGCGCTCGTCCGCGACATGTCCGCTCAGGTCCGCGACAGTGTCGGACCGGCCCTCACCGGCGCGAAGGACGGGCTCGATGGGGAACGCCGGGCGCTCGAGGCTTTCCTCCGCTTCGCCCACGACCATCGCGACATCTATCGGATCATCGATGAATCCGAGTTCGTCGAGCCGGCTGTCTATCGCGAGCATTATGAAACGACGGCGGTGCGCATTGCCGCGCGTCTTGCCGGGGCGCGCAACAAGGGCGAGATCGACGGGAGCCTGAGCGATCACGATCTGGACGTGCTGGCCTGGGGCATGATGGGCGCGAATGTCTTCCTTGGGCTGCGCTTTGCCGTTTGGGATGACGCCGACAGCCGCCGCGTCGCTGATGCGATGAGCCGGGTCTGGCGCCAGGGAATTGGCGCATGAACGCCGAAGGGTCGATTGCGAATGCGGGCTACGGTGACTGCTACCTCGTCGTCCGCGACGGGCTGAAGCTTCATTATCGCGACTACCCGGGCGCGAGCGACAGGCCGCCGATTCTCTGCCTCCATGGCCTCACGCGTAATTCGCGGGACTTCGCCGATTTCGCCAAGCGCTATTCGCCGGCCTTCAGGGTTCTCGCGCTCGAGTTCCGCGGCCGCGCCGACAGCGACTACGACCCGCTGCCGATGCGCTACAATCCGCTGACCTATGCTGGCGACGTGCTCGAGCTGCTCGACCAGCTCGGCCTCGATCGAGCGATCTTCGTCGGCACGTCGCTCGGCGGGCTGGTGACGATGACCATCGCCGCCATGGCGCCGCAGCGGATCGCGGGCACCGTCCTCAACGATATCGGGCCGGACGTGGACCCGGGCGGGATCCACCGTATCCTTTCCTACGTCGGCAAGGACCGGCGCTTCCGCAGCTGGGACGAGGCTGCGGACGCGATCGCGTCCAATTATGGCGCTGCGTTCGATCGATACACCCACGATGATTGGGTGAAGATGGCCAAGCGCAACTGCCGCGAGGTCGATGGCGAAATCCGGTTCGATTACGACATGGCGATCGCCGAGCCGTTCCGGACGACGGGCCCGACCCCCCATGTCGATTTGTGGCCCTTGTTCGCAGTGCTGGCGAGCAAGCCTTTGTTGGTCGTGCGGGGCGCCAAAAGCGACCTGTTGACGGCTGATACCGTCGGGAAAATGCGCGAAATCGCTTCGGATGCGAAGTTCGCGGTCGTCGATGGCGTTGGCCACGCACCCGAACTCAACGAGCCTGAAGCGGTTGCCGCAATTGATGCCTTTCTCGGCGGGTTCGCCTGAGCCGCAGCAATCGAGGCGCCATGATCCGCGATTTTCATGCCCACATCTATTTCGACCCCGACCAGGTCGAGCAGGCGAAGGCGCTCGGGGCGGCCGCGCGCGACAAGTTCGGCGTGCCGGAGGGTCGTTACCATGTCCGTCCGGTCGGCCCGCATCCACGCGGCAGCTGCCAGCTGACGGTACCGGCTGCGCAGTTTGGCGAGGTCGCGCAATGGCTGGCGTTCAACCGCGGCGATCTGACGATCTTTGCGCATGCAGACACCGGCGACGACCTCGCCGACCATACGCGGCACGTGGTCTGGTTCGGGACGAGCGAGCCGCTCAACCTGGCGATCTTCGGGCAATGAAAAAGGGCGACTCCTTGCGGAGCCGCCCTTCCCATCCACGGATGCTTCAAGACATCCGCAAAATGATTCAGAAGCTTACTTGAGCTCGACGGTCCCGCCGGCATCCTCGATCTGCTTCTTGATCTTCTCGGCTTCGTCCTTGTTGACGCCTTCCTTGACCGGCTTGGGAGCGCCTTCGACCAATGCCTTCGCTTCCCCGAGGCCAAGGCCGGTGATCGCGCGGACTTCCTTGATCACGTTGATCTTCTTGCCGCCGTCGCCGGTGAGGATGACGTCGAACTCGGTCTTCTCTTCGGCAGCCGGAGCAGCCGCGCCGCCGCCGCCGGCGGCAGGACCGGCAACCGCGACCGCAGCCGCGGCCGAAACGCCCCACTTCTCTTCGAGCGCCTTGGCAAGATCCGCGGCCTCGAGGACGGTCAGTTCGGAAAGCTGGTCGACCAGCTTGGTGATGTCAGCCATTTGATACTCCTTGGTGGGGCATCGCCCCGATTGTCGTGCGTTGATGAAATGCGTGTCGCTTAAGCGGCTTGAGCTGCATAAGCGCCGAAGACCCGGGCCAGCTGGGCGCCCGGCTCGTTGATTGTGCGGGCGATCTTGGTCGCGGGCGCCTGGATGAGGCCCACGATGGTCGCACGCAGCTCGTCGAGCGAGGGCAGCGCAGCAAGCGCCTTGATCCCGTTTACGTCGAGGACCGTGTCGCCCATCGCGCCGCCGACGATCTCGAACTTGTCGGTCGTCTTGGCGAAATCGACGGCCACTTTGGCCGCCGCGACGGGGTCTCCGGACGTCGCCAGCGCGGTCGGGCCTGTGAGCAGGTCGCCGATCGGCTTGTAACGCGTGTCCTCGAGCGCAATCAGGGCAAGTCGGTTCTTCGCAACTTTGAACTGGGCACCGGCATCGCGCATCTTCAGGCGCAATTCCGTGGATTGGGCCACGGAGAGCCCGAGATTACGGGTGACGACCACCACGCTCGTCTCGGTGAAGACGCTCTTCAGCTCGTCGACCAGATCGGCTTTTTGCGAACGATCCATGCCAACTCCATATTTCGCCCGAAGCAAGCCTCGAGCGAGGTTCAACAAAAGCCCGGGCAAATGCCCAAGCAGTTCGTGTCCGTGGGGCGTTGGATCGATGGCGCCGCAAATATGCAACGCACGACGAAGCGGTTACCGCTTCGGCTGATTCCTGTCCCCGTCTCGGCTGCAGATTAAGGAGCGAACTCCAGCAGCTGTCTCGGACGGTTGCACTGGCCGAAGCCGGTGCGAAGGCGCGCCTATAGCGAAAAACGCCCGCCGATCAACCCAGGGGATGCGCCCTGAGCCACGCGGCAGTTTCGCTGCGGATGCGGGAGATCTGTGCCGACTCCGATCGGATCCGATCGACCGCCTGTTGAATCGGTTTGCGGTCCGTCGCCGCAAGATTTGCACTGGCATAGCCTTCCAGCGTCGGGATGAGCGCCGCGTCGTGGCTCGCCGCGACCAATCGCTGCATGAAGCGCGACCGCCCCGAGATGTCGATCAGCTGGTTCACCTGCTTCAGGTGGCTGAGCACGAAATCGACGGCGAGCTTGGGGTGCTGCGAGGCGACCGTCGTAATCATGCCGGCACTGATTGTCTTGCCTGGCTCGTCGGTCAGCGCGAGCTCGAGCGCACGGCGGGCAAGGGCCCCGTCCTTGGCCCTGCCAAGCAACTCATAGAGCGCGGTCCGCTCCACGTTTCCCGTGGTTGATCGCGCCTTTGCGCGGATCGCGTCCCAGGTTGCGGCGTCCGCGTTGCGCGCAATCACGCCGAGCCAAGTCGACTTAAGCGAGCCGGGAATGGCGTTCGAGTCCTGCTTCCATGCGGAGAACAGCCGTGCCGCCTCGGTAAGGACGCTCCGATCGCGATACTTGCCCAGTGCAGAGATCAGCGTCGGGCGAAGCAGCGCGTTAACGGCGGGCTCTCCGGCTTTCGGCGTAAAGCCAAGCTGCGGGAGTCGTGGACCGAAAACGGTCTGTACGCGGGCGGCGACCGCGGCCTGCGCCGCGGGAACGCCATCGAGCATGTCGTACAGCGCGCCCCAGCGATCTACCGCGCGCTGCACGATCTTCGGATTTGCGTCGCGCGGCACCGCATTCAGCAGATCCAGGCCGATGGCCATCGGCTGATAACCCGTCTCCGACAGCTCCATCGCATCGGCGAACAGGCCGTATTGATCCACGGCAGAAAGCCGCGGGAGGACGCCGACGAGCGCCGCCGCCTGCCGCGCTGTGTAGAGTGTCCGGTAATAACCGGTCTGGCCGGCATTCACGAGCAGAGCACCGCAGCCCGGCACGTTAAGCTGAGTGGTGCGGCCGGCCGTCACGACCTGGGCTTCAGCGCCCCCGGCACGGGCGCGGACCGGCACATGCCAGGATTGCGGTTTGGCAATCACTTCCTGTCGGCGATCGGCCGAGAACTGGGACTGGGTCAGTGTCGCTACAGTGTTTCCGTTCACGCATTGCGAAGGTCCGACGCTGATCAGCGGAATGCCCGGCTGCATGGTGAAATCGGTGGCAATCGTTGTCAGACCGCGCGCGCCAGCCGCTTCAACAGCAGTCCACAAATCCCGGGTCCGGGTATTCTGGTAGGCGTGCGCAGCGATGTATTTTCGGATTCCGGCGCGCCACACGTCGGGCGTGGCGAAGGCCTCGAGCATCGCGATGACGGATTCGCCCTTTGAATAGGCGATCGCGTCGAACGCTTGGTTCGCCTGCTCGACGGTCCGCACTTCCTGCACCACAGGGTGGGTCGAGTTCAGAGCGTCGAGACTCATCGCTCCTTCGCGCGAACCGACACGATCGATGTCTGCGCCCCAGTCGGGATGGAAGTGCTGGGTGGTCTTGTTCTCCATCCAGCTGGCGAAGCCTTCATTGAGCCAGAGATCGTCCCACCACGCCATGGTGACCAGGTCGCCGAACCACTGGTGCGCCATTTCGTGGGCTTCGACGCTGAAAATTCCCTGGCGCTGGGATTCGGTGGTGATCGCCGGATCGTTGAGCAGCACATATTCGAAGGTGAAGATCGCGCCCCAATTCTCCATCGCGCCGAAGAACTGCGACTGGCCGGGACCGGCGACGTTATCGAGCTTCGGCAGCGGGTAGGGGGTGCCGAAATAGTCGTTGTAATAGGGCAGGATCTGCGCCTCGGCGTCGAGCGCCCACTGCGCCTTATCGCCGTTGCCGCGGGTCATGACGATTCCGACTTCGCGGCCGGCTGCCGGCTTCGCAACGCGCTCGAGATCGCCGGTCGCAAGGAACAGCAGGTAGGACGACATCGTCGGCGTGGTCTGGAAGCGCACTTCCTTGAGCCCGCCAGCAACGTTGCGGCTCGCCGCCGCCGGCATGTTGCTGACCGCCATCTCCGCGGCGGGAATGCGCGCGGTGAGGTCGAACGAAGCCTTGTAGTCCGGCTCATCCCAGCTCGGTACGAAGCGGCGAGCGTCGGCGGCCTCGAACTGCGTGAACAAGGCACGAGCGTCCTTGCCCTCCTTGTTCTTGTAATCCAGCGCGAACAGGCCGTTGGCCTGGGTGTTGATCTTGCCCGAATAGACGAGGTCGAGGCGGTAGGCGCCAACGGCGAGCGTGACCGGGAAGGCGATCGTTGCGGACTGCGCCTCGGCGTTGAGCGTGACCCGGCCCTTGAGCGCCGCGCCGCCCCTGGCCGGCCGCAGGGTCGCGGATGCGAACGTCAGGTCGGCGGCGTTGAGCACGATTTCGCTGGTCGGCGTGATGACCTCGAGGTCGATCGCCACCCGACCGTCGAAGCTCAGCCGCTCGGCGTGAGGAGTGACCGTGATCGCGTAATGACGCGGGACGGCGGTGCGCGGCAGCTGCGTCGGCAGGCTTGCGTCGATGGTGTCGGCTTGGCGCGCGGGCTGGGCAAAGGAAGGAGCGCCGGCGACCGCTGCGGATGCCAGCAACAACGCAACCAACTTCGTCTTCACTCGACCTCTCCCTACGCGGACCGCGGAGAATCGCGGCTAGCGCAGCTTGGGGCGAGGGGAAAGGCCCGGACGATTTCTCGCCCGGACCTTATCGTTGGTTAAGCGCCCTCAACCTCTTCGAGGTCGATCTTCACGCCTGGGCCCATCGTGGAGGAAACCGACAGCTTCTTGACGAACTTGCCCTTGGCGCCGGACGGCTTGTTCTTGATGATCGCGTCCATGAAGGCGGTGAAATTCTCCTTGAGGTCACCCTCCGAGAACGAGGCCTTGCCGATGCCGGCGTGGACGATCCCCGCCTTCTCGACGCGGAACTCGACCTGGCCCGACTTGGCGTCATTGACCGCCTTGGCGACGTCCATCGTCACCGTGCCGAGCTTCGGGTTGGGCATCAGCCCCTTGGGGCCGAGCACTTTGCCGAGCCGGCCGACGACGCCCATCATGTCCGGCGTCGCGATCACGCGGTCGAAGTCGATCGTGCCGCCCTGGATGGTTTCCATCAGGTCCTCGGCACCGACCACGTCGGCGCCGGCTTCCTTGGCTTCGTCGGCCTTGGCGCCCTTGGCGAACACCGCGACGCGGACGGACTTGCCGGTGCCGCGGGGCAAGTTGACGACGCCGCGGACCATCTGGTCGGCGTGGCGCGGGTCGACGCCGAGGTTCAGCGCGACCTCGACCGTCTCGTCGAACTTGGCGGTCGCATTGCTTTTCACGATCGAGATCGCTTCATCGACCGGATAGAAGCGGTTGCGGTCGACCGCGGTCAGCGCCTGCTGGCGCTTGGACAGCTTCGCCATCTTATCAGCCCTCCACCACTTGCAAGCCCATCGCGCGGGCGGAGCCTTCGATGATCTTCGCCGCGGCGTCGAGGTCGTTGGCGTTCAAATCCTTCATCTTGACCTCGGCGATCTCGCGCAGCTGCGAGCGGCGGATGGTGCCCGCGCTGGCCTTGCCGGTCTCCGACGAGCCCTTTTGGATCCGCGCCGCCTTCTTCAGCAGGAACGAGGCCGCGGGCGACTTGGTCACGAAGGAAAAGGAACGGTCGGCATAGACGGTGATCACCGTCGGGATCGGCGCGCCCTTCTCGAGCTCCTGCGTGGCGGCGTTGAACGCCTTGCAGAATTCCATGATGTTGACGCCGCGCTGGCCGAGCGCCGGGCCGATCGGCGGCGCCGGGTTGGCGGTGCCCGCGGGCACCTGCAGCTTGATATAGCCGGTGATTTTCTTTGCCATGTCTCACTCTGTAGTTCGTCGCAAAGTGGTACTTTGCGCCGGGTTCAAGATTAGCGGTACGAACGGATGCCGAGGCACCCTCCCGCATGGGTTTCCGATTGTTCGGAAGCGCGCGCCACTACACGACGGAGTTGGAATTGTGAAGGGTGCGGGGTGGCTTGTTGCAGCTCTGACTAATTTCTACTCTGCCGAGGAATGTCCTCTATTCCCTTCATCGACATATTTGCTGGACCAGGAGGGTTGAGCGAAGGCTTCTCCCGTTTCGGCACCGGTGAAGCTTCAACCAAGTTCGAGAGCTTGTTGGCTATTGAGAAGGATCCTGTGGCTGCCCAGACTCTGCGCTTGCGATCATTCTACCGAGCTTTTTCCGAAGGCGCTGCGCCGAACGAATTCTATGAAGTCATCCGCGGTCAGCGGACGACGGGCTCACTTGCACTGTTTCCTGAGTGGGCCGCGGCTGAAAGGCATGTTTGGCACGCGACATTGGGCGAGCTTGATGAAGAGATTCTCCACAAACGTATCGATGGAGTTTTAGGCGGCAATCGAAATTGGGTCCTGCTGGGCGGCCCGCCATGTCAGGCATATTCACTGGTCGGTCGAGCTCGCATGACGGGAATTGGAGCTGCAGCGAGAGCAAGTGCGGACAATTTAGAGGGCCTCCGAGACGCGAAGAGGAAAGACTTTGCCGGCGATCACCGGCATCGCCTCTATCGCGAGTACTTACGTATCGTTGCAGCTCACGAGCCAGCTGTCTTCGTAATGGAGAACGTCAAAGGCATCCTCTCTTCGAAGCTGTCAGATCAGAATGGTGGTCAATCCGGTCTGGTGTTCGAACAAATTCGAAGCGATCTAAGCAAGCCGGCGGTCGCACTCCAGGATGATGCGTCGTCGGCAGAGGCGGTTCGGCGCTCCAGAGGTCACACCTATAGACTTTACTCGCTGATCGTAGGGGGTGAGCGGTCCGACGGTGATCTAAGGCATCGAGAATTCGTAATTCGGGCTGAGGACTTCGGCGTGCCCCAAAAGCGGCACCGGGTCATCCTGCTCGGTGTTAGAGACGACGTTGAACCGAAACCGTCTCCGTTACCGGCCAAAGCCAGTTCGAACGTGAAAGATGTGTTGAACCAGTTGCCGCGCCTGCGCAGTGGCATAACCAATGAGAAGGTTGGATGGCAGGAATGGCAGGCCACAGTCAGGAAGGAGGTGTTCCGCGCCTGGCAATCGATTCCTGAGCCGGTCCGTCACGTCATTGAATCAGCCACGGTTAACGGTCTTCCGGCTGAAATCGGATCGGCGTTTGTTGCTGTTGATATGCCGAGACCGAATTCCGAATTGGCTGGCTGGTATCACGACAACCGACTTGGCGGCGTCATTCAGCATGAGAGCCGCTCACACATGCGAAGCGATCTCGGGCGGTACATCTTTGCCGCCGCGACTGCTCAAGCAACTGGGAGCAGTCCCAAGCTCGAAGAGTGGCCATCAGAGCTTCTGCCGAACCATAAGAACGTGGCCTACGACAAAGAGAACGGTCGGGCGGTAGCAAGTGGCTTCAGCGATCGGTTCAAGGTCCAGCTGTGGGACGAGCCCTCATCCACGATCACGTCGCATATTTCAAAGGACGGTCATTACTTCATCCATCCTGATCCTCGGCAATGCCGGAGTCTAACCGTACGGGAAGCCGCCAGGTTACAGACGTTTCCAGACAACTACTTTTTCTGTGGGAATCGCACGCAGCAGTATCACCAAGTCGGGAACGCCGTGCCTCCGTACCTGGCGTGCCAGATAGCCGGCGTTGTGGCGGAGCTGCTGGAAAGCGCAGGTCGAAGTGGCTGACGTTCACACACCGGCTCAGCGGAGCTTCAACATGTCGCGGATTCGTGGCTGCGACACCAAACCGGAGGTGCTTCTTCGGTCACTATTGCACCGATCCGGGCTTCGCTTCCGTAAAAATGTGAAGTCGCTACCAGGGAAGCCAGACATCGTCTTTCCGAAACACAAGGCCGTTGTGCGTGTGCACGGCTGCTACTGGCACCGGCATAAAGGGTGCCGCTTCACCACTACTCCCGCCACGCGCACATGGTTTTGGCAGGACAAGTTCAGAGGGACGCTGGAGCGCGATCGCAAATCCGAGCAGGCGTTAAAGCAACTCGGGTGGCGCGTATTCACGGTATGGGAGTGTGAGCTTCGAAAAAATCCGACGGCTGTAGCGAACTACCTAGCGTCAAGAATTCAGATATCTGCTAACATTTCCAAAATATGTTGAACATTTTCCAAAACGGAGGTACATATCATCCATTACGGAGGTGATATGTCGCAGAAACGCGATAATTTTGTCAGGCTTGCGGAGGCTCGTGTGAACCGAGCGCTAAGAGAAATTCGACTGATTGGTAATCTATCGAATCGGGGCGCGTACGATTACGTCGAAACGGATATCCGCCAGATATTCAAAGCCCTTCAGCGCGAGCTCGACACTGCGAAGGCGCGGTTCACAGGGGACGGCGCGTTGGGCGACAAAGAATTTAGATTGCTGGGGGAGTAACGATGGTTTGGTCCTGGATTTGGCCGTCCGTCGGCCCGACGCCAATCAATCAGGGTCTTGATAGTGAGATGTTCGACCGGGTGGATTACCCCTACTCGGAGACCTTCGTTCGAGAGGCAATCCAGAATAGCCTCGATGCACGGCTCGATCCGGATGAGCCAGTGACAATCCGGTTCATGTTCCACGAGGACAAGCTCGCCAAAGGGAGCCGCTTCCTAGAGAAGGCAGTGAGCTATCGCGAGACAGCCGGACTTGGCGTGCCCGAGGAGTGGTATAGCGACAAAATTAAATGGCTCACGGTCGAGGACTCTAACACCAAGGGCTTGCTCGGCGACCTTGGCGACCGCAAGGGGGATTTCTGGGGCTACTGGCTCAATTTCGGCCTTTCGAATAAGACCGGTACGGGACGTGGTGGCCGCGGCATCGGTCGCGTCACTTTCCTAATTGCCTCTCGGATGAACACCGTCCTGGGTATCACGCGCCGCTCGACCGATCATGTCGTCGCCGCCTGCGGAATGTGCGTGCTGAAGGCTGACCAGTACGACGGCGAGTTCAAGTCTACTCATTCGTACTTAGCTGCCAATGAGCATGGCTCGATCTACGGCCTTCACTCGACGCAAGAATTCCACAGCCAATTCGCGGAAGCATTTCGCGTCTCGCCCTATACGGGAGAGGGGGCGCTGACGGGCTTGTCGCTCGTTATCCCGTATCCTTACGAGGAGCTCGATGAAGACCGGATTCTGGCGGCTGCGATTGACCATTTTGCACCCGCCATCCTCAACGGCTTGCTCGTCGTCGAGGTCGGTATCGATCGCCTGGACCAGGACAGCATCGCGCAGGTTGCCCCATGCGTTGCGACAAGGATCAAGGCCCGTCCCATTTCAGAGGACGTCGATCGCTATCTGAGCCTGATTAATGCTGGGTTGAATGGGGCAAGCCACGAGATCGGCCTTGACGCACCGAACAAGGACTTGGTTTCCACCAATCGCGATCACGAGGACGTAGTGGCCCTACGCAAGATTGTACTTGACGGGCAGGCGGTATCATTCCGCCTGACTTTTCCACTTCGAAGAAATGGGACGGCCACTCGTGTTGGTCTGACCGCAACAGTTGCGCCGACGCCCTACGGCAAATCAGCTATCGATCGCCTCTTTCGCGAGGGCATGAGCCTGCCCGATGTAAAGACCAGGAGACCGGTTGATCTAGATCTCGTCTTGCTCGTCGATGAGGTGCCCCTGGCTCAGTATCTAAATTTCTGTGAGGGTAAGGCTCACCTCGACCTGCTTGAATCCAAAGAAGTCAGCGCGAAGCTGGAGGAGGCCGGCTTTGCCGACGGACTTCGAATAAAGCGGTTGGTCAAATCGCTGCCTGACGAGCTGCGGTTTCTGCTGACCGAAGAGAGTGACGAGCCGGACAGCTCCATCTTCGAAGGCTTCTTTTCGATCCCTGAAGCCGAGGGGGATCGGAAGAAGGCGAGGAAACACCAGCAAAACGAACCTGAACACTCACCCGGCCCAGACTCATCGACGGTCCCACCGCCGAACGTCAGCGCTGTTGTCGTAGACACGTTGGCGGACGGGTTCCGCCTTCGTGCTAACCCGGACTATCAAGCCTTTCCAGTGGCGGTGAAAGCGTCGGTCGCTTACGCGGATGGTTCGGGAAAACCCTCTTGGAGCCAATTCGACTTCAGTCCTAGCGACCTCCGCACCACCGTGGAGAACTGTACGCTCGAATTCACCGAGAACCGCCTGCACATCGAGAATTGGAACATTGAAAGTTCGGTGGAAGTCACTGGGTTTGATCCTCGCCGTGAACTCGACAGTCGCATCAGGACCGTGAGCTATGCGTCGCAGGATTAGGCTCACGGGGCGAAAGCAGCTCGCCAAGTCATCCGTCAGCGTCACGTTGGCCGAGATTGGTGGCAAGCCGCTGATCACAATGACGATCGTCGATCAGAACGCATTTCGGACATTTCCACCTGAAGCGAAGGTTACGCTGCGCCTGGTTGAGAACAAGCGGGTTGAAGTCCTCGATTTCGGTACGTTGAGGCGTATGAGTTCAACCAAAGAGTTGCGTTCTCGCGGCATGGTTGCTCCGAGTTGTCAGCTGCGGGTTGTTGATCCCGGGGTCGGACAACGCGGACTGCTTTTAGCGAGCACCGATGGTTGGACGATACGGGCAGAAGATCCGGGCGAGCCGCAGGCAAGCCGGGGCATTTTGAATTTTCTGCCAGACAACACGGAGCCGCAACCCTGGAAGTTGCACATCAACGACGACGATTATCCACTTGTGAAGGTGGATAAGCGAATTCCGAACGCGGCTATGTGGGCCAAATCAGACGCTGCATTTGTGGGCGTTGCTCTGCCACTGATCGTCCGGCAAATTTTGGATGAAATTTTGCGGGGAGATTATTCCGAAGACGCTCCTTGGGTCGCCGATTGGCTCCGCTGGGCGGCTGCAATCCTTCCCGGGGAGCCATTGCCGGAGGAGGATGACAAGCCGGCCAGACTCGAATTTATCGAGCGGCTGCTGAACTCATTCTGCGGCAAGCACGACCTCGCTGATAAGCTTCTCGCCTCCATTCAATCGGAGAGCACGCAATGACCACGTATACCGGCGTCTATGAGTTCAATGACCGGGGCATGCTGGCCTTCAGGAAAATCTTCCTTGGTGAGTTGCCGGAGAGCGCCATCAACCCGCTTGATCGCCAGTTTGTATCAAGGGTTCAAGGAACACACTCGGTCAGCGACGAACCCGTGGCTACAGCGAAGGAGCTCGCGCAACGCGTGCGCAACGCTCTGGGAGATGACTGGGCATCTTTGCTTCCGCGCGCGGGTGTCTGGGCCTGGCTCACGTTCATTTTGCGGGACTCAACTATTCCCAAGGATCGCAATGGTGATCGCAATCCGGGCGAACTCCACCGGTGGTGGCCGAGTGATCCAGGGGATTGGCAGAAGGCTCAACGGCACTTGGTGCGAATGCCAGTCGTGTTGCTCGCCGAGCTTGGTACCGCAGCCGATCACCTGCTGTGTGGACCACCATCTATATTGCCAGAGATCCGCGAGCAGCTGACCAGCCAGCAAGACATGTTTCATCCTGAGTTCCAGAAAGCCGCCCGGATGCTTTACTTCGATGAGAGCAAGGGCGAGCTGAAACGCGGCGCCGGCGGCAAAGGCGCAGGAACGCCAAGGCGATTGGCCAAGCTGCGGTTACAGCTGGACGTTACCTGGAACCTGTTCGATCTCGATGCCGAACATATCGCCAGCCTGCTTCCGAAGGAGTTCAATCGGTTCAAGCCGGCGACAATCTGAACGACATCGGGAAGCGGATCCCCGCGACGAAGTGGGCGTCGCTCGCGACGCTCGGACTCCCGCCTTCGCGGGAATGACCAAGGACTGGGCTCCTGCCTCCGCAGGGGAACTGGCCCCCTGCCTTCGCAGGGGAACATCGGTTATAGGCCCGCTCCGGGAAGGCGAACAGGAGGTTCACATGGGGCGCTTCGTTCTCGCCGCGGTTGCGGCTGTCCTCGCCAGTCCAGCCGCGCAGGCTCAGATCAACAGCACCGACCTCAAATGGGGTCCGGCACCGCCGGGGCTGCCGGCGGGCGCGCAGCTCGCGGTGCTGTCGGGCGATCCGGGCAAGGAAGGCATGTTCACCATCCGCATCAAGTTCCCGGCGGGCTTCACCGTCCAGCCGCATCATCACCCGGCCGACGAGCTGGTGACGGTGATCGAGGGCGATTTCGCGCTCGGCATGGGCGACACCTTCGACCGCGAGCGGATGACGCTGCTCAAGCCGGGCGGCTATGCGGTCGCCGCCAAGACGATGAACCATTATGTGACGAGCACCGGCGGCGGCGTGGTCCAGATCACCAGCCACGGGCCGTTCGCGATCGTCTACGTCAACCCGAAGGACGACCCGAGGAACGCCAAGAAGTAGGCTGACGGAAGAGCCGTCACGCGTTCTGGTCATTGCGAGCGTAGCGACGCAATCCAGGGCGGCAAATGGATTGCCGCGTCGCTGACGCTCCTCGCAATGACGGCGCAGGGCTTTCCTATTTGGATTTGATTTGCTCCAAGCTCGCCGATGGCGAGACCGCTGACGCGCGAGCAACGGCTGCAGAACCGCGCATTCCTGAAGGCGCTGCGGCGGAGCGGCAACCTCCGGCTCGCGTGCCGCGAGGTGGCCATGAAATATGGCACGATGCAGCACCGGCGGCGGCATCACCCGGCGTTCGCCCAGGCGTGCGACGCGGCGCTGGCGTTCGCGCAGGCGCGGTTGAGTCGGGTTGGGAGGAAAGCCCCCTCCACCAGCTTCGCTGGTCCCCCTCCCCGAGAAATCTCGGGGAGGATGCACAGGACGGTCGGTGGTGAGCCGCATCTTGTCCGCCTGAAGGACGGCAGGCTGCAGATGCGGAGAGCGCAGCCGGGGAGGCTGACGTGCGAGGCCGAGCAGGCGTTCCTCGCCGCGCTCAGCGCGACCGCCAACGTGACTTTGTCGGCCGCGGCGGCCGGCGCGTCGCCGCGCGCCTTCTACCGGCGGAAGCGGCAGTGCCCCGCCTTCTCGCGCGAGCTGCGGCTGGCGCTGAAGCTGGGCTACGACCGGCTGGAGCTGGCGCTGATCGAAAGCACGCTTGCCGAGGCGCACGAGCATGACGCGTGGCGCAGCAACGAGCCGCCGGCGATCCCGCCGATGAGCGTCAACCAGGCGCTGCAGCTCATGTACCTGCACCAGAAGGAGGCGCGGCTGGTGGCCGAGCCGTGGCCGATCAGGCGCCGCCGCGGCGAGAGCCGCGAGGCGCAGACGGTCCGCCTCGCCGCGATGTGGGAGGAGCAGCAGCGGCGGTCACGCGAGGAGTTCGAGGTCGCCGAGGCGGAGCGCTGGGCGCAGGGGCTGCCGCCATGGGGACCGGCGGGGGAGGATGTGCGGCGCAAGCTTGGGTTGCCCGACCTGGCGCAGGTCACGGGCTGGTCGCGGGCGGACCCGGAGAAGGGAGGGCACGACCCCGGCCGCGCGCTGTTCGGCGGGTGGCGGATCGAGGATATGGAGGAGAAGCTGGATTCCCGCTTTCGCGGGAATGACGAACGAGGTGAGTAGCCGCTGAGGTTACTTAACGCGCTCCACCTGCTCGAACTCCAGCTCGACCGGCGTAGCCCGTCCGAAGATGCTCACCGAGACCTTGACGCGGCCGCGGTCGAAGTCGAGTTCCTCGACGACGCCGTTGAAGCTGGCGAACGGGCCGTCGAGCACCTTCACCGCATCGCCGATCTCGTAGTCGACGCTGATCTTCTGCTTGGCGCCGTGGGCGGCGGCCTCTTCCTTGGTGTCGAGCATGCGCGCGGCCTGCGCGTCGGGGATCGGCTGGGGCTTGCCGCCGGGGCCGAGGAAGCCGGTGACCTTGGGGGTGTTCTTGACGAGGTGGTAGACCTCATCGTTCATCTCGAGCTTGGCGAGGACGTAGCCGGGCATGAACTTGCGGTCGGTCTGGACCTTCTTGCCGCGCTTGATCTCGGTCACCGTCTCGGTCGGCACCTCGATCTGCTCGACATAGGGGGTGAGGCCCATGCGCGTCGCCTCGCTCTGGATCGCGTCGCGGACCTTGTTCTCGAACCCGGAATAAGCGTGGATGATGTACCAGCGGGACATAAGTCTGATCTCTTGTGTTGCGGGCTAGCCGAGCAGGCTCAGCAGATATTTGACGACGGTCGAAAAGAAGGCGTCGACGCCGAAGAAGAAGAAGGCGAGCGCCAGCGTCATGATGATCACCATGATCGCGGTCGCGACCGTTTCCTTGCGGGTCGGCCAGTGGACCTTGCCGGTCTCGGCGCGGACCTGACGGATGAATTCGCCGGGGGAGACTTTCGCCACGTTTTGCTGCGCTCTCTTGCGGATAGAAAAGCGCCCCGCGGACCTCTCGGGCCGGCGGGGCTGAGGCTCACTTAGCGGTGGTTGGCCGAGTCTTCAAGGTTGCGCGGCCGCATTGCCGTAGCTAACTCGCGGCTGGCCATAGGGTACCCACGAAAGTATTACTTTCGCGGGGGACCCCGTAGGAGTGTAGCTCAGCTGGTAGAGCATCGGTCTCCAAAACCGAGGGCCGGGGGTTCGAATCCCTCCACTCCTGCCACCTCACTTGACCACCGGTAACCCGATCCAGCTGCCGCCCGCGCCGGTGAACACGCGCTGGGTCGCGGCGCGATAATCCGACCGCCTGGCGAAGAAGATGTTGGGGACGAAGGTCTGCGGGTTGCGGTCGTAGAGCGGGAACCAGCTCGACTGGACCTGGACCATCAGCCGGTGGCCGGGCTGCAGCGTGTAGCTCACCGTCGGCAGCGCGAATTCATAGGTGACCGGCTGGTTCGCGGGAATGGGCGAGGGATGCGCGGGGTCGGCGCGGTAGCGGCCGCGCATCACGTCCATCGCGATCGCCAGCTGGTAGCCGCCGAGCTCGGGCTTTTGCGGATACTGGTCGGGATAGACGTCGATCAGCTTGACCACCCAGTCGCTGTCGGTGCCGCTGGTCGAGGCGACGAGGTGGACCAGCGGCGTCCCGGCGAGCTTCAGCGGCTGCGTCAGCGGCGGGCCGACATAGGTGAGGACGTCGGGCCGCGCCTCGGCGAAGCGCTGGTCGTCGCTGAGCCAGGTGCGCCAGCTCGAGCCGGGCGCGAAGGGCGGCAGGTTGGGCCGCGCGCGATAGGTCACCGGACGGGCGGGGTCGGAGACGTAGGAATCGAACGCCTGGGCAGGGGGCGCGCTGAAGCCGAGCCGCCCTGAAGGCGCGAGATAGAGCGGGGTCAGGTTCGCGGGGCAAGCGCGGGCGCAGGCGAGCGGCCAGTCGGCGAGGCGCTGCCACTGGTTGGTGCCGGCCTCGAACGCGGTGACGCGGGCGATGTTGGCCGCCGCGCCGCCCTTCAGATG
>Ga0307416_100000664_pt1 | contig 17831 bp, 26 predicted proteins | sample DK1Cmetagenome_2_FD_203821 | JGI IMG/M metagenome (GOLD analysis project Ga0307416, IMG submission 203821) | Maize rhizosphere microbial communities from greenhouse at UC Davis, California, United States - DK15-C-3 | ecosystem: Host-associated > Plants > Roots > Rhizosphere > Soil | place...
CGCCCACCTCGGCAATTTCGATCGGGCCCACCACTGGCTATCGAAGGCGATCGACTTCGGTGATCGCAGTCGGGATCCGCTTTCCATCGCGGATGCCGAGATCGCCCAGAGCATGATCGCCGCTCTGGAGGGCGACCCGCGTGGCGCGATTGAGCACGCTGTGCATGCCGCCGACGCGGCGGAAGGCATCGACGAGAAAGCGTGCGCGTTCTACGCGCGCGTGGTCGCAGGCGAGCAACATCTGATGCTTGGCGAGGCCGCCGACGCCGTGCCGCCGCTGGAGCGGGCCAAGAGGCTGGCCTCTGATGGGGCCATGGTTCCGAGTTTGGCGGCCCGCTGTGACGTGCTGCTCCGATCGGCGCTCGCTCAGGTGGAGCGACGGCCGCCCTCTTTGGAACCGCACGACCACGCTCTCGCTCTTGCGCATGCCGCGGGAGATCGTTCACTCGAGGCCAACCTGTTGCGGCAGCGGGCCCGGGACCGGATCCCCGCCGGCGGCTCGGTGGAACTCGCCCTGGCTGACTACGGAGCTAGTGAGGCGGGGTTCGAGGCACTCGGGATACGCCCCCTGCTGGCCGAAACCCGCGCGGAGCACGGTCGACTTCTCGCACGAGAGGGCCGGTTGGATGATGCCCGCGATCAGTTGGCGCAGGCGGCCAACCTCTACGAGGAGATGAGCATGGCGTCGGCAGCAGAGGCGGCACGCAACGCGTTGGCAAACCTGTAGCCCGCAGCCGTCTGGTCAGCTGACGGCCGGAATACGGACCGACAGTTCGTGCAACTCCCGAGGCTCGGAACCCCACTCACATAGATCGAGATTTTCAATTCGAGGGTTTCTACGACACCCTTCGAGTAGCCGGGCCTGTGATGATCTTGGCGCCGATTCTCGGTGCCGTCGGGGTTGATACTCGCGACGGTATCGCACCTGATCCCATCGCGATGGGCTGCGAACTAGTGCCGGCCTACATTGCCGCAGACCCGGCAGGACAGGCCACGCTGGCGGCCACTGCCGACACTTTCGCATCCGTTGCCCTGGTGACCAACGCTGCCGGCGACTTCCTCGGCTGGGGCGTGCTCGTTGCGCTGTACACGGTGGCCATCCTTATCATCGGGCGCTGCCGCGCTGGATCAGCTGGCCGGTTGGTCGGGGTGCTCCCTGGCTGGTTGGGGCGCCTGAGTCCGGCGTCGTCGGTGGTCGCAGGTTCTCCACGATCGGGTTCATCGGCTTCGTTGTGTTCATGCCGAGCATGGGCATCGCGCTGCTCCGGAGCCGCTCAAAAGTCGACGAAGCAATCCGGCATCATCACCAGGACTGACCTGATCAAACCGTATGGACACCCGCTTGAGCTGGCCGATTGAGTGCGGAGCCTCCTCGTTTATTGCGCGCGCATCCCAGTGCTCGAAGCCGGGATCGTTTTGCAACACGGCACTCGCAAGCTGTGGCCGCTTCAGTGTTAGCGTCGGACAGCATGGCTTGATTGGTTGGAGTGCCGGGTGGGACAGGTCGAGGTTAAAGGCCTGCGCATCGCTTATGAGCGGGCGGGTGAGGGGCCGCCGCTGCTCCTGCTGCAGGGCTTCGTGGGGGACGCTCGCTCGACATGGCGTCGACAGATCGACGACCTTTCCGATGAGTTCACGGTCGTGGCTTGGGATGTACCCGGCGCCGGTCGATCGTCAGATCCGCCGGAGTCGTTCAGGCTGCCGGACTATGCCGACAGTCTCGCCGGTTTCGTAGACACCCTCGGCTTGGGGCAGGTCCACCTGGTTGGGCTGTCCTTCGGCGGAGCGCTCGCGCTCGAGTTCTATCGGCGCCATCGAAGTACAGTGATGAGCTTGGTTCTGGCTGGCGCATACGCCGGATGGGTGGGGTCGCTGCCTTCAGAAATTGCCGAAAAGCGTCTAATGCAAAGCCTGCGGGCATCGCAGCTTCCGCCGACGGAGTTCATGGCCACGATGCTTCCGACAATGTTCTCGACTGCGGCCCTCAACGATGAGCTCGATGAGTTTGTCGCGTCGCTGACAGAATTCCATCCCGCTGGATTCCGAGCGATGGCACGGGCCTGCGCCGTTGACCTGCGTGACGTGCTGCCCCAGGTGCAGGTGCCGACCCTCCTCCTATACGGCGACAAAGACGTGCGCGCCCCGCTGAGCGTCGGGCACGCTCTTCATGCAGCGATCCCAAACTCCAAGCTTGTCGTCATGCCAGGGGTGGGTCATGTCAGCAGCGTGGAAGCCGCCGAGCAATTCAACCTAGAGGTTCGCCGGTTTCTCCGGCGGCTCGACGATGCTCGCGGGTGTCGATATTCGACGCAAGAGCAAAGAGACAATCATGATCATTGACTAGCGCCTATGCCTAGGACCAGTAGCACGCCCCAAGATCATCGGTGGTTTTAAGGACGATGCGTCGCTAGACGCAGCGCAACCGCTCTGATCCAGCCGAAGACCATGACGATCGCCATCAGGAATGAGACGCGACAGCGTGAGCGAGCCCAAACGGTACTCAGCCGGAGAAGCGGTGACCCATGCTCCCGTCAGCTGACGCGTGGAATGCGCACGCCACCCGACCCCGCCATTTTGCCTATCCTGCTGCCATGACCGACGTCTTGTTCCTGCCAGGGATCATCGCACCCGCCAAGAGCCGGTACGCCCCGCTGCTTGCCGAACTTCCCGGCGTGCAGTGTGTGCTGAAGGATCTCGAGGTGTACCGGGACTCTGCACCGCCCGAGGACTATTCGATCACCATCGAGATCGACGGCCTCGACCGCGCCGCCGACGAGGCGGGCTTCGACCGGTTCCATCTCTACGGACACTCCGGTGGCGGAGCGATCGCCCTGGCCTACGTCGCGGCACGCCCGCACCGGGTGCTCAGCCTCGCCGTCGACGAGCCGGCCATGGACTTCACGGACGAGGGCAACCGGACCTACGGGTGGGACGGGTTCGACCACGCGCTGACACTGCCGCCCACTGAGGCGATGAGGGAGTTCATGCGATTGCAGGTCGCGGCAGGAGTGGAACTGCCCGCGGCCTCGGGGCCACCACCGCCCTGGATGGCGAACCGTCCGGCCGGCATTCAGGCGTTCATCGCCGCGGCGCGCCGCTACCGGGTGGAACCCGACGCCTATCGTCGGTTTCCGGCGCCCGTCTACTTCTCCATGGGCAGCCGCAGCCATCCGCGATGGATCGGAATTCGAGAGCGGCTAGCGGGGCTGTTTCCCGACTTCACCGCTGACTTGTATCACGGGCTGCACCACTTGAATACCTCACATCAGGCGCAGCCGGAGCGCGTCGCGGCGTCTTTGCGTCGGCTGTGGGGCCAGGCCGAGCGGACGAACCGGTAGGCAGAGTCGTCGTTGCGCGGTCTATGCGCGGGGTGGAGACGGCCACCTGGTCTCAAGCCGGCCAGCTCGATTGGTGGGTCAAAGCGCGCCAGCAGTGACTCGGTCGGGTACGCGGTGCGGACGGTAAGTAGCGCTGGATCAAAGCTGTCGATCTTCGTCCCGCGAGCGGCAGACCTTTACTGAAGCTCGCGGCTACGACTGACCAAAGCTCAGCGTGGGTTCAGATTGGTATGGAACCTTCGGCGCGACCTCGCGGTTCGCGGCTGTAGTCATCGGGAGACAATAGCCAAGGCTTCTGCCCCCACGTCGAGTTCCGTAGCCCCGCTATCCGCACCGCCGGCAACGCCACTCTTCCACCGGAAACCTCGCCACCGGCAGCCGCGGCGGCTGCACCAGCGTCCCCGACCGCAGCGCCGAGATCGCCTCATTCAACGCAGCCCGGCATTCCCGCCTGGTACGAAACCGCTCTCACGTGCAGGTCCTTGAAGGACTTCTCGATGCCCAACACCCGGATCGCGGGTGTTGGGCCTGGTCAGTTCGGCTCCTCTCGCTCGCCTTGGTCAGGCGGGCGCGCTCCTTGTCGATCCACTGCTTGCCGGATTAGGCCTGCGCGAAGGTCTCGGCGAACTCGACCGGGTCGTCGCCGACGATCTCGCGCAGCGGCATCCCATCGGCTGCGGCGCGCTCCCAGAGGTCGGCGAAGTCGCCGAACATCGTCAGGAGGGTGTCGCCATCGGTAATGCCCCCGTAGTGCCTCACTCTGCGGTTTCGGGGTTTGCCGCGGCCCAGGTTCTGCGGCTTCGGGTCCGCCGCGGCCCAAGTTCTGGTGCGGGCTCAATCTGCAGTTCCGGGGTTGGCTGCCGTGCCGAGGTCGGTTGCGGCTCATGCATCGATTGCGGATAGGTCGAAGGAGGGCTTGCATCATTCGAAACGTCGGACTGTGTCCCACGCAGCAACGTCGTGAAGCCGAGCTGCCCCAGATCATCGGCAGCCAACACGGTTAGCGGGATCTCGCCATACTTTCTCTTGAAGCCTTCGTCGCCGTCGAGACTTATGACGTACCCACGCATCGATATCTCCGCGGGTACCTGGTTCTCAGTTACTCAGTCGATGTAGCGGTGGACCTTGCCCGCCTTTTCCTCAGCGATTATTGCGTGCACAACCGATCTATCGGCCTAGTAGTGGAGCACACTGGCGAGCCTGGCCAACTGCAACTTGATGCCGGTTCGCGGTGGGTCGGTCGCGAAGAACCGAGATTCGAGGACTCGCTTGGTGTTCTGCAATTGACGGTCACCGGGTGCTCCTTCGAGTGAACCTTGGCAGCACTCTCGGATGGAGTCACACGATGACGTCCCGTTCGCGCAGCGGCCTCGTGCGCTCAGATCCAAGGCGCGAATTTGCCCGACCGGCAAGCTGACGCGAGCGCGTCGATGCTCCGCCGCGCGCGTCTGCGCACTGTCCCGGGCGACAGTCCGAATTCCGCCGCCGTCTTTGCCAACGCCGACGCCGACATCAGTCCCTGTCCGCTACGACAGACGGTCCGCACGCCCAACCGATCCGTGTGCTCCACCAGTGAAGAGAGCAGTAGGCGATCGCCAGATCCGATCAAACCGACATGCTCACCCCAGGACAGTACATCGATTAGCTCCTCGCTAGGCGAAACCTGCTTGCGCAGCTGTTGCTCCGGCAACCTGTCGGTCGGCACGGTTCGCCGCTCAACCCACGATGATCGCTTCAGAACCCCTTCGCGCGCGAGAACAGATCGCATGTTCGCTAGTACGTTGCCGGCGACCTTCTGGTGCCGCCACCAAGCGAACTGCCGGATCTCCAGCCAAAGCTGGCTGGCGACCAGCGCATCCGTCTCCGGACCCGCCGGCGCCCGTCGGGCCACCGCAATTGCGCCGGGCAGCAACGCCCAAGCCACGACCCACGCCGCAGGCCGGCAATCCTTTCCGGACGGCGAGCCGATCTTGACCAACGCATGCAGCACCTCGTCCGCGGCGTCGATGCCGACCAGCATCAACCAGTCCCGAAGCCCGTCGACCGCTGGCGCCGACGCTAGCCGGGGATCCTGCTCAACCCAGTCTCGCCACAGCTGCCGGGCCTCTGCCAATCCGTGCGCCAAATCCGCCACACCGAGCTGTTCCACAACGCTCAACGCTCCTGCTCCTTCCGCGCGTTTCGCCGAAGGTCGCAGGGCTACGTCACCCGAACCGTGCCCCCACGATCGATCTGTGGGGGTACGTCCGGGGTTGCAACGACATGGAACCCGCAAAACCACGTACCCCCGAAAGCGCAGGACGTCGAGACCGCCATGGCTTATCGCCGTGTCTTTCGGGAGTATGAGGTCGAGCCAACTCCCCATGGGTGGTGAGCCGCGCACGCCGCCTCAGCAACGACCGCTGTTGACCATCGACGAAGCCGCGACGTATCTCAACGTGCCCGCACGCTGGGTCGCCGATGCGGTCCGACAGCGAAAGGTCCGCTGCACCAGGATCGGCAAGCACATCCGGTTCCGCGTGGAGCATCTGGACGAACTCGTCGCCGCTGGGGAACAACCGGTGACGTCGGACGTGATCCCGATCCAACGCAACCGGAGCCGATCGAAGCTGTAAACAGTCACGGCGTCGACACCGGCCGGATGATGCCACCGGCTAGCGCAGTATCGATGATCCGGGAGATCAACTCGTCTCCAGCAGGCAACAGGTGACCGTACGTGTCGATCGTCGTGGTGATCGACTCATGACCAAGCCTGGCCTGAATGTGGGGCAGCGGCGCACCGCCGGCGATCAACCACGCGACATGGGTGTGCCGCAGATCATGAAACCGGAATGGAGCGAGCCCCTCGGCCGCCACCGCGGTCATCAGCTTCCGCCACACGTGGGTGTAGAAGTCGCCATTGTGCAACGGCAGGCCAGTCCGGCTGGTGAACACGAAGTCGTCAGCCGGTCGGCCCTTGATCCTTTTCTCGAGCAGCGCGGCCACGGCCGGGGCGATCGTGATGGTCCGTCGGGATCGCGCTACAAGCCGGAGGTCACGTCGAACGCCGCCGATGCGGTCTGGCGGGAGATCGCCACCGTCCTCGCACCGAACGACGCGCCTCCGACCAAAAAGTAGCTCCCGACGAACGCGGCGACCGACTCGCCGACCGACTTCCGCGGATCGTGCTTCCTACCGGCTCGAACGTCGGACCTGACCACGCTCGACCTTCGGTACAAAGAGCTTGATCATGAACTGCACCAGCCACTGGTCGAGTGGTCACCGTAAGCGACCGGGCTCCTGCCGGTCAGGACGTCGGCGAGCGATGCGTTCGCTCGGACTGCGAGGAGAACGAGGAGAATGAGATGAGCCACGACATCGCTGATCTGCTCGATCCTTCGGAAATGCCGGTCGGCATCGTCCCCCTGGCGCTGCCGAAGTAGATCGCCGACAAGTCGATCCGCCGATCGAGGAGGAGACGGCCACGTGGTCGAAAGCTGGCCAGTTCGATTGATGGGGTGAGAGAACGGCGGGAATGGTGGGGTCGGGTGCGCGGTGCTGACGGCCAGCAACGGTGGATCCGAGCTGTTGATCTTCGTCGCGCGAGCGGCTCACGGCCATGACGCCAGGTCTTCACCGGGAAAGGTCTGCTTCGACAGTCCGGTCCATACTGAACAGCAATATCTGAGCCTGCACTGCGGAGGAGAGGCGACATGCTCCGACGGGTAGCCGGTTACGCGGCCGGCTTGTATCTACTGTTCGCCGTCATCGGCCGGTTCGTCGAGAGCATGGTGCCGTTCGCTGCGGCTGCGCGACTGATTGCTGGTGCCACCGCCCCGTCTTGAGCACCTTCCGGTGGGTCTTTCCCTTCGGTCACCATCTCGGCACAGACCGCTGATACGACATTCACGAATGATCGGGCAGGGCGAGATGGTCCTGCAGTCCGAGCCATCATGGGTGGATGGAGATTGAGCTCCTGGTGGTGCCGGACTGTCCGCATCGGAAAGCTGCCGAGGAGCTGCTGCGCACTGCACTGGCCGACGTGGGTCTTCCGAGCGACTTTCGGGTGCTGACTGCCAGCGACGCCGGAGACGCCGCCCGGCACGGGTTCGCCGGGTCACCCACCTTCCGTGCCGCCGGGGCTGACCTGTTCCCTGGGGCTCAGCAGCGGGCTGGACTGAACTGCCGCATCTACTGGACCGGAGCCACGCTGGGCGGACTTCCTGACCTGCGGGATCTGCGGCAAGCGCTGAAACGCGCCGTCGACTCCGCCGTTGACCTTCGTCCGGCGAGCGGCTTACAGCCATGACTTGTCGCTGTCAGGCGTCGCTGGTCGGGGCCAGCCTCTGCCGAGCAGACGCTCCAGAATGGGCTTCTGTTCTGCTCGTCGGCTAGTTCCGATAATCTTCGTCCGGTGGTCTGACTCTGATCTGATTATTTCAGCGCGGCATAAGGCCCAGCTGCATCATCATTTCGGCGGCGTTGGGATGGGCATGGAATTCGGTGATCTTTCCATCGTCGACGCGAAGGAAATAGGTCCCATGACCCGTGATCTGGCGGCCGGTCGCTGGAAGCTCCATACCACCCATGCCCAGTGGACCGCTGTTGGTTCCGGTGAACTCCAGCTCAGCCGCCAGGGCGTCATCGCCGACCACTCGGTTCAGTTCTTGGACCCTCATGTCGGGGAAGGCTTTGAACCAGCCCGACATGTACTCCCGGACTTGATCGAGCGAGGTCATTGTTCCCTGAACGGTGTCGTCGGTATACACAAAGTCATCGGCGAACATCGCCGCAAACGAGTCGACATCATGGGTGTCCCAGGCGCCGATTCCGCGGTCATCTGGTGCGATGAGCTCATCCTTGTTCATCTTCGCCTCCCGATGCTGAGCCGCGAGCGCGCGGCAGGTCCCTTCTCAATCAAGATGCTCCTGTCCGAGCGGCACCGCAAGTGTCCAGAATGCCCACTGAAGACGATTGGTCTTTGACACCGCGACGCCGCAGTCGACCGGCAGGTAGTCACACGGAACTATGACGGCACCACAGACCGCACGCGCCGTCGCGTGATCAGCCTCCATCCGTGGATCCGCCTTTGCCAGACACGAATTTGCTCGATTGCTTCGCCGCTACATCAAGATGGCAACGGCGATAAGGAAGACGGCCCAGCTCCGTTGCCGGTGTCAGAAACAATCCGCGATCGGTGAGTCATCAGCATCCGGACCAAGCGACTCCGCCGGCCCCAACCGCTGGGGCAGCCGTCCGGCTTCGAACCGCGTCCGCCACGTCCCCTGGTGCTCCAACCTATCCGGTCGTACTAAGACTCCCGGCCCTTATCCGAACTGTCGTCCGAGCTCGCAGGTGGACGCCTGTCAGGAACCGAGCGAGGATTGGACTTGGCGGGTGGTCGCGGCGGCAACCGAACCGCCACCAGTGAGGCTAGCAAGCTCCCGACGCTAGTCAGGAACCGAGCGAGGAGGTGGTCAATGTGCCAGAGCTGCAAGGTGTAGGGCACATCGCGCTAACAGTCACTGACCCGAAGCAGAGCGCGGACTTTTACAACCGGCTCTTCGACGCGCAGACCGTTCTCACCGTCGAAGATGAGATTGGACCGCTCACGATCTGCGTATCACCGGCCATGATGTTCGGGTTCCGCACACACCCGTCGACCGGTGAGGCCGACCGGTTCGACCCTGCCCGAGTCGGGCTAGACCACCTCGGGTTCCATGTGACCGACAGGCAGCAGCTGGAGGCTTGGCAGGTGCGGCTGGACGAGCAGGGTGTCACCAACTCAGGCATCATCGAGGATGATGCTGGCGCACACCTGAACGCCAAGGATCCCGACAACATTGCCCTGGAGTTCTTCTACATGCCCCCACAGGGCTGACATTGCCTCTGTCACGCTCCAGGAGAGACCGCCAGCCGAGCGAGCGTCTCCAGCGGCGTACGAGGTCCCCGGCTACTTGGTAAAGCTCCCCCAGCCCGACTCGGAGTTCTTGCCGAAGCGCTTGCCAAAACCTTGCCTCCCGGTGATGCTGTTCCGCACCGGTCAGCTGCTAGTCGACCCGCCCCACGCCGTGGTCGCCGAGTTCCTCGGGGCCAGCACCTAGCCCGACTCGACGACCTACGACATCGCGATCGTCGAGGCGGGGCGGGCCGGGCTTGCCGCAGCGGTCTCGGCGTTGCAGCCGGAGCACCAGGAACGCCAGACAGCCGCGCTGCGGATGCGACCGACTGCCCTGAGCCGTCAGCAACGGCTCAGGCGGTCACTTCATCGTCGACGGTTCAGGCCCCGTGGTTTGTGCCGGAGCGCGCCGCCGACTTTGCCCGCAGCGTTGTCGGCTAGCCCGTTTGGATGATCACGTTGTCGCCGCCGGCGGTGTGGTTGAAGTTGACCACCTCCGGGACGTTGAGCATCGCGCCCTCGCTCCGCTTGCCTTCGTGGAAGGCGCTGTCGGGCGGGTTCGGACCGATGATGCAGATCACGGTCAAGGTTGCCGGGAGCTGCCCTTGCGGTGTCGTCAGCGTCACGCGCAGCTTCACCTTGCCGCCGCAGAAGTTGTCCGGAAGCGGTGTGCCGAGCACGATGCCGCATCCGTATGATTGGTAGTCGATCAGATCGGTCGCGCTCCACGTGCCGGTGCCGCGGACAGTGCCGTCGCTGGCGGTGTGCGTGAACGTTCCCGCTCCCGTGGCCGATTTTAGGTGGACCGAGAAGTCAGCGTGGCCGGTAATCGTCACCGTATCGCCGTTCGCGGCCGTGCCGAAGTTCGGCTCCTCCATCTCGAGCATGTACGTATGCCGGGCGCTGTCGGCGACTGCGGCGTCCACCGTCAGGTTGCCGAAGCGGCTGTACCAATACTCGTTCAATCCGCCCGTGGCACGGATATCGTCATAGCTGGTCTCGTTGGACCCGGAAGTTGACAGTCTGATAGATCGGCGGCACCACCGGCTGGGGCCGTGGGTAATCGACGTAGACGGGTCTGTTCCCGCTGCTTGCACATTGATCTCCTAGCTCAATCCTGTCTGGCGCGACCGCGATCAGTATCTATCCCGGCGAGGGCGGGCGACCGGTGCCATGAAAACCGCCCAGTCCGGCACATGCGTGGGCAGCAGCCTCCCAAGCGCTCGGCAAGGCCGGTCTTGCCGGACTCGGGACTACCAGGACGCTCGTGATCGCCATCTAACGATAACCATCACATCGACCGGTGCCGTCGGCTGACGTCGCAACCGGCACCAACGGGCTCGGGCGACGTACCCCCATTTCAGAGTCCTATGTGCCACAAACCCAGTTGTTCTTGGACCCATCTTGGGGATGGGGTCCGAAGTACAGGTCGACGGAATCATCGGGGTTCAGCGTCAGATCGCCCGTCACGCTGTTCTTGCTTGGGAACGGTTGTCCGGTTTGTAGCTCGGATCGGGTTTAAGGGTCGTAGGCGACGACAGACCAGAAGTTCTTTGCTGGAGCATTGGCGGGAAGGTTGAGCCGGTAGGACTTCGCTCCGTCGAGGTAGCCGCCGGCGCTGTCTCGGCTATCCCACGCGTATTGCGAGCCAATGCCGATCATCTGTGCCGCCATCGCCGGGGTGTTAAGCGTGGCCATGTAGAAGAAGGTGGTGCGGGCGTCGAGATTGCGCTCCCCGCCCCCGCCGTCCAAGAGGAACTCATAGTCGCCGCCGAAGTACCCGCGCTTCCAGTAGCTGCCCTCATACAGTTGGTTCTCTGGGTCGTCTGTTCTGAAGTACAACGCTCGAGCAGTGGCGTTGCCCACGGCGGCCGAGTCGACGAGGATCTCCCGCAGGCGTGCCAGTCCGAACTTCTCGCCCTTCGGATACCGATGCTTGCAAGCAGCCCGCGGGTTTCCGGGTCGATCATTTCGACTGGCTCGCGGTCGATCACGGTGTGCAGTTCGTCGTAGAACTCGACGTTGTTGGCGTGGATCGTGTTGAACGATTGCGTCGACCCGTTGATGAACTCCATCGCAGGTGGATCGTCGCGGCGATGGAGGGGATAGATCTTCACGCCGTCGCGGAACATGCGAGATGCCGCGTCGGGCGACCGTCGACCTGAAATCCGCGTCGCGATCGAGATCGAGGATCGCCAACGCGTAGACCATGTCGGTGTTGCCCGTCAAGAACAGCGGGGTAGGAGTCCATGAGGTCGTCGAAGATCACGACGATGTTCGACGCGGTCGCGCCGACGCCCACCAAGCCAGACCGCAACGCTTCGAGCGACGCGGCCGGGATCGTGCTGAGGAACACCTCAACGCCCCGCAGGAACGCCAGATGGTCCAGCACGGTAGCTGCTCTGGCGTCCGAGGGCATCCCATCAAAGAACTCCAGCGTGCCGAGGCGACTCGATACACGATCCGGTGTCATGATCTTCGTCGGTATCTCAGCATTGAAGTTCGGCGTGTTCTGCACTAGGGCCAGCCTGCTGATGTATAAAGGTCTCATCGTGGGGTGCGGTTGCGTGTCCCGTTCTCTGAGAGGTGTCACCATGAGGCGTTTGGTCCTAGCAATGTTGATCGCTGCTGCGCTCTTCCTGAGCGGCGCATCCGCCGCCTCGGCAACTATCCACCCGATCATGCTCGGCTGGGTTTGCGGCGCCGCCTCCGGCAATCCGCCAGGGCAGACGCCGGGCGAGACCCATGCGGATCAGTCCACGCTGCGCGCCCTTCAGGCAACGGGCGTCCTCACCTTCACCGACGCAGGCCCCGTCATCGACCTCACGCGTCCGGCGTCGAAGTTCATCACGTTCGATCCGGCCACCGATACCGGGGAGTCGGATCACCCCGGATTCATCCACTGCAACGACCTCTGATCGACTTCATCTGACGCGCACCGCCGCGCCGGTCGGCGGACTCCGGGTAACGCCGACCTCGCGGGCCACCCCGATTCAGCCGTTACAGACGACTCAGCCGTTAAGACATTACTAGGATGATGGCGGATCGCGGCAGTTCCGGGATGGCCGTAGCGCATCGCTATCTGCTGGGCAGATGAGCACCTTTCCTGGGCGAGGCTTGCCGGAACAAGGCCGCAATGACATGGGCACCCCACGTGGGCCGGGGACACCGTCGACTGTGCTAGACACAAGTGGCATCCGGTCCCCACCGATTCAGCCAGTGCTACATGCGCAGAGTGGCCAGCGACGCTGTCGCTGGCTGTGCGGGAATCTGCATATGCATGCGGATTTGCAGACTGATGCGGTTGACCGTGTCGATGATGCTGACGACCAGTTTGTGGAGCTGGCCCCCCGTTGGAGATCTTCAAGATGCTTGCGGATGCGACCCGGGTGCGGATCGTGTTGGCATTGCGGGACGGTGAGCTGTCGGTGAACACGCTGGCCGAAGTGATCGGCAAATCGCCAGCTGCTGTGTCGCAGCATCCGGCGAAGCTGCGGTTAGCACGCATTGTGACGACCCGGCATGAGGGGACGCGGGTGTTCTACCGGTTGGCCAACGAGCATGCTCAACAGACAGCTGGTGTCGGGCGCGCTCTTCCAGGCTGAGCACTCCATCGAGGATCAGCCGCGGCACCACCAGCAACCGGCCTCGGAGTTGTGACCGTGACATCGCCGCACCGACAGGATCAACGCAATATTGCAGCTGATCATGATCATGACCACACCGGACATGATCATCACGTTGCTGGTCACAAGCATGCCCATCGCGACGACCACAAGCATCCAACAGCCATGAGGGCCTTGTCCGATCCGTTGTTCAGACCGCATACCCATGACGCGGATGACTCGGCTAGCGCGGTCGGCGTCCGTGCGGTCAAGATCAGCCTGCTCGGGCTGATCATGACAGCCGCCTTGCAGAGCCTCGTGGTGATCATCGGCGGCTCGATCGCCTTGTTGGCCGACACCGCGCCGACGCCTTAACCGCCGTCCCGTTATGGATCGCGTTCGCGCTGAGCCGGCGCCCAGCGACACGCCGCTACACCTACGAGTGCGAGCGGGTCGAGGACTTCGCCGGCTTGTTCATCGTGATCATGATTACCCTGTCTGCGTTGCTGGCCGGGTATGAGTCGCTTCGCCGCTTCTTCGAACCGAAACCGGTCGGGAACCTGCTGTGGGTGCTCGTCGCCGGCGTGATCGGGTTCGCGGGAAACGAGCTGGTTGCGATCTACCGCATTCGCGTTGGACGCCGGATTGGATCCGCTGCGCTGGTCGCCGTTGGTGTCCACCCCATACCGATGACTTCACCTCATTAGCACCAACACGCGCTCGATTACCTTCCCTGACACAACGTAATTGCCGCCTAGGTGCCCCGAGCTTGACCAGAACCGGAAGCGGCGTTCCCCCCGATGGACGGCGTGGAGGTCCTATGCGAGGTTGGGCGCTAAGACGTCGAAGCGGACCGACGCAACACGGACCATTTGCAATCGAGTGGAATCAGCAATGCGCCGCACCGAGGGTCCGGATTCGAGCCCGGATTGGCTGACGCACCAGGGTCACGCGAAGGCAACAGTCTTCGCATCCGAAACCACTTCTTCGACGACCTTCGCCGCCCCGACGATCGTCGAGCCTTTGACGAGGTGCTCCTCGGTGATAGGGGGTTTGCCCCGACTGGCAGTGCGCTCGATGGGCGATGCTCAGGGGCAAACGACGCACAGGAGGACGTTATGTCAGAGCGGAACAAAGATCTGGTCCGTCGGTACACGACCAGGTCATCAACGGTCGAGATCTGGATGCGGTTGGCGATTACTTCGCCGACGAGCGGACCCCGGGTGGGGTGCGGCAGGGGTGCTTCTTCTTTTTCCAGGCATTCCCTGATCTCCATGTCTCTCTGGATGAGTTGCTGATCATCCCAGCGCTGATCGACACCACCAGTGCAGCAATGCCTGTACGCCGCAGTATCACCGCACTCTCTCCTCGGCCTTTGCTAGGCACGAACCAGCTTCCAGGCCTCGCCATGGCTCGAACACCACTCACCGGCAGCGACGGGCCGAGCCGACTGCCCGACCCCGATGCCGTTGAACCTTATGCTCAAGCTCTCGTACGCCGACCGCGGAGATCTCGAAAACAGCGCGTTGATCATTCGGCTCATCGCCTGGATCCAGTCATGCTCAATCGTGCGGGCGTTTCGCCGATGGCTCGTTGCTCGGCTATTCACTCAGCTTCCTCTGGCCCAATCGGACCAAGATCAAGAGCCCCGGCAAAGACGGGACCCTCAGCCGTAGCATCGCGGGTATGGCAGTGCCAGGGTAAGGGTTATGAGGACGTTGAGGCTCTCCACGGTCGCCGCCGTGTGTGCACTCGGCACGGTTCTCTGCTTCGTGCTTGGCGCCGTGGCGATCGGTTCTAGCGGCGTCGGGGTGTTGATCCCCGAGACCGGACGGCCGGGCCGGGATTGGATCGCGGCCGTGGATGCGGCCGGGGGGTTGTTCTTCGTCGGGGCCTGGCTGGTGATTCTGATGGGGTATTTGGGGATCGTCGCGCTGGTGGGTTTCTACGACACTCTTCGCTTGGCTGGGCCGGTAATGATTCTGGCGCCGATTCTCGGCGCCGTCGGATTGACGCTGGTGACGGTCTCGCATTTGATTCCAATCGCGATGGGCTACGAACTCGTGCCTGTCTACATGGACGCGGACCCGGCAGGACAGGCAACGCTGGCCGCCATCGCCGACACCTTCGCAGCCATCGCCTTGGTGACCAACGCTGCTGGCAACTTCCTCGGCTGGGGTGTGGTTGTTCCGCTGTACGCGGTGGCCATTCTCACCACGCGTGCGCTGCCGCGGTGGATCGGATGGCTTGGCCTGCTCGTCGGGGCGATCGCCGGGTGGTTGGGGCTACTCAGCCCGGCATCCTCGGTGATCTCGAGTATCTCCAACATCGGCTTCCTCGGTTTCTTCTTCTTCATGCTGAGCATGGGCATCGCCTTACTCCGACGCCGCTCAAACGTCGACGAAACAACCCAGACGTCAGCATAAGCACCGACCTGACGAAAGGCCGCATAGACCCACTTCGAGACTCCGAGGCGCTCGGCGCTGGCGGCCGTAGAGGCGGTCGAAGATGGCGAGGCGATCTTTGGTCATCGGTTGCACCGGATGATCGACTTCTTGGCAGCATCTAGGGCGACGGCGCCGACCGGGCCGGTCTTTTGACGAACTCGCTGTGCGGAGTCGCGCTGCTGGTGACGGCCAGCATGGCGCTGCCCCGCGAGATTGGCGGAACGGACCCGGCGGCTGAGGCGAACTGGTGGTCCGACTACGCCGAACACGCCACGATTTTGGCCGTCGCCGGAGTGCTCGCCGCCAGCCGCGGACCCGGTTGGCGCATCCTCAGGTACACCTGCGCTGGTGTGTGGCTCTACCTTGGTTTGGTCGCCACGCTGGTCCTTCCTCACCACACTCGTTCATGGGGATACGTCGGCGGTATCGCCGCAATCCTTGTCGGTCTCGGTTTCGCAGTGGCGGCATGGCGAGGAGCGGAGCAACGAGAACCGCGATCTGTGGGATCGCGAAGCCCGAGCTGAGGAGAACGCGGATCGATGGCCACGTAACTCGCGCGGTGGCGGATGCAGCCTCACCAAGGCGCGGCCGCGGACGCCGCCATGGTTGCCAGGTCCTGAACGGAGCGTTGCTCGGCAGTGACGACAAATCTTCCCGGACGCCTGCCAGCCGGTCCTGCTCTTGACGCGGTGAGGGAACGCACCCCGGCGAGTCGACCCCGCCTCTCCGCCGCGGGCTCAGCAGCGCACTGGCCGAGCGGGCGCGACGTTGCCATCCCCAGCACACCGGACCGGGAGTCCAGAAATCTTCATCGCATTCAACGAACGCTGGCGGGCGCTCTTACCTTGCCGGAATGCCGTCTGGTTCGTGACTTGTTGGGTATGTATCCATCTCACCAAAACCGCCGAATTGTCTCCGAGCCGGCCAACCTTTCCTGCATTGAGGCAAGGGAGGACTGCAATGACCGCTCCCAATGAGCCGGCCGCCGAGGATTCGCTGGATGCGATCACCGACGCACTGCTGACCGCATCGAGGTTGCTGGTGGCCATCTCGGCACGCTCGATCGCTCACGTCGACGAGACGATCACCATCCCGCAATTCCGCACCCTGGTGATTCTGTCGGCCCGCGGCCCCATCAACGTCAGAACCCTGGCCGGCCTCCTCCACGTGCAACGCTCCACCACCGGCCGCATGGTCGAGCGGCTGGTCAACGCCGGCCTGATCGACCGCCGGCGGCACCCGGCCTCGCGTCGCGAACTGATCGTTGAGTTGACCCCGCGCGGGCAGGAGATCGTGCACGCAGTCACCGCGCACCGCCGCGAGGAAATCGCCCGGGTCGTACGCAACCTGCCTCAGCGCGAGCGGTACGGTCTGGTCTCTACCCTCACCGCATTCACCACCGCTGGCGGCGAACCCCCAGCCCGTCTTGAAATCCAGGGTTACCTGGTCTGACACAACGCGAACGTCGCGGCTGGCCGCTGCTCCGCACCGTCGGCGAGCCGGGGCCGGTAGCGCCACCGTTGAGCGGGCAGGATCGCAGCCCTCCGCTCGACATTCTCGATGGCGGCAACGCCGACGTTCTTCTCATCGCGGAGCTCAACCGCCTCAGTCGCTCAGGGTGCGACTGACCAAGCACAGTACCCGAGCCCTGGTACTGACCTTGACCATCTGTGAAGCAGACCGTCTCATGTATGAGCGCTACGCGCCGGCGCCACCGGTTTCCTGCTCAAACCAGCGCACCAGACCAGCTCGGAGGTTGTTGCTCATAGCCCTCCCGCCTTGTGCAAGTGGCGTCGCACTCTCAGCGATCATCCTGACGATCGTCGCCGCCGCAGAAGGGTAGTGCGTGGCAGCGGCTGTGGTGGGGCGTCGCGGCCAATGCACCCCGACGTGCGGCGGGGGTAACGACCTCGCTGACGTCGCCCAAACTGAAGCGGGATGGTGGTAGGCCTAACCGGCCATCCACGCGGGTGACGAGCTGGTCGCTGCCTGGGATGTTGCTCACGGCCAGGCCAGCGCGTACGCCAAGTCAGCGTTAATGCGATATCCCCTGGTCACATCTGCGATCAGCGCCGGCCGGAGTCAGCTGCCGGGTGCCGAGGGGTAACCAGCAGGGCTGCGCGATGCTGAGATCGCGCCCACGCGAATGTTGCCAGGAAACCGACAAAGAAGGCGGCCGTCCCCATGAGCCCGCCCTCGGCCCCATAAGGCCGGCCGGTCCACAGCCTCACCGACGAGTCATCGGCGAGGACCAGCACCGACCCGTATTGTTTTCCCGAGGCCACCACGCCGAAGACAAATCCCTGCACAAAATCCCAGCCAAAATGCAGGCCGATAGGCAGGGCCAGTTCACCAGTCAGCACATAACCGGTTCCGAACAACAAGCCGAAGATGACGATGTTGAACACGCTCAGCCACGTCGCATTCTCATTCGTGGCATGCGCCAGGCCAAAGAAAACCGCTGGAATCACGACAGCCAGGACCATCCCCCACCGTACTTTGGCGACTCCCTCGGCCAGGTTCTTGATCGGGTATCCGCGATACGACACCTCCTCCCCGAAAG
>Ga0307416_100000665_pt1 | contig 17828 bp, 16 predicted proteins | sample DK1Cmetagenome_2_FD_203821 | JGI IMG/M metagenome (GOLD analysis project Ga0307416, IMG submission 203821) | Maize rhizosphere microbial communities from greenhouse at UC Davis, California, United States - DK15-C-3 | ecosystem: Host-associated > Plants > Roots > Rhizosphere > Soil | place...
GCATAGCAGACGCTGATGTCGACGCCGTCGAAGCCTGGACCGTCACGACCGGTAGCGGCATCAAAGTTGCTGTGCTCGACTCGGGTGTCGCCAGCGACAACCCCGACATCAACCCCAAGGTTGTTGCACGCGCCAACTTCAGCGGCGCGAGTACCAACGAAGACAATTACGGCCACGGCACCCACGTGGCGGGCATCGTTGCCGCCACCGCCGACAACACGATTGGTGTGACCGGGGTGTGCCGGGGTTGCACGATCCTGGCCGGCAAGGTCCTCAACGACAGCGGGGTTGGATCCAGCTCGGGCCTCGCGAACGGTATCAACTGGGCTGTCAGTAACGGCGCGAAGGTTATCAATATGAGCATCGGTGTGCGGGCGTCGCGGACCCTCGAAACTGCGGTCAATAACGCCTGGAGTCAGGGCGTGGTGCTCGTTGCCGCAGCAGGCAACGGCGGTAACCAGACCAAAATCTACCCGGGCGCATACCCCAACGTCATTGCCGTCGCCGCTACCGACAACACCGACGCCAAAGCATCGTTCTCAACCTATGGAGCCAGCTGGGTGGACATCGCAGCACCCGGAGTCAATGTCTACTCAACGTTCCCGAACCACACGTTTGTCCTCGGGACGCAGAACAAGCGCTCTTTCGGGTACGACGTGGGCAACGGAACTTCAATGTCCTCACCCATCGTTGCCGCCACTGCCGCTCTTGTCTGGAGCTCGCAGAGTGGTTCTACCAACGCATCCGTCCGCACCAAGGTGGAATCAAGTGCCGACAAGATCCTTGGCACGGGCACCAACTGGGCACATGGACGCGTGAACGCAAACAACGCCGTCAGGTAGAGGTGGCCCCACACCCTGCACGCGATCCCGCGGCCAGGGAAGTGCCGAAGGTCCCCGCCACCCGACGTCGTCAATCGCCGTCGTGACCGACTGTCCCGTCCTTGTCAGCCCCACCCGCCACGAGGAGACTTACTGTATTGCCGTCCGCTAGCGCCGGCGGCGGTGTTTTTCCTCTCGGGGGCCGGCGCCCTCCTGGCTGGTCGGGGAAGTCGTGGATGCATCGGGGTTGCGGGACGAGTTTGTGGTCGTCAACGGCGAGGCGGCGGGAAGCCGGATCCGCATTCCGCACGGCACGACCACCATCGGCAGCGGGGAAGGATCACGGCTGCGCCTGCCGGTGTCCGGAGTCAGCCGCCGTCACGCCGAACTGACTTCCCTGGGCGGCCGGACGATCCTTACCGATCAACAGTCGCGCAACGGAACCTGGGTCAACGGCCACGTGATCACCTCGCCCACCGAGCTCGCCGACGGCGATGAGGTCCAGATAGGACAGGTGCTGCTCCGATTTGTTGAAGGGACGTACGACGGCGGCGGCTCACCTCCCGAAGCGGCCGGCGGGCCGGAGGGCCGCCGGCCCGCCCCGGCCGCTGCCCGGAATAAGGGTCTCGGCGCGGCGCTGCTCTTCGCGGCCGCGATCAATGTGGTTGGACTGATCGGCAATAGCCTGACCTCGTTCCTGACCGAGCTGACACCGACGTGGACATGGTTCGTCACCCCGGCCATGGGCCTTGTTGTTGCCCTGGGCGGCGAGGCGCTCGATTACCTCAAGGACAAGGCAGAGCCGGCGCCCAAGCAGCCTCCGCGGCGGTATCATCCGTCCGGCCTCGGACAGCCGGCAAGACCTGCGCGCCCGTTGAGACCCGGCCACCCGGATACCCGCGCGACCACGTACCCTTCCCGGCCGGTCAAGTCTGCGCCGCGTTCCCGTCCACTCATCGTCACGGCGCTGGTGACCTTGCTCCTGCTTGGCGGTGGCGGGTGGCTGCTGGCAGCCGGAGCGAGTTACGCCGTCGGCTATTTTTCCGGGAACGAGGAAGGCACCCAGCGGCTGGCACGCCAAGTAGTCACCGAAGCAGAGGGCGTCACAGTGACGATCCTCGGCGTGCAGGGCACCGCCCATTTCACCCGGGTGGAGATTCACGTCCGTAACGGGACCAGCAATTCCATGTCCCTGCCGCTCTTCCACAACGCCATCCTCACAGGACCGGACGGCACCACGTTCGACGCCGATGCCTTCCGCAGCAGCTGGCAGCCCGAAATACCGCCCGGAGGCCAGCGCAAGGGGACCATCAACTTCGAAAGCCAACTGCCTGACACGGGCGGCACGGTGTCCCTCAGCTTCGTCACGGTGTTCATCCAGGGGTTCGACGGACCGCGGTCCATCACGGTACCGGACATCCCGCTGATGCCAGTGGTAAAGCCGCTCTGAAAAACCGTGTACAGTAGAGACCGTTGTTGTGTTTGTATTTGGTAGTTCAGGCAGTACGCGGGGTCGAAAGTCCTCGTTCTTCTGAAGTAGCGGTTTTGAACACCCCACACCGGAGGACCCGAAAGTCGGGACAGTTCCTCCACCTTCACGAAGGACATAAATAATGGCTACTGGTACCGTCAAATGGTTTAACGCTGAAAAGGGCTTCGGCTTCATTTCCCCCGATGACTCCTCACAGGACGTTTTCGCACACTACTCTGCGATCAACTCCTCCGGTTTCCGCTCCCTCGAAGAGAACCAGAAGGTCTCCTTCGAAACCGAGCAGGGCCCCAAGGGTCCCCAGGCCGTAAACATCCAGGCTATCTAATTTCTTAGATACCCGGGACCGTTTAGGTTTCATAAAAGCAGGGCCTGCCGTTTGGCAGGCCCTGCTTTTCGTTACGCTTGTGAGCTTATTTAAGCAGGGCGCAGACGTCCGTCACCTGTCCGGGACCATCCAAATTGAATGGCTCGACCTCGTTGCCATTAGGAGCGTCGAGGACGTAGTGGAACGTACCCACTACGAGCCAGAATCCGGGTATGTCTGTTCCGATGGCGTTCACCAGAACATTTCTACCGGTGACCGTCGAGAGATAGTCTCCGTTGGCCAGCTGCACCTCTCGGCGCGTCCCCGTGACCACGTAATTCAGGGTCTTGCCATTGGCCGAAAGCGTTACCTTTTGCCCGGGTGCGACGAAGATAGTCTTGTCGCCGAGCACAACGTCCTTGGACTTGCCGACAAGCGTTAGCTCCACAGGAAAGGAGCAAACACCCTCGATTATTGTCGGCTTAATGAGTTCTCCCGGTTTGCCCGGAGGCTGTGCCGGTGCGGCTGCGACGGGACTGGCGCCAATGATCAGTCCCAGCATAATAGTGATGAGAACAAGCAATTTCTTCATTGAGGACTCCTTGTTTTGTTGGTTTGGGGCGGTTTGGGAGGTGCGCATCAGTTGATCTTTATGAATCCTAGTGCGCATTGAATGCCGAATATGAGAACGAAGCGTGGCTCCAACGTGGAAAACAGCGCGAATGAGCCACGCAAGGGCAGTGCAATGCACCATTTAGCTCATCAGCCTCACCCGAAAGTAAGTGTCAACTCTCAGCATCAATGTCTTTGAATGATGCTTAGGTGCAGGATATTAGTGCCTTGCAGGACGACAGGGGAAGTTATTTCCGCGATTTTAGATAGAACTTTTTTCCGAGTCGCGAATAATTGCTCACGGTGAAATCCGCGCTCATTTGTTCACTTCTTTAACAGCATAATTGTGTGACTAAATAGCAAAATGGATATTCGGGCGCCGTCCGCAGCCGAGAGAGCCTAAATCTGTCCCCGTGAGGCCAGGGACGCAGCCAGCGCCGGATTGTCGATCTCCTTCGCCAGCCAGGGCACAGCCTGTGCCGCAGCCACGTCCCCGAGCGCGGCCCGATGGGACTGAGCCCGCACCACGAACTCCCGCATCCCGCTCCGGCTCGCCAGCTCGGCCAGCCGCTCCACAAACTTTGACGCCCGCGGCGAGCCCATGGCGATTGCCACCTCCGCTGCCGTGTCGAGCAGCCGGGCCGAGTACCAGAGGTACCACGGCTTGGGTTCCAGCCCCCGGTTTATCCAGTGCTCGGCCGCCGCGAGATCGCCGTGAGCCAGGAACAGCCGCGCCTCAGCACCCGCCGCCAATGCCATGTAGCAGTGGTCGCCGGCCAGATCGGCCATCACCCAGGACCTGTCGATCATGGCCGCGGCTTCCTCCAGCTGCCCTGAGGCAAGATAGGTCTCACCCCGGATCCCGGCAACAAACGGTTCGAACGCCGTCCAGTGTTCCTCCGCAATCCATTCCAGCGCCCGGTCCAGGGAAGCAGCCGCCTTGTCTAAGTCACCGCGGAGCAGGTGCACCCGGCCAAGCAGCGCCTCGCTGAACGCCTGCTGCCGGCGGTTCGCCACCGCCCTGGCCAGCCGTCCGGATTCGGTCAGCGCCGTCACGGCATCCTCATACCGTGCCGTATCGGACGCCAGCATCCCCTGGATCGCCAGGATCCGGGCCTGTTCGTCAGGGAATCCCTCAGCCGCCCGCATCGCACGGTCCAGCCACCCGGCCGCTCGGTCGGGGACACCGCGCTGCACGGACAGGTACCCCAGCTCCCGATATGCCGCGGCGGCTGTCCGGGAGGGGCCGTCGGGCCCTTCCGCCTGCAGCGCGCGGTGCAGGAAGTCCGCCACCTCGGCGCCGCGGCCGCCCGCCTGATGGATCAGGGCGCCGGACAGGGTCACGAGGGACTCGGCGATTAAATGGGTGTCTCCGGTGCGCTGGGCCAGCACCACCGCCAGCCGCAGCTGATCCAGCCCCCGGTCCACGGCACCTGCCCAAAGTGATGCGCCGCCGGCGTCGAGATACGACCGCGCAGTGGCTACGGTGGCCGGCATTCCGGGGTCCGGCTCCGGAGCCGCATCGGACAGCGCCCGCCGTACTTCCGCGGGCAGCGGCAACCCAAGCTCATCGCGGTAGAGGTTGCCGCATTTGGTGACGTGCTCGCGTGCCCGGCGGTGCTCGCCGAGAGCCACCAACGCCTTGACAAGGACGGCGTTGCAGTCCGCGTGGAAGGGATCCCGCTGCAGCGCCAGCGTCGCCAGTTCCACCGCCTCGCCGGGAGCGCCGGAAGCCAGGGCAGCCAGCGCCGCCTCGTAGAGCAAGGACTGGACGACGTTGTCCAGACGGTAGCGCTGGTCCGCCAGCCACGAATCGAACACGGGCGAATCGGAGAATGACAGCCCTTCCAGCAGCTGGCCGGTGAAGCGTCGCGGGTCGACGCCCGGGTTGCCGGCTGAGGCCACCACTTCCAACGCATCGCAGCGCCACGGAGGCTGAAGGGCCAGCCGCAGGGGATCGCCGGCCACCGCCACGCCGTCGAGCGTCCTGCGCAGCTCGGAAAGGTTCCAGCGCAGGGCACCGAGGGGATCCTCGGCATCAGGAAACAGCAGCGCCGCCGTGCGGGAGCGGCCGGTGCCGTCCCCTTGCAGCGCGAGGTAGGCCAGCACGGCCCAGGCCTTGCGGCCTCTGGGCTGCGGGGGAGTCACGCCGGGGGACTCGATCCGGGGCGGACCAAGGAGCCGAATCCATTTCTCGGCCATACGGCTCATGGTACGCCGAGGACTGGACGGCGTCTGCGGGGTTCACACGTTTGCTCACACGCCTGCCGGACACACTGAAATCACCCTATCCGCACACACTCACTCGAGGTGCAACACCATGGAACTGCTCGGCTTCCTGCTACTTGGACTCTGGGTTCTCAGCGTTACCGTCCGTGCCGTCCTGGCCGACGGCCGGGGCCACCTGCCCGATATCCGTTCCACTGCGCCGTGGACAGCAGGCAACCTTCCCAGCAGGCCATACGCATCGCCGCGGATCTAGCCGGTTTCGGCAGGCTCAACCAGCCGGAAAGTACGACGGCGGGATGCCGGCAATCGCTGCCGGCCTCCCGCCGTCGTGCGCTGCTTCCCACGTTCGCGGCGGATCAGCCGGCCTTGTAGTCAAAGAGAAGCTTCGCCGGGAGTGGACCTTCCAGCATCTCAGAGGTGATGCCGTGAACTTCCTGGAGTTTCTCCTTGAACCACACATCGTAGGGATCGTTTGAAGTGGCGAGCGCATGGAAGGCCTTCTCCAGATCTTCCGCTTCCTGGAACAAGGAGACAAAGTCACCCTGCGGCGTCTGCATGTGGCTGACGACCTCCCGGGTCACTCCCATCCGCTCGCGGGAGCGCCCGTATTCCTCCTTGCCCGGGCCGGTTACCTCCTCGATGAGCGACTTCCACTCCTCCAGCTTCCCGGGCAGAATCGGCGCGAACCAGGTTATGCATTCCATGACATGTCCTTCCACGCAGTTGCTTCGGCATTGTTGCGGCGGCTGTCAACCGCGGCCGTGCACCTGCATGATAGTCGTGCGGGTAGGCGCGGTATAGAGCCTTAGGCAAGCGCTCCGTATGACGCCGCCTGATAGGACCGCCCGGCCGCAAGATCAGCCCTCGAGGTCCAGACTGAGTTCCACGTCCACGTCATCGCCGGCGCGGATGCCCGCTGCAGTCCGGATGGCTTTCTTGACCGGCAGCAGGTACGAGCTGCTCTTGCTGTCCGGGAAGATCGAGGTGGACCAGTTGTTTCCGGCGATCGAGGCCGTGACTTTCACGGAGCCGAATCCCTTGCGGAACGGGGCAGCCTCGTCGCTGATCTCGTCCGCCAGGTCCTGCGGTAGCGTGATGAAGTGCCACCCGGCTTCTTCCGGGTAATGCCACAACTCTCCGCGGAACGAGTACGTCGTCACGCTTTGAGTATGGCACCGCGGGACCCCGAAAGGCCTGATCAACGGGTAGTTCACACCCCCGCCACCGCCGGTTCATCCGCCCCGGCAACGATAAGCAGCATGACTGCTTTCACCCGCCGAAATGTCCTCAAAGGTGCCCTGGCCGCTGCAGGTGCTGCCGCCGTCGTACCCGCCGCAACCGGTGCCGCGCACGCAACCAGCCCTGCCGGCGTCGCCCTGGTCCGCAACCGCCTGACCCTCCCGTCCGGCATCGCCACCGGCGATGTCACCGCCGATTCCGGCGTGCTCTGGTCCCGCGCGTCGGGCCCCGGCCGGCTGGTGGCCAACCTGCTCGCCGTGGACGAGGACGGTGCCCCGCTCCGCGGCGGCAGCGCCTTCCAGCGGGTGCTGCGGGGGAGCGCCGCCAGCGAAGCCACCGACTTCACCTCCCGGATCAACGCTGAACACCTCCCGGCCGGCACCCGGTTCGCGCTCACCCTGCACTTCGAGGACGCCGACGGCAACGCCGGCCAGACCGCGCAGGGCTCCTTCAGCACCGCCCCGGGAGCCGGCCTGCTGAGCAGCGGCCGTGCACCGCGCAAACAGAGCTTCGTCTGGACCGGCGACACCGCCGGCCAGGGCTGGGGCATCAACGAGGAGATCGGCGGCATGCGCGGCTACGCGGCCATGCACGCCACCAAACCGGACTTCTTCATCCACTCCGGCGACACCATCTACGCCGACGGCCCCATCACCGCGCAGGTCACCGAGCCCGACGGGCAGATCTGGCGCAACCTGGTCACGGAGGAAGTGTCCAAGGTGGCCGAGACCCTCAACGAGTTCCGCGGCCGGCACCGCTACAACCTCATGGACCGCAACGTCCGCGCCATGTACGCCGAGGTGCCGGTGATTGCCCAGTGGGACGACCACGAAACCCACAACAACTGGTACCCCGGGGAGATCATCACCGACGCCCGCTACACCGAACGCCGCATTGACGTCCTCGCCGCCCGCGGCCGCCAGGCCTGGCAGGAATACCAGCCCGTCTCCGGCCTCAACACCCGGATTGGCGACGGCAGCACCGGCTTCGAACCCGCCCGCATCTACCGCAAGATCTCCCGCGGCCCGCAGCTGGACGTCTTCTGCCTGGACATGCGCACCTTCAAGGACGCCAACACCGACGGCAAGGAACCGCACCTCACCCACATCCTGGGCCAGGAACAAGCCGAGTGGCTCATCAAGGAAGTCAGCAAGTCCAAGGCCACCTGGAAGGTCATCTCCGCCGACCTCCCGCTGGGACTGATCGTCCCCGACGGCCCGGTCAATCAGGAATCCCTGGCCAATCGCGACGCCGGCGCCCCCTTGGGCAAGGAACTCGAGATCGCCGGGGTGCTCTCCGCGTTGAAGCGCAACCGGGTTAAAAACGTAGTGTGGCTCACGGCCGACGTCCACTACTGCGCCGCCCACCACTACTCGCCCGAGCGCGCCGGCTTCACCGACTTCGACCCCTTCTGGGAATTCGTGGCCGGCCCCATCAACGCCGGCAGCTTCGGCCCCGGAGAACTGGACGGCACCTTCGGCCCCGAGCGGGCGTTCTACAAGACCGGCGCCTACCCCAACCAGTCCCCGCGCACCGGAGAAAACCAGTTCTTCGGCCACGTGGACCTGAACGAGGACGACGTCTTCACCGTCAGCCTCCGCAACGCCAACGGCACCGTCCTCTGGACCAAGGAGCTTCAGCCGGCGCGCTGACCCGGCATCGGGAAGCACAACCAGGAGAGTACGACGGCGGGAGGCCGGCAAGCGCTGCCGGCCTCCCGCCGTCGGGAGTTCTTCCGTTCGAAGGCAGGTCAGCCCTCGAGGTCCACGGACCGTGATTCCGCGTCGCTGAGCCGGGCAGCGTCCAACACCTCGAGCGTGTGGACAGCCTCGGCACCGGGGACCGGCTCGGGTCCCTTACCGGCAACGGCCAGCGCGAACTGCTCGTAGTAGCGGTGATACGCGCCCTGCTCGGACGGCACGCGGGTGGCGCCTGCCGCCGTCGTGAGCGCTCCCCAGCGGGATTCTTCCTCGTAGCCCCAGCCCGCGGGGTCGTCCGCCGGGCGCCGGCCCGATATGGCCGCGTTGGCTTGCACGTCGGCCTGCTGCGAGACGTAGCTTCCCTCGGAGCCAAGCAGCCGCAGTTCCCGCGCGACCAGCCGGTTGCTCTTGGTGGCGGAGACGTGGGACTTCACCCCGCTCCGGTGCGCAATCGTCACAAAGAAGCCGGAGTCGGTGCGGCCGGCGTCGAGGTCCACCCAGTCGAGGGTGGCATACACGCTGGCCGCGGGGCCGAACAGCCACAGCGCCTGGTCCACCAGGTGGCTGCCGAGGTCGCGCAGCAGTCCGCCCGCCGGGCCGGCCTCGAGGGTATCCGGCTGGTCCAGGTCGAAGCGGGACTCAAAGCGCGTAACCTGACCCACGGCGCCGGACTCCAGAACCGCGCGCAGCGTGCGGATGTCCGTGTCCCAGCGGCGGTTGTGGAACACGTTGAGGATCACGCCGGCGTCCGCGGCCGCCTTCACCAGTTCGCGCCCCACCTCCGCATTCGGGGCAAAGGGCTTGTCCGCCACCACATGGACGCCGGCCTTGATGGCTTCCAGGACGAGCTCGCGGCGCGTCTCCGGCGGCGTGGTGATCACCACGGCATCCACACCGGCTGCCAGCAGGTCGGTGAGGGAATCGTAGAGCGGCACCTCCGGGTACTCCTCCGCGGCCTGCCCGCGGCGGGCGGGGGAGCGGGTCACGATGCCCGCGAGCTCCACCCCGGCCGCGGCCGTGATGAACGGAGCGTGGAAGATCCGGCCGCCGAAGCCGAATCCAACGAGTCCAAGTTTCACAAGATCTCCTTCGTCCCTGAGGGTTTACTCACGCTTGTGAGTTTGTCCTTATGTTAGAACAAATGGGCTCCAAGCGGCAGGGGCGGGGGAGCTTCAGTGCGCGGCGGCCCGCATGGCGCGTGCTGCGGCGTTGGATCCTTCGGGAGCGGCGCCGAAGTCTCCCCTGAGGAACTTGAGCGCATATTTTTCGAGGTCGATTTCCTTGGCTGTTCGCACACCGAGGCGGCGGAAGAGGGCGATGGGCGGGCACCAGCCCTGGATGGCATGCTGGAACAGGAACGCCAGCACGGTAGCGGGAAGGAGGAGCCACTTCCTGTTGACCGTCGCGCCCAGTACCGTGCCCACGAAGGCAAGGGATGAGGCATTGAGTTCGAGCAGGCGTTCCACATCCCACTCGTGGTCGAGCTCCCCGATCCGGTTGGTTATGTCGGCTGGGGAGCGGTCGCCGTAGGCGGCGATGTGGGCTTCGATTTCGCGGTCGAGTTCGGCCTGGACTTCCTCAGCGGTGCTGGAACGCACGCGGTCCGGGATGTCCTGCTTCGAAAGGTCTTCACTGTCCATAGCATCCTCCGTTGGATCGGCATGATCTTAAAGTACCGCTCCGGGCAGCGGCTGTCTGCGGTGCCCCGGTGCTTGATACCGGTGAGTAGAAACCGTGCTAGCACGGAAGTGCGGCAGGGGTGCCCGGAGCCACCATGGATACATCGGAACGCGCGGGGAATCCCGGCGGATCCGAAGCTCAATCCGAAGCCCGGGATCTCCGGGCAGGGCACCTCATCACTCGCATCTTTCCCCTCAGGAGCACCCCCATGTTCAACGCATCAAACACCAAGAAGTCCCACCCCGTCCGCCGCAAGGTGGCCCTGCTGACCGCAATCGGGCTCGGGGCGGTGGCGGCACCGTTCGCCCTCGCGGCCCCGGCGCAGGCGGCCGGCACCAACTACGCCTGCTCGGTCACCCCGCTCCGGCCCGTCTTTGCCGGCCACAACTCCGCCGGCGTGAAGCTTGTGGACTACCGGGTCCAGGTCTATTGCAACACCGACCGCTACATCAACATCACGCAGGAGCGGTGGGAGGAAGACGACTGGCCCAACGGTGACGACCACCTGGGCACGTCGTACTTCAGCCGCCACCTGAACCAGTACAGCGGCACAGTGACCATTTCCAACATCCGCACCCTGGTGGACGGCGAGATCGGCAACGAGGAGGTCTACCAGAAGGTCCGCTTCCAGGAAGGCAGCAACGGCGTCTGGTCGCCGTACACCGGCTGGTACAACAGCGGCGTCACTTCAATGTCGAACTGACGCCCGCCACCGGGGCCGGCACTGAACGGCCGGCTCCGGCCGGGCTGGCCCCTGAAACGCCCAAGGCCCGGTTCCCCCAACCGGGCCTTGGGTTTTTCAAGCGCTGCCCGCTCCGCCGTCGGGCTTTTTCGCTCCGGCCACGCCCCGCCCCGCCCCAAAGTGCGGGACACTGGAAGTTACAGCACCCACGAAAGCGGACCCCACTTTGATCAATCTCCAGCAGGACACCGACGGCTTTATCCGGATGAGCCGGCACTTCCCGGAAAAAGTCCGGATCGCCGTCACCTTTGCCGACGGCACCACGGAGGAGCTATCCGGCGGCAGGCTCAACAAGGCCTACGACGACGCCCTGGCCGAATACCGTGCGCAAAACCACCTGGACGCCAAAGGCTTCTCGCGCTCGCCGAAGAAGACCGGCGCCGGAAACAAGATCGACTTTGTCCCCGTCCATCCGGGCATGGGTGACTGACCTTGAAGGAGCCCGCCGGCGCCGAACGGCTCGATCCGCTGCTGTATCCGTGGGATCCGCCCGAGTCCTCGGGTGTCATGGACGGCGAGCGTTTCCTGCCCCTTGAGCTGGCTGGCCTGGATGAAGCCCTCGCCGACGCCAACGCGGCACCGCTGGAGTCCCGCTCGCTGGTGCTCTCCATCGGCTCGAATGCCAGCGCGGACGTGATGCGGCGGAAGTTCGCGGCCTACCACCAACCTGTCAGCCCGGTTTTGCCGCTGGTCCGCGGACGGATCAGCAACATCGCCGTCGGCCACTCCGCGCACGTGAGCAAGGCCGGCTACATCGCGGCCGCCCCGTATCCGCGGCCGGGGGAGTGCACCACGGTGTGGGTTTCGTGGCTGGACGACCTCCAGCTGCTGGCTCTTGACGAGACGGAGCCCAACTACCGCCGGATACAGCTCGACGGCGGCGCCTGCCCGCTCGCGCTCGACCTCGGCGACCGTCCGGAGGACTTTTCGCTGTTCACCTCGCGCTGGGGCGTGCTGACCGACGGCGACGGCGGGGAGCTCCCCTTCATGGACCAGCCGGCGCTCTTCGGGCTACTGGCCGGGAGCAGCACCGGTGAATATCTGGAGGAGGGAAAATCGGTGTTCGACGGGCCGCCGGAACTCGTGGCCGAGCAGCTCGCGCTGCCTTCGGTCCAGGCATGGGCCACGGAATGGTTCAGCGCGGCCGGACTGGCCGCACCGGTGGACTTCGACGGGCTCTGCGCCGGATAACCCACGTCTGCTGCCGCATCAGCGGGCGGCGATGTGCTCCGCAATGAACCTGGCGTCGCGGCCAACGCCGGCCACGATCGACGAGCCGTGCCCGGTCAGCCATGGCAGCCCCACGGCGTACAGGCCGGGATGTTCGGTGACGCCGCGGTGGTGCCGCGGGTAGTTCCACTGGTCCAGTACCGGGATGTCCAGGATCCCGAAGTCCAGCCGGTAGCCGGTGGACCAGATGACCGCCGTGATGTTTTCGGCCCCGAGGTTGAGCGACGCCGCCTCGGCGGGCAGCCAATCGTCTTTGCGCGGCGGGTCCGCGTCCGGTGCCGTCATCCCCGTCGCGGCGATGTAGCTGTCAAACATCGGCCGCATGCGCTGGTAGAACGTGCGCTCAACAACGCCCAGACGTTCCGGAAGGTCATCGCTGAAGGTGAGTTCGCCGTCGTCGGCCGCTTCCAGGTGGCCGTGCAGCCGGACGCCCCGGCGGCCGAAGTCCCGCAGGTGGATGTCGTGGCCGCCGCCGGCTCCGGACACCAGCGGGTTGCACATGAACCTCGCCGCGGGGGAGGGCAACTGCCCTAGGGTGAGGCCGTTCAGTCCGTACCCGGGGCCGTACTGTGCCAGGTGCATCATCCAGAAGATGATGTCCTGGCCGCGGTACCGGCGCGGCGCCTCCGGGCACGTGGACACCGCAAGGTGGATTTCCCGGCCGGCATCGAGCAGTTCCTCGGCGATCTGGCCGCCCGACTGGCCGGTCCCCACGATCAGGACCGCGCCGTCCGGCAGCTGCTCCGGGTTACGGTAGTCGTCGGTGTGGAGCTGCAGGACATGGCCCGGGAGGCGCGCGGATAATGCGGGGACTTTCGGTTTCTGGTAGCCGCCGGTGGCCAGCACCACGTTGCGGGCCCGCCAGCTGCCATGGGGAGTCTCCACCCTGAAACTGCCGTCCTCCGCGGGTGCGATGCGCGTGACGTCCGTATCCGTGCGCACCGGCGCGTCGATGGCTTCCGCATAGTGCCGGAAGTACTCGATCAGGTCGTTCCGCGGCATGAAGGCTTCCGGCACCGGGCCGTCGTACGGCATGCCCGGCAGCGTCAGTGAGAAGTTCGGGGTGTTGAGGCAGAACGCGTCCCAGCGGTCCTGCCAGGCGCCGCCGAGGGCGGCCCGCCGTTCCAGCAGTTGATGCTCGACGCCGGCCCGGCCCAGCCAGTAACTGGTCGCCAGGCCAGCCTGCCCGGCTCCGACAACAAGGGTGTCCAGCATCGGTCCCATGCAGAAACGATACGCCCGGCGGGGCAGGTTTCAAGGGGTGATGGGTGCCGTCCGGGGCGGGCTGACGGGAGCCATGGCAGGCGTCCGTGCTGCCGGCCCGTCAGCAGGCCGCCCGGCGTCGTCCGTAATTTTTCCGCCGGTACCGTGCTGGAGAACTGGATTGCCGCCGGAGTCTGCAACAATGCTGGAGGTGTCCGGGCGGCTCAGCGTCCGGCACTGTCATTTTTGCAGCCGGGCTCCGTGGCCGCGGAAGGTGGTACGCATGCCGATGTGGGCGCAGGCCATGTTCTGGGGAACCCTGGCGGGCGGGGCGCTGGTGCTGGGTTCCTGGCTGTCGTGGAAGTGGACCATCCCTCCGAAGCTGGTGTCCTCCATCATGGCCTTCGGCGCAGGTGTCCTGATCTCCGCGCTCGCGTTCGAGTTGGTGGACGAGGCGGTGGACGGCGGCGGGCTGTGGCCCACGGTGGCCGGATTCCTTGCCGGTGCCGTGGTGTATGTCAGCGCCAACGCCCTCCTGGCACGCTCCGGGGCCAAGCACCGTAAACGGTCCAAAGGCCAGCAACCCTCGGAGAAGGACAGCCCCGGCAGCGGCACGGCGATCGCCGTCGGCGCCCTCCTGGACGGCATTCCGGAATCCGTGGTCCTCGGCCTGGGGCTGATCACTGCCGGAAGCGTCAGCCCGGCGATGCTGGCCGCCGTCTTCATCTCCAACGTCCCGGAAGGCCTGTCCAGCACAGCGGGCATGAAGAAGGCGGGCCGAAGCGCCGGGTATGTCTTCGGCGTCTGGGGAGGCATTGCGGTGCTCTGCGGTCTCGCATCCCTGCTGGGCTACACAGCGCTGGAGAACGCACCCGCTGAGGCCGTGGCGTTCATCACGGCCGTAGCTGCCGGCGGCATCCTGGCCATGCTCGCGGACACCATGATTCCCGAGGCCTTCGAAGAGCACCACAACCTCACCGGACTCGTGGCGTCCGTGGGCTTCCTGTCCGCCTTCACCATTCACCACGTGGGCGGTTAGGGCTGGCAGCTCCCTGCGGCCTGAGCCGCTCCAGCGCCCAGTCCCAGTCGACCAGCTCCTGCTCCAGCCGCACGCCCGCTCCGAACTCGCCGTCAGCCAGCGACCGGTAAAGGGCTGACTCCTCCGGCGTCAGCCTTGTCAGCTCGGCCCGGGCAGGCGAGGGTTCGGCGCCCCAGGCGTCCTGGTGCTCCAGCAGCGTGGCCCGGTCCATCAGCACGCTGGCCACGTGCGGATGGGCTGACCGCAGCTGGTCCAGGATCCGGAAACCGTGGGTGTCCAGGTCGCCCCAGTAGAGGACCTCGCAATCCCGCAGCCAGGCCGCGTCCCGCAGCGCGGAAAACCCGTAGCCCGCACCGAAAAGAGCCAAGGCACGCGGCCGGTCCGGCAGTGCCAGGAAGTTGACCAGGTTTTCGGTGAAGATCACCGTGCGCACCGGCAATCGCAGCGTTCGGAACGCATCCGCGGTCACGGCGACGTCGCGGGCGTCGCCGAGCAGCGGAATCTCCGGGTCCAGGACTCGGAATCGAACTAATTCGGGCGGATGAACGAAGCCGTGGCGTGCGGCAAAACGCGCCGCTGGTGTGCGAGCCGAGGCACTGCCCGGCACGGTATCTCCCGGCGCCCCGTCCGCCTGGTCCGCGCCGTCCACGGTCTCAACAGCGTGCGTGCCGGTCCCGGCAGAGACGGTTCCGGCCGAACCGGACACAGCGGGTTGGAGCACTGAGGCCATCTCATCCACCACCCGCCGGTGGGTCTCCAGGAACTTGGTGTGCACGCCGGTCAGGCTCAACTGCCTGACGTATATTCCGGGCGCGGGGTTGTCGCGGAGCCAAAGGGCCACCCGCCCGGCCGTCAGCGCAGCATCCCCCAGCGCCAGCAGCTGCAGCGGCCGCTTCCACGCCCATTGCCGGAGTCCCGGGTCCACAGCCGACAATCCGCCAGCCAGCTTCCGGAACCGGCCGGCATCACGGGTCTTGCCAGCAAAAGCGATCTCGTCGTCGACCGTCGCGAACACCGCCGCCGCGGGCAGCCGGTTGGAACCGATGGTGGTCCGCCCGACGTCGGCAGTCTCCAAGGTGAACGGCCCCGCCGCGGCGAACAGTTCGGTGGCCCACCCGTGGGCGGCGGCATAGTCCGTCCGGAGGCCTGCCGCCGTCGGACGTTTCAGCGGCCGGCGGCGGGGATAAGTGTCGGTGGGATCCAGCAGCTCGCGCAGCAGCGCCCCGCTGTCCCAGGCCTTCAAGGATTGGGCCCGCAACGTGGCCAGCGTGGTCCAGCCCCCGGTCCGCGTGGCGCCCCGCGTGCCCGGCGCCTCAGCCGGCACGGCGGTCCCGCTCGTCCCGATACTCCTGGATGGTCATGTTGCGCAACTGTGAATCGTCGCCGTTGATGTTGGCCACGAATCCCACGTGGGCCACGAAGGGCTCGATCACATGGATCTTCTGCAGCGGCGTGACGATCAGCAACTGCAGCTTCATTCGCTGGAAGAGCTCCAGCCCGTACCGCGCCGACTCATCGGACCCGCGGCCGAACGCCTCATCAATCACCACGAACCGGAAGCTCCGGCCGCTGCCGGCGTTCTTGCCTGCGCCCCTGCCGGAGGCGAGCCCAAACTGGAACGCCAGGGCGGCGGCCAGGATGGTGTACGCGAGCTTCTCCTTCTGCCCGCCGGACTTTCCGCCGGAGTCCGTGAAGTGCTCGTACTCCTCACCGGTCTCGGTCCACTTCTCCGACGCAGAGAATGTGAACCAGTTGCGCACGTCCGTTACTTTGGCGGTCCAGCGCTCGTCGAGGGTGGTGTAGCCGTCCCGGCCGCGGAACCGTTCAATCAGCCGGGCAACCTGCAGGTATTTCTGCTCGGAGTACTGGTCATCGTCGCCGATGGTCCCCTCCGAGCACGCCCGAAGGTCCATCCCGAACTGCCGGACGTCCAAATCGGTGCTGTTCTGGTGCTCCAGCTGGATGTGGCGGCCGGAGTTGTACTCGATCCCGGCCAGGGAGAGGTTGATCTCGCCGATCCGGTTGACGATGTCCTGCCGCCGGCTGTCCAGGAACGCATTGAACGCCACCACTTCATGGATGGTGTTCTGGTTCAGGGATTCCTTGAAGTGGGCCTCGAAGCGGGGGAGGTCGTTGCTGACCAGCTGCTTCAGGAGTTTGCCGAAGTCGCCGGCCGACTCAAGGGCGGCATCGATCTCCACGGTCTCATTCGGGTATTTGTTCCGGAATTCGGCCATGAGCCGGACAGTCTTCTCCGCGGCGCGCGCGATCTGTTTGGAGAGGGCATCGATGGTATCGGTCAACCCGGACCGGACCGCACTTTCCACGGCGCCTGTGTTCTTGTAGGTGAGCGATTTGCCGGCGAGTTCAGCGTCCGCGAGGCTAGCCACGGCGGCCAGCACGGCGCCGTCGTCCGTCAACGATGTCTCATTCAGGACGTCGTTGCAGTCAGCGATTGCCTCAGCGATGTCCCTGGCGGCACCCTCGTTGGTGCCGATCCGGCGCTGGATGTCATCGGCCCGCTGCTGCAGGCGATCCAGCCTCCCGGAGATCTCGGCCTCCTTCGCCGTGAGCTGCCGCAACACATCGCTGGTGGATTCCAGCTGGGCCTTTTCCGCCTTGAGGTCCTCGATGCGGCGGGCGGTGAGCTGCCAGCTGATCTCGGCGAAGTCCGGCACGGAGCCGATGATGCCCAGCTGCTGGTTCTTCCGGCCGACGGCGCCCAGTGAATCGTTGACCCGGGCCAGCTGGCCTGCCACCACGCTGAGCTGTCCCTGGATGTCGTCCTGCTCGGCGCGGAAACGGCTGATCTTGTCGTGGTTGTCCCAGCCGAGGACGTAGTTGCGGCGGTCCGAAATGTCCTGCCGGTCATCCTTTTCGTGCCGGCCGCGCCCGCCCTTGAGCTGTCCGTTGGCGGTGAGGGCCTTGGCGCGGCGGCGGAAGTCCTCTAGGGTGTCGCAGCAGAAATAGTCGAAGCGGCTACTGAGTTCATCCAGCAGGAAGTCGCGGAACGGTGTGCCCTGTTTGATAGCGATCTTTGCAGCCAGCGTCCCGGCTTCCGCCTGCCGTGGTGCGTACGACTCGCCGATCTTGAGGTACACCAGCCGGCCGCGCAGGTTGTTGCCGTCCACCCAGCCGCTCACTGCGGCATAGTGTTCCGACGGCACCAGTAGCGAGAGCGCAAAACCGCGCAGCGTGCGCTCGGCGGCGCCTTCCCACGCCGCTTCGCCGTCACGGACGCGCAGCAGTTCGCCGGCGTACGGCAGTTCGGATTCCCGGATACCGGTCCCCTCGCACAGCCGACCGCGGAGGTCCAGTTGCGGGCGCGGCAGCAGGTTGGGACGGGACTGCAAGCTGGTCAGCTCAGCGGCGATATCGCTATCACGCCCGTTCAGTTCCTGGCGCTTCATAGTCAGTTCCGTGCGGCTGTCCTGCAGTTGGTCGGCTTTGGCGGCGAGGCCCTTTTCGACTTCGGCTAGCCGGGACCGGTTGGCGTCGAACAGGACGCGGTCCGCCGGTGGCTGCAGGCCAAGGTCG
>Ga0307416_100000666_pt1 | contig 17808 bp, 17 predicted proteins | sample DK1Cmetagenome_2_FD_203821 | JGI IMG/M metagenome (GOLD analysis project Ga0307416, IMG submission 203821) | Maize rhizosphere microbial communities from greenhouse at UC Davis, California, United States - DK15-C-3 | ecosystem: Host-associated > Plants > Roots > Rhizosphere > Soil | place...
CGAGAAGGGTCAAGAGCTTTCCAGGGCGGGCCATTCTGCCTCCAGGCCAGTCTCCGGAGAGCCTGCGGAACCCACCGGCTGCTCAGGCTGTTCGGGAACTGTATCCAACTTCAGGAAAGGTGCTACGTGAGGGACGACATGCCATGACGTGCGAGGACGTGCTGACCCGCCTCTGGGAATATCTGGATGAGGAGCTGGCTCCGGAAGAGGTCCGGGCAGTAGGTGTGCACCTCGGAGGTTGTCCTGAATGTCACGGAGCCTACTGCTGTGCCCGTGCATTCCTTTCCGTGATCGGGCGGCTTCGCGTGATTACGGCACCGGCACCTTTGGCGACGGCCGTACAGTGTCGCCTATCCATTTCAAATAGGTCGGGTTCCCCTCTTTGATCACGAGCACGATGATCTCCGGTACTTCGTAAGGGTGGAGCTCACGCATGCGGCCGCTCAGCTCCGCGCTGGCATCGGCGGTAGTCTTCAGGTGACAAAACCATTCCCCAGCGTCCTGGACCTGACCTCCCCACCAGTACGTACTCCAAATCGGGCCCACGATTTGGGCGCAGGCTGCCAGTCGCTCTTCAACCAACCGCCTGCCGAATTGTCGAGCAGTCGCTTCGTCCGGCAGCGTCGTGCTCACTTGCACGCATTCAGCCACTCGAGGAACACTCCATCCGAGCCGGGGCGTGATCAGCGGGAGCGGGGTCGAGCCTCTGCCGGCAACCCCTGTGTCTGCGCACCCCGTTTCCCATCATCCACAACGGTGACCATTGTCAGCCACCCGCTCCTGAAGCGAATGGTCTGACGATATCCCAGTGAATCCGTATGGATGTCGACGACATCCGGCAGGCTCCGAGCGTAGCTCGTGTCGCCAGTGTGAGCGTATTCACGAGCGATGGCCATTTCCTGCGCCTGCTCACGCCCGTACCGGGCAAACTGATCCACCGGGATCAGGCCATCCTGATCGTTCAGGCGGGCCCTCAAGTCGTAGTCCCGACAGGAGCCCAGAACCAGCATCAGCAGTAACAAACCGGAAGACCGCTTCATCCAGACATTCCCATAGTAGAGTGGGTGCCGCCTGTTCCGCTATCCGAAGGTAAACCCTCTTTGCGGCGAGCAGGAGTAGGAGGCTGCCGCGTCTTCTGCTCGTGGCCTGCCCTCGACCCTGCAAGGCGAACCCGGGATATTCTGACACACTTCGAGGACGGAATTGTGACATCATCTCCGAAGGCTGCCGCATTGCGCCGCCACCTCGCCCCCAAGCAGAAGGTTTGGCTGGCATGGGACGGTGTCTTCCTCATGGGGCCAAACTACCTGCGCTTTCTCGCCGCGGTGGAGAGGACCGGAACGATTGCCGGTGGCGGCCGCGCTGTCGGCTGGAGCTATCGGACCTGTCTCAACCGGTTGCGCAGGATGGAAAAGGTTCTTGGTCGACCTGTGCTGACGACCACCCGCGGGGGTCGGAGCGGTGGCGGAGCCCGCCTGACACCGGAAGCGCGCCGGCTCGTCAGGGTATTCACGCAGTGGCAACGGGAAGTCGAACGGCTGACCCGCATAGCGTTCAGGGAAGCCTGGCGATAGGCATCGAGTTGCACATCGCATAGTCGTCGCCTACCTTGGGGCCGCTGGCCTCTTACCCAAGGCTACGATGATTTCCGGCAGTCTGGCCCGAAGTGTCTTCCCCATGCTTATCGCACTGCCTCTTTTGGGGCAGTCACCCGACTCCAAACCCGGTGCCACGAGTCCATCACCGCTGAAGCTGAGTGGCTACCTGCAGGCCCGTGAAGTGTATCAAAGCGGCAGTGGACTGACCGGCTCCATCAATCGCGCCCGGCTCGCCGTTTCGGGAACCGTTATCGAGGTGATCGCGTGGCGTCTGCAGGGCGAGTTCCGGACCGGTTCAGTGGGAGCCGGCAGGGCCAGCGTTTCATTGCAGGACGCGTACGTGCGCTACAACCCGGGGAAGTGGGCGGTGCAGGCAGGGCAGTTCAAGACACCATTCAGTCGCGAGTTCATCACGTCCCTCGCTGACGTCGAAACAGCAGATCGATCAGCCGTCGTGGATTCGCTCGCACCGAAGCGGGACATCGGAGTCATGGTCGAATCCACCTTTCCCTGGCTATTGGTCCTGGGTGGGGTGTTCAACGGCGACGGACAAAACGTAAACGCCAACGCAGACTCCACAGTCCTGGGGGTTGCCAGGGTGGCTGTGCGTCCCCGAACGGAGCTTTCAGTCGCGATAAACGCCGCCCGGTACTTTGGAGATAGTACCAGGTATGGCGTCGACATCGCATACGAGCCCAACTGGGGAACACTCAAGGGCGAATATCTCGGCCAGCACAGGGATTCGGCGGGGGGCCGCGATGATTGGGGCTGGTATGGTCTTGGAGGAGTTGCGTTGTCGCGGGGTATGCAGCTGGTCGGGAAATACGAGGAGTTCGCGAGACCCGGACTGGGCAGCACCGTGAAAGTCCGTACTTGGACCGCAGGCCTCAACATCTTTCCACAGACTCGCAATCTCCGGCTGACGTTCGACTACGTCTCGAGGGCAATTGGCGACCCCGTTGTTCGAAAAGGAAGGGTTCTGGCGCAGGTCCAGGCCAAGTTTTGACAACTTCTTCCGTCAGGCTGCGTATGCGGGTGTCCCTCGGTATCATGATCTCGGTCGCCTTGCTGGCTCCATCAACGGCTATGGCCCAGACGTCACTCGAAGGGCCGCTGGTTGTATTCAATGCGGGGAGCCTGGCAAAGCCGTTCAACGATCTTCTGCAGGAATTCAAGCGCAGACATCCTGAGGTCAAGCCGGCGCAGGAGAATTCAGGCAGTCTCGAGGCTGCGCGCAAGCTCACCGAGTTGGGCAAGATCCCCGACCTCATTGGCGTGGCTGACTACGGTGTGATTTCGAAGATCCTGATCCCGGAGCACGCAGGCTGGTATGCGACATTCGCCCGCAATGCCATGGTTCTGATCTATACGGATGAGTCTATCGGCGCGGGTGAGATCAACGGACAGAACTGGTGGCAGGTGCTCCTCCGCCCTGGTGTCCGGGCCGGCCGGTCGGAGCCAACGTTGGACCCCAATGGTTATCGAACCCTGATGGCGTTTCAGCTGGCGGAAAGGTTCTACCGCCAACCGGGACTGGCCCGGCGGCTTGAGCACGCACTGGGTCCCCGATACGTCCGGCCGAAGGAAGCCGACTTGACCGCCCTGGTGCAGGCCGGAGAGCTGGACTATTCCTGGTCGTACCTTTCTATCGCCAGGACTGCGGGTCTTCGTCATGTCGATCTCCCCAAGGAGATCGACCTCAGTGACCCTAATCTGGCCGAGTGGTACGGTCAGGCACGGGTGCGACTTCCAGGCGCCAGTCGTGCCGGTAGCGATTCGGTTGAGTTTCGGGGGGAGCCCATCCTGTATGCACTCTCCATCCCTCGGCGCGCCCCCCACCCACAAACTGCCCGCGAGTTCGTTCGTTTTATCTTCTCTCCGGCAGGCAAAGGCATACTGGAGAAGAACGGTTTCCTGGTTCTCGAGAATCCCTTGCTCGGCGGGCCGGACCGGCCGCCCCAGGACCTGTTCTGATTATCTTCACAAATCCTCGATTTTCGGTGCAGTGATGAGCGGCAGCTGGAACATCCCCAAGCCACAGAACGAGCCGGTGCTGAGCTACGCGCCGGGAAGTCCGGAACGCGCAGCCCTCAAGACGGCGCTTACCGCTGTGGGCTCGCGCCAGGAGGATATCCCTTCGGTGGTGGGTGGCCGGGAGATCCGGAGCGGTCAAACGCAGGATATTGTATCCCCCCATTGTCATGGGCGCGTCCTGGCGAAGGTGCACCAGGCGGACGCCAAGACGATCGCTGCGGCGATCACATCTGCGGTGGAGGCGCAGCGGGACTGGGGTAACTGGCGCTTCGAGGACCGCGCCGCGGTTTTCCTGAGAGCAGCCGAGCTGCTGGCGACGAGGCACCGCCAGCTGCTCAACGCGGCCACCATGCTGGGTCAGAGCAAAACCGCGTATCAGGCGGAGATCGACAGTGCCTGCGAGCTGATCGACTTTCTCAGATTCAATGTCCATTTCGCCGAGCGGATCTACCGCGAACAACCGGATTCCGCGCCGGGTGCCTGGAACCGCATGGATCACCGCCCGCTCGAAGGCTTCATCTACGCCATAACACCCTTCAACTTTACGGCCATCGGCGGGAATCTTCCCGCCGCGCCGGCGCTGATGGGCAACACGGTGGTGTGGAAACCTGCGGCCACCGCCTCTCTGAGCAACTGGCACTTCCTCAAGTTGCTGGAAGAAGCCGGTCTCCCTCCCGGTGTCATCAATTTCCTTCCGGGGGACCCGATTCAGATCAGTGAGGCGCTGCTGGCGGACCGCAGGCTGGCCGGAATTCACTTTACCGGCTCCACCGCGGTCTTTCAGACGCTCTGGAAGTCGGTCGCTTCCAACCTCGACCGATATGCGGGATACCCCAGGGTGGTGGGTGAAACCGGGGGGAAGGACTTCATTCTGGCGCACCCCAGCGCCGACGTGGATGCGCTGTCAGTGGGGATTGTACGCGGTGCGTACGAGTACCAGGGGCAAAAGTGCAGTGCCGCGTCACGGGCGTACATACCCGATACCCTGTGGCCGGCCGTCCGCGATCGCGTGGTCGCCATGATCCAGGACATCCGGATGGGCGATGTTGCGGACTTCCGAAACTTCATGGGTGCCGTCATCGACCGTCGTTCATTTACGAGGCTGAGAGACCACCTCGAAAGAGCCAAGCGGGATCCCGGAGTAACGGTGGTGGCGGGTGGTGGGACCGATGACTCCATCGGCTACTTCGTGCAACCGACCCTGCTCCAGGTAGAGGACCCGGCGTACCGACTGATGTGCGAAGAGATCTTCGGCCCAGTCCTTACGGCCCACGTCTATCCAGCGGCGCGGTGGCGGGAGACGCTGACCCTCGTGGATCAGACCAGTCCGTATGCGCTGACCGGAGCGGTCTTCGCGCGCGACCGGCGCGCGATTACCGAGGCGGACCACGCCCTCCGTCACTCTGCCGGAAACTTTTACATCAACGACAAGCCGACCGGAGCTGTGGTGGGCCAGCAGCCCTTCGGTGGAGCTCGCGCCTCGGGCACCAACGACAAGGCGGGGTCGATCCTGAACCTGCTGAGGTGGGTGTCGCCACGAAGCATCAAGGAGACGCTGAGCCCACCGACCGATTACCGATATCCATTCATGAGGGAGGAGTAGTACGAGTTGGCGCGAGCTTTCAGTGCGTCAGGCATCCTCACCACGCTTGCATTTCTTTTCTCCTCTCATGCGGCAGGCCAGGCAACAGCTCCGGCGTATAGCGCGACTCAGCTGAACTGCGCCCGATTCCTCGAGACAAGTGAGTCGAAAATTCTGACCGAAGCGGGTGGACGCATCCGGCGGCAGACCTCGGCACGTCGCGGATCGTGGCAGTTCCGGGCTGTGCCGTCCGACACCACCTTGTCGGTGGAAGCATGGCTCGACTCCCTCACCATCACCCGCAGGTCGGAGGAGACGGCGATCAGCCCTGATACCGATGGGCTGCTCGGCGGGCGCTATCGTGGGAGGCTCAGCTCGACAGGCTTGTACACCGCAGAGGTCCACCCGTTCGTGCCTGATGAGGTTGCCGAGGTGGCGGGAATGGCCACCGCACTGGACGACTTTTTTCCGCGGGTTCCTCCCCGAAGCCTGAGGGTAGGCGAGGTGTGGGCCGATTCGTTGGGCCTCACTATCAAGCGGTTGCCCGACAGCGTCTCGTCCGGTGTGACACTGCAGCGATTCGACCTGCGAAGGCGAGAAAAGTCGCAATCCGCCGCGTCAGCCCGCGATACCATGGAGCTGGAGCAGGAGAGCACTGAAGTCGGGCAGTTCGTGTGGCACCCTCAGCGGGGTCTGCTACGGCGCCAGCGCAGCATCGTGGTGGAGACGACGGTGCCGCCCAGCCGATCGGTCCGGCAGGCGGTTCGTTCGAGGGTGGAGCAGCGACTCACATTGCTCAGAACGTCTGATAGTAGGCGTCAGACTCTCTGCGGCTCGCCAGCGAGGGAGCGGTAGCTGTAGTCCTGTGCGGGTACCTCGCCCAGCGCCTCGTCTACGATGTGCCGTAGCGGAGTGAGGGTGCAGACCGGGTCGGTGTTGGCGGCATCTCCCGTTAAGGCGAACGCCTGACAACGGCATCCGCCGAAATCCACTTCTTTTCGGGGACAGCTGCGGCAGGGCTCCTTCATCCACGCGTCACCCCGGAATGCAGTAAACGCGGATGACTCGCGCCAGATCCATTCGAGCGAGTGGCTGCGAACATCATCGAACTCGAGCGTCGTGATCTGGCTGGCGCCGTGGCACGGCAGCACCATGCCGTTCGGGGTGACCACGAGGTAGAGCTTGCCCCACCCGCCGTAGCATGCCTTGGGGGTTGCCTCGTAGTAGTCCGGGAGTACATAGGTGATCTGCATGCGTCCGCGGTAGCGCTGAATCGCTCGTTCTGCGACCTCGCGCGAGCGTTCCACCTGTTCTCGTGTCGGCATCAGGCTGGCGCGGTTCTGGAGACCCCATCCGTAGTACTGGGTATTCGCCAGCTCCACTCGATCGGCCCCGAGGTCTGCTGCTAGATCGATGATGCTGCCCAGCCGGTCGAGGTTGGCGCGGTGCAGCACGACGTTGATCGTGAAGGCGAAGCCGAGCTCACGGACGATCAGCGCGGCGGCCTGCTTGTGCTTGACCGATCTTACTCCTGCTATCCGCTCCGCTACCTCGGGATCGGAGTCCTGGATGGAGATCTGGATGTGCTCCAGCCCCCCCTCCTTGAGCCGCTCGGCCCGGGCACGAGTCAGCCCCAACCCTGACGTGACCAGCGTCGAGTAGAGCCCCTCGCTCCGGGCGTGTGCCGCCAGTTCTTCCAGGTCCTTCCGCAGCAGCGGCTCCCCACCCGACAGGCCGAGCTGAAGAACTCCGAGCCGCTTAGCTTCGCTGAACACCCGCTTCCAATCCTCGGTCCCGAGCTCACTCTCCGCTCTGATCAGATCCAGCGGATTCGAGCAGTAGGGGCAGTGCAGGGGGCACCTGTGGGTGAGTTCCGCCAGCAGCGTGGTTGGGATCTCACCCGGCACGGATCAGCTCTCGTTCCGCCATGAGCGTGAGATATTCGGCCACGTCAGTGCTGACGTCGGCCTGATAGCGCTCGGACAGGATTTTCACGATCTGACTCACGGTATGGCTGCCGTCACACAGCTCCAGGATCGCGGCGCCGGTGTCGTTCAGCAGCACGGCGCCTTCGGGGTAGAGCAGCACGGGGCGCTGCCGTACGGCATCGAATTGCAGGCGCGCCATACGCCAGAGCTTCGGAACCGAGTCAGGAGTGAGGAGTCGGGTGTCGGGAGCTGTGGTCATGACTCACCGTAGGCATGATGGATCGTGTCGATCATCACCCAGAGCATCTCCAGCTTGAACGCCAGCGCCTCGAAGGCAGGCCGCTGGGTCTCTATCGTGGTACAGTAGCGCTGAACCAGGCGGAGACCCTGCTGGCTATCGCGTGGCGCCTGCACCAGCCGGCTCTTGAAGTAGTCCAGCGCCTCAGGGCGGATCCAGGAGTAGTGTTCCGGGAAGGCCGCGATGCGCTTGCGCATGAGATCCGGCGCGAACAGCTCGGTCAACGACGACGCCACGGCCTCTATCCAGGGCTTGGTCCTGCAGAAGGTGACGTAGGATTCAGCGGCCAGTCTCACGCCGGGAAGAACGTGACGCTCGTCCTCCATCTCGTCGCGCGGAACTCCCACGGCTTCTCCCAGCCTGATCCACATGTCGATGCCTCCGGTGCCAGGCTCGGCGCCATCGTGGTCCACGATGCGCTGAATCCACTCGCGGCGCACCTCGGGAAGAGGGCAGTTCGAAATGATCGCGGCGTCCTTGCGTGGAATGGCACGTTGATAGGCCAGGCGGTTAGCCACCCAGCCCTGGAGCTGCGCCGGTCTGAGCTTCCCCGCGTGCATCTGCTCGTGGAACGGGTGACGGGCATAGTAGGACGTGCTGAATGCGCGCAGCCGGTCCGCCAGCGCGTCGCTGCTGAGGGGTCGATCCAGCTCGGGGAACGGTGGCCGCGGTGGAGCAGCCAGCTCGGAGGTTTGGAGTGCGATCGTCATATCTTCACAATGAAAAGCTCATGCCGTCCGCTCCGACCGTGAACCCCGCCCGCTCCACCTGGGCGCGCTCGGCCGAGTTCTCCAGCAGGATCGGATTGGTGTTGTTGATGTGGGTGTACACTTTCCTCGGACGGGTGAGCCGGGATAGCCGGGACAATGTGCCGCCCGGTCCAGAGATCGGCTGATGATCCATCTCGCGGGCACGCCGGTCACTGATTCCCAGCGAGGTCAGCTCGTCGTCGGTCCAGAAGGTCCCATCGAACAGCAGCAGGTCCACACTGTCGAACCGTTCGAGCAGCGTCTCGTCCAAATCTCCGCATCCTGGCACGTAGGCGCACGACCCTCCGCTGCTCTGGTCCAGGAGGCTCAATCCCACTGTGTGCCCAGGTGCGTGCACCCGGGCAAAGCGTGGTGGTCCGGCGGGCACTTCGAATGGTTCGACCACAATCCCGCTGGGCTCTCCACTGCGGTAACGGAGGGGAATTCTCTCCCCCAACGACATCTCGTGAACGTCTACTCGGGTAAATGCCTGAGTGAGAGGAAGGATGCGAGAGTCCTGTTCCAGAGTCAGTCTCACCGCTGAAGTGGTGAAGAGCTGGAGATGGCGAGCCTCCCGCAGGAGCACGATGCCCAACGTGTGGTCCAGCTCAGCGTCCGTGATGATGACGCCCTCGATCGGTACATGGCGAACCCCTTGTGGAACCGGTCGCGGAAGGCAGTCGAGCTGTTCATGGACATCCGGTGAGGCGTTCAGGAGGAACCAGCGTTGGCCATCCACACTCACTGCCGCGGAGGACTGGCGGCGGCGAATTGCCTTGTGCGGCGTCTCCCGGCCGGCTCTGCAGATCGGACACCAGCAGTTCCACTGGGGAAAACCACCTCCTGCCGCAGTGCCGAGGAGAACGATGTGCACGTGAATAGCCGAAGGGCCCGCTTACACGGGCCCCCGGTCCCAGCTCAGTCTAAAGCGTTGCGACGTAGGCAGTGACTTCCATCGTTACGGCCACAACTTCTGCTTCGGGCTTGGTCCATGACATGGTGCTACGCTCCGAGGTTGATGAATAGATTACTCGTGGGTGTCTTCACCCAGTCGGACCGTACTTCAGCCGACTATGCCCCCTGTAAGGCAGATGCCATGCCACACAAGATCCGTTCACCGTGTGTTGTCATAAGTTGTTGGTGTAGAAACATGTGGATCTATTCGATGCGCCAGGGTGCGACTTGGGTTCAGCTGGGGCAAAAGACCAACTGGGTCTTTTCACCCACCCTGCAGGCCGAATTTCTTTAGACGGTAGCGCAGTGTATCGCGGCTGATTCCCAGCCGCTGTGCTGCGCGTGTTTGGTTCCCCCCAGCCTCCTGCATGGCTCTTTCGATCATGGAGCGCTCCACTTCCGTCAGGTCTGCGCCCGCCCACTCCACTCCGGCGGCAGTCTCACTCCGGGGCGCCTTCCCGGCGTCGGCACCCTCGTCGTGAACGGGAATCGGAGTGGCCCTGCTTTCGCCCGGAGCCGTCAGAGAAAGATGTTCCGGCGTGAGGATGGAGTCGCGGCTCCATAGAACGGCCCGCTCGATGACGTGGCTCAGCTCGCGAACATTTCCCGGCCAGGGATATGTCAGCAGCTGGTCCCGCGCGGCTCCATCGATTCGCCTCACCGGTTTTCCATATTTCGTGCTGAACCGCCGAAGAAAGTGCTCCGCCAGGAGCATCGCATCATCACCCCGCTCACGCAGCGGAGGCAGATGGAGCAGAATGACGGCGAGGCGGAAGTAGAGGTCGCTGCGGAACCGGTTGAGCTGGACTTCCTTGCCGAGGTCACGATTGGTGGCCGCCAGAATACGTACGTTGATCTTCCGGTCGCGGATGCCGCCCACTCTCCGGACCGTCCGCTCCTCGATGGCGCGAAGCAGTTTTCCCTGGAGTGACAGCTCGAGGTCCCCGACCTCATCCAGAAAGAGGAATCCGCCCTCGGCGGCCTCGAACAGGCCGATTTTGGATTCCTTGGCATCGGTGAAGGCGCCACGCTCATATCCGAACAGCTCGGCCTCCATCAGATTGGCCGGGAGCGCCGTGCAGTTCACGTCGATGAATGCCTTGCCCGCTCGAGGACCCGAGTTGTGGATGGTTCTCGCCACCACACCCTTCCCGGTGCCGGTCTCACCGGTAATCAGCACCGGAGGCGTCTCGTCCAGCGCTGAAATCTGCCGAACCTGCTCCAGCACGGCTTTCAATGCAGGAGACTCGCCCAGTATGTTCGAGAAGGCGTCTTCACCGGTGGCCCGGCGGCGGTAGTACGAAAGCTCCTGCCGGAGTACGGTGTTCTCCTGGGCCCGTTCGGCCAGCAGCCGCAGCTCCTCCAGATCTACCGGCTTCTTTAGATAGTCGAACGCGCCCAGCTTCACCGCCTCCACCGCTCCTTCGATGGTCCCATGCGCGCTCATGATGATGACCGGGATGGCGGGGTCGAACTCGCGGATCCGGCGGAGCAGGTCTATGCCGCTCATGCCGGGCAGGCGCACATCGGCGAAAACCACATCAGGCCTCAGGCTTTCGACCATCTCCAGTGCCTTCTCGGCATCCCCGGCGACTTCGGCTTCGTAGCCGGCTTCGGTCATGAAGGTGCGGATGGCCCTTGCGAGCGTGCGCTCATCATCCACGATCAGTATGGTGGCGCCGCTCATCCTTGCCTCATATCTGCATCATCTTTAGTCGGTAGCCAGAGGCTTACGATGGTGGAGCCCGGCCGGCTTTCGATATTCAGTCGCCCACCGTTCTGGTCGATGTAGCGTTTCGCTATGGCGAGGCCCAGGCCGGTGCCCTCCGCCCGGGTGGTGAAGAACGGCTCGCACACGGTGGGAAGTACACTCGGCGGGATGCCCATTCCGGTGTCGGCAATGTGAATGACGACCAGCCCTTCAGGCTCACTCCTGCCATTCAGCGATGCTCGAATGCCGAGCCGCCCCCCCTGCGGCATCGCATCGATGGCGTTGGAGATGATCTCGATGAGTGCCTGCTCGACCTGAACCGGATCGACGTGGACCGGAGGCAGATCCGCCGGAAGCTCCAGCTGCAGCTCCACCCGTCGTTCCTTCAAGAGCTCCGCAAAAGCCGGGACCACTTCTTCCACCAGTCGGGAGACGCTCTCGCTCGATCGCTGGAATGGTGCGGGCCTCGAGAAGCTCAGCAGGTGCGTGATGCGGCGGTCCAGCCGGTCCACCTCTTCGATGATCGCGTCTAGGTGCTCGGCGGCGGAGGGCGAGGCGGGATGATGCCGCACGACCTGGGCAGCTGCGCGGAGGCTCGCGAGCGGGTTCCGGAGTCCGTGTGCGACGGCGGCCGACATCTCGCCGATGGACGCCAGCTTTTCAGATTGGATCAGTCGCGCGCGCGACTGCCGCAAGTTGTCAGTCATCCCGGCAAACGATCGCGCGAGATCGCCAAACTCGTCTCTGGATGTGCTTTCGATCGGATGCTCCAGGTGGCCGGCTCCTACGACTGACATGGCCTGTGTCAGCTCTCTGAGAGGACGCGCCAGGCTCCGCGAGATCACCCACGAGCCGACGAGTCCGCCCGCCAGTGTGAGCACCACGCTGAAAAGAAGGACCCGCTCCTGGGCGCTGAGAATCTCCTCCAGCCTGGCATACGCGCCCCGCACGCTCGACTCCCGGGCCCGGCGATAGATCTCCCGGTTGAGCTGGGTCAAGGCGGGTTGAAGCCGGCCTTTGAGCTCCTGTTGTGCCAGCGCGTACGCTGCCTGTCTCTGTCCCGAATCGTAGCGAGCGAAAATCCTGTCGCCCGTCGTGTGGATCTCACGCTGGAGGTCTCGTACTCTTCCCGCCAGCGACGTCTCCTCGGGACGGAGCTCCGCGGCCCAGCGTTCCTGCCAGTAATCCACCACATCAGCAGCCAGACGGAATTCCCGCTTGGCGGTCGGGTCCATCCCGCTCAGGTACCGCCAGATCACCTCGGTCTGATCGAACATCGCGGTCTCCAGTTCCGCGTATGTGCGTGTGCGGGCCATACTCTCTCCCAACGCCTCCAGGGCGCGGCGTTCCAGGCGGTTGCTACGGATCGCCTCGGCACCTACGAGAAGGGCCGGGAGAACCATGAGCGAGAAGGCGAGCAGGAGTTTGCGCTGGAAGGTCACCTGGCAAACATACGCGAAAACAGGACTTCTGGAGCCCCGCCACGGTGCTTCCCGGCGCGGCTGGAGGTTACAGTGGCGGCGTAGATGGTACGGCCCTACCGAGCCCCTCCTGTACGTTCAATCCGGGCATTCCGAAAACAGCAGCCACGGATTAGCACGGATGAACACGGATGAAGCACGCTTCCCTTACAGAACAGATCATCGGCGTCTTCTTCGATGTCTACAACGAGTTGGGCAGTGGCTTTCTAGAATCTGTCTATGTGAAAGCCTTGTCCGTTGCACTGCAACAAGCTGGCCTGTTGATCCGGCGAGAGATGCCTCTGCTCGTTGTCTTCCGCGGGAAGACTGTGGGTAGTTTCAGAGCTGACCTCCTCGTGAATGAACTCGTTACCCTGGAAGTAAAGGCTTGCAACCGTCTACAACCCCTCCACGAAGCCCAGTTATTGAATTACTTAAGAGCGACAGATATTGAGGTGGGGCTTCTCTTGAACTTCGGACCAAGGCCTCAGTTCCGACGATTTCTTCTGGATAATCTCCTCAAGGGACGCTGGATCCCTTCAAGGGATCGCTGTGGCAGTATCCGTGAACATCCGTGACGATCCGTGGCAAGGTTTCTCTTGCTCAGGCCGATCGAGTTCCATAGTTTGTCTTAACCAACCTGCCTTCGGAGGTCCTGCCGATGTCGGAAGCATTCCTCAGCTCCGACGACTTCGACGAACAAGCTCATCACCTCTACAACGAAGGCCGCTACGATGAAGCCCTGACCATCCTCAAAGAAGGCATCACACTTTATCCACATGCAGTCGAGCTCCATATCGGCACTGCCTACGCGCATCTCGCGCGTGAGGAGTTCGCCTGGGCACGCCGGAGCTTCGAGCAGGCGCTTTCTCTGGATCCCGATCATGAGGACGGGCTCGCGGGTCTGGGCGAGACTCTGCTCAAGCTGGGAGACCGCGATGGTGCCATGCGGGCTGTCGAGCGGATCCTGCAGCTCGGCTTTCAGGACGACCATGAGCTGATGCTCCAGGTGGGCCGAGCGCTTTTCCGCGAGGGCCTGGTAGCGCCGGCACATCGGTTCTTCGATCTTGCGGCCGCGGCCCACCCCGAATCTCCCGATGCCGCAGCCTGTCTGGGCTACGCCTCACACCGACTCGGCAACGACGCCGGCTCTCTATACTGGCTCCGCCGGGCCCTCGAGATCGACGCCGGTTACACCGAAGCCCGCATCTACCTGGCCAACCTCCTGTACGACAGGGGAGAGTCCGAGGCGGCGCTTCATCACCTCGAGCGCACCCAGCCGGAAGATCACTTTGACGAGCTGGGTATCTGGCGCCATATCGAGCTGAAGAAGAGCATTTACCGTCTTCCCGATGAGGACCCGGAGCTCGCTCCGTGGCTGCTTCGGCTGGGCGAGGTCGTGGGTGAACCGGATGCGATCGACCTGCTCCTGGCCGAAGTCGAGGCGCAGCAGGCCGACGGCGGAGTGCGGGACCCCTACCAGCTGGAGCTGTTCGGCACACTGCTCAGCGAGCTCCACGCGATGCAGAAGAAGCCGGGCCAGAGCGACCCGCACCTGGTGATGACGCTGGCCGGCAACAGCATCAGAGGTACCTGGGAAGAGATCCTCATGCAGATGAAGGCGGCCGACCGGGAGTGGGCGCACGGGTCGCTGATCGATTTCATGGCGAGTCTTGCCCGGCGGGGACAAACCGAAACTGGAGTGATCATTCCCACTACGAACGCGGAGGCGTTCATCCGGGGAAGCGCTGAAGCGGGAGTGCTGCGGATAATCCAGTAACAGCAGTTAACGGTGAACGGTAAACAGTAAACGGGTGCCCAAGTTAAGTTTGGACGCCCGTTTTCTCTTACCCGCAAGGATCTACTCGCGATGACGGCATCACTCCCCCGTTCACCGTTGACTGTTCACCGTTCACGCCGTTGGACCGGAAACGTCGTTCGCGAAGTACTGCCGAATGGCCTCACCCTCCTGGTCCAGCCCGATCACTCGGCGCCGGTTGTCTCGGTGGTTACCCACGTCAAGGCGGGGTTCTTCGACGAGCCGGATGAGTGGAGCGGCATCTCGCATGTCCTGGAGCACATGTTCTTCAAGGGCACCGCTCGGCGAGGAGTGGGAGAAATCGCCCGGGAAACCAAGGCGGCCGGCGGGTATCTCAATGCGGGGACTGGATACGATCATACCTCGTACTTCACCGTCCTGCCCTCCTCCGGACTCGCCGCTGCCCTGGACATTCAGTCCGATGCGCTCCTCAACTCGGTAATCGATCAAGCGGAATTGGCCCGTGAGCTCCAGGTAATCATCCAGGAGGCGAGGCGTAAGCGGGATACTCCGGGAGCTGTTGCACACGAGACACTCCACGAGGTCATGTTCGATCAGCACCGCATCCGTCGCTGGCGTATCGGCAGCGAAGAGCGGCTGGCGCAGCTGACGCGCGATGACCTCTGGTCGTACTACCGGTCGCGGTACGTACCCGAACGTACAATCGTGGCACTCGCCGGCGCGTTCGACGTTGAGGAAGCACTTGAACTCGCCCGCGCCGCGTACGGCGGCTGGGCCGTGGCCGAAGGGGCCGTGGACCTCTCGCCGGAGGAACCACCGCGCCGAGAAGTCCGCGCACGCACACTGCGCGGCGATATCACCCATGCGGAGCTGGTGTTGGGCTGGCGCGCTGTTCCGCCGCTGCACGAGGATGCGCCCGCGCTGGATATCGCGGCAGCCATCCTGGGCCTGGGCCGCGGAAGCTGGCTCTATCGCGCTCTGCGAGAAACCGGAATTGTCACGTCGGTGTCGGCTCACAACTATGCGCCGACCGAGCTCGGCGTGTTCAGCATCAGCGCCGATCTCGTGCCCGAGAAGGTTCCCGCAGCCATCGATCTCATCGCCGAGGCAGTTTCGCGCCTGACCTTGCTAGGTCCCGAGCCGGACGACCTGGAACGCGCCCGCACGCTCTTCCAGGCACGTTGGGCAAGACAACTCGAGTCCATGGAAGGCAAAGCCTCGGCGGTCGCGGCCGCCGAGGCTCTCGAAGACGTCTCCTTCCTCGATCGCGAGTATGAGGCACTGACGCGTGTCACTGCCGAGGACGTACGATCCGCGACAGGGCGGTATCTCCAGCCCGACAACGTTGCCGCCGTCGCGTACCTGCCCGAGGGGGAGGGCTCTGATGTGACCCCATCGATGCTGGAGCGTTCCTTTGCTGTGACGGCGATTCGAAGGGCGTCGCCGTCTGCCGTTCCCCCGGAGGTTCCCGGTTCCCCCGTGAGTACAAGCGGGCGCCGGCAGGCGGACGTACTGCATACCCGATTGCCGGGTGCCGACCTTCTGGTCCGCCGGAAAACGGGCGTTCCGCTCGTCACGCTCGGAATCTATGTGCCGCGGCTGGAGCTGGATCCTCCGGCTCAAGCCGGGCTCGGAGCTCTGGTCGTCCGGAGCTCGATACGTGCTGCGGGCGCGCTGGACGCCGGCGAGCTCGCCTTCGCATTCGAGCGGCTCGGCGGTACCCTGAGCCCGGCCGCAGTCTCGGACTGGCTCGGTTTCTCGACCACGGTGTTGTCAGAGAATCTGGCGCAGGCGGCCCTTCTCCTCGACGTCGTGTTCACGCAGCCCACTCTAGGTGAAGCAGAAGTCAACACGGAGCGAAGCCTCATGATCTCCGAGGCTGAGCAGGTGGCTGACGACATGTTTCGGTATCCATTTCAGCTGGCGTTCGCCGGTGCTTTCGGCGATGCCGGTTACGGCCTGCCGGTCAGCGGTCTACCGGAGACCTTGTCACGGATTTCAGCCGCCGATGCGCGCGAGAGTCACCACAAGATGGTGACTACACGCCCCGTCATCGTTGCGGTGGGAGATGTGGATGCCGAGGAGGCCAGCGCGGTGCTGGCAGGCGTTTTCGGTGAGCGAGCGCCGGTTGAGGCCATATCCGCACTGCCCTCTGTTCAATGGGTCGGTGGCGCGGGGGAGAGCTCGACCCGAATTGTGGAACGGGAGAAACAGCAATCCGCCTTTGCGATGGCCTTTCCGGGGCCCGGCAGGCGCGACGTCGATCGTGCCGCCGCAAAGGTGTGGGCCGCTGTGGCCAGCGGTCTGGGTGGCCGAATGTTCGAGGCGCTCCGCGACCGCAGGTCACTGGCCTACACCGTGATGGCCTCCAGCTGGCAGCATGGGCGAGCCGGTGCACTGCTCACCTACATTGCCACCTCACCCCAGCGTGAAGATGAAGCTCGAAGTGCGATGCTGGAGGAGCTCGCGCGCTTTAGCGGGGAGCCGGTCAGCGAGGCCGAGCTCCAGCAGGCTGCCAACTACCTGGCGGGTCAGGCGGAGGTGGCGCGACAGAGCGCGGCCGGTTTGGCGGGAGAGATTGTGGAAGCCTGGCTGATCGGCAACGGTCTCGGCGACCTGGAAGATCCGGCCGCTGCCTTTCGCGCAGTAACTAAGGAAGATGTTCTCCGGGTTGCACAGCGATATCTGCGGCCGTCGGTTCGAGCGGAGGGCGTGGTCCGCGGTAGCGGCGTCAGCTCCCTAGTCGCCGGCTGATCACGTCGATCCCCTTCCAGACATCAGCCGGAGCACGCGCGATGATCTCCACCAGGCACGCGCCTTCGGAGGGGGCGCAATGAAGTACGATGTGACCTTCGAGGCACAGCAGGGCCACGGCAATTCCTCCAGCCCCCTCCCGTACTACCGGGGGGCCCAGTGATGGCATGCCGACCGCGCCGGCTGCTGCCACCAGCAGGCCCGAGAGCACGTGCGTATCGCGCAGTCGCTCCGGGTCGATCGACGTGAACTCGAGCAGCTGGTGATTGAAGGTGCTCACGGAGCAGGCCTGCTCGTCAGGCGCGAGCAGGTGAGGCCGCGACCGCGTCGCGATAGCCCTCGGGGACTCCAACATCGAAAAAGCGGGCGGGGCTGAAGACCCCTGCCAGTGCTTCCCGGCGCGCGAGACGCTGCAGCACCGGTACATCGTCGAGCTCTACGCCAGCGGGGAGTCCGCGCCCTACCTCCTCGAACTCATCCAGCAGATCCCCTCCAAAGGCCATCCGACCAATCGGTGTCACGGCTACTTCGTCGCCCGCCGTGTCGAAGCGTCCAGCACCCTTGTCGGCCACGGCCGTGACGCGGAGAGTGCCATCGGCTGCCTTTCGCACGGAAGCCCGGCCCGTTGCGCCCTTGGATCCTGCCTCCTTGCGGCCAATCTCGGCCAGCAGCACGGTGGCCAGCCCGGTAGCTCGAAAGGTGTCGAGCACGGCGGCCGACGGATTCGCTCCGTGGAACAGGTTGTCGGGCAGGACCGCGATGAAGGGAGAGCCGCCGAGGTTGTCGCGGGCGCGAAGCAATGCGTCGCCCAGGCCTCGGGGATGGTCCTGCGGAACGAACTCGAGGTCCACCGGACCTGGATAGTTGCGGGCGACGGCTTCGAGCATCGGCTTGTGGGGGTTGGTAATGATGATGGCCCGCAGCAGCCCGGCATCTGCCGCTTCATCCAGCGTCCAATAG